>Ga0187823_10000017_pt1 | contig 30628 bp, 30 predicted proteins | sample NC_wetland_sal_i_12_FD_132968 | JGI IMG/M metagenome (GOLD analysis project Ga0187823, IMG submission 132968) | Wetland sediment microbial communities from Neuse River Estuary, North Carolina, USA - SourceSoil_3 | ecosystem: Environmental > Aquatic > Freshwater > Wetlands > Sediment | place...
CTTACGCTCCTTCTTGAACCATGCCATCACAGCCATAGGGTCGGCGATGTCCAGGTGATAGGGGGCCACGAGCCGGAAAGGCGACAGGTGCTAAATCTGCGTTCCCGGCTGTCCCGGCGCTAGGCCCCATAACGTAAGCTGTTGTCATACATCAGCATAGCCTGCAAGCCTCGAGTCCCAAGCGACCCGGAACACCAGCCCCAGGCAAACGCAGCAAATGATGAAGAACGAGCCGCCGTATGAAAAGAACGGCAGCGGAATGCCCGTGATCGGCATGATGTTCACCGTCATCCCGACATTTTCGAAGACGTGGGAGAAGAACATCCCCAGGATGCCGAACACCACCAGGCTGCTGAAGGAGTCCGTCGCCCGCCGCGCCACCCGCACCAGGATCATGAAGAGGGCGCAGAAGAGAGCCAGGGCCACGGCCACGCCCACGAACCCCAGCTCTTCCCCCACGACCGAAAAGACGAAGTCGGTGTGCTGCTCGGGCAGGAACGCCAGCCGCTTCTGAGGCCCCTGGGTGTATCCCGTCCCGAACCAGCCCCCCGACCCGATGGCGACCCGGGACTGGATGGCGTGGTATCCGGCCGCGCGGGGATCGACTTCGGGGTTGAGGAAGGTGAGCAGCCGGTTCTGCTGGTAAGGGGCGAGCCGGTGCCAGAGCGGCATGGCGACGAACCCGCTGACCACGTTCAGCAGCCAGAAGGCGAGCCCGTCCCACACGTAGGGTCGCCACACCAGCAGGAGCCCGGTGAACGCCACGATCCAGAAGCCCCAGGACACGTTGCTGAATGCCAGGAGCAGGCTGACGCCTGGGGAGGCCAGGAGGAAGATCAGGCGGGGCCGAACTCCCGCCCAGAACAGCATGGCGAAGAAGATCCCGATGAATACGATGGCGCTGCCGAGGTCCGGCTCCTTCATGACGAGCAGGAACGGGATCCCGACGATGGCCAGGGGGACGACCAGGTCGCGAAGCGAGCGGGGCGGCTCCCGGCGGCCCGACAGGTAGCGGGCGAGCATGAGCACCGTCGCCACCTTCCCGATCTCGGAGGGCTGGCCGATCTGATGGCCGCCGATGGCGAGCCAGGTGTGGCTGCTGGCCGCCGTGCCGGCCCCCGTCCCCACGGCCAGCACGATCAGGAGCAGCAGGATGCTGAAGCCGTAGATCGCCGGCGTGAGCCACTCGAGCAGCCTGGGGGAGACCTGGAAGGTGCCCCAGGCCGCCACCAGTCCGACCCCCACCCACAGGATCTGACGGTGCCACGCCCCGGCGCCGGAGGTCGGGACGTCGGTCTGCCCGGCCGAGTAGAGGACGAGGAGCCCGTAGACCGTCAACGCGAGCGCCGTGGCCGCGAGCTGTCGGTCGATCGCCGCGAGCTTCATTGCGGTTGGGTGGCGGCGGCGCGGAGGGAATCGGCCGTCGCTTGCGCCGCGGCGGAGTCGGGATCGAGCTCGAGCGTGCGGGGGGCGCTGTCTTCGGGGGCGATGACCCGCACCTTGACGGGGACCTTCGAGGCGGAGTCCGGGCCGAGCACGTAGCGCCGGAGGACCTGCACGACATAGGGAGCGACTACCGTGCCGTGCTCGGCGAACTCCATGATTCCCCCTACCACGAGGCGGGGATGGTCGGCCGGGGCGAACCCGATGAACCAGCCGTGGTCCTTGCCGTGCGGATTCTGCGCGGTTCCCGTCTTGCCCGCAACCTGGAGATCCAGCCGCCGGGACGCGGAGGCCGTGCCCCGCTCCACGACCGCGATCAGGGCGTGGCGGAGGCCGTCCAGCTGGTCCGCGGAGAGCCCGAGGGAGCGCGCCTTGGCGCCCGGCCGGGGCCTCACGACGTAGGGCGCAATCTCCTCCCCGCTGCCGGCGAGCGCCGAATAGAAGTGCACCATGTTCATCAGCGTCTGGGTGTTCTCACCCTGGCCGATGGAGAAGTTGAGGGTCGTAGCGGCCTGGCTCCACCGCCGGGCGCCGTACAGCCGATCGAAGTAGGCGGTGGAGGACGGGTAGATCGGGTTGATCTCGTTGCCGAGGTCCACCCCGGCCTTGTCCTTGAATCCCATCAGCACCCCGTCCTCGATGATGGCATCGAGACCGAGTTTGAGGCCGAGCTGGTAGAAGTAGACGTCGCAGCTGGCCGCGATCGCTCCGATCAGGTCGAGCGATCCGTGTCCTTCCTTCTTCCAGCACCGGAACACCCGGTTGCCCATCCGGAGCCCGCCTCGGCAGGGTACGGGCATATGGCTGTCCAGGGTAATCAGCCCCCGCCTGAGCGCCATGGCCGAGATCGCCAGCTTGAACGGGGAGGCCGGTGGGTAGCGGGCCTGGATGGCCCGGTCGAGGAGCGGCCTGGCCTCGTCGGTGTTGAGGGCGCGCCAGAGCTGGGGCGAGATGCCGCCGATGAACGCGTTGGGGTCGTAGGTCGGCGCGGAGTAGAGGGCGCGGATCTCGCCGCCCGGCGTCAGCGCAACCATGGCGCCGCGGACCGCGGGCGGCCAGATGCTGTCGATGTACCGCTGGAGGTCGAGATCGATGGTCGTTTCGATCGGGTGGCCGGGCGTCGGGGGCAGCGAGGCGGTGCTGGCCTCTTCCCGCACCAGCCGGCCCCGCGCGTTCACCTCGATGTACCGGACGCCCTCGGTGCCCCGGAGCGTGTCGTCGTAGGCCTGCTCCAGCCCGGCCTTGCCGACGATATCCCCCGGACTGAGCCCCTCATAGCGGTCCGACTCCAGGTCCGCGTCGGTGACCTCGCCCACGTAGCCCACGAGATGGGCCACGGCCTTGCCCGCCGGGTAGAGGCGCTTCGGCTCCGCCTGGATGACGAGCCCGGGCAGCGCCACCCGATGCTCCTCGAGCCGCGAGACGGTCTCGAACGACGCGTCGCCAAAGACGACGACCGGCTGGTAGCGGGCGGTCTGGAAACGCCGGAGCACCTCGGAGATGTTGCCGCTGTCCAGCGGCACCACCTCGCGCACCCGCGCCAGCACGGCGCGGAGCGAATCGGCCGAGGAGGCCAGCAGCTTGACCGAGTACCCGGGCACGTTCTCGGCGATGATGGCGCCGTGATAGTCGTAGATGGCCCCTCGCGGCGCGGTCAGCGGGATCGGTCGCAGGCGGTTGGTCTCCGCCTTGAGCTGGAACTTCTCGTGCTGGATGATCTGCGTCCGGAAGAAGGCGCCGAGCAGCAGCAGGAACGCCGCGGAGATGATCCAGCGGGCCACCTGGGCGCGCTCCCCGACCCGATACGAGTCGAACCCGGTCATGCGTCGAGCCTCACGGCGAACCACTGGCGGAAGGCGTACAGCACGAAGGCGCCCGCCGCGGCCGTGGTGAGCGCCTGGAGCGGGCTGTAGACGCCGAGCTCCAGCAGGAGCTGCCCCTGCGGAGTTCCGCTCGCGACCAGCATGATGAGGTCACGGACCCACAGGCCGGCAGCGACGAACCCGGCGTTCACCAGCAGGTTGTCGGCGAAGAACACGGCCCGTCCCCAGGCCGCGGCGTACCCCACGATGGTGTCGGCCAGCGTTGCCGCGCCGAACCGGGCGGGCGAGAGCGCGTCGGTCGCGAGCCCCACGAGGAAGCCCGCGACCGCGCCGGCCCCGGGCCCGCTGCGCATCGCGAAGATCACGAGGGCGAAGAGCAGGAAGTCGGGCGCCAGGCGGCCGTCGAACAGCCGGGGACGTATGTAGAAGTGCAGCAACACCAGCGTGACGAGCACGGCGACCAGCTGGACCCGGCCGTTCCTGGCGCTCATGGCGTGGAGTCCGGCCGGGCGGAGTCGGGCGACGCCCGCGGAGGCCTGGGCGACCTCAGGATCGAGTCGGGCCTCGGCCTGGCGGTGGACTCCGGCACCGCTTTGGTGGAGTCCGCCTTCGGCCTGACGGCCGGGACGGGGGCCGTGGCCCGGGGGGGAGCCGGCCGGGGCCGGCGCTCCACCTTCATGGAGTCGGACCGCGGACTGGGCTCGAGGGTGTCCGATGAGAAGGCCTCGCCGACCGACCCCACCCGGCGGCCGATGAGCACGAGCACGTGCCCCGTGGAGGCCGGATTCGCCGCGGGCCGCACCCGGTAGACCCGGGCCCAGCCGGCTTCCTCCCGGATCACCCCCATGACCGTGCCGATCGGAATGCCCTTGGGATACACGCCGCCCAATCCGGAGGAGAGCACCACAGTCCCCGCCACCACGGAGTCCCGGTAGGGTACGCCGCGGAACTCCAGGTAGGCGTCGCTCCCCGTGGCGTTGGGCGAGGCCGCGACGATCCCGTACGCGCTCCCGTTGGCGGTGAACGCGCTCACCCGGAACTCGGGATGCGCCCACGTCATCGCCACGCTCGTGTGCTGACCGGCGTTCCAGATGACGCCGACGAGCCCCTCGGGGGCCACGATCGGGTCGAACGACGCGACGCCGTCCGCCTGTCCCACGCTGAGGAGGAGCATCCGCGCGTCGGTCACCTGCGCCTGGTGCAGGACCTCCGCCGCGACGTAAGGGGTCCGGAGCCGGTGGCTCAGGCCGAGGAGGGCCCGCAGCCGCTCGTTCTCCGCGGTGAGCGAGGGCAGGAACTGCGCCGCGAAGGCCGCCGAGTCGCGCTCGGCGAGCAACGACTTGAGCCGCGCCCGGCTCCCGCGGCCCGCTTCGGCCTGCTCCTGGAGCCAGACCAGCGGGGCCAGCACCGTCTGCCGGAGGCCGGTCGCGATGGCGGAAGTGATCCGGTCGGGCGTGAAGAGCGCAGTCACCGCGAGCAACATGCAGCCGGCGAAGAGCGCGGTATCACGCCGGCTGAAGCCTCGGTCCGACGCGGGGAACATCCCTAGAAGGAGAGCACGCTGCGATATTTCTCGAAGTCGTCAAGGATCCGGCCGGTGCCCCGCACGACGCAGGTGAGGGGATCCTCGTCCACGTGCACCGGCAGCCCGGTCTCCTGCGCGAGCAGGATGTCGAGCCCGCGGATGAGCGCGCCGCCGCCGGTCATCACGATGCCCCGGTCCACGATGTCGCTCGCCAGCTCGGGCGGCGTGATCTCGAGGGCGCGCCGGACGGCATCCACGATCTGCTGGATCGGCTCCTGCACGGCCTCCCGGATCTCCGACGAGTGCACCCGCACGGTCTTGGGAATGCCGGAGACGAGGTCGCGCCCCTTCACCTCCATCTCCCGCTCCTCGCCCACCGGCGCGGCCGAGCCGATCTTGATCTTGATCGCCTCGGCGGTGGGCTCGCCGACCAGCAGGTTGTAGTTCTTGCGCATGAACTGCACGATCGCCTGGTCCAGCTCGTCGCCGCCGGTGCGGATGGACGTGTCGGACACGATCCCGGACAGCGCGATCACCGCGATCTCCGTGGTGCCGCCGCCGATGTCGATGACCATGTTGCCGGTGGGCGTCTCGACCGGGAGTCCCACGCCGATCGCCGCGGCCATGGGCTCGGCCACCATCATGACCTGCTTCGCGCCCGCGGTCTGCGCCGAGTCGCGGACCGCCCGTCGCTCCACCTCGGTGATCCCCGACGGCACGCAGACGATGACCTTGGGCTTCACCCGGAAGACGTGCTTGTCGATAATCGTCTTGAGGAAGTACCGGAGCATCTTCTCGGTGACGTCGAAGTCGGCGATGACGCCGTCCTTGAGCGGGCGCACCGCGAGGATGCCGTCGGGGGTGCGGCCGAGCATCCGTTTCGCTTCGAGTCCGATGCCCTTGATCTTCCCCGTGGCCTTCTCGATGGCGACGACCGAGGGCTCGTTGAGGACGATGCCCTCACCCTTCACATAGACGAGGGTATTGGCCGTGCCGAGATCGACCGCGATCTCATTCGCGGGCAGAAAGGACGACAGGTTCAGCGAAGGGAACTTCATCGAGCGGCTATGAGGGGCATGGGCGGAAAGGTAAGAGGCACGCGGGTTTAGCCACAAGGGTAGCGGTCACCTCACCTCCACCCCCGTGCTGCCGAACCCGCCCGCCCCCCGCACCGTGGCCGGGAGCTCCCCCACCTCCGAGAACTCGACCCGCTCCACCCGGGCGATCACCATCTGGGCGATGCGCATCCCCCGGGTGACCACGAACGGCTCGACCCCGAGGTTCACCAGCGCCACCATCACCTCGCCCCGGTAGTCGCTGTCGATCGTCGCCGGCGTATTGGGCAGAGTGATCCCGTGCTTGAGCGCCAGCCCCGACCGCGGGCGCAGCTGGCACTCGTAGCCCTCGGGCACGGCAATGCTGAATCCCGTGCGGAACAGCCGCCGCTCCAGCGGGGCCAGCGCGCCCTCCTCGGCGCTCGCCAGGTCGTACCCCGCCGAGCCGGCGGTCGCACGGGCGGGCACCGGCAGGCCCTCTCCATGGGGCAGGCGCGATAGCAGGACGCGCACCGGCGCTCCCGCGCCGCGGTCAGAGGACGGAGGCGACATCGACCAGCGGCAGCCCGAAGGCTTCGGCCACGCCCGGATATACCACTTTCCCCTCGACCACGTTGAGCCCCTTCCGGAGCGCTTCGTCCCGCCGGCACGCTTCCCGCCACCCGTGCTTGGCCAGCCGGAGAGCGTACCGCAGGGTGGCGTTGGTCAGCGCCAGTGTCGAGGTGCGGGGCACGCCGCCGGGCATGTTGGCGACGCCGTAGTGGAGAACGCCGTCCACGAAATACGTGGGGTTCTCGTGCGTGGTCGGATGAATGGTCTCGACGCACCCGCCCTGATCCACCGCGACGTCCACGATCACCGCACCGGGCTTCATCAGCTTGAGGTCCGCCCGCGTCACCAGGTGCGGCGCCTTGGTCCCCGGCACCAGCACCGCCCCGATCACCAGGTCGGCGCGCTTGATGGCCTCGAGCAGGTTGTACCGATTGGAGTAGATGCAGTCCACGTTGGGCGGGAGCACGTCGTCCAGGTAGCGGAGCCGCTCGAGCGACAGGTCGAGTATCACGACGTGGGCGCCGAGGCCCGCCGCCATCTTCGCGGCGTTGGTGCCCACCACGCCGCCGCCGATGATGACCACCTCGCCGGGGGGAACGCCGGGCACGCCACCCAGGAGCACGCCGGTGCCGCCGAAGACCTTCTCGAGATACTTCGCGCCCTGCTGCACGGCCATCCGGCCGGCGACCTCCGACATCGGCGTGAGCAGGGGCAGCTCCCCGCCGGGCAGCTGGACCGTCTCGTACGCCACGGCGACGGCGCCGGAGGCGATCACGGCGCGGGTCAGCCGCTCGTCGGCCGCGAAGTGGAAGTAGGTGTACATCACCTGGCCCTTCCGCATCCGCGGCCACTCGACCTCGATCGGCTCCTTCACCTTGACGATCAGCTCGGCCCGTTGCCAGACGTCGTCGGCCGCGGGCAGAATCGTCGCGCCCGCGGCGGCGTAGGCCTGATCGGGGAACCCGCTCCCCTCCCCCGCCCCCCGCTCCACGAAGACGCTGTGCCCCTGGGCCGCGAGCGCCTCGGCCCCTGCCGGCACCAGCGCCACGCGGTTCTCGTTGGTCTTGATCTCCTTCGGGACGCCGATGTGCATGCGAGACACCCGGGTGAGAGGTGAGAGGGGAGAGGTAAGAGGTGAGAGGGCAACCCTCTCACGTCTTACCTCTCCCCTCTTACTGACTTTCCGGCCCCAACCGCACCACGGTCTGCCGCTCCGCGGGGAAAAACTCGGCGGCCACGCCGCTGATCGCGTCCGCCGTCACCGCGTCGATCTCCGCGAGCATCTCGCCGAGGGAGCGATACCGGTCGCCGTGCAGCTCGAACCCGGCGAGCCGCTGCATCCGGGCCCCCGGGCTCTCCAGAGACAGAACGACCTGGCCCTTGAGCTGCTGCTTGCCGTCGAGCAGCTCTGACGCCGGCAGGCCCTCCCGGGCGAGCCGGTCGTACTCCCCGCGGATCGCGGCCACCGCCCGGTCCGCCGTGGCCGGCTGGGTCCCGATATAGACGCCGAGCTGGCCGGTGCTCTGGTAGAACTGCTTGAAGGCGAAGATGGCGTAGGCGAGGCCCAGCTCTTCCCGCACCCGCTGGAACAGCCGACTCGACATGCCGCCGCCGAAGGCGTTCACCAGGATCGCGAGCGCGAAGCGGCGGGGGTCGCGCAGGGGGAAGGTGTCGGTGCCGAACACGATGTGCGTCTGAGCCGACTCGCGCACCTCGCTCCGCTCGACGCCGCGCGCGGCGGCGACGGGCGCCACCGCCGCGCGGCGGCCGCCGGCCCCGTTCGGCTCGAGCCAGCCCTCCCGCGCAAGCGCCTCGAGCAGGCGGTCGTGATCGACACTCCCCGCGGCGGCGACCACGCAGTTGCCCGGGTGGTAGGCGGAGTCGTGCAGCGCGCGGAGGTCGCGCGCCCCGAGAGCGCCGACCGTCTCCGGCGTCCCCAGAATCGAGTAGCCGTAGGGGTGGGCGGGCCAGAGCGTCTCGGCATGCAGCTCGTGGACGAGGTCGTCCGGCGTATCGCGCACCCCGTTGATCTCCTCCAGGATCACGTTCCGCTCGGGGACCAGGTCGCGCTCGGCGAGCAGCGGACGCCGGACCAGGTCGGTGAGGATGTCGATCGCGAGCGGGAGGTCTTCGTCCAGGACGTGGGCCTGGTAGCTGGTGAAGTCGCGGCCGGTGAAGGCGTCGAGCGCGCCGCCCCGGACCTCGAGCTCGAGGGCGAGCTGCTTGGCGGTCCGCCGCTCGGTGCCCTTGAACACCATGTGCTCGAGGAGATGGGACACGCCCATCTTCCCGCGGGGCTCGTGCGCGCTGGCGCTGCGCACGAAAACGCCGAGCGCGGCGGAGCGCACGCTCGGCATTGTCTCGGACAGGATCACGAGGCCCGACGGCGCATCGGTGCGCCGGAGCCCCGTGTCCAGGAGGACCGTGTCCACGGCCGCTACTCCTTGGGGAGCAGCGCTTTCCGCGACAGCTTCATGCGGCCGCGCTCGTCCACCTCGAGCAGCTTGACCTGGACGATGTCGCCCTTCTTGACCACGTCCTCGGTCTTCTCGGTGCGGCCGTGCTGGAGCTCGCTGATGTGGAGCAGCCCCTCGACGCCCGGGATGATCTCCACGAACGCGCCGAACGGCGTCGTGCTCTTGACCGGCCCCTCGTACACCCGGCCCACCTCGGGCTCGGCCACGATCGCGGCGACCATCTCGCGGGCCTTCTCGCCCGCCTCGCCGCCGACCGCCGCGATGGTGATGAGGCCGCTGTCGTCCACGTTGATCTTGGCGCCGGTGGCGTCCTGGATCCCGCGGATCGTCTTGCCCTTGGGACCGATGACGTCGCCGATCTTCTCCGGCTTGATCTGGATGGTGATGATCCGGGGCGCATACTTGGACAGCTCGGGCCGCGGCTTCGACAGGACCTTCTCCATCTCCTTCAGGATGTGGAGCCGGCCCTTCCGCGCCCGCTCGAGCGCTTCCTTCATGATGTCGAGCGTGAGTCCCTCGATCTTGATGTCCATCTGGATCGAGGTGATGCCGTTGGTCGTGCCCGCGACCTTGAAGTCCATGTCGCCCAGCGCGTCCTCGGAGCCGAGGATGTCGGTCAGGACGGCGATCTTGTCGCCTTCCTTCACCAGACCCATCGCGACGCCGGCGCAGGACGCCTTCATCGGCACGCCGGCGTCGAGCAGCGCGAGCGAGCCGGAGCAGACGGTGGCCATGGACGACGACCCGTTGGACTCCAGCACCTCCGAGACCACGCGCAGCGTGTAGGGGAAGCCCTCGTAGTGCGGCAGCAGCGGCTGCAGCGCCCGCTCCGCCAGCGCTCCGTGCCCGATCTCGCGCCGGCTGGTGCCGCGGATCATCTTGACCTCGCCGGTCGAGTAGGGCGGGAAGTTGTAGTGCAGCATGAACGACTTGGTGGTCTCGCCCAGGACATCGATACTGTCGATCCGCTGCTCGTCGTCGGCGGTGCCGAGCGTGACCGACGCCAGCGCCTGGGTTTCGCCCCGTTGGAACAGGGCCGAGCCGTGCGCCCGCGGGAGCAGCCCCGCCTCGATCGTGATCGGGCGGATGGTGTCGAGGTCGCGACCGTCGACCCGCTCCCCCTTCTCCAGCACCTGCGCCCGCATCACCCGGTACTCGATCTCGTCCAGCTCGGCCGCGATGTCCTTCGTCTTCTCGGGGAACTCGGCCGAGAGCTGGGTCTGCACGCTCTGCCTGAGCTCCTTCACCCCGCCGGCCCGGGCCGCCTTGTCCTTGGCGTTGATGGCGGACGCCATCGCCTTCTCGGCCAGCTCCCGCACCCGCGCCACCAGCGCCGCGTCAGGCTCCGGCCGCTCCCACGCGAGCTTCCGCCGGGGCACCCCGTCGATGACCTTCCGCTCGAGCGCGATCACGTCCTTGATGCCCTTCTGGGCCACCTTCAGCGCCTCCAGCATCTCCGCCTCGGAGATCTCGAGCGAGCCGCCCTCGACCATGTAGATGGCGTCGGCGGAGCCGCTCACCACCAGATCGACGGTCGAGAACTCCAGCTGCTGGAAGGTGGGGTTGAGGATCCACTTGCCCTCGACCTTGCCCACCCGCACCGCCGCGAGCGGGCCGTTCCACGGCACCGTCGAGACGCTCAGGGCCACCGACGCGGCCACCGCGCCGAGGACGTCGGCGTCGTTCTCCTGGTCCGCCGACAGCACCGTGACGAAGACCTGGACCTCGTTCTTGAAGCCCTCGGGGAAGAGCGGCCGGATGCTGCGGTCGATGAGCCGGCTGGCCAGGATCTCCTTGTCGGAGGGCCGGCCCTCGCGCTTGAGGAACCCACCCGGGATCTTCCCGGCGGCGTAGGTCTTCTCGCGGTACTCGACGGTGAGGGGGAAGAACGGCAGCGTGGAGATGTTGGGGGAGACGGTGACGGCGGCGAGCAGCATGGTATCGCCGAACTGCACGAGCGCGGAGCCCGCGGCCTGCTTCGCAAGGCGGCCGGTCTCGATCATGAGACGGCGCCCCGCAAAATCCTGTTCGATCCGGTGTACGGTCACGTGGGATTCCAATTCAGAGCACACCAATGCAGCGAGGGCGCCCCGCTGTGCTCGTTCGGGGCGCCCTCGCGAACCCGCGGGCCTTAGTGACGCAGCCCGAGCTCCTCGATGAGCGCGCGATACGTGGGCAAGTCGCTGCGCTTGAGATACTGGAGGAGACGGCGACGCGTGCCGACCATCTTGAGCAGCCCCCGGCGACCGTGGTGGTCCTTGGGGTGGGTGCGGAAGTGGTCGGTGAGCGAGTTGATCCGCTCCGTGAGGAGCGCGACCTGGACCCTGGTCGAGCCGGTGTCGGCGTCGTGCCGGCGATGCTTGACGACCACGGTCTGCTTGTCGAAAGGCATGCTGCGGAGTTCCTCGGGACGATTCACGTTACGATCTATGTTAGCACGGCAAAATAACCTAGGCCATCGAGGGTGACAAGGGTGGCGCTCCTCAGAGAGCGCCACCCGCTGGTCCGCTTCAGCCCCCGAAAATCCGCCGAATATCGTTCGAGAAGGCGAGCCCCATCAAGAGCACCACCAGCACCAGCCCCAGCGCCGTGAGTCCCTCCCTGAGCTTCGGCGGGATCGGGCGGCGCAGCACCGCCTCGGCAAACAGGAGGAGGAACTGGCCTCCGTCCAGCACCGGCACGGGCAGCAGATTCAGGATCGCCAGGTTCACGGAGATGATGGCCATGAAGCCGAGGAAGGGATCGATCCCGAGCCGGGCGGTCTCGCCGGCCATCTGGCCGATGAAGATCGGGCCGCCGACCTCCCGGGTCGCGACCCGGCCGCTCGCCAGCCCGCGCACCGTCCGCACGACCTGGGTGGCGGACTCGAGCGTCATCGCGCTGCCTGCGGCCACGGCCTGGGTGAACGTGTACGGCTCGAACCGGGTGTCGGTCTTGAGCCCGATCCCGATCTTGCCGACCGCCCGGGCCTTGCCGGCCTCGTCGAGGACCGTGTCCGTCTCCGGCGTGAGCGTGAAGGCGAGCGTCGTGCCGTTCCGATGCACCGCGAGGTCGATCGGGCGGCCCCCGCTTGCCTCGATCACGCGCAGGAGATCCGCCCACTGTCCGATCGGCTGCCCGGCGGCGCTCACCACGGTATCGCCGGGCAGGACGCCCGCCCGGGCCGCGGGCTTGCCCGCGAGCACCCGCCCCACCACCGGAGCGCGGAGCGGAATCAGCGCCTGCGAGGCCCGCAGGCGGTCGGCCAGAGCGTCCGGGTGGATCGGCAGCACCACGGTGGAGCTGTCGGCGAACCGAAGCGTTACCTGCGACGAGGGATCGTTGGCGATGAGATCCTGCACCTCGTCCCAGGTGTGGACCGGCCGCCCGGAGATCGCCACGATGCGCGCGCCCGGGTGGATGGACCGGAGCGCCTCGGCTCCGGCCGGGAGCGAGTCGGTGACCCGGCCCACCACCGTCGTCGGGTCGACCTCCCGGCCGTTCTTGAAGGCGAGGCCGATGAAGACGAGCCATGCGAACACGACGTTCATAGTCACGCCCGCGAGGATCACCACCATGCGCTTCCACACCGGCTGGGCCTCGAACACCCGGTCCGGCGGGACCGGCGTCCCGGCGCCGCCCTCCAGCATGGCGCTCGCGGCATCCTCTTCCCGGCTCGCCATCTTCACGTACCCGCCGAGCGGGAGCCAGGAGATCGAGTACTCGGTCTCGCCCCGGCGGAACGTGAGGGCCTTGATCGGCGACCCCAGCCCGAGGGAGAACCGGTGCACGTAGATCCCCGCCCACTTTGCGGCGAGGAAATGGCCGGCCTCGTGCACGAAGATCAGCACGCCCAGCACCACGGCGAGAGCCAGGATCGTTGTCAGCACGCTCACCTCACGAATTCACGGGCCCGCCCCCGCGCCCAGCGGTCGGCGGCCCGAACGGTCTCGACATCGGCGGCCGGCTCGCGTCGGTGATCGTCGAGCACCCGCTCGATCACGTCGCTGATCCGGCCGAAGGGAATGCAGCGTTCGAGGAACGCGGCCACCGCTACCTCGTTGGCGGCGTTGAAGACTGCAGGGGCCGTGCCGCCCGCCCGCCCCGCGGCGACCCCCGCCCCGAACGCCCGGAATATGTCCGCCCGGACCGGCTCGAACGTGAGCGGGCCCGCGGCCACCGGGTCGAAGCGGCGCACGCCAGCGTCCGGGAGGCGCGCGGGATGGGTCAGCGCGTACAGGATCGGGAGCTCCATGGAGGGAAAGGCCAGCTGCGCGATCACGCTGCCATCGCAGAACTCGACGAAGGCGTGCACGATGCTCTGGGGGTGGACCACCACCTCCAGCGCATCGTAGGTCAGGCCGAACAGGTGGTGGGCCTCGATGACCTCCAGCGCCTTGTTCGCGAGCGTGGCGCTGTCCACCGTGATCTTCTTCCCCATCTGCCAGGTGGGATGGTTGAGCGCCTCGCTCACGGTGGCCGCCGCGAGCCGCTCCGCTCCCCATTCCCGGAACGGCCCGCCCGACGCAGTGAGGATGAGCCGGGCCACGGCCGGGGTCCGGCCGGTGATGCACTGGAGCACGGCGCTGTGCTCCGAGTCCACCGGCACGATCTCCCCGCCGCCGGCCCGGGCCGCCGCCGTCACGAGGTCGCCGGCCATCACCAGCGTCTCCTTGTTGGCGAGGGCGACGCGCTTGCCGGCCCGGAGCGCGGCCAGGGTGGCGTCGAGGCCGGCGACGCCGACCACCGCGTTCACCACGACCTCCACGTCCGGGTGCAGCACAGCCTCCACCAGCACGTCCGGGCCCGTGGGATAGGCGGCGTCGGCCTGCCGCTCCGCCAGCCCGACGAAATCGGGAGACCACTCCGCGGCCTGCGCCTCCAGCTCGGCCCGGTTGCAGCCCGCCGTGAGCGCCACCAGCCGGAAGTGCGTCCGCTGCCGCCGCAGCACGGCCAGCGTGCTGCGGCCGATCGAGCCGGTGGACCCGAGGAGGGCGACGCCGCGCATCAGCGAACCCCGAGCGCCCGGTAGAGCGCGGCCGTCACCGGAATCACGACGTAGAGCGCGTCGAGCCGGTCGAGGACGCCGCCATGCCCCGGGATCAGGTGGCTCGAGTCCTTGACCCCGGCCTCGCGCTTGAACAGCGATTCGGCCAGGTCTCCCATCTGCCCGAGCACGCCAAGCACGCAGGCGATGAGCAGCGGCACGGCGAGCGATCCGGCCACGCCGACGGGCGGGAACACGAACAGGGCGAATATCGGCGCCACGAGCAGCGCGCCGACCACGCCGGCTACGCTTCCGACGCGCGTCTTTCCCGGGCTCACGACGGGTGCGAGCTTGGGCCCGCCGATCGTGCGCCCCGCGAACATGGCCGCGGTATCGCCCACCCAGGTCACGACAAGAGGGAAGAACACCAGCCACGCCCCCGCCCAGGAGCGGACGTCGTGGCCCCGGTGCCGGATCTCCAGCAGAAACGCCGGCAGCCCCGCCGCGTAGGCGACCGCGAACACGGTCACGGCCACGGCCTCGAGCGGGCGGTCGCCGGGCGTGCGCCGCCAGAGCGCGAGGCCCAGCAGGAGCACCAGCCAGAGCGCCGCCGCGTACGGCCACGCCTCCGCGATCGGCCCCACGGGATCCAGCAGCACGGCGTAGACGGCCGGGGGCACCAGCGCCGCGGCGCACAGGCCGCCGGCGCCGAGTGGGGCCGGGCCCACCCGCCGGGAGAGGCCGTACAGCTCGTGCGTGCCCAGCACCGCCAGCGCGGTGACGAGGGCGACCAGCGGCCACCCGCCGTACCAGACGATGCCGAGGACGAGCGGGATGGCGACGGCGGATACCGCGATCCGCTGCGCCAGGTTGCGGTCCATCAGACGGATACGCGCCCGAACCGGCGGTCGCGTCCCTGAAACGCGAGGATGGCTTCGAAGAGGTCGCGCCGGGTGAAGTCCGGCCAGAGGACAGGCGTGACGTAGAGCTCCGCGTAGGCGAGCTGCCACAGGAGGAAGTTCGAGATCCGCAACTCGCCGGACGTGCGGACCAGGAGATCGGGATCCGGCCACGGCGCCGTGTAGAGCCGGCGCGCCACGGCGGCCTCGTCGATCTCCGCCGGATGCAGCCGGCCGGCCTGCACCTCCTCGGCGAGCCCCCGGGCGGCCCGCGCGATCTCGGCGCGCGAGCCGTAGGAGATGCACAGGTTGAGGTCCAGCGCCGTCCCGCCCGCCGTCTCGCTCACGAACCGGTCCAGGGCGGCCCGGGCCCCGGGCGCGAGCCGCGCGACGTCGCCCAGGACATGCACCCGGGCCCCGCGGGCGCGGAGCTCGGCCACTTCCCGGGCGATGTAGTCCTCGAGCAGCTGCATCAGCGCCTCGATCTCGTCGGCCGGGCGGTGCCAGTTCTCCTGGCTGAACGCGAACAGCGTGAGCACGCCCACGCCCGCGTCGAGGCAGCCCTCGACGGCCTCCCGCACGGCCGCCATCCCGGCGGAATGGCCGAGCGGACGGGGCAGCGAGCGCTCCCGCGCCCACCGGCCGTTCCCGTCCATGATGATGGCCACGTGCGCCGGCACGGCGCCCTGCAGCCGGATCCGCTCGAGAAGGTCGTCGCTCATGCCGTCAGACTTCCATGATCTCCGCTTCTTTGACCTGGATGAGCTGGTCGATCTGCTTGATATGCTCGTCGTGCAGCTTCTGGATCTCCTTCTCGGCCCGCCGTTCCTCGTCCTCGGAGGTGTGCTCCAGCTTCTTGAGCTTGGCGATCGTCTCCGTGCGCGCGTGGCGCACGGCGATCCGGCCCTCCTCGGCGAGCTTGTGGATCACCTTGACCAGCTCGCGGCGCCGCTCCTCGGAGAGGGGGGGCAGCGGCACGCGGATCAGGTTCCCCTGCGTGGCGGGGTTCAGCCCGAGGTCGGCCTCGCGGATGGCCTTCTCGATGGCGGAGGCCAGTCCCTTGTCGAACGGCTGGACCGTCAGGAGCCGCGGCTCGGGCGCCGAGACGAGCCCGACCTGGTTCAGGGGGACCTGGCTGCCGTACGCCTCCACCCGCACGAGGTCGAGCAGGGCGGTCGTGGCTTTCCCGCTCCGGATCGTGCTCAGCTCCCGCTTGGTGGCTTCCACCGCCTTGTGCATCGCCTCGCGGGCGTGCTTGGTCAGCTCGGGAATGGTGGTCATCGGACGAGGGTCCCTACGCGCTCGCCCCGGAGGAGCCGGGAGATCGCGCCGGGCTGGTTGATGTTGAAGACGACGATGGGCAGCTGGTTGGCCTTGCAGAGACCGAACGCGTTCGCGTCCATGACGGCGTAGTTCTTGACGATCGCTTCCTGGTAGGTCAGCTCGGGGATGAACGTCGCCGCCGGGTCCTTGCGCGGGTCCGCCGTGTAGATCCCGTCCACGTTGGTGGCCTTGAGGATGACCTCGGCCTCCACCTCGAGCGCGCGCAGGACCCCGGCCGTGTCGGTCGAGAAGAACGGGTTGCCGGTCCCCGCGGCGAAGATGACCAGCCGGCCTTTCTCGAGGTGGCGGATGGCGCGGCGGCGGATGTAGGGCTCGGCCACCGACTCCATGCGGATGGCGGTCATGACCCGGGTGTCCACGCCGACCTTCTCCAGCACGTCCTGGAGCGCGAGGGCGTTGATGACCGTGGCAAGCATCCCCATGTAATCGGCGGAGACCCGGTCGAGGCCCTCGCGGCTCGCCGTGGCCCCGCGCACGATGTTGCCGCCGCCCACGACCAGGCAGAGCTTGGCGCCGAGTCCGTGAACCGCCTTGATCTCCTCGGCGAAGGCCTCGACGACCCGGAAATCGAGGCCCACGCCCTTCTCGCCGGCCAGCGCCTCGCCCGAGAGCTTGAGCAAGGCGCGGGAGTAGGCGAGCGCCATCAGGCTTCCCCGACCTTGAAGCGGGCGAACCGGCGAACGTGGACCGCCTCGCCCAGCTTGCCCGAGACCTCCTTGATCAGCTGCCCGACGGTCTTGCTGTCGTCCCTCACATAGGGCTGCTCGGTCAGCGTGCGCTCGGCGACGAACTTCTTGAGCTTGCCCTCGACGATCTTGGCCCGGACGTTCTCCGGCTTCCCTTCGGCGGCCACCTGCTCCTCGGCGATGCGCCGCTCCCGCTCGAGCAGCTCGGCGGGAATGTCCTCCGGCGTCACCCCGATCGGATCGGCCGAGGCCACGTGCAGGGCGAGGTCGCGCGCGAGCTCCCGGAACGCCTCGTTGCGGGCGACGAAGTCGGTCTCGCTGTTGAGCTCGAGGAGCACGCCCACCTGGCCGTTGTGGTGGATGTAGCTCACGACCACGCCCTGCGCGGCGACGCGCCCGGCGCGCTTCTCGGCCTTGGCGATGCCCTTCTTCCGGAGGATCTCGGCGGCTTTGTCCATGTCGCCGCCCGCCTCCTCGAGGGCCTTCTTGCAGTCCATCATGCCCGCGCTGGTCCGGGCGCGGAGCTCGCTCACCTGTTTCGGAGAAATCGTCACACTCGTCATGGCTGCTGTTCGTTCACCGGTGAATGGTAAAACCGCCGCTCACGGCCGGCAGGGGCCAGGAGCGGCGGCAATGCGCTTCCAGTCCAGGCCGCCGGAGCCTATGCGCCCGCGTCGCCCGCCGCGCCGGGGGCCGCCGCCTCCACGACTGCGCCCGCGTCGGTCTTGAGCCGGGCGGCGATCACCTCGGGCTTGGGCCGGCGCTTCCGCCGGGGCCGGCGGCGGCGGCGATCCGCGTCGGTGTCGCCCTCCGTGCCCGCGTCCGTGCTGTACGTCTCCGCCTCGAGGTCCTCGGACGCCTCGCGCATCGGCATCTGGGACCGCGCCTCCTTGATCACGTCGGCCAGGGCCGCGGTGATGAGCGAGACCGAGCGGATCGCGTCGTCGTTGCCCGGAATCGGCACGGTGATCACGTCCGGATCGGCGTTGGTGTCCACGATGGCGACGACCGGCACGCCGAGCTTGTTGGCCTCCGCGATGGCGATCTTCTCCTTCTTGGCGTCCACCACGAAGAGCGCGCCCGGCAGACGGCCCATCATCTTGATGCCCTCGAGGTTCCGGCTCAGCTTCACCCGCTCCCGCTCGAAGAGCAGCTTTTCCTTCTTGGTGTAGTTCTCGAAGTCGCCGTCCACCGCGCCCTGCTCCAGCTCCCGGAGCCGGCGGATCTGCCGCTTGAGCGTCTGGAAGTTCGTGAGCGTCCCGCCGAGCCAGCGCTCGGTCACGTAGAACCCGCCGCAGGAGGCCGCCTCGGCCTGCACGATGGCCTTGAGCTGCTTCTTGGTGCAGACGAAGAGCACGCCTTCGCCCTTGAGCACGACGCTCCGCAGCAGCTCCTGGGCGGCGTGAATCTGCCGCAGGGTCTTCTGCAGGTCGATGATGTAGATCCCGGAGCGTTCGGCGAAGATGAACCGGCGCATCTTCGGATTCCACCGGCGGGTCTGGTGGCCGAAGTGAACGCCGGCCTCGAGCAGGTCCTGCAGTTGCGGCTGTGCCATGCGGGCGTACGAATCCTTCCTCGTTTAGGGTTGTGCGTCCGCCGCCTTCACTTCCGGCCCGACCCCGAAGGGCACCCCGGGTCCGGATCCAGCGGCGTGAGTGATGCCCGGTCTACCGCTTCGAGAACTGGAAGCGCTTCCGGGCGCCGGGCCGACCCGGCTTCTTGCGCTCGACCGCGCGCGGATCCCGCGTCAGGAGCCCCGCGCCGCGGAGCTTGGTGCGGTGCTGCGTGTCCGCCGACACGAGCGCCCGGGCCACGCCCAGCCGCATCGCCCCGGCCTGTCCCGCCTGCCCGCCCCCGCTCACGTGCGCCCGGACGTCGAAGGCCCCGAGGGTATCGGTCGCGGTGAACGGCTGCTGGATGTGCTGCACCAGCGAGGGCCGCGGGAAATAGTCGCCGAGCGTACGGCCGTTGATGTCCCACTTCCCGGTGCCGGGCGTGAGATACACGCGGGCGACGCTGGTCTTGCGCCGACCCACCGCCTGCCACCGAAACGCCGGAGTTGCCGTCATGCAGTCACCTTGGCCGGGCCGAGAGTGTAGGGCTTGGGCTGCTGCGCAGCGTGCGGGTGCTCGGCGCCCCCGTACACCTTGAGCTTGCCCCGAAGCTTCTGCTTGGCGAGCGAGTTCTTCGGGAGCATGCCGAAGACCGCCTTTTCGATGACGCGCTCCGGGTGCTTGGCGAGCACGTCCCGCGCGGCGGTGAACCGCTCGTGGCCCATGTAGCCGGTGTGCCGGAAGTAGCGCTTCTGGTCCGTCTTGCGGCCCGTGAGCCGGACCTTGGCCGCGTTCACCACGATGACGAAGTCACCGCCGTCCATGTGGGGCGTGAAGGTCGGCTTGTGCTTGCCGCGGATCAACTGGGCCACGGCGGTCGCGAGCCGTCCGAGCGGCACATCGGCCGCGTCCACGACATGCCAGTCGTGCTGTAGGTCGGCGGGCGTGGCGGTGAAAGTCTTCATGGGTCGCGCAGTTTCCGGGTTCCGTTGGCACGGGTCAAAATGAGACAGACTTACAAGATAGACGGCATTTCGGGGTCGGGTCAAGAGCAGGAGCCATTAGCTCTTAGCCACCGCCCAGGAGCCAGGGCTACGAGCTCCGCTCGAACTCCACCAGCACCTGCCCCTTCTCCACCGCCTGGCCCGGCCGCACCAGGACCGCCCGGACCCGCCCTCCGGCCGGCGATCGGAGCTCGTTTTCCATCTTCATAGCCTCCAGGACGAGCACCCCGCCGCCGGGCGCAACCGTCTGTCCCGGTTCGACCTCCAGCCGCACCACGAGCCCCGGCATCGGCGCTATGAGCTGGCCGCCCGCCGCCGGCCGGTCCGGGCCCGCGGCCAGCGAGCGGATGTGCCGGGTCCGCTCGTCCACCACCTCCACCTCGCAGCGCTCGCCCGCCGAGCCGAGCCCCCAGACGCCCTTGCCCCGCAGCTCGACCGCGAGCACGCGAGGACGCCCGTCCACGGTGAGGAGCCGGAGCGGAGTACCCGGAAGGACCCGAAGCGCGGCCATGAGAGTCTCGCCGTTCACGGTGACCCGATCGCCGTCCACCTCGACCGCCACCTGCCTTCCGCCGACGCTCACGAAGTATTTCATGCCTGGTCGAGGACGGCGACGGTCTCGACGTGCGCCGTCTGCGGAAACAGGTCGAACGCGCGGGCCTCCGTCAGGCGGAATCCCGGCCCCAGCCTGACGAGGTCGCGCGCCAGGGTGGCGGGGTCGCAGGAGATGTAGAGGACCCGCCGGGGCCGCCGCGCCGCGATGGCCGCGGTCACGGCCGCATCCATTCCCGTCCGTGGAGGATTGGTCACGACCAGGTCGGGCGCATCCAGCCGATCCACGATCGCCTCGGCCGCGCCCGCATGGCGCCGGGCCGCGGGACCGCCGGCGTCCGCATGCGCCACGGCCCGCGGATCCCGCTCGACGCTCTCGACCCGGGCCCCGGCGGCGGCGAGTGCCGCGGTCGTCTCCCCGATGCCGGCATAGAGATCCCAGACCCGGGCGCCCGCCACGGGACCGAGCTGCTCCAGTGCAAAGGCCCGGACCCGGTCCCCCATGGCCGGATGCACCTGCTCGAACACCGGCGCCGGCGCGCCCTCGCTCCGGCCCGCAACGACGCGAGCGACGCCTCCCTCCGGATGCCACCAGAGAACCGAGGGGACGCCCGAGCGCGCGAGCTCGCGCCCCAACTGCGCGGCCCGGGTCCAGACGACGGTCCCCCGCACCTTGGCGATCAGGTGCCGCGCGCCGCTCCGGTCGAGCCGGAGCACCAGGCGGTCCAGGCCGGCCGGGAGCAGGGTCCGCCGTTCCCGCAGGATCGCCCACAGATCCATCAGCGCCCCGGCGGCGAGATGGCAGCGCTCGAGCTCGAAGACCACATCGGGCCGGTCGAGCGGGTGGAGTCCGATCCGGCGCGCGCCGGGCCCCGCCGCGAGCGTGAGCTTCGTGCGGTACTCGAAATCCAGCGCCGCCGGCTCCAGCTCCGGGTCGGCGACGTCGAGTCGGGCCAGGCGGCGGAGCGCATCGCCCACGAACGCTCGGCGCGCGGCTCGCTGCGCCGGCAGGGCGAGATGCTGCAGCTGGCAGCCGCCGCAATCGTCGGCGGTGTAGTGGCCGCACCGGGGCTCGACCCGGTCCGGGCTCGGCTCCACGATCCGCGCGGCGCGCGCCCGGGCGAACCGGCGGGCGGGACGCACGTCTCGCAGCTCCACCAGCTCGTCCGGCGCGGTCCGCGGCACGAACACCACCCGGCCGTCCGCCAGGCGGCCGACGCCGTCGCCCCCGGCCGCGAGCCGCTGGATGCGCACTTGGAGCGCGGTCATCGCAGCCCGTCGAGGCGGGCCTGCCGGGCCCAGGCGGCGCCGGACGCCGAGGCCCCGTCGGCGACGACCGGTCGCCGCGCCTGGCGGGCTTCGTCCTCGGCCAGCGCGGCGGCGATGGCGAGGTCGCGCTCCAGCACCGGATCCGGCGCGGGCTCGAGCAGATCGGTGCGCCGGTCGAGGAACTGGATGTCGATCTCGCCGGCGCGAAACGCGGCATCGCGGAAGAGTCGGCGGTGAAACCCCTGATTGGTGGCGACGCCGACGAGGACCAGCTCGTCGAGCGCGCGGCCCATGCGGTCCAGCGCGCGGACCCGGTCCGGCGCCCACACGATGAGCTTGGCCAGGAGGGAGTCGTAGTACAGCGTGACTTCGTCGCCGATGTCGACCCCGGCGTCCCAGCGCACGCCGGGGCCGGCCGGCACCCGCAGGTACTCCACACGGCCGGTGGACGGGAGAAATCCGTTGCCCGGGTCCTCGCTCGTGATCCGGCACTCGATCGCCCAGCCGGCGGGCTCGAGCCCGCCGGCCACCCGCATGGCGAGCCCGCCCGCGATCCGGAGCTGCTCCCGCACCAGATCGACGCCGTACACCAGCTCGGTCACGGGATGCTCCACCTGGATCCGGGTGTTCATCTCGAGGAAGTAGAACGCCCCGTCGGCGCCGAGGAGGAACTCGCAGGTGCCCACGCCGCGGTAGCCGACCGCCTCCGCTGCGGCCACGGCGGCGGCGCCCATGGCGCCCCGGAGCGCGGGAGACACCGCCACGGACGGCGCTTCTTCCACCAGCTTCTGGTGCCGGCGCTGGACCGAGCATTCCCGCTCGCCCAGGTGGACGGTGCGCTCCTGGTCGGCGAGAACCTGGATCTCCACGTGGCGGGGCGCCACGATGTACTTCTCGAGATAGACGGCGGGATCGCCGAAGGCCTTGCCCGCCTCGGAGGCCGCGGTGGCGAGCGCGCCGGCAAGGTCCACCTCGGCCCGCACCACGCGCATCCCCTTGCCGCCCCCGCCCGCCACCGCCTTCACCATCACAGGGAAGCCGAGCCGGCGCGCCAGCGCGAGCGCGCTTTCCGGGTCGGTGACGGGCGCGTTCGCGCCCGGCACGATGGGCACGCCCGCGGCTTCCATCCTGCGCCGGGCCTCGGTCTTATCGCCCATCGCGCGGATGGCGCGCGCCGGCGGGCCGACCCACACGAGCCCCGCACGCTCCACCGCCTCGGCGAACGCCGCCCGCTCCGCCAGGAACCCGTAGCCCGGGTGCACGGCATCCGCGCCCGCCCCGACGGCGGCGTCGAGCAGCTTGTCGATGACGAGGTAGCTCTCGGAAGCGGGCGCGGGCCCGATCGGGACGGCACGGTCGGCGGCACGGACATACGGCGCCGCGCGGTCGGCGGCGGAGTAGACGGCGACGGCTTCGAGTCCTTCCTCGTGGCAGGCGCGGACGATGCGGAGTGCGATTTCGCCGCGATTGGCGATCAGCACCGACTTCACAGGGGGATGTTGCCGTGCTTCTTGGGCGGATTGCGGTCCCGCTTGGTCGCCAGCATGCGGAGCGCGTCGATCAGCCGCGGACGGGTGTCGCGCGGGTCGATCACGTCGTCGACGTATCCCCGGCTCGCGGCAGCATAGGGGTTGGCGAGCTTGGCGGTGTACTCGTCGGTGAAGCGCTGGAGCGCAGCCGCGGGGTCCGCCGCGCGGGCGATCTCGTCCTTGTAGAGGATCTCGACCGCCCCCTTGGCGCCCATCACGGCGATCTCCGCCGTGGGCCACGCGAGGTTGACGTCGCCCCGGATGTGCTTCGAGCTCATGACGTCGTACGCCCCGCCGTACGCTTTCCGGGTAATCACCGTGAGCTTGGGGACCGTGGCCTCGCAGTAGGCGTACAACAGCTTGGCGCCGTGCTTGATGATGCCGCCGTGCTCCTGGCCGACGCCCGGCAGGAATCCCGGCACGTCCACGAACGTCACCAGCGGCAGATTGAAGCAGTCGCAGAAGCGGATGAACCGCGCAGCCTTGGCGGAGGCCGCGATGTCGAGCACGCCCGCGAGCACGGCGGGCTGGTTCGCCACGATGCCCACCGGCCGCCCGCCCAGTCGCCCGAAGCCGACCACGATGTTGTCGGCGTGGCCCCGGTGCGCCTCGAGAAATCCGCCGTCGTCCATCACCCGCCGGATGACCTCGTGCATGTCGTACGGCTTGGACGAGCTGTCCGGCACCAGATCGAGCAGGGCCTCGTCCCGCCGGTCGTCCGGGTCCCGTGTGGGGCGGACCGGCGGCTCGTCCAGATTGTTGAGCGGCAGGAAGCCCACCAGCTCGCGCATGGCCCCGAGGCACTCCGGCTCGGTGTCGCAGGTGAAATGGGAGACGCCCGAGGTCCCGCCGTGCACCTCGGCCCCGCCCAGCTGCTCGAACGTCACCTCCTCGTGCGTCACCGTGCGCACGACGTTCGGCCCGGTGACGAACATGTAACTCACGCCCCGGACCATGAAGATGAAGTCGGTGATCGCCGGGCTGTACACCGCGCCGCCCGCGCAGGGACCCAGAATGGCGCTGAGCTGGGGCACGACGCCGGATGCGAGCGTGTTCCGGAGGAAGATGTCGGCGTAGCCGCCCAGCGAGACGACGCCTTCCTGGATGCGCGCCCCGCCGGAGTCGTTGAGGCCGATGACCGGCGCGCCGTTCCGCACGGCCAGATCCATCACCTTGCAGATCTTCTCCGCGTGAGCCTCGGAGAGCGAGCCGCCGAACACGGTGAAGTCCTGGGAGAAGACGTAGACCGGGCGGCCGTCGATCCGGCCGTAGCCGGTGACGACGCCGTCGCCCGGGTACACCTGCTCGGCGAGGCCGAAGTCGGTGGCGCGGTGGGCGACGAAGCGATCCAGCTCGACGAAGCTGCCTTCGTCGAGCAGCAGATCGAGCCGCTCCCGGGCGGTGAGCTTGCCCTTCTTGTGCTGCTGCGCGATCCGCGCGGCGCCGCCGCCCTGCTCGGCGAGCGTCTGGCGGTGATGGAGATCCTCGAGGAGAGCGCGGGGGTCCGGCATGGTGGGCAAGAATATAACGCGAACCCCGGAGGCACGGAGAACCGCGAACCACAGAGGCACGGAGGCACGGAGGGGACGTCGGGGGGAGCGCTGGAATGGTTCAGGCTCATGCGAAAGGATGGTGACCGCGCCGATTGGCCTGCTAGCGTATGCCTCGCCCCAAGGAGGGGTCATGACCGCGCTCAGCGGGCCGCCCCAGCATCTCAACCTCGTCACCCACGACATCATCGGCGCCGCCGTCGAGGTGCACCGGTTCCTGGGCCCGGGCCTGCTCGAATCGGCCTACCTCGAGTGCCTCTGCCACGAGCTGCGGATGCGAAACGTGGTCTTCGACCGGGGGATCGCGCTGCCGCTCAGCTACAAAGGGCTCGCGCTCGCGCAGGGGTACCGGCTCGACCTGGTCGTGGCCGGCTCCATCATCGTGGAGCTCAAGGCGGTCGAGAAGCTCCTCCCGGTCCACGAAGCGCAGGTGCTGACCTACCTCAAGCTGAAGCGCCTCCCCCTCGGCCTCCTCATCAACTTCAACGTCCCGGTGCTCCGCTCCGGCATCGTCCGCATCGCCAATTGACCGACTGCAACCCGCCCAGACGCAGGGAACTGCAAACCACAGAGGCACCGAGGCACGGAGAACTGCCACAGAGACTGCAATGGTGAATTACGGAGGCACGGAAGCACGGAGAACGGTCTCTGTGGCTCGGTGCCTCTGCAGTTCACCGTTGTGCTTTCTCCGTGGCAGTTCTCCGTGCCTCGGTGCCTCTGTGGTTTGCAGTGGTTTGCAGTGGTTTGCAGTTGCAGCTCTCTGCGCCTCCAACGAGAACGGGCCCCGTCACCGGAGCCCGTTTCTCACCGCGATACCGCGACCGGTCAGAGCGCCGGAGGCGCCTCGGGCGCCGCCGGCTCTTCCGGCGGCCAGTTGACGGCCGCGAGGACGATCCGGTGATGGATCGGATCCACCTCGAGCACCTTGAGGTCCACGGGCTGACCTTCCTTCACCGCGTCCGCCGGGTTCTCCAGGTTGGGCAGGCCGAGCTGGGACATCGGGACGAAGCCCTCGATGTCATTCCCCACGTCCACGACCACGCCTTTGTCCATCAGGCGGAGGACCTTGCCACGCAGCTCCATGTTGATGGGGTAGGTCTCGCCGATATGGAGCCAGGGGTCGTCCTGGGCCTGCTTCAGACCCAGCGAAATCCGCTTGTTCTCGCCGTCGATGTTCAGGATGACCACGTCCACCGCGTCGCCTTTCTTCACGACCTCCGACGGGTGCTGCACCCGCTTGGTCCAGCTCATGTCGGAGATGTGGATCAGGCCGTCGATGCCCGGCTCGATCTCCACGAACGCGCCGAAGCTCGTGAGGTTCCGGACCTTGCCGCTGATACGGGTGCCCACCGGGTACTTGAGCGGCAGCACCATCCACGGATCCTGCTCCGTCTGCTTCATGCCGAGAGAGATCTTCTCCTCGGCCTCGTCCACCTTCAGCACCACCGCTTCGATGGTCTCGCCGATCGACACGATCTTCGACGGGTGGCGGACGTTGCGGGTCCAGCTCATCTCGGAGATGTGCACCAGGCCTTCGATGCCCGGCTCGATCTCGACGAACGCGCCGTAGTTGGTGATGGAGACCACCTTGCCCTGCACCCGGGTGCCCACGGGGAACTTGGCGGCCACGTCCTTCCACGGATACGTCTGGAGCTGCTTCATGCCGAGGCTGATGCGCTCGCGCTGCCAGTCGATGTCGAGGATCTTGACCTCGACCTCGGCCCCGATCTGCACCATCTCGGTGGGGTGGGAAACCCGCCCGTAGGACATGTCGGTGATGTGGAGCAGACCGTCCACCCCGCCGAGATCGATGAAGGCGCCGAAGTCCGTGATGTTCTTCACCACGCCCTTCCGCACCTGGCCCACCGCCAGCTCCTTCATCAGGTGCTCGCGCTTGTGCGCCCGCTCGTTCTCGAGGATCACCCGGCGGCTCACCACGATGTTCCGGCGCCGCTTGTTCAGCTTGATGATCTTGAACTCGTAGGTGTGACCGAGGAGCTCGTCGATGTTCGGCACCCGGCGGAGCGCGATCTGACTGCCCGGCAGGAACGCATCGACGCCCATCAGGTTCACGACCACGCCGCCCTTGATCTTCTTGACCAGCGTGCCTTCCACCGGCTGATCCGACTCGTGCGCCACGCGGATCTTCTCCCAGACCCGCATGAAGTCGGCCTTCTTCTTCGACAGGACGACGGCGCCTTCCTGGTCCTCGAGGTGCTCGAGGAAGACTTCGACCTCCTCGCCCTCCTTGGGTCGCTCCTTGAACTCGTCGAGCGGGACCGACCCCTCGGACTTGAAGCCGACGTCGAGGATGACGGCGTTCTCGGTGACGCGCAGAACCTTGGACTTGACGATCTCCCCTTCGACGATCTGCGACATGGTGCCCTCATACATCGAGAGCATCTGCTCGTAGTCCTGCTCCGAGTATTCCTCGTCGTAGAGGTCGGCGCGGACGCGGAGGCCGGTGGGAGACGCGATCTGGGCGGGGGCCTTCAGAGTGGTATCGAGACTGGGCACAACCCGATTCCTTTGCACGACCGCGCCGTGCCGGCCGCGGGCTCGAGAGAAGCTCCATCCGCGGCGGAAGTGCCGCGGTGGAAGCCGCTAAGTCTATCGGGGAAGCCGGGTTCGCGCAAGGCTGACGATGCGCTCGACCTGCTCGGCGAAGCCCAGGTCGGTGGTGTCGAGGCCGATCGCGTCCTCGGCCCGCCGGAGCGGCGCCACGGCCCGGGTCGAGTCGGCCCGGTCGCGCGCCGCGAGAAGGGAGGCCTCTTCGGCGACGGTGGCCGCGTCGGCCGGGCTGCCGCGCTGCGCCAGCCGGCGGCCGGCGCGGGTCTCCGGGCTGGCGGTGAGGAAGATCTTGAGCAGGGCGTCCGGAAAAACCACGGTCCCGATGTCCCGCCCGTCCACCACGACGTCCATCCCCGCGCGGACCGTGTCCCGCAGGTGGATGTTCACCCACTCTCGGATCACCGGTACCGCGGAGACGGCGGAGACGTGCGCGGTCACCTCGGGCGCCCGGATCGCTACGTCCACCGGCTCGCCCTGGAGGTAGGCGCTGAACCCGTGGCCATCCGGGAGCAGGCACAGCCCCCAGTCTTCCGCGGCGCGAAGGATGGTCTCGGCGTCGAGGACCTGAAGCGGGTCGCCGCCGGCCCCGCCCCGTCCCGCGGCCTCCCGGAGCGCCACCAGCGTGACGCCGCGGTAGAGCGCCCCCGAGTCCAGATGCTGGAAGCCCAGCGCCTCGGCGACCGCCCGCGCCGTCGTCGATTTCCCCGACGCCGCCGGCCCGTCGATCGCGATGACGCTCCCGCTCACGGGCGCCGCCGCCGGATGGACCGGAGGGTCGCCGGAAAGCCGGGGAAGCTCACGGCCGCGCAGGCCATGTCGTCCACCGCCACCCGGGCCCCCGCCAGCGTCCCCAGTACCGCGAACGCCATGGCGAGGCGGTGGTCGCCGGCCGTCCGCACCCGTCCGCGCGGGACCGGCGCCCCCCCCTCCACGCGCAGGTCGTCGCCCACGACCTCGGCCCGGGCGCCCACCGCCCGGAGGTTGGCCGCGATCAAGCCGAGGCGGTCGCTCTCCTGCACCCGGAGCTCGCCGACCTGACGGAAGATCGTCGTGCCGGCCGCGCGGGACGCGAGTACCGCGAGCATCGGGATCTCGTCGATGAGCCCGGGGATCTCTCCGGCGCCGACCTCGGTGCCCGCCAGGGCCGCGGGACCGACGACGAGGTCGCCCACCGGCTCGCCGTAGCACAGCTCGACGTTTTCGACCCGGGGCCGGGCGCCCATCCGGCCGAGGACGTCGAGAAAGCCGGTCCGGGTGGGATTGAGTCCGACTCCGGCGATGCGGAGCTCTCCGCCCTCGGCGATCACCGCGGCACCGACCAGGAACGCGGCGGAGGACGGGTCGCCGGGCACCTGCATGGCGAACGGCTCGAGCCGGCCGGTCGGCGCGAACGCGATCCACCCGTCGCGGTCTTCCACCCGATAGCCGAAGGCGCGGAGCAGGCGCTCGGTGTGGTCGCGGGAGTGGCCGTGCGGCTCGCGGAGCGCGACCTCGACGTTCCCCGCGACACCGGCGAGCAGGAGCGCGCTCTTGATCTGGGCGCTGGATACCGGCATCTCGTAGCGGAGCGGCGAGAGCGGGCCGCCCCGGACCTCGAGCGGGAGCCCGTCGCGGCCCGCGAGCTCGGTGAAGCGCGCGCCCATCAGCCCGAGCGGCACGGTGACGCGGCGCATGGGCCGCCGCCGCAGCGACGCGTCGCCCGTGAGAGTGGCGGGAAAGCGGTGCGCGGCGAGCAGCCCCAGGAGCAGCCGGGTCGTCGTCCCGGAGTTGCCGCAATCCAGCCGCGCCGACGGACGGCGGAACCGCCGGCGTCCGGTGATGGTCACGACGGCTTCGGGACGGAGCGGGCTCACGTCGGCGCCGAGCTGGCGCAGCACCCGCGCGCTGGAGCGGGCGTCGAGCGAGGTGAGCGCGCCCCCGACGTGGCTGGTGCCCGGCGCGAGCGCGCCGAGCAGGAGGGCGCGGTGGGTAAGGCTCTTGTCGCCGGGGACCCGCACCGTGCCGCCGACGATCACGAGTCGATTCCCCGCCGGAACGCCGCGGCCCGGCCCAGGTACGCGCGCAGCGCGGGCTCGTCGCCCTCCGCGATGAGCCGGCGCAGCTCGGTCAGGGCGGCGCCCGCCGCGTCCAGCGCATCGAGCACCGGCTCCCGGTTCTGCCGGAAGATCTCCAGCCACAGATCCGGGTTGCTCGCCGCGAGCCGGGTGGTGTCGCGGGCCCCGCTGCCGAAGGACACCCCGCCCAGGCCCCGGTCGGCCAGCGCCTTGGCCAGGACGTACGCCATGGCCTGGGGCAGATGACTGGTCCACGCGAGCTGGCGGTCGTGAGCGGCGGGCTCGATCAGCACCGGATGGGCCTCCATCGTGCGCTCCCAGAACTCCATGACGCGGCGGGCCGCGGCGTCGCCGTCGGCACCGGTCGGGCAGACGTAGACCACACAACCGCGAAGCCGGTCCGGTCGCGCGTGCGCGAACCCGGAGCCGTGGGTGCCCGCGAGCGGATGCCCTCCCGCGAAGCGCTCAGCAAGGCCGGCCGACAGGGCGCGCGTCACCACGGCCGCCTTCACGCTGGCGACGTCGGTAAGCACCGCCCCCGGCTCGAGCGCGGGGGCCAGCCGCTCGATCAGCTCGAGAGTGACGTCGGGCGGGGTCGCGAGCACCACCAGTCCGGCGGCGCGCACCGCCTCGACCGGCGAGTCCGCCAGCTCGGTGATCGCGCCGGCTTTCACCGCCGCGGCGCCCTCGGCCCGCTCCGGCGAGAAGCCGACCACCCGGGGCACACCCGCGAGCCGCGCCTGCCAGGCCAGCGACCCCCCGATGGCCCCGAGTCCGATCACGGCGAGCACGTCAGGGCGCACGATCAGCCGGGGCTACGGACATGGGAGGACTCGGGCGTACGAGGGCGAGGCAGTCGTGGCTTCCGGCAGGGCGGAATCGTAGCGCTTTCGAGAGGCAATCTCAACGACGCGAAGCGCACCGCCGCCGCTCATTCTGCTAGTCGCGTTGGAGCCGGCCGGGTTGAACCGCGTGCGGGGCTGGCGGTTGCGGGCGCAAAGCAGGGGCCGGCAACTGGCCTGAGTCTTGCACCTACGACCCTTCAATTATTGCCCGTCACCTGACTAATGGCCGACCAGAAAGGTCCAGCTTCCTCCTCCGCCTTGCCACCCGCCCCACGCACGGGTGGGGCCCCCGGCACGCCTCCCAAGCAGGCCCTGTTCGACGCCGCCGTGGAGGTGATGCGGAAGCAGAGCGAAGAGCGCGCGGCGGAGCGGGCGGCCGAGGAGGCGCGCCGGCGCGAGCAGAGCCGGGTGTCGCCCATCATCGCTGGCGGGCTCACGATCCTCCTCGCGGTGGGCGTGTACGTCGCAGTGGAGCAACCCACCTGGCTCTTCCCGCCCGCCCGGCCGGCCGAATCCCGGGAGACCCAGGAGGCAAGCCTGCGCATCGGCATGGCGACCACCATGCAGCGCATCGAGCGGTTCCGGCTCATGCAGGGCCGCCTGCCGCGCACGCTGGCCGAAGCCGGATCGAGTCCCTCGGGGATCACGTACGAGATGCGGGAAGGCGATCGCTATACGCTGCGGGGCACCAACGGGCCGGTCGAGCTGACCCTCAACTCCGGCGACTCCCTGCCCGTTTTCGTGGGGACCAGCTTCCGGGTTCTCGCGTCGAGGTCGCACCAATGAGCCGCCGGGACCGCCGGGGATTCACGTTCGCCGAGTTGATGATCGTGCTGCTGGTGATCACGATCCTCGCGGGCATGATGGTCATGCGGTACATCGAGCTCAAGCACCGCGCGCTCGCCGCGCAGGCCACCTCCGACATGGAGAA
>Ga0187823_10000018_pt1 | contig 29855 bp, 19 predicted proteins | sample NC_wetland_sal_i_12_FD_132968 | JGI IMG/M metagenome (GOLD analysis project Ga0187823, IMG submission 132968) | Wetland sediment microbial communities from Neuse River Estuary, North Carolina, USA - SourceSoil_3 | ecosystem: Environmental > Aquatic > Freshwater > Wetlands > Sediment | place...
CGGCCCGCCGCGGGCGAAAGTTCCTCGCGTCCCCGCAGGACAAGTCGAATCGGCAGGTCGCCGATAAAGCGGCGCAGCCGCTGGAGTAACCATCTGTCGATGGAATCGAAACCGGGGTCTGCAGAGAGGTTGTTTTTCCGGCCGGTAGTGTCAGAAAATGTGCGGAGTTCCAAAGCAGCTTGCTCGCAGTCGAAAATCTCCGGGCGCAAGGTGCCAGAGTGCTTGCTCATGTGCCCAATGCCTCCTCGCTTACGCGTGCTGATCCAACGCCGCCCCTCCGTCGAATGCGGTTTTCATAATATTTTACCTGCCTCAAATCAGGCAAGAATGCTACGGCCATGCGCGCCAGCGTACGTAGTGACCATCACCCCAAGACGTGAGCCGGACCGCACCGGCAGACTTCCAGCGTTGCTCCACGACCGGGCAGCGTCGCGCCGACCGCATGAAGAGGTCTTAGCCGGACTGCACAAGATGGTGAGCGAAATCAGCGATGCGATTTCGCCATGAGGAAGAGCCTCTAGTGGCGAATGGCGGATTTATCGATAGGAAGGGTGTCCCACGTCCGCCAGAAGGCGTCCATCTCATCCGGTTTGCCCAGGGAAACGCGGATCCATGTATCCCACAGCAGAGATACGGGAGCGATCAGGATATTGTTCGAGCGGTAGTACTGGATGACCATGGTGGCCGGATTTTGCGTATCCACAGCGAAGAAGTTGGTGAAGGACTCGCGCTGCTTGAAGTTGCGGGCGAAAGCTGCGTTCACGAATTCCTGGCGGGCGTCCGTGTTCTTCCTGATGCATGCCCTCAGGCTGGGGGCATCGTCGAGCGCGGCGATCGCGGCGCGAATCCCCAGCGTGCTTACCCCGTCAACCGTCCCGAAGGCCCGCATGCGCGCCGCCGCCTCGGGCGATGCGATCCCGTAGCCCACCCGCAGGCCCGCCAGCCCGTAAGCGTGCGAAAACGTGCGGGTCACCACGATGCGGGGATCGTTCAAAGGCTGGTCGAGGAACGAAATATACGCGCTGGACCGTCCCGCATAGTGATGATAGGCCTCATCGATCAGGATGCAGCACGACGACGGCAGCCGGGAGATGAACTGCTCCAGGTCAGACCGCGGCGTGATCGACGCGGTCGGATTATTGGGATTGCAGATATACACCAAACCCGTGCCCGGCCCGGCGTGCGCCAGCATCGCATCCAGGTCATGCTGAAAGCGGCGGTTGACCGGATCGGATGTTACCGTTGCCCCGCTGGAGCGGGCATAGAATTCAATGGCCGGAAACGTGGGTGACGGCTGCAGCAATTGTTTCCCGGCGCCGAGAGAGGCACAGCTGGCCATGCGGAGAATCTCCGTCGAGCCCGCCCCCAGGACGACCTGTTCCGGCTTGACCTTGTGCGACTGAGCAATGCGCTCCGCCAGTTCGGACGCGCCCGCGCCCGAGGGATAGCGTTCAGCTTCGCGGGCGGCCAGACGCATCGCTTCCAGTACTTTGTCCGACGGGCCGTACGCGCTTTCATTGTTGTCCAAACGGATGGGACCCCGATTCCTCGCCGCCGAAGCCAGCGGCACGCCCTCCGCCGAAAGGCCGGCGGCAGTGCTTATACCCAGGATCTTCAGGAAGTCTCGGCGCGAAGAAGACATGATTGATTATGCCGGTTGCGTGGGACCTCTACCTATTTGCGCTGGTCGAGCAAGGTCTCCACCAGGTCCCCTAGTTGCTGTGAGCTGAATTCATTTCCCTCCAGATTGGCCGCGAGCTTCTCCTGGCGATCAATCACCGCCGTGTGAAAGGAGTGCACCAGCAGGGCCTCATCGGGATAGAAATTCATGTCGAACTTTCCCGCAATCTGCTTGATCTCCGGCAGCGGCCCGGTCAGGAAGTGCCAGCCCTGGGAATCGGCCTTCCAAATCTTGGCGTAATGAGTCAAAGCTTCCGGGCCATCGTTGGCGGGATCGATCACAATCGTCAGCAGTACCAGGTCCCGCCCCATTCGTTCTTTAAACCGCTTTTGCAGCTGCCCAAAATTATTGGACAGCCGGAAACAATAGTTGGGGAATGGACACCGGGTGTAAACAAAAGTCACGGCCACCACTTTCCCGGCAAACTGGGAGAGCTGGACCTGCCGTCGATTCTGGTCGGTCAAGGTGAAATCGGGAACCGGCTGACCGACTGCAAGTGCGCTGGGCAGGGACGAACTCGGCGCCACCTCCTTCTCCAGAAGGTGCATGCGGCGGGCTTGGGTCGGGTCTAATTCCAGGTTCTCGAACGCCCGGGCCTGCACGTCGTCAGCGTACGAAGAATCTCCGTCTACCACCAGGACGAATTTCACCGCAGTGCCGGGCTGCAACCCTTCCAGCATTTTGGGTTCCCGAACCGCAAAAGGCATGGTCATGGCTTCCATGAAGCCGGGGATGCTCTCACAGGAAACCAGCATGCTCTTATGCGACGGGTCTACCTTCAACACCAGGCCGCGAACGTCGTGCTTCTCCACTGCCGCGGCGCGAACGGCCGCAACCAGGGTAAGGACCACCAACAGAACCCAATGCTTCATAACGGATTACACCAAAAGCCTGGTTTAGTTTACCTTTCCTGGGGCGCGACCGGTACCCCACTTTGGTGGCGGAGAGCCGCGCTCCCGGCCCCGCCCAGGCGAAAGCTATGCCGTTCTAACTTCTTGTAATCATTGGCAAATTCCTTGATTTCGAGAAATTGATTTTTGCCCACTCCGGCGAAAGTCTGGCGGGTGTTGCTGGCCGGCCACCAGATCTCAAGCTGGACGATCCGGGCCGCCTTTCCCAGTCCGATATGCTGAGCCAGCGGCGAGGCTCCGAACGATCCCCCGCTGCCCACGGTGCGATAGATGGAACGTGGTTCGCCTTGCCCGTTTGCGACTGTGACCTTAATACGGGCCCCGATGGCGCCCCGGTTGCTCTTCACGCCTACCAGATGAAGGTTGATCCAGTCATTGCCGTTGCCCGGATTCTCGAAAAGGCGAAAAGGGTGCGAATCCCCGGGTGCCGCTCCTGCAATTTGCGCCAGTAAGTCCTCGTCCCCGTCATTGTCGATGTCCGCAAAGGCGACGCCATGTCCCTTGTGGAGTTCTCCGGTGCCGGACGAAGCCGTCACGTCAGTGAAGAACTTGCCATCGTGGTTGCGCAACATGACGTTCGGCAGCAGGGAAGCATAAGAAGGATTTCCCGTGCCCATGTAGATATCAAGAAACCCGTCGTTGTCGATGTCGCCAAAGTTGGCGCCCATGGGCATGAAGACCTTATCCAGCGAAGTTTCCTTGGTCACGTCCCGAAAAGTCCCGTCCTTCATGTTCTTGAACAGCTTGAGGGTCTCGGCATTGGGAGCAAGCCCCAGGTAGCTTCGTATATTTTCTTCCAGCGACACGTAGTAGCTGCCGACAAACAAGTCTGGCCAACCATCGTTGTCATAGTCGAAAAAGAACGCGGGCGAGCTTTGCCATGGCCTGGTCAAGCCTGCCGGGACGCTCACCTCGGTGAAAGTGCGGTTATGGTTATTGTGGAAAAGGTAATGGGTGCCGTTCATGACGGAAACGTAGAAATCCACCCACCCGTCATTGTCGTAGTCGCCAGCCGCCACAGCTTTTACGAAGCCGCCGAACGCGACGCCGGCCGGGACCGCGATATCCTCAAAAGTCCCGTCGCCTTTGTTGTGGAAGAGCTGCAGGGAGCCGTTCTCGTTGCCCACGATCAGGTCGACGAAACCATCGTTGTCGATATCGGCCCAGGCCGCCGCCTGGGTGCTGGTGACGGGTTCAGCCAGGCCGCTCTGCGCAGTGACATCCGTAAAGGTGCCGTCGCAGTTGTTTCGCAGGAGAGATTTTCTCTGGGCAAATTCCCAGGCCCCGCGCAAGACCAGAACGTCGAGGCATCCGTCATTGTTATAGTCGGCCTGGAACATGGTGTAGCCGCCTAGCTGGGTATCGAGGCCGGCCTGTTTCGTGCGGTCGGAAAAGGTTCCATCGCCATTATTGTGGAAGAAATGCATGGCCCCGCACTGGTCGTAGTCGGAGAGCATCACGTCGAGCAAGCCGTCGTTGTCAAAATCATCCACGATGATGCCGGCCGACTCGCCGAAAGTATTGATTCCTGCCTTGGAGGCCACGTCCACAAACCGGGCCACTTTCTCGCTCGACTCAAATGCCGATAGCGGGATCAGGTATTTTGGCGGGACCTGATCCGGGTACCCGCCGAGTGTGGCATCGGCCAGGTTCAGCAGCCAGCGCACATCCAGCGCATCGGGCTTGCGATCCAGATATTTCAGGAAGTACGCGACCGCTTTTTGCGAATCCGCCGGCTTTTGATAGCGCATGCCCGGCCGCGGCGGGAAGATGCAGCGGTCATCGGGATGGCGATAGACATCGTTCTCCATTTCGGACTTATGCAAATACGCAATTCCCAGCACTTCCTCGAGCTCCGGCATCGCTCCCGCAAGCTGCGTCGACGCAATCTGGTAGGCGGATTCCCATTCCGCCACCGCCTTGTCCATGTCTCCTCGATAGGCGTAAAGATTCGCCAGCCCGTAGTGCGCCTCGATCCGGTCCAGCGCGCTCCCGGGAGCCTCACCTTTTGTATCGAGCAACGGGTCTTTCTCCAGCCGGTCGATCATGAGGGAAAGAGACTTCTTGCGAATCTCGCAAAGCTCGCGCAAGTCTCCGCCCCAGCCATCGGGCTTGGGCAAACTGCGGAACGCCACGTCGGCCTCGTTTTTTCCCCCTACGTTGGGAGCGTACCGGATGAAGCCGGTGGCGGCAGCCGGCAGATTGCGGGCGGGATTCGCGCCCTTAATATCCGGGGCATCCGACGGAAGCAAGACCTTCACGATGGCAAAGCCAGCCGAGAGCTTGACGACGCCGGTCATTTGCCCCGGTTGCAAGCCCTTCAGCGCTTCCCGCAGCTCGGGGCGCAACGTCGCGGGATCAAGCTTTCCCATGTACCCGCCGTCGTCGGCGGTGGCATCCGTGGATTTCTGTTTGGCGAGCGCGGCGAAATCCCCGCCCTGCTTCAGGCTTTCCAGAATGCGCTGGGCCTCGTCGGACGAATCCACCACGATGATGCGAAGGCCAAGGTTCGGTGAGGCCGCGCCCTGGCCCAGGGATAGAACCGATGAGGTAAGAAGGAAGGAAAGGAGTAGACCGAGGCCTCGTTGAAAATACCCCGTGGCGTCTGTGAATCGCGGTCCCAATGCGTTATCGCCCAACCAGTAAATAGCTTACACGACGCAGGTGCGGATGGCACCCCGCAGCGCCAAGATCAGCAACGAGCGTGCAGCGGGCATCTTCACTCGCCCCAGCTGGGGACCCCCGGGCTTGCGCGAAGCGGTGAGACACCTAATGGCCGATGCCAGCCAGGAAATCCACCGGCGTCAAACTAATAGGACAGCGGGATGCGATAGATGTTCCGCCGCGTCTCGTGGCGGGTGTAGGAGTACCGATTCGGTCCCGCGGCGGAATCAATCTGCGGCTGCGAGATCATCACGAGCCCTTTGTACGCCTTCAAGTCATCTCCCACGCTGACGCCGCCTGGCGGGAAATCCGGAATTCCGCGATCGGGCACCGGCAGGGCGTACGTACTTCCGCTGCTCGATGCGGGAAAACTGAAATAGAAGAACCTTCCGTTAATGTCCCAACCAGCACTGCAGAGCGAGTTGCATACCGGAACTGGGGTGCCGCCGTCCAGGGGATAGGCCATAAAAATCGCCTGATGTTCCTCGTCCTCGCCCTTGAATGGCCCCACCAGCCAACGCCCGTCGGGAGAGATTGAATAGGCGTCCAGAATTGGGTCTGGAACGATTTTCCTGCGCTCGGAGCCGTCGTCCTTGCTGCGGTATATGAAACGCTGCCCATCCTCCATTACGCGGAACACAAGGTCGCCATTGGGCAAAATGACGGGAGAGTCCTGGCCTGCGGCGGACATGATTTCGCGTGGCGATGAGCGATGGTCGGTGGGAGCGATCCACAGATGCGAGAAACCTTTCTGATCGGTCATCGAGAACGCGACCTGCTTGCCATTATGCGAAACGCTGTAATAGTCAATGTCAGACCCGGGCTGGAGCGCAGCGCCCGATACGACCCGTTCGGTTTTGCCGCTGCCCAGGTCCCTCGACCAGAGATCAGCCCCGCTCCGCCCACTTTGCATCCGGTAATACAGCTTGCTTCCATCCCAGGAGAAAGTTGTCCCAAACGCGTCTCCTTCGGACGACAACTGATGGTCTCCACTGGCATCGTGAATCCAGATGGTGGAGTCCGTGACGCCTACCGAAGTGAGCAGCGACTTCCCGTCGGGGCTCATGGCAATCCCTTCTTCTTCCGTGGTGCCGGAGGTTACCTGCTGCGGTGGGCCGTCGGGGAACTTCTGCCGCCAGATGTGGAATTGGCCGCCATGGTTTGAGCTGACGTAGATCCACTTGCCATCGGGTGACCAGGCGCCGGCAAGGCAGATTCCTTCGCGAGGCCCCACCACCCGGGCTTCTCCGCCTCCGCTGAACGGGACCACCTGGCAGGGCATCAAGGCTCCCTGATTGTTCATGACCACCATCAGCACCCAATGGCCATCCGGAGAAAGGTAGGAGTGGTGGACCATGCTACGCTCGCCAGGAGGAACATAGACGTCCCGGCTCTGCCCTCGAGCCTCGTCCGTGGTGACCAGAGCCAGATGCAGCCCTTGCTTAATCTCAGAAAACAGGAGGTGCTTACCACCGTCGATCCAGGTCAGAGAGGAAGCATTGCGCAGGAAGATGTCAGGCTGCCCGCCTAGCACCGGCACCACCCACGTGTCCCACGGCGTAACTGTCCCGTAGGCGATGCGCGACCCGTCGGGAGAGAACGTGGGACCCAGTTTCGCCACCGAATCATGCGTGAGTTGCACTGCATCCCCGGAAGGAAGCAGCCTGACGTATAGGTCTCCTTTGCCAAAAAAAGGGTCGTCCCCGCGGATAAACGCCAGCATGCGCCCGTCCGGAGAAAGCGCGGGGTAGACCGCCGAATCGGTAAAGAATGTCATCTGCTCCCAGTTCGCGGGTCCCACCGGCTCCGCCTGCCGGAGAGAGCGATAGAGCCCGATGGCCGCAACGGCCAGCAGTACTGCCGCCAGTCCTGCAACCGCGGTCAACCGCAGAGAACTCCTGGCCGGCGGGGTGGGCAGTACGATCTTGCCGGACTCGCTGTCGCGCCTCACTCGCTGCAGGTCAGTCCTGAGTTCGGCGGCGGACTGGTAACGCAGGTTGCGGTCTTTCTCCAGCGCTTTGATGACAACCTCATTCAGTCGCTGGGGAAGGATGGGATTGCGCTGGGGCAAGGGTATTGGTGTCTCATCCAGAATGGCCTTGAAAACGACGGCGGAAGTTCTCCCGTGGAAAGCGGGTTGCCCGGTCGCCATCTCGTAGAGCACGGCGCCAAAAGAAAAGATGTCGGTTCGCTGATCGAGCTCCTCGCCGCGGGCCTGCTCGGGAGACATATAGGCGACCGTGCCCACCGCGGTACCGGCGTTGGTCAGGACCGCCGACACGGTTTTGCCGGCAACCGTTTCCGAATCCGAGGCGTGCAGCAGTTTCGCCAGGCCGAAATCCAGCACCTTGGAGACGCCTTGCCCGGTCAGGAAGATGTTTCCCGGCTTCAGGTCGCGGTGTACGATGCCACGCCGGTGGGCCGCATCGATCGCATCACTGACTTCGGTCGCGCACCGCAACAGTTCGGCCAGGGGCATGGGGCCTCGGGCCAGGCGGTCCGCCAGGGTCTCGCCCTGCAGATGCTCCAGGACCAGGTAGTCGATCGTGCCCTGGACGCCCACGTCATAGAGCTGGCAGATGTTGGGGTGGTTGAGTGACGCAATGGCCCGCGCCTCGCGTTCGAAGCGGTCTCGGGCGTCGACCTGATCGGAGCGATGCGAAGGGAGGACTTTGAGCGCGACCAGCCGGTCCAGACGGGTGTCGCGAGCGCTGTAAACCTCTCCCATTCCACCTGCGCCCAGCAGGACTGTAATCTCGTAAGGCCCAAGTCGAGTGCCTGTCGCGAGGGGCATGGATGGGAGAATTATACCGCTCCGCGATGGGTCCTTAATGCTGCACAAATCGAAGGTTCGCCACGGCGGTTTGGATTCGACACGGGGTGAAGCTTACGGATACACTTTCGATTGAAGATCGTGCATCGATTCAAAGATGGAACTGCTTCTCAATCTTCTTTGGCTGACCCTGGTGTTGCCCGCCGTTCTGATCTGGCGGCGCCAGTCAGCTCGCGCGAAAAGCTTCTGGCATCCACGTAGTTACCGCGCCGTTGTTCTTCTGGGTTGCCTCATGGTGTTGTTGTTCCCCGTGATCTCGGCTACGGACGATCTTCATCCCATTCGCAACGAAATTGAAGAGTCGAATCCTTCGCGACGTGCGGCGAAGCAGGCCCCGGCGCATCAGACTCCCGATTGGAATATGGGCCCGCCACCGGCATATCTGGTGGAGATTTCCTGGTCTGTGCCCGACAACGAAGGGTGCGAATCAGTTTCAGAATACCTGGCCGTGCCCCCCGAACGAGTGTTTCTCTCCCCTGGCGGTTGCCGGGCTCCTCCTCTCTCCTGATTCCGCAGGGACGTGGTGCGCCCCGGTCACGCGGCGGCACCTTTCCTATTTCACATCTGGGCGATGTGTTCCTGAGCTTCTGTGGCGGATTCCTATGGCTTTAAGACCTGAGGAATCGTGCAATGCAAGATTCATATGCGTTGCGCGGCACTACTTGCCCTGATCGCTCGCTGTCGACCGCGAGGTGGTGCCATGAAAACTAATCTTAGGCTTCGGATTGCGGCGGTTTGCGGCGCAATCGTCCTCTTTGGCATGGGCGTGTCGTGCTCCGACGACCCCAAGGCAGCTCCGACTAAATCCGAGATCACGCTCGATCCCAATCTTTACACGGTGGATCACGCCGAGCTTTTTCAGTTGGCCACGGTAGGGACGCGCAACTTGCCGACTGTGCTTCGTGCCAATGGCAGCGTCACGCCCGACGTGAACCGCACTATCCACGTGACTTCGCAGGGCTCAGGACGGGTCGAGAGCCTGAATGTGCGCCTGGGCGACTACGTGAAGCAGGGTCAGGTGCTGCTTTCAATTCACAGCGCTGATCTGGCCGGTGCGTTTTCCGACTATCAGAAGGCCGCGGCCGACGAGCGCCTGGCGAAAACCGGGCTCGATCGGGCGCAATTGCTCTACTCGCATGGCGCCCTTGCGGAGAAAGATTTGCAGCAGGCGCAGGACACAGAAGAGAAGGCGCAAGTGGATGTGCAAAACGCCGAACAGCATGTCCGCATATTGGGCGGCGATCCTGCCCATCCCGGTTCGCTCATTGAACTGCGCGCCCCGGTTTCCGGAACCATCGTCGAGCAGAACGTCTCAGGATTTGAGGGAATTAAGAGCCTGGACAACAGCCCCAGCCTCTTTACCATCGCCGACCTCAGCCGGGTATGGGTGCTGTGCGACGTCTATGAGAACGATCTGGAAGACGTGCATTTGGACGACACTGCTGAAATCCGTCTCAATGCGTATCCCGACAGGACTTACCACGGCAGGGTCGCCGACATCTCGCGGGTGCTCGATCCGAACACCCGTTCGGCCAAGGTGCGCATCGTGTTGCCCAACGGCGATGGATCATTGCGCCCCGGCATGTTCGCCGTGGTTACATTCCGGTCGCGCACGTCGCAGTCTCGCGTCGTGGTCCCTGCCACTGCGGTCATTCGTCTGCAAGATAAGGACTGGGTATTCCGGAAGGACGGCGCGCAGCGGTTTCGCCGGGTTGAAGTTCACACTGGAGAAGTATCGGACCAGATGCAGCAGATTCGGGAAGGAGTGAGCCCGGGGGAACAGGTTGTGGCCAATGCGCTGGAATTTTCCTCCGCGGTCGCGGAGCAGGGCAAATGATCCGCTACCTCATTGACTTCGCCCTGCGCAACCGCATTCTGGTTCTCAGCGTGGCAGTGGTTCTCTTTGTCTGGGGAATCATCTCCTTCCACAATCTGCCGATCGAAGCCTACCCGGACGTGGCCGACACCTACACGCAGATCATCACGCAGTGGCCGGGGCACGCGGCCGAGGAAGTGGAGCAGCAGATCACGGTGCCGCTCGAAGTTCAATTGAACGGTGTCGCCCACATGACGCATCTGCGTTCGGTGTCGCTGGCTGGCCTGTCCGTGATCACCATCATCTACGACGACGAGACCACGACGCTGAACGCCCGCCAGGAGGTCATCGACCGGCTGCAACTGGTCACGCTGCCCCAGGGCGTGACCCCAGGCCTCGGTCCCGACTACAGCCCGACCGGGCAGATCATGTTCTACACGCTCGAGAGCACGAACCCGAAATACGACGTGATGGAACTGAAAACGTTGAACGACTGGTACGTCGTCAACCAGTTGAAGTCCGTGCCCAACGTTGTGGACGTGAATCCGTTTGGCGGGCCTACCCGCGAATACCAGGTGCAGATCGATCCCGGCAAACTGGTTGCCTACGGCCTTTCGCTCAGCCAGGTCGAACAGGCTCTGGCCGCGAACAATACCAATGCCGGGGGCGGCTTCATCGAGCGTGGCGAGCAGGCATTGAACGTGCGCGCCGTCGGACTGATGCAAACCACAGATGACATTGCTTCCACGTTAATAAAGGTGCAGAACGGCACTCCAGTTCGCGTCCGCGACCTGGGGGTGGTGGTGCAGGCGCCCAAGGTGCGGCTGGGCCAGTTGGGCAAGACCGTTCGCCGCGAGGATGGCACGGTTGTCAACGATGACGACGTCGTGGAAGGCATCGTGCTGCTGCGCAAGGGGGCGGAGGCCGATGCCACGCTGGATGCGCTGCACGAAAAGGTGGCGCAGCTGAATGACCACCAGCTTCCGGCTGGCGTGAAACTCGTTCCGCACCTGGACCGCAGCGACCTGGTCCACTACACCACCCGCACCGTGCTTCGCAATTTGACGGATGGAGTTCTGCTGGTCACGCTGATCCTCTTTCTGTTCTTGGGCAACGTTCGCAGCGCCCTGATCGTAACCGTCACGATTCCTTTCGCGCTGCTGTTCGCCGCGATCCTGCTGGACCTGAGCCATATTCCCGCGAACCTGCTCTCACTGGGCGCGCTGGATTTCGGCATGGTTGTCGATGGCTCGGTAGTAATGATTGAAAACATTCTGCGCCACGCGGAATACGGACGCGGCAAAAAGACCTTCATCGAGCTGATCGCTACGGCGGCGCACGAGGTGCAACGGCCGGTATTCTTTGCGCGCGTCATCATCATTGTTTCTTATCTTCCCATCTTCACGCTGCAGCGGGTCGAAGGCCGCCTGTTCCGGCCCATGGCGTGGACTGTCGCCTTCGCCCTGCTGGGGGCGTTGCTCTTCGCGCTTCTGGTTGCGCCGGTCTTATGCACCCTGGTGTTCAAGGATGAGATCAAAGAGTGGCGCAATCCGGTATTCCACTGGCTGCAGCATCGCTACGGTCGTTTGCTGGATTGGTGTTTTAACCACCTGAAGCTGACGCTGGGGCTGGGCCTGGCGGCCCTGGCTGGAATGCTCGTTCTAGGTTTCAGCGGCGCGATCGGATCCGAATTTCTGCCTCACCTTGACGAAGGCGCGATCTGGGTGCGCGGCACGCTGGCTCCGAGCACCGGACCCTCAGCTGGTATAGCGCTTTCCAAAGCTGCGCGCCGCGCCCTGGCCCGCTTCCCCGAGGTCAAACAGGTCGTGAGCCAGGTGGGCCGCCCCGACGATGGCAGCGACGCCAGCGGTTTCTACAACACGGAATTCTTCGTCGATCTCTGGCCCCGGTCCAGGTGGCGCTCCGAGTTCAAAACCAAAGATGACCTTATCGCCGCCATGGACGCGGAACTGAACAAGTTTGCCGGCGTGGACTGGAATTTCTCCCAGCCGATTTCCGACAACGTCGAGGAAGCGGTCAGCGGCGTGAAGGGCGAACTTGCGGTCAAGCTTTTTGGAACCGACCTGAAAACTCTCGAAGCCAAAGCCAACGAGATTCAGGACGTGATGAGAAAAGTCCCAGGGGTGGCGGATTTAGGCACGTTCCAGGTGCGCGGCCAGCCCAACGTAAACCTGGTCGTGGACCGCGCTGTCGCTGACCGCTACGGAATCAACGTCAGCGACGTCCAGGACGCGGTGGAGACCGCGGTCGGCGGCAAAGCCGTCAGCCAGATCCTGATCGGCGAGCAGCGCTACGACCTCACCGTCCGCTATCAGGAACCATTTCGTAAAACCGTGGACGACATCGCCAATATCAGGATTCTGGCGCCGTCCGGAGAGCGCGTCTCGCTGGGCCAGCTCTGTCAAGTCAAACTGGAGGATGGCGCGTCCAGCATTTATCGCGAGGGCAACTCCCGCTACATCGCGATCAAGTACAGCGTGCGCGGACGCGACCTGGGCAGCACGGTGCGCCAGGCGATCGAGGAAGTTGGGCACAGAGTGAAGTTGCCGGAAGGCTACCATCTCGATTGGACAGGAGAGTACGAGAGTCAGCAGCGCGCCAACCGGCGCCTCTCCGTGATCGTGCCTATCACGCTGCTCCTCATGTCATTCATTCTTTACTCTGCCTTTGATTCGTGGAAATGGGTAGGTCTTATTCTCGCCGTCGTGGCCCTCTCGCCTCTGGGCGGCATTCTGAGTTTGCTCTTGACCGGCACGCATTTCTCCGTCTCTTCCGGCCTGGGATTCCTGGCACTGATCGGGGTATCGGTCGAGATTGGAGTCATCATGGTGGAATACATCAACCAGCTCCGCACCCGCGGCATGAGCCCGCGCGAGGCCGCCAGGGAAGGAGCCATCCTGCGCCTGCGACCAATCATGATGACCATGCTGGTGGCGACCTTGGGCCTTCTGCCCGCGGCCATGTCGCACGACATCGGCTCCGATTCACAACGGCCCTTCGCCATCGTGATTGTCGGCGGACTCATCGTCGAACTCTTCATCAGCATCGTCATGCTGCCCACTTTGTATATTTTCTGGGCCAGGCGGGACGACAAGCTGCCGGCGCCGGAGATCAGTTTTCTGGAGGAAGGAGAGCATGTTGATTAACAGTCAGAGGAACGCCGCTCCGCGTGCAATGAACCACGGTCCACGTGGGGACAGCCGCCCTCGGCTGTCCAGTCGAGCGCAGCTCGACAGGGCCGGCAGTCGCAACCGCGGAGCTTCGCTCCGCCGGAGAGCCGAGGGCGGCTTTCCCCACGTGGTCTGGTATGACTGCCCGATGCTCACTTCCACTGGATGAGCCCGGCTTCCTGGCAGGCACTCAGATAGTCTTCCACCAGGCCGATCGCTAACGGGCCGTACTCGGCAGAAACCGCGTCCCGTATTTCTCCCACGCTGCGTTTGCCATCGACAAAATTTACGATCTCATAGGCATAGAGTTCCGAGAGGTCTTCCACATTCAGCAAAGGCGTGGCCTCGCTGTTCAGCAACTTGATCTTCGTGACGCGGTCCGGCGCCAAGCGAGCCTTTAGAGCATCGTCATTCTGATAGAGGAGCGGTCCAAAGTCGCCGGTACGGACGGGAATCTTCTGCTCCGCTGCTTCTCCCGTCCAAGGCGCTTTTGGCTCTGTGCTTTGGGCTCCTCGAGCTTTGGCTTGACTGTCGATCCAGGCGTTGAACCTTACGGCCTGATCAGTGAGTGCTTTCTCGGGTGCGGCATCGCGCGGGTTCGCGCCCGCGAACAGCGCCAGTGAAGACAGCGCCGCCAGTTCGCGGCGGAGACCCTGCCGCAGCAGGTTGCGCGCTTCATACCAGGCGGCGCCGGCATCCAGTCTCGGGTCTTCCACCCGTTGTTGCGCCTTCTGGAAAAGTTGCGCCAGCCGTATTTCAGACTGGGATGTAAAGAAGGGAAGCAGGGCCTGTGCTCGTTGCGCATCCAGGCCGGCGTACACGTATCCGGCAGCGGCGCCCAGCAACGCTACCCTTCGCAACTTGGTGGGATCGATCTGCTGCAGTGTGTCGTGGTCGGTGTGAATATAGATATCCGGCCAGTCGCGCAGATAGAGCGAGGGAACCGCGATGGTGGACGAGTCGTAGTCGTCGTGATCGCTGCCGGGAGAATACGGAGTGACATCCGCCAGAAACTGGTTGCGCGTGCCTTGTTCTCCGGCGCGGGTCTCGAGGACGGCGGCCGCGGGCGCGTCGTTGCCCTCGGCATAGCCGGCTGCTCCCGCGCGGATGACCTCTGCCAGGGCGGCGCCGACGTCGGTCACAAAGCTGGGCAGCGACCACGGCGTCTCGGTCACGTGCAGGATGGACTTGTTCTTGAACGGGTCCCCGCCGACCATGTCCATGTGAATGTCCGCGCGCAGGCGTGCCCGGATCTCGGGATGGCGGCTGAGAAACGCCATGGTGCCTTCCACCTCGGGCCCCCACACGAAGCGCAACGTGCGTTGGGGACGCGGCAGGGCCCCCGTGTTGATTAACCGCGCCAGGACGCGAGCCGACTCCAGAATGGTCACGCAGCCGCTCCCGTTGTCGTTGGCGCCGGGCCGCTCGTGGTCCAGATGGCAGCTGTAAACTATTTCTGCGCCGGCCGGGTCAGTGCCGGGGATAACGGCGCTCACGACCGTCCAGTGCCCGGGGCCGACCTCGGCTTGCACCTGGGCGTGGAGAACGATTTGATCTCCGGCGCGTAGCCGCATCCGCAATGAGTCGGCGGTGTCCCGCGAGACCATGAAGGCGAAGCCCGCAGATTGGCGCGCGTCCAGGTGACCCCACCGGACCAGGGTGCGATCCAGGCCTGACCATGCCGTGGTTTGGTTCGGCATGTCGCTCACGATGCCGGCCGCGCCATATTTCATCACCGCCAGCGCCTGTACCCGGGCGAGAACTCCATCCGCCAGGACAATTTTCCCGCGCACGTCCTTGCCGGTGTAGTCGCCTTCATGGGAACCGTCGCCGATATCCACCAGCGCGGCCTCCACGTCGGCGGTGTGACTGTAGTCGGCGAGGCGGATCGGGTCGGTGGCCCAGTCGCCCAGCAGCAGATGCTGCGGTCGCACCTCCCACAATTGACCGGCCTCGGCCTGCCAGCCCAGGTAAGAACGCATCAGTCCGTATTGAGTTTTCCCGTCGATGGGGAACTGCTCGCTCTGGACCTCCGCCAGTCCGTACTCGCGCGCGCGCTGCCGAACGAACTCCGCGGCCCGGTCGAATTCAGCTGTGGCAGGCACGCGATGCAGACGAGTCAGATAGCGGAGGTTTTCATAAGGCGCCGCGCCACTGGCTTCATCGCGCAGCTTGACCCATTGTTCCGGGGAAAGAAATGGCTGCTGGGCGAGCGCGAAAGTTGCGGCGAAGAGGAGAATGAGAGCAGCGAGAATTTTGCGGATCATGGAGGGAGAGCATACATTTTGCTCGTCCTTCGGCGCAACGCTCGCCAATCAGGGAGGTGGGCGTGTTTGAACTATTCTGCGTAATGCAGTGGTTGCCGAAGAGTCTCAACCATCAACCCGATCAAACCATAGGTCGCGGCATTCGCAACCAGCGACCAATACAACCCAAGAGCAAAGTGGAAATGGAGACTCGCAAACACAACCGGGCAAGTGAATTCTACGAGAGTCACAATCGGGTCAGCAGAGGTCATCGCTGGCGCGGTGGTGGCGAAGGCATAAAGCGCCCAGCCGGCCGCAACCATGAATCCTGCAGCGGCCCACATCGCAATTCGGTATTTCATGCGGCCACCTCTTTTCTCTTGTGCAATTGTCTCACCAAGTCTTCCAAATTCTAAATGTTATCGGTTAGTCCCGACTTCCCCTGCAGGCCTCAACCCAGCTACGCGCTGAGCGCAGTGATCCTCGAACCATCAAACCTCACCCGATCCGGCCTTTGCGCCTGGGGTGAGCAATGGCGTTCATACACCCGATTCGCGATGCTCGACACGCTTTCAAAGCCGGCATTCCCGGATAGAATCGCGCTGGCGATTTCACGAATGAATTGACTGCGACGATTGAGACCGTCTATCTGCCCTACGACCCTGGGATCCTCGATATTGCGGATCAGAGGCATGGCGCGTACCTCCTTGAATATCAGTTACACAAATAGATGATCAGTCCGATGCAGGAGTGGCGCAATCCGGGAAATTGGGGATTACTTTAGTACTAGTAAGGAACAGGCAGGAGTACAACGGCCGTTACTGGCCGGCCGCCGTTTGGGGATGCGAATCCGCTTTTACCATGGGCAGGTTGGCGGCGTTCCATCCTCCGCCCAGCGCCTTGATGAGAGAGACGCTGGCGGTCATGCGCCGGCGCAGAATATCGACTGCGGCGCGCTCGTCGGCCAGGGCGGTGCTTTGCGCGGTGGTGACTTCCAGATAGCTGACCACGCCGCCCTTATAGCGGTTGCTCGAAAGCTCCAGTGAGTGCTCGGCCGCCGCCACTGCGGCCTGCTGGGCCATGGCTTCGTCGTTCAGAATGCGCAGGACGGCCAGGCTGTCTTCTACCTCCTGAAAAGCGGTAAGAACGGTCTGGCGGTAATTGGCCACGGACTCGTCGTAAGCCGCCTTGGCCTGCTCGGAGACAGCGCGCCGCCGGCCCGCATCGAAGGCAGTCACGGCCGCGGCTGCGCCGGCAGTCAGGAATCCGCTGGGGCCCTGAATCAGCGTCGTGATCGCGGTGCTTTCAAAGCCGCCGGAACCGGTCAGGGTAAAGATGGGGAAGTATGCGGCCCGGGCCACGCCCACCTGGGCATTGGCGGCGGCCACGCGGCGTTCCGCAGCCGCGATGTCGGGACGCCGTTCGAGCAGTTCCGACGGAAGTCCCGGCGGGATATCGGGCGGCGGTAAGTTCCAAGCCGCTGCCGGAGCTACGAAAGTGGAAGCCGGTTGTCCGATCAGGGTCGCGATGGCGTGTTCGTTCTGCGAGCGCTGGATCAGCACATCAATCGCCTGCGTCCGCGTATTCTCCAGCTGAGTCTGGGCTTGCGCGACGTCGACCGCCGACGCCACTCCGCCGTGGTACCGGCTTTGCGTCAGCTCCAGGGCCTTTTCGAAGGAGGTCACGTTCGACTTCAACAATTGCTCTTCCGCATCGAGCGTGCGCATCGCGAAGTAGTCGAGCGCGAGCTCCGCATGCAGACTTAACCGAACCGCTTCCAGATCGGCGGCGCTGGCCTGGGCCCCGGCGCGCGCGGCCTCGACGGTGTGGCGCACCCGTCCAAATACGTCCGCTTCGTAGGACACATCCACGGGAATCACCAGGTCGGTTCCATCAGTTTTGGTGGATGTGGGGACCAGCGGCCGATGAGAAGAGAGATGCTCGCGCGCTGCCGAAGCCCCCGCCGTCACCGTGGGATAGTAAGCCGCCCGATTGAACCGCACCAAGGCCCGTGCCTGGCGGAATTGCGCTTCCGCAGCTTTTAAATTTTCGTTGGAAACGTTGATCTGCTCTTCCAGCGCGTTCAGTTGCGGGTCCTGGTAAATCTCCCACCACTTGCCCCGCGCAATCTGGTCGCTGGGCTGGGCCGTCTTCCAGTCCGGCGGGACTTCCTTATAGTTGGCCGGCGCCGACGCGGTGGGCTTGGCATAGCGCGGCCCCACTGCGCAACCGCTGAACAGCAGGGTGAATCCGACCGCGAACATCAGGCGCCGGAATTCGGACTGCGGACGCCGGACCTCAGACCTCAGCCGTCGGCGAAAAATCCAGACGCCTGACGTCCGAGGTCCGAGGTCCGCAGTCTGACGTCCGAGGTCCGAAGTCCGACGTCCGCCGTCCGCTTTCCTCACTGTGCCCCCTGCGAGGTTTGGGCGATGCGGACGGTCTCGCCCTCTACGACTGAGTCCGGAGGGTTGAGGATCACATTCTCATTTCCCTCCAGGCCGGCAACCACTTCGACCTCGCTGCCAAAATCGTGGCCAATGGTGATCGGCTTCAACGCCACATGCTGGTCCGGACCGACCGTGGCCACACGCAGGCCTTCGGAGCGGAAGAGCAGGGTATTGACCGGCAGAATTAAAGACGACCTCTGAGTGGGAAGCTTGAAGTGCACCTCAGCATAGGAACCGGTGAAGAGCTGTCCCGTCGGATTGTCCACCGCGATCTCGACCAGCAAGGTACGCGAGGTGGGATCGATAGCGTTGGCGGTGCGCACCAGCTTCCCCTGAAAGCGGCGGCCGGGAAACTCCGCCAGGGTCAGGTCCGCGGTCAGTCCGGGCTTTGCTGCCTGAGAGTAAATCTGGGGCACGCTCACGTAAACCCGCAGCTTATCCGGTTGCGCAATGTGAAAAAGTTCGTTTCCCGTGCCGCTGCTGCTGCCGGAATTGATCAAGGCGCCAATGTCGGTATTGCGGGCGGTGATGACGCCGGTGAAGGGAGCGTAAATCCTTTGAAACGATTGCAGCTCTTCCAGGCGCTTCACATTGGCTTGCGCCGACTGCAGAGCGGCCTGCTTGGCGGCGTAGTCCCCGGCGGCATTGTCAGATTCCTGCTTGGAGACCGAGTCGGTCTTCAACAGGCCCTCGTACCGGTCCGCCGTAATCTTTGAAAGATTCAGGTTGGCCTGCGAAGTAGCCAGATCGGCGCGGGCCTGGCGCAATTGCTGGTTTACCTCAGGGGTATCGATTTCGGCGAGCAGCTGACCTTGTTTTACCCGGCTCCCGATATCCACATACCAGCGTTTCAGGTAACCATTGGTGCGAGCGTAGATGGGCGCGTCGATAAAGGCCTGCACATTGGCGGGAAGTACGATTTCCTGGGCCGGCGCCGAGCGCTTGGGCTGGATGACCGCCACGGTGGGGACGGCCATCCTGATGGTTTCCTGCCGCAGGGCGGTGCGCGCCTGGATGCGCGGCAAAATGCCGAAGATCACCAGCAGGACCGCAGTCACCGCGGCCAGCACGAGAATCCACCAGTGGGAGCGATGCTGCTGGCCGGGGCCGCCGGTTGGGCTGGCTGCTTCGTCGGGCCGGTAAACCTCGCTGCTGTTCTCAACCCTCATTCCATCTCCGACTCTATCAATACTGATGATCTTATCTAGTAACCGGGTTCATTCTCCAATGCCTGCTCTCCCGGGTTCTTCCGCTCATGCAACAGGCTGAAGAACACGGGAACAAAAAACAAAGTCGCGGCCGTGGCAAAAATCAAGCCGCCGATTACCGCCCGGCCCAGGGGCGCGTTCTGTTCTCCACCTTCCCCTAAACCGATGGCCATGGGAAACATCCCGAAGATCATCGCCAGGGCGGTCATCAGGACCGGACGGAAGCGGGTAAATCCAGCTGCCATCGCCGCCGTCACTGCGTCCTTGCCTTCCTGCATCTGTTCCTTGGCGAAGCTGACCACCAGGATGCTGTTGGCCGTGGCTACGCCCATACACATGATAGATCCAGTGAGGGCGGGCACGCTGATGGTGGTCTTGGTTACGAACAGGAACCACACAATTCCCGCCAGCGCGGCCGGCAGGGCGGCGACAATAATGAACGGATCCAGCCAGGATTGGAAGTTCACCACGATCAGCAGGTAGACCAGCAGAATGGCAAACGCCAGTCCTGAAATCAATCCCGAGTAGGAAGACTTCATGGTCTGCACTTGCCCGCGAATCACCATTTCCGAGCCGCGCGGCAATTCCTTGCGGCTGTCATCAACGATCTTCTGGATGTCGTCCGCCACCCCGCCCAGATCGCGCCTTTGCACCGATCCGTAAATGTCGATTACGGGCTGAATATCGTAGTGTGAAACCAGGGCCATCCCGGTTCCCCGGTTGATGGTCGCCAGCGAGCCCAGGATCGCGGGAGTCGCCCCGCCGGCGCCGGTGATCGGGATGTTTTCCAGCCCCTGCAGGGAATCCAACCGGTATTGCGGGGTCTGGGTTGCGATCGAATAGCTCACTCCATTCTTGGGATTGAGCCAGTATGTGGGTGAAGTCTGAAAGCTGCCGCTCAGAGAAATCAGCAGGTTGGTGGCCACGTCGCGCTGCGTGAACCCGGCCAGCTGGGCCTTGGTCCGGTCCACGTCGATGTGCAGATAAGGCTCATCGAAGGGCTGCTGGATGCGCAGGTCCGCGGTTCCCGGCACCATACGGATTCGTCGCAACAGCCGGTCAGCAAAGCGGCGATTATCCTGCACATCATACCCGGTCACCTGGATGTCGATCGGCGAAGGCAGGCCAAAATTCAGGATCTGGCTGACGATGTCCGCTGGAAGAAAGGAGAAATCCACGCCGGCGAATTGTTCCGCCAACTGCAGGCGCAAATCGTGGACATATTCTTCCGTGGGCCGATGGTTCGGAGTCAGGGTGACCAGAATGTCGGCGTCTGCCGGTCCGGTCGGGGCTGAATTGCTGTAGGAAAGGTTGATGCTGCTATAGGGCAATCCGATGTTGTCGATGATGCTGGAGATCTCGCGGGGCGGAATCTGTTGGCGTATAAAGCTCTCGATGCGGTCACAGAGGCCTGCAGTTTCTTCGATTCGCGTCCCCGCCCGCGCTCGCAGGTGCAGCTTGAATTGTCCGGCGTCTACCCGGGGGAAGAAATCCCGGCCCAGCCAGGGGACCAGGAGGACGAACGACCCTACGCAGGCCGCCGCAAAACCCCAAAGGAATGCGGTGCGGTGATGCAGGCTGCGCTCCAGCATCTGATGATAGCGGTCGCGAAATCTTTCAAACGCCAGCTCGAACGCCACCTGCATCCGAATCAAGGGATTGCGGCTGGTGGTATTCAGGTGGCCGGCTTCCTGCTCATGCCCGCGCAGCAGGTACTTGGCCATGGTCGGCACCAGGGTCCGCGACAGCAGATAGGAGGCCAGCATGGCAAACACCACCGCTTCCGCCAGGGGAACGAAGAGGTAGCGGGCGACGCCGGTGAGAAAGAACATGGGCAGAAAGACGATGCAGATGGCCAGGGTTGAGACGAATGCCGGAACCGCGATCTGCTGCGCGCCATCCAGAATCGCTTTCTGGATCTCCTTGCCTTCGGCAATATTGCGGTTGATGTTCTCAATCTCAACCGTGGCGTCGTCCACCAGAATGCCCACCGCGAGCGCCAGCCCGCCCAGGGTCATGATGTTGATGGTTTCGCCCAGCGCGCTCATCACGATGATGGAGGTGAGAATCGACAGCGGAATCGAGACCGCGATGATCACCGTGCTGCGCCAGCTCCCCAGAAAAACCAGAATCATCAGGCCGGTAAGGCAGGCCGCAATCACGCCCTCCCGCAACACGCCGTTAATGGACGCGCGCACAAACAGAGACTGATCGGCCAGGGGCTTGATCTCAAGTTCGGGAGGAAGCTGGGCTTGAATTCGAGGCAGCAGGGCTTTGATTCCGGAAATAATGTCCAGAGTCGAAGCGTTTCCCGTTTTCTGAATCGTCAACAGCGAAGCCCGCTTCCCGTCCACGCGCACAATGTTGGTTTGCGGCGGGAACCCGTTGCGCACGAAGGCCACGTCACGGATATAGATGGTCGTGTTGCCTACCCTTTTGATGGGAAGATCGTTTAACTCGGCCACCGTCTTGGGACTTCCGTTGAGGTCGACGTCATATTCGAACTGCCCGATCTTGGTGGTCCCGGAAGGCAGAATGAGGTTTTGTGCGCTGATGGCGTTGACCACGTCGTTGGGCGACAGGCCTTTTGCCTGCAGCGCGTTGGTGTCCAGGTCCACCTGCACTTGCGGAAGCTTCCCGCCGTAGGGGTAAGGAATGGCGGCGCCCGGAACCGTGACCAGCCGGGTGCGGATAAAATTTACGCCATAGTCGAAGAGCTGTTGCTCGGAAAGTTTTTGTCCCGACAAGGCCAGTTGCAGAATGGGCACGGTGGAGGCGTTATAGGTGATGATCAGCGGCGGCGTCGTGCCCGGCGGCAGTTGCCGCAACTGAGTCTGACAAATCGCGGTGATCTGCGCGATCGCCTTTTCAATGTTGGCATGCGGCTGGAAAAATACTTTTACGACCGCGATCCCGTTGAGCGATTGCGACTCGCTGTGCTCGATATCGTCCACCGTGGTGGTCAATACGCGTTCGTTCAGGGTCACGATCCGGCTGGAGAGATCCTGGGCGTTCAGGCCGGCATAGTTCCACAAAATGCTGACCACCGGAATATCGATATTCGGAAAAATATCCGTGGGCGTCCGGTAGATGACGATCGGGCCCAGAATGAGAAGCAGCAACGCGAGAACAACGAAGGTGTAAGGCCGGCGCAGCGCCAGCGCAACGATCCACATGAGCCCTCTTCACCCTGCTTTCCTGTACAAGTCTATATGGATGAGGGAGCTCATGGGTTAGTCGGTAAATTTTGTCGGTTTTAGAAAAGAAAAAGGCCGGCGAAATGCCGGCCTCCGGAATTTACAAAACTTTACTGATTTGGATCCGGCGTGCTCGAATCCGGCTGGCTGTCGTTCGGGCGGTTCAAGACCGGCCGGTTGGGATCGGACTGGTTGGTGTCCTGATTTGCATCCGACTGACTCGCATCCAAGCGGCGGCGCCCGCGATTCGGACCCTTGGTTTCTACTACGGTCAAAGGAGCTTGCAGGGTGAAGTTCAGGACAGTCTCCGAAGGCAGCTTGATTTGCTGACCTTTGGTCGCAGCCTGCACGCCGCCACCCAGGCCTCCACCGGCGGCCGCGCCGATTGCAGCCCCTTTGCCTCCGCCCGCGATGGCGCCGATGATGGCGCCAATGCCCGCCCCGGCGCCAACCTTTTCGGCCGTATTCTTGCCCCGCGAGGACCCCTGCCGCCGATACTGATCGGTCTGCACGCTGTAGTATTTGCCGCCCGCTGAAATGCGGTCCAATTGCAATGCCAGCAATGACTGCCCGGCAAACTTGCCGGCGCTTTTCACGTCCACGATATGGCCCTCAACATCGTAGCCGGCGGGAATGGCCACGTCGCCTTCAACCGCCAGCGGCGAATCCAGGGTAGCGTGAAAGGTCTGGCCGGGCTGGCTGGTTTCGGAATCGATGCCATCAACCAGCCGCACCGCCAGGGTAGTTCCCGAAGGAATCGTAACCCTCTTGGGAGGCGGCGGAGGAGGAGGCGTCGAAGGCACCGCGGCCACTGGCGCCGGAGGCGCCATTGCGGCTACGGGTGCGGGCGCGGCTGCGGGGGTGGAGTCGCGAGGCGGAGGCGGTGTATTGCGCACCCTCGGCTCATGCCGGCGAGGCCGGGGTGAAGGCGAAGGCTTGGTTTCCTCTACCGGCGCCGGCGGCGGCGCAGCTTGCGCAGCCTCGGCTGGCGCCGGCGTCTGCACCTGCAAATTGTTGATGACCTGCTTGACCCCGGGCTCGGCGGCGGCGTAGCGCGCCGCGGCGTCGCGTTGAACATCGTTGTCCACCGTGCCCGTCAGGGTCACGGTCCCGCCTTCCGCTTTCACCCCCAGTTGCTTGCCCTGCAGACCGGAATCAGTCGCCATTTTGGTCTGGATGTCGCTGGTCAGCTGGGCATCATTCGGGGCCTTGGTGCAACCCACGCCAATCGTCAGGATCGCGAGCAGCATAATCCCGGTGACGTACAGGGAGAGTTTCGCCTTCATAAGAGAATGCTCCTGTTTGAGCTAAAACCGACTGTAGACAGTTTAGATGCAGAAACGCTGCCGGTCTCGGGCAAAATTATAGCCGGAGAGGCTTCGGATGGCAGGCCTATAACCGTACGGCAGAGAACAATTTAGGTTAGGCTCCGCTGCGCAGGCCGGCATTGAGGCCGGTCCGAGGCTGGAGGCTTATTGGCTTAGTGCTGCCGCAGGAATTTGTAGTCGAGGATGGACGCGGCCAGGCCGACCGATTCCGAATCGCGGATATCCTTGCGGCGAATGATTCGGCCCTGGCAAAGAACCGTGCTGTTCTTTTGCCCCGAAATCTCCTCCGGCATTTCAAACACCATCTCGACCAGAGTGTTGTCGGGTAGCTGCTGAGGTCCGAGCAAGAGCACCCCGGACTGGCTGAGGTTTTCGACCGTGCCTTCATGCCAGGTTCCCAATCCCTTGGGACGATAGCGGACCGGGGTCTGCAAGGTCAGGCGCCGGGCGCGTGGCACCCAGGTCGGCTTCTTTCCGTTCTTGCCCCGTTGGGTCTCAGCGGTGGCGTCGGAAGCGCTGGGCACGCGCTTGATGCGCTTCATGGTTTTCCAGTCGTACTTGTACTCTGCGGCGCAGAGCAGGCACACCTGGTAGTAGTGACCGTCGGCAGCGCGCCGAGGCCAGGAGAATTCATGGGAGCAGCGGCCAAGCATGAGGACATCCATTAACTTCTGCGGCATGGTCGTTTCTTCCGGAGAGGAGCGCCGGGAAGAACTATCATCCAACAGGGGTTGGCAGTTGGGCTAGGTTACTTTCGTCTAATGAAAACGGAACCCTGCAACTGGCTGGAAATAATGGCGGTTCTGTGATCCGTAAAAGCTGATTCTAAGTTGTGAAGATCGGGACGTGTATCATCACGGCGTGGATTCCGTCGCGGGTTTTGTCCTGGCGGGCGGCAAAAGCTCTCGCATGGGACAGGATAAGGCGTTCATGCAGTTCGGGCAGCGCACCTTGTTGGAGCATGCGCTGGAACTGGCGCGGGCCGCGACCGGAGATGCGTGGATCGTCGGCAGCGCGGAAAGATTCGCGTCTTTCGGACCGCTGGTCGAAGACATATATCCCGGGCGTGGACCCCTGGCGGGGATTCAGGCGGCGTTGGCCGGAAGCCGAACCGAACTGAATTTGATCCTGGCTGTGGACATGCCATTTCTTCAGCTCGATTTCCTGCACTACCTGATTGCCCGGGCTGGCGCCAGCCCGGCCCAGGTGGTCGTGCCCCGGGCAGATGGCGGCTTCCAGCCTCTCTGCGCCGTCTACCGGAAGGACCTCGCGGAGGTTGCACGGCGCTCGCTCGAAGCCGGGAAAAACAAGATCGACCCTTTGTTCACCGAAGTCCAGACCCTGATCATCGAGCCGCCGGAGTTGGAACGAAATGGTTTCGCCGAAGACATGTTCCGCAACCTGAACACCGAACAAGACTGGCAGGAGGCGAAACAGAAGCTGGCATCCCGATGACCAGGAGCATTTATGATTAATCTCATCGGTCCCTGCAGATGAGCAAGAATACCTTGGCGCCCTTTGTAGTCAGGAGCTTTTAACCGCAAAGTTCGCAAAGGGCGCAGAAAATGACTCTCAGCTGAGAGCTGACGACTGAAGACTGACGACTGATTCATGTCCACTGACGGAAAATTCGCACCCTACATCGAGTTCAAGGATGTCTCCAAGGCCTTTGGCGACAACCGCGTTCTTGACCACGTCAGCTTTACCGTGATGCCCGGCGAAACCGTTTGCATTCTGGGCCGCAGCGGTGTGGGCAAATCGGTGTCGCTGATGAACATCATGGGATTTCTCAAACCGGACTCCGGCCGGGTGATTGTGGCCCACGAAGACATCACGGACTACGGCGAAGAAGATCTCGAGCGCATCCGCAAGAAGGTGACCATCGTCTTCCAGAACGGGGCGTTGTTCGATTCGCTGACCGTGGGGGAGAATGTGGCCTTTCCGCTGCGGGAACGGCGCCAGCTTTCAGAAGAGCAGATTTATCAGATCGTCGATGGCCTGCTCGACATGGTCGGGGTGAAAGAGATGCGCGACCAGCTGCCCTCCGACTTGTCCACCGGCATGAAACGCTCGGTGGCGATCGCGCGAGCGCTGGCCGCCCAGCCGGAATGCGTCCTCTACGATGAGCCCACCACCATGGTCGATCCCCTGATGGCCCAACTGCTCGGCGATCTCATCAAACGGCTGAAAATTCAGCTGCACCTGACCAGCGTCGTGGTTACTCACGATATGCGCCTGGCCAAGAAGCTGGCCGACCGGGTGGTGTTTCTCTACGAAGCGAAAGCCATCTTCTTCGGAACCTATAGCGAAATGGAACGCTGCGACCAACCCATCGTGCAGGAGTTTCTGAAGCTGGACGAGCCGGGGATTGCGGCGTCGATCGAAGTGAACGGATAGCCGGAAGCACTTGGCAGTTGGCACTGGCCCGTGCGGGGCGGGCGCCCTCGCCCGCTGCCGTTGACGTTAAATCTCAGGCTGATGCCCAAATGGCAATTGCTGAGCGCCAAGTGCTAGATGCCAAGTGCCAGGTACTTGATCAGAATCCCTGGCGTATCAATCGCTCCACTGTCAGCGATGACGTCCGGGACTCCCCCTTCATCATCTTCTCCACGTATTTCGCCACCATGTCCACTTCGAGATTCACCGGATCGCCCGGCTGAAGCGACTTCAGGTTGGTCATCTTGACGGTATGCGGAATGATGGCCGCGGTCACTTCGGTCCCTTCAATTCGAGCTACGGTCAGACTGATGCCTTCGATGCAGAGTGAACCCTTGAAGACCACGTAACGCGCCAGTTCCGGCGGGATGGCAATGCGCAGCCAGTAATCTTCCGCCCCAGGAACCTGGTCCAGGGCGAGGAACTTGCCGGTGCCGTCCACGTGGCCCTGGACGATGTGGCCGCCGAAGCGCCCGTCGGCCCGCATGGGCAGTTCCAGATTTACCAGCGCATCTTCCTTGATCCGGGAGAAGGAAGTGCGCTTCCAGGTTTCCGCTGCCAGGTCGGCGGCAAAAGAACTGGGCGTGATCTCAACCGCGGTCAGGCAGACTCCGCTGACCGCGATGCTGTCGCCCTCCTTGAGTTGCTGGTTCAGGCGTTCCGCTGCGACAGTAAGCCGGCGGTTGCCATTCTGGTGCGCGATGCCGGTGACGCGTCCAACCTCTTCGATGATGCCGGTGAACATGAGGTGTATTGTAGCGCCGGCGTCCCGCCGGCTGCCCGGGCCGCGTCCCCCATAAGGCGCCAAGTTGAAGAGCTGTGATTTTGAGTAGCCGTCACGCTGCCTCCAACTGTGGTCAGCGTCTCATCATCAATTGTGGCCGTCTTCCCCGAATGTGACGACGCTATGATCCAGTGGCAGTTCGTGCGTGTGGAGTTTCGCGGGCCCGGCACACCCGCTGTCGCAACCGTACCGGTCGATCAGATAGGGCACGCCTTCACCCGCCAGCAGCTTCGACGAAGTGGTGACTTCGAAATGCAGGTGGGGCTCGCGAGCGTCTCCGGAATCGCCAACCCGAGCCAGCACCTCTCCGCGCCGTACGCGGTCCCCTGCCTTCACCCGCAAACTCCCCGGCTGCAGGTGCATGTAATATGCGAACTGGCCGCCACCCAGGTCGAGCGTGATTGTATTTCCCGCCACTGTTTCCAACGTAATCGGCACTGCGGGGTGGAACGCGTCGCCATGTCCGGGAACGTTGTCGGGAAGGCCATCTCTGGCGGTGACAACGCGGCCGTCGGCAACCGCCAACACCGCTTTCCCGTAGGAGTAATAGGAGTGGACGTCGCGCGCGTCGCCAGAAAATGACGCTCCGTCCTTGGTCTGCATCCAGTCGATCGCGTACCGGCGCGAGTCCACAGGCCGCCCATCAAGGATGACAACCCCGCGCCGATGATGATTATCCTGATCGTTGCTGGGCCCATCGTCTGCAAGCCAGTCTGCGCCTTCTACCGGCGGCCCGAGCACATGCAACTCAGTGTGGTGGGTGGAAATGACCGCACCTTCTTCTGGAGCGTAAGCCGTGGTCACGCGGTGCAGCAGTCTGTTCGGGATAGGCGAGCCCCGGTCAAAAACTATTGACATAAAGGCGATGGAGCTCTGGCCATTGGCCATAACCAGCCTGTCTTTTGCGTCAGAAAGTGCCTTGCTACCCGAGGGCTGCAACATGGTTTCCAGTTGCCCCGTCTCAAAGGTCGCAATCGGTTTGGATGTCTCTGTATCCGCGTCGAGCACCTCGATGCGACTCAGCGAAATGGGCATGGGCATGAAGTTCGTCAGATGCAGCTCGTACATCAGATAAACGTGCGACCCGCTCGGGAATGCCGTAGGGTCGAACGGCACCTGCATTTCGAGCTGGAGTGGCCACGGAGGCCGATTAGCCGCTGTTTTGTTGTCGGACGGCTGATTTTGGGTTTGAGCGACAACAGGATATGAGAAAAGGCACGCAGCTGCGAAAAGGATGAATCGGCGCATGCTCGTGGTACGCATCGGGCGACCACAAGGTTCCGCTAAGCTAACGACGTCCCTACTGGGGCAGGCCAAGGCGCCGTAACATGTTAATCCCCGTACGGGTCGCGCAAGTATCCCTCGACTGCGAAATCCTCGCCGAAGCGGTGCAGCCGGATCTCCTTCACGTAAGCTGCATCGCTCATGTGAGCGAAGCCGGGGCCGGTGGCGAACGGCACCGAACCCGTTCCTGCCAGAATTTTGGGGGCGTAATAGAGAAATACCTTGTCCACGATCCCCGAGGCCAGTGCCGCTCCGTTGATCATGGCTCCGCCTTCGACGATCAGGCTGGTGATCTCCATGGTCCCCAGGCGGCGCGCGATCTGCAGCATGTCCGGTCGCCCGTCTCCGACGCCCACCGGGACCTGCTCGACCCGGATTCCCTGGTCCTGCAGTTCGCGCTTCCGTTTTTCTTCGGCGAAGGAGCAGAGCACGAGCACATCGTCCTGGGCCGTCTTGACCACGCGCGATTCGGGAGGCAGGCGGAGGCGCGAGTCCACGATGACCCGCAACAGCGGCCGGCGCCGCGGCAGGCCGCTGCGATCGGTCAGCAACGGGTCGTCGGCAATGATGGTGCCCACGCCGACCATGAGAGCGTCATGGCGGTGACGAAGTTCCTGCACGTGGCTGCGGGCGGCATCGCTGGTAATCCATCCCCCGCTTGCCCCTCCTCCGCCGAGCGCCGTGGGATGCTGCAACAACTCGCCCGGAGGCGGAGCAATTTTTCCATCCAGCGTCATGGCCGACTTGAGCGTGATCAGCGGCGTGCGCTGGCGAATGTATTTGGCGAAGGCTTCGTTCAGCGCTTTGGCTTCCTCTTCCAAAATGCCGGAAGCGACCGAGATTCCCGCATTGCGGAGACGCTCGAAGCCCTTGCCGGCGACCAGGGGATTGGGGTCTTGCATGCAAGCCACCACGCGGCGGACCCCGGCCGAAATGACGGCGTCCGCGCAAGCCCCGGTGCGGCCCTGGTGCGAGCACGGTTCGAGATTGATGTAGACCGTGGCGCCGCGGGCCTGGTCGCCGGCCTGCTCCAGCGCGAGCACTTCGGCATGCTTGATTCCTTCGAAGGTGTGTGTGCCTTCCCCCACGACCCGGCCCTCGCCATCCACCACGACCGCGCCCACACACGGGTTGGGCGAAGCTAAACCGATACCTTTACGGGCGAGTTCAAGCGCGCGGCGGAGAAAGAATTCGTCTTGCTCGCGACTCGACGAGGCCGGAGGGGCGGGCGTCGAGGATTTTCGCGGCGTTTTCCGGCCTTCGCGTTTAACCGTTTTCTTGGACGTCATCAGCGATTCTTGGGCTCAGTATGGTTGGATGCCGCGACCCCGGGCTAAGCGAAAAGCGAATCCACGAAATCCCGGGGATCAAAAGGCAGCAAATCTCCGGCCTTTTCGCCCACTCCCACATAGCGCACCGGCAAACCCAGTTCGCGCGATATGGCGACCACCACGCCACCCTTGGCGGTGCCATCGAGCTTGGTCAGGACGATGCCGGTCACGCCGGCCGATTGAGTGAACTGCCGCGCCTGCTGAAGACCGTTCTGGCCGGTGGTCGCGTCCATCACCAGCAAGGTCTCATGGGGCGCGCCGGGTATGATGCGCTGCGCGGTGCGGCGCATCTTCTCGAGTTCCGCCATCAGATTAGTCTTGGTGTGCAGGCGCCCCGCGGTGTCGACAATCACGTAGTCGGTATGCCGGGCCGACGCCGCCTGCAGGGCATCGTAGAGCACGGCCGACGGGTCTCCGCCCGCCTTGGTGCGGATGACTTCCGTCCCGGTACGCTGTCCCCAGACCTCGAGCTGCTCGATCGCGGCGGCCCGGAAA
>Ga0187823_10000019_pt1 | contig 29848 bp, 26 predicted proteins | sample NC_wetland_sal_i_12_FD_132968 | JGI IMG/M metagenome (GOLD analysis project Ga0187823, IMG submission 132968) | Wetland sediment microbial communities from Neuse River Estuary, North Carolina, USA - SourceSoil_3 | ecosystem: Environmental > Aquatic > Freshwater > Wetlands > Sediment | place...
ATCTGCTCGCGCGTCTCGCCCGGGAGCAGCATCCACTCCCAGCGCCGCCGCCCCGGGCCCCCCGAGACGAGCGTGGTGGGGCGCGCCGGGTCGCACACCTGCAGGTTCACACCCGCCAGCAGCGCAGGATCGCGGGGGATCGTGTCGGCGATCAGCCAGTCGAAGGCGAAACCGAGGTCGTGCACGCCCCCGCCCATGCGCTCGCGCACGAGCGAGTTGGCGCCGTCGCACCCGATCACATAGCGCGCGCGCAGCGCGACGGGCTCGCCCGACGGCGCCCACTCGCCGCCCGGCGCGTCACCCGGCTGCACCGTCAGCGTGACGTGGTCGCCGTCGTCGCGAACGTCCTCGACCTGGCTGCCGCGGCGGAGCTCCACCGAGGCCGTCCCGCGCAGGGCCACCTCGAGCACACGCTCGAGATCGGGTTGGGAGAACATCGTCGCGGCGGGCCACCCCGAGGGACCGCAGCCGCTGCGATCGAGCATCAACAGCGTGTCGCCGGCGGCGTTCTGCCACTCGTACGTCGTCGCCGGCTCGGTCACGTCCGAGAGCGCCTCCGCCACGCCCGCGTGCTGCAGCACCCGCGCGGCCTCGTCGTCGTAGTGCACGGCGCGCGGCCGGGGGTATGGCGCGGGCCAGCGCTCGAGCGCGATCACCCTGTGGCCGCGCCTGCCGAGCAGCAGCGCGCACAGCTGGCCCACCGGGCCGAGGCCCACGACCGCCACGTCGCAGTCCACGGCGCTCATGCGCGGGCGGGCTCGGGCGCGCCCACGGGGCGCGCGAGGATCGTCTGTAGCGCCGCGGCGAGGTCCTCGGCGGGATGGTCGGAGGCGCCGATGCTGCGCCACGCGACGAAGCGGTCGGGGCGCACGAGCAGCGCCCCGCCCGGCTCGATCTCGCGCCGGCGCAGCCAGCCGCAGCGGGGGTCGAACACGTCGCCGTCGAGGTGGCCGACCCGCACCGCGTCGAGCGGAAGCTCGTGCTCGCGGGCGAGCGCCCGCGCCGCCTCGCACCACTCCTCGCCGTCCTCGCCCGCGATCACGAGCAGCCGGCCGGGGTCGACGAGGTCCTTGATCGGCCTGCGCTGCTCCCGCTCGTCGTCGATCCACGCGTGGGGGAGCGGCGAGCCGGGCCGCGTGCTCGGCTCGTACACGCGGATGTCGTCCGGAGTGGCGCCGGGGGGAGAGCCGTCCGGCACGATCGCCGCCGACTCATACGAGTAGCCGAACTCCACGTTCAGCTCGCTGAACTCCATCGATTGGGCGCGCATCGCGCGCGCAACCGTCGCGCGCAGCTCCTCGTCCTCGGCCCGCCCGCTCCACAGCCGGCGCAGGGTCGCCATGTTCTGCTCCCGGCTCTGCTCGTGCGAGATGCCGATCGCGGACGCGATCACGAAGTGGTTCGCGGCGTTCTCGAGCGAGCGCTGGCAGTTGCGCTCGTCGACCGGGCGCCGCTCCGCTTCGTAGCTGAGCAGCAGCAGCGGCGAGGCGTGGCCGCGGAGCACGTGCGCGAGCTTCCAGCACAGGTTCTGCACGTCGTGGATCGCGCTCGTGAGCCCGAGGCCGCCGGTGGGGGGGTGGCGATGCGCGGCATCGCCCACCAGGAAGACGCGACCGACGGCGAAGCGCGACGCGATCACCGCGTCGACGGACCAGCGCGTGAGCTTGTGCACCTCCATCGGCAGGTCGCCGATCCCGAGCGCCTCGCGCACGCACCGCTCGACCTCCTCGTCGGATTGGGCGCGCGGGTCCTCCGCGGGGAAGTTCAGGTGGATCACCCACTCCTCCGACGCCGGGCCCCAGCGCTCGGGGCCCATCGGCACCATCACCACACCCGAGCCGCTCTGCGGCGAGAGGATCCATCGGATCAGCACATCCGCGTCGGGCGCCACCTGCGAGAAGTCCGCGCTCACGTGCATCGTGGCCGTCTGCGCGAGCACGCCGAGGCCCTCGTACCGCACGCCGACCAACCCGGCCACGCGCCGCCCGCCGTCGGCTCCGATCACGTACTCGGCCGACACCTCGTACTCGCTGCCGTCGCTCGCGTCGCGGATCCTCGCGCGCACGCCGTCGGCGTCCTGTACGAGCGTGAGCAGTTCGTGCCCGAAGCGCACGCGCCCGGGGGCGAGCTCTTCGGCGCGCGCCCGCAGGAGCGGCTCGAGCCGGATCTGGGGGAGGTTGAGCTGGTGCCACGCGCTCGCCGCGCGCCAACCGTCGTCAGCGCCGCCCGCGCCCCAGCACTCCAGGCGCGCGATGCGCCGGCCGTAGTCCGCGTCGGGGCCGGCGAAGCCCGCGTAGAACGCCGTCGCTGCCATGTTCGCGGCCGGGGTGCTGCGCTCGCGGATCGCGTCCGCGACACCCACGTCCTCGAGGATCTCCATCGCGCGCTGGTTCAGCACGTGTGCCTTCGGCAGGTCGGAGGTCTGTGTGCGCGCGTTGACGAGCACGTGCTCGATCCCCTGGCGCGAGAGCAGCATCGACGCGGTGAGCCCCGCCCCTCCTCCACCCACGATCAGCACCGGTGTGGTCTCTGTGCGTGTTGTGGTCATCGGCGGCAACCTAGCACATAAATGAATATAGATTCAAGTTTGATGATATGCTCATGTCGTGGCCGTGCTGGACAATCCCCGAAGCGCTCCCGAAAGCCCGCAGCGGCCGCAGCGCCCAGGTCGCGTCGAGCGGCGCAAGGCACGAACACGCGCGGCGCTGATCGCGGCCGCGCGGATGCTGTTCGCCGCGCGCGGTGTCGAGATGACCACGATCGCCGAGATAGCCGAGCAGGCGGACATCGCGGTCGGGTCCTTCTACAACTACTTCGCCACCAAGGACGAGCTGCTCGCGGCGATCCTCCAGGAGGCGCTCGGCGAGCAGCTGCGCGCGCTGCAGTCGCGGCAGGAGCAGGTCAGCGATCCCGCCGAGGTGATCAGCGTTGCGCACCGGCATCTCGTGCGGCTCGCCGGCGCCGACACCGACCTCGCCTGGCTGCTGGTCAGGCTGGAGGTGCCGCAGCGCGTGGGCACCACCGTGCTGCGCGAGGCCGCGCGGCTCGACCTCGACAGCGGCCTCGCCGCAGGCCGCTTCGCCGTCAGCGACCCCGCGCTCGCGCTCACCGCCAGCGGCGGCGCGCTGCTGGCGGTGATGCACGAAGCGCTGGGCGGCAAGCTCGCCGACGGCGCCGACAGCGCGCACGCCGAGGGTGTGCTGCGCTCGTTCGGCGTGTCGCCGGCGGAGGCCGCGGAGATCGCCCGCCGCCCGCTGCCGCCGATCACCGTCGCGGCGGGGGAGGACGGGGGATGAGGGACCTCGCGCCGCATCGCATCGACGTGCACGCCCACCACATCGCGCCCGCCTACCGGCAGGCGCTCGCCGACGCGGAGCTGTGGATGCCCGGCGGAATCCCGCTGCCGGAATGGTCGCCCGAGCTCGCGCTCGCGTTCATGGACGCGCACGGGATCGCCGTGCAGCTGCTGTCGGTGTCGGACCCCGGCGTGGACTTCGCCCCCTCAGCCGGCCGGGCCGCACTCGCCGGCGAGTGCAACGACTACGCCGCATCGGTGCGCGAGGCCCATCCGACCCGCTTCGGGGCGCTCGCCGTGCTCGCGCTCTCGGATGTCGGCGCCGCGGTCACGGAGGCCGTGCGCTCACTCGACGAGCTCCAGCTCGACGGCGTTGGGCTGCTGTCGAGCTGCGAGGGCGCGTATCCCGGCGACCCACGCTTCGAGCCGCTGCTCGCGGAGCTGGACGCCCGCGCGTCGTGGGTGTTCGTGCACCCCACCACGCCCGGGGAGGGCCGCATGCCGAGCTATGCAACGCCGTCGTTCGTGTCCGAGTTCCCGTTCGACACGACGCGCGCGATCATCTCGCTGGCGTTCAACGGCTGCTTCGAGCGCTTCCCCCGGATCCGCTGGCACTTCGCCCACGGCGGCGGCACCGTCCCGATGCTGTGGACGCGGCTGCGCGCGCTGGGCGCCTCCGCCGCGGAGTTCGGCGCCGCGCTCGGCCTGCCCGACGGCTCGGGCGCGCTCGGCCCCGAGTCCGTGCCCGATGCGCTCGCGCGCTCCTTCTACGACACCGCGCTCGTCGCCGACGAGCCCGCGCTCGCCGCTCTCAGCGCGATGGCCTCGCCCGCCCAGATCGTGTTCGGAAGCGACTGGCCGTTCGCCGCGCGCCTGTATCCCGAGCGCGGAGAGCCTCAGCCCGCGCTCGCGCGCTTCGGGGACGAGGAGCGAGCCGCGATCGAGCGCGACACCGCGCTCGCCCAGTTCCCCGCGCTGGCCGCGCGCCTGGGCTCGCCGAGCGCGGCGGGTGTGCTGCCCGGCGCGGAGCCGGCCGACCTTCAGTCCACGGGCCGGTAGCCCGAGCACACCACGCGCATCCAGTCGATCCGCCCGTCGCTCGTGCCGATGTACGCCTGCTGCTCCACGAGGAAGCTGCCTTCGGGGTTGGTGACGGCGAGGCGGTAGCCCACGCGCTCGCGGTCGGCGAACGCGTCGCTGTCGATGTGCTCGACCGATTCGATCCGGTCGTTCTCGTCGAACCAGCGGCCCAGAATCTCGATCACCGCCCGGGGATCGTCGGCCTCCCACTGTCGGCGCGGCGTCAGCGCCCGGAACTCGATCGCCGGGTCGAGCATCTGGGTGATGCGGTCGAAGTCCTTGGCTGCAAGCGCCTGCGCGAACGCGGGCCCGGCGGTTGCGGTCTGCGTGCTGGACATGTCCTCTCCCTGTGCCGATCCGACGGCGTCCCTGCTGCGCCGCGCGAGCTGAACCGAATGTAACCCCTCGATCGTCCGGGCGGTCTGTGAGATCGACCACACGGCTGCGGCACCGCCGTGTACGTTTGGCGCGGCATGGGCGTTCGCATCCACGGCTACCTGATCTCCACATGGACCCGCACCGCGTGCATGACGTGCGCCGAGAAGGGGGTCGAGTACGAGCTCGTCCCGGTGAAGCGGTTCAGCGACGAGCACGAGGCGATGCACCCGTTCAAGCGCATGCCCGTGCTCGAGCACGACGGCCGCGTGCTCACCGAGGGCCTTGCGATCACGGGCTACGTGGATGAGGCGTTCTCCGGCCCCGCGCTCGTCCCCGAGGACATCGAGCAGCGGGCGCGCGTGCGGCAGTGGCAGAGCATGTGCGCCGACTACGGATTCCGTCGGGTCGTGCGCGGCGTCCCGCGCGATCGCGACCCGACCGGCGAGGAGCTGGCGGAGGCGCGCGACGTGCTCGAGCGGTTCGACTCGTTCGCCGGCGACGGTGCGTTCCTCGTCGGCGAGCAGATCACGCTCGCGGACATCTACCTGGCGCCGCAGGTCGCCAACGCCCGCGAGAAGGCGCCGCAGCTGCTGGAGTCGCTCGACTCGCTCGGCTCGTGGCTCGAGCGGATCGCGGCGCGCGAGAGCTTCACGAGCACGGCCTACCAGCCGCCGGGCCGGTAGGCGCGGCGCGGCCCCGGCCGCCCGGTCCCTAACGCTCCTCTTCGGCGCGCATCTTCCGGAACAGCTCTCCGAACTCCTCGCGCATCTCCGGCGTGAGGTCCTCGTCCGTGAGCGTCCCCGTCAGCCGGATCGTCTCGCGCATCTGCCGCAGGTACTCCGTGCAGTGCTCGCAGCCGGCGAGATGCGCGTCGAAGCGCCGGCGCCGGCGGCGCGGCAGCGCGTCCTCGAGGTAGTCGGTCACCAGCTCCACGACTTCCTGGCACATCAGCGGCTTGCGCGACAGGAGCGGGCTCACGGAGTCCCCACCTCGGCTTCCAGCGCCGCGCGAAGGCGGCTGCGCCCGCGGTGCAGGAGCACGCGCTGGTTGGCCTCGCTGATGTCGAGCGCGCTGCACACCTCGTGGGAGCTGAGGCCGTCGACATCGCGCAGCATCACGACCTCGCGCTGGCGCTCGGGCAGGCCGTCGAGCCCCGAGCGCAGCTGGGAGGCGAGCGCGCGCGCGTCGAGCCGTTCGCCGATCTCCTCCTCCCAGTGCCGGGGCGGCGTCGACCACGCGCCGTTGGCGTCGAAGCGGGCGGGGTCGACCGCCGGACGCGCGTCGCCCACGGCGATGCTGCGGTGCTCACGCACGCCCGTGCTCCTCGCGCGGTTCAGCAGGATCTGGAGCAGCCACGTGCGGAACGTCGATCGCCCTTCGAAACCGGGGAGGCCGCGCAGCACGGCGACCCAGGTGTCCTGCACAACCTCCTCCGCCACGGCGGTCGAGGCGACGTGAAGCCGCGCGAGGCGGAGCATCGTCCCGCGGTGGCGGGCCACCAGCTCCACGAACGCGAGCTCCTCGCCCGCGCGCACCCGCGCGAGCAGGTCCGAGTCGGGGTCGGCCTGCGGTCGCGAGCGGGCGCGGGGCGTCCCGAGGGTCACGTGCGTGGCCCGCGTGGGTGTGGCGGCTGAGGTGCATGGCGGGATGCTCGCATCCGGGGCGAAGGCTACGGGCCCGCCCGGGCCCGTAGCCGGTTGCCGTCGGACCTCTCAGGTCACGACGATGCCCTCGCCGCCGATCGCGCCCGGGACCGTCACCGCGCCGATCCGCGTGAGCGTCCCCTTCGGGCCGACTTCGAACTCGTCGACCTTGCCTTCGGCGCCGGTCTGCACGAACACGTAGTGCCCGCCCTGGGCGACCGCCGCATCGACCGTGCCCGCGTCGGTGGGCGTGTTGCCGAGGTCGGTGAGCAGATTGCCGCCCTGGCTGGAGAGGAAGCCCGTCAGCGACGCGCTGCCCGCGTTGGAGGTGAAGAAGCGGTTGTGGTCGGCTACCACCCAGCACGTGGCCGCCTGTCCGGTCGCCACCGAGTCGAGCTGCGCGAGCGTGTCGTCCGCTTCAAGGCGGAACGCGACCAGCGCGCCCGCCGCCTCCGCCACCACCGGGTCGCCCTGCGCGTCGAACGCGACCGCGAAGGGAACGGCGCCGGGCTCGCTGTTGACGACCGGTGCCGACAGCGTGCCGTCGGTGGCGACGTCGAACACCTCGACCGCGTTCGATGCGGCCTTCGTGGTGACGATCAGCTTCGAGCCGTCGGGTGTCAGCGTCACCTGTCCCGGCGTGTGGGTGAACTGGGGTTCTTCCTGCGGCAGCCCGAGCGGCACGTTCGCGCCGGGGATCGGCGCGAGGCGGCCCGCGTGGATCGCGTATCCCTGGATGTCACCGCCGCCGGCGGCGTTCAACACGTAGGCGCGCCCGTCACCGACGGTGACGCTCGCCGGGAACGCGCCGCCGGTGGAGATGTCCTGGCGCAGCGCGAGACGCTGACCGTATACGCCGAACACGGCGAGCGTTCCCGACCCGGCGTTGACCGCCAGGAGAAGCCCGTCCTGCTGGTCGTAGGCGAGCCCGCCCTGGGAGGCGAGGTGGTCGACGACCGAGCCCGTGAGCTGTCCGCCGAGCCCGCCCGTCGCGTAGGTGCCGATCTGCTGCAGAGCGCCGCCGCCGTGGCGGTCGTAGGCCACTATCTGGTTGCCCGACAGCCCGTCTGTCTGGACGAACACGGTCGAGGGCGCAGCCGCAGCGACCGCCGCGGAGGAGGCGCCGGCGGCCAGCAGCGCTGCGCTCGTGAGGAGCGCGGCTGCGATGCGGTGGGGTGATTTCATCGTTGAGCTCCTGGAGGTTCGGGGGTGTGTGCCAACACCGGGGAGTCCCCCCGCGCGCCAGATGCGTTACACGTTGTCGAGAGCGGGCGGCTTGTAACGCGCGGCCTGCCCGGCCGCACTACCGGTCGACCAATACGAATGAGGGGGGAAACCTTGGCGGAGCTCGACCCGATCGACGAGGCGCTGTGCACGCAGTCGCGCTGGGACTTCAGCGACCTGCGCGCGCTCTACATCAACTGCACGCTCAAGCGCTCACCCGAGATCTCCAACACGCGCGGCCTCGCCGATCGCTCGGTGGCGATCATGGAGCGCAACGGCATCTCCGTCGAGATCGTGCGCGCGATCGACCACGACATCGCCACGGGCGTGCAGCCCGACATGACCGAGCACGGATGGGAGCGCGACGAGTGGCCCGCGCTGTTCGAGAAGGTGCGGGCGGCCGACATCCTCGTGCTGCTCTCGCCGATCTGGCTCGGCGAGAAATCGTCGGTCTGCACCCGCGTGATCGAGCGGCTGTACGGGAACAGCCACCTGCTCAACGAGCACGGCCAGTACGCCTACTACGGCCGCGTGGGCGGATGCCTGATCACCGGCAACGAGGACGGAGCCAAGCACTGCGCGATGAACATCCTCTACTCGCTCCAGCACCTCGGCTTCACGATCCCGCCCCAGGCGGATTCGGGGTGGCTCGGCGAGGCGGGGCCGGGGCCGAGCTATCTCGATCCCGGCTCCGGCGGCCCCGAGAACGAATTCACCAACCGCAACACCACGTTCATGACCTGGAACCTCATGCACGTGGCGCGGATCCTGAAGGACGCGGGCGGGATCCCCGTGCACGGCAACCAGCGCACAGCGTGGGACGCGGGGGCGCGCTTCGACTACCCGAACCCCGAGTACCGCACGTGATCGCCGCCGCCACCCGGGATTATCCTGGGGGTGTGAGTGGGGGGACGGACTTGACGGTCCGCCTGGCGGAGATCGTGGCGGCGCTGTCGCTGGGGGTCGATCTCGGCTTCGGGCAGCCGATGGAGCACGTGCTGCGCCAGTGCCTGATCGCGCTGCGGGTGGCCGAGCGGATGGATCTCGACGACGAGCAGCGCGCCGCCGTCTACTACGTCGCGCTGCTCGTGAACGTCGGCTGCCACACGGACGCCCACGAGCAGGCGAAGTGGTTCGGCGACGACATCGCGATGAAGTCGCACAAGTACGAGAACCCGCCGGGCAGCGTGCGCGGCGCCGCCGGTGCGCTGCGCATGCTCGGCTCGGGTCACTCGCCGCTTCACCGATTCCGCATCGGGCTCGAGTTCGCGGTGGCGGGTCACCGCGACCTCGACGGCATGATCGAGTCGCACGCGGCCCTCGCGCGCACCCTCGCCGACGAGCTGGGGCTCTCGCCCGACGTTCTGGAGGCGCTCGGCTCCTCGTATGAGATGTGGGGCGGGGGCGGCTGGCCCGGAAAGCTGCAGGGCGCAGCGATCCCGCTCGCCGCGAGGATCGCGCTCCTGTCGGAGTACGTCGAGGTGGCCCACCGGCTCGGCGGGATCCCGGCGGCGCGCGAGCTCGCCGAAGGGCGCGCGGGAGATCAGTTCGACCCCGCGATCGCGGCGCTGCTGTGCGCTCACGCCGAGGAGATCCTCGGCGGCCTCGCCGAGATCGCCACCTGGGATGCGGTGATCGGGTCCGAGCCGGCGCTGGAGCGCGTGCTGGCGGGTGACGCGCTCGACACCGCCCTGCTCGCGGTGGCGAACTTCGTCGACCTCAAGTCCCCCTACACGCTCGGTCATTCCGCGGCCGTGGCCGAGCTCGCCGGATCGGCGGCGCGCGAGCTCGGCCTGCCCGAGGACGACGCGCTCACCGTGCGCCGCGCCGCGATCGTCCACGACCTCGGCCGTCTCGGCATCTCCAACTCGATCTGGGACAAGCCCGGGCCGCTCGGGCCGGGGGAGTGGGAGCGCGTGCGCATGCACCCCTACCTCACCGAGCGCATGCTCGGCCAGTCAGAGGCGCTCGCGCCGCTGGCCCGGATGGCCGTGCAGCACCGCGAGCGGCTCGACGGCTCGGGGTATCCGCGCAGGCTGTCCGGCGCCGCGATCGAGCCGGGCGCGCGCCTGCTGGGCGCGGCGGACGCCTACCAGGCGATGTGCGAACCGCGGCCCCACCGCCCCGCGCGGGAGCCGGGCGACGCAGCGCGCGAGCTGCGCGCGGAGGTGACCGCGGGGCACCTCGACGCGGACAGTGTCGACGCGGTGCTCGCCGCCGCCGGCCATCGCGTGCCGCGCCGTCGCGAGGGGCCTGCCGGTCTCACGCAGCGCGAGATCGAGGTGCTGCGGCTGCTCGCGCGCGGCCTGTCCAACAAGGAGATCGCCCAGCGCCTGGTGATCTCGCCGAAGACCGTCGGCAACCACGTGGAGCACATCTACGTGAAGATCGACGCGACGAACCGCGCCGGGGCGAGCCTGTTCGCGGTCAGGCACGGCCTGCTACCGGAGCCGGCCGCAGCGGCCTGAAGATGGGGGAAACGCCCCATGCGCGCGGGCCCGCCCGCGCCTAGCCTGTCCTCGTCGAATCGAAATCGAATCGGGAGGAAGGCACATGGGACTCCAGGAACGCATCTTCGCGGGCATGTACGACCGCTTCACGGCCAAGAGCGAGAAGGCCTGCTTCGCGGGGCATCGCAGCGCGATGCTCCCGCAGCTCCAGGGCGACGTGCTGGAGATCGGGGGAGGCACGGGCGCCAACATCCCGTACTACGGCGACGGCGTCGCGTCGCTGACCGTGACCGAGCCGAGCAAGCCGATGATCGGCCGCCTGCAGCGGCGGATCAACGAACTCGCGCCGCAGGCGAAGCTCCTGCGCGCGCCCGCCGAGGATCTCCCGTTCGAGGACGACAGCTTCGATGTCGCCGTCTCCACGCTCGTGCTCTGCTCCGTCGACGACCAGCCACGCGCGGTGCGAGAGCTGCGGCGCGTGCTCCGTCCCGGGGGGCGGCTCCTGTTCCTGGAGCACATCCGCTCACCGGAGGAGAAGGTCGCGCGCATGCAGGACCGCATGAACTGGCTCAACCGGATCGTCGTGCACTGCGACTGCAACCGGCCCACGCTCGACACGCTGCGTGCGGGAGGCTTCGAGCTGAACGAGGTCCGACACGGCGAGATCACGGGCGCGCCGCCGTTCGCCCGCCCGCTCGCGTCGGGCGTCGCGCAGGCCTGACGTGAGGTCTTCGACGTCTCTCACGCCGGGCCGCCAGCCGGTGTGGCACGCTTCCGCTCTGCACGCCTGCGGCCGCGACCGGCTCGCGCGGCACCCCACATGCGTCTACTCGGGCTCATCATCCTCGCCGCTGCGCTCCTCTGGGGCGTGCTCGCGCTGGCGACCGGATCCGCGGATCTGGGCATCGGCGGCGGCTCGGACGGCGGCACCGCGGATGCGCGCTTCGCGCCCGTCTGCCTGCCGAGCTCGATCCAGCACAGCGCGGCGCTGCCCGGCACGCGCGTAGACGTCTCGCCGGCGCCGGGAACCGTCACGGCCAACCCGGCCACCCAGATCAGCTTCCTCGGGGTTCCCGCGTCGCAGATCCGCGCGGTGACGGCGGTCGGCAGCGAAAGCGGGACGCACTCCGGCCGGCTGCGCGCCTACTCGCAGGGCGACGGCGCGAGCTTCGAGCCCGCGGAGCCCTTCACCGCCGGAGAGCACGTGCAGGTGCACGCGACGGTGGGCGCGGGCGCCGGGAGCCCCGTGTCGTTCTCGTTCCGGGTCGATGACCCCTACCCGACCGACCACACCGCGGGCTTCGGCAACCCTCACGCCGCACCCGCCGACTACCAGAGCTTCTACACCCTCCCCGGTGCCCAGGCGCCGATCCTCGACGTGACGGTCCCCGACGGCGGCCCCGGCGGCGGCGACATCCTCACCACCAACGGGCCCGGGGCCGGCGAGTACGGACCGCTGATCTACACGCCCGCGGGAAGGCTCGTGTGGTTCCAGCGCCTGCAGGGCGGGGAAGCCGCCGAGGATCTCAACGTCCAGACCTACGAAGGCCGGCCCGCGCTGACGTGGTGGCGCGGGAAGGTGCTGGACCTCGGTTTCGGCCAGGGCGAAGACGTGATCATGAACTCCCGCTACGAAGCGATCGCGCACATCGCGGGCGGCAACGGCCTGAGGGCCGACCTGCACGAGCTCCAGCTCGAGCCGGGCGACGTCGCGTACATCACCGCATACAACCCGATCCGCTGCGACCTGAAGTCGGTGGGCGGCAGGCGCCGCGCGGCGATCGTGGACACGGCGATCCAGGCGATCGACATCCGGACGGGCCTCGTGCGCTGGGAGTGGCACAGCCTCGACCACGTGGCGCCGTCGGAGTCCGAAGTCGAAGTTCCCTCCAACGGCGCCCCGTGGGACTGGTTCCACCTGAACTCGATCGACCGCGAGCCCGACGGCGACCTGCTGATCTCGGCGCGCAGCACCTGGGCCGGCTACCAGCTGCAGGCGGGAACGGGCGTGGTCCTGTGGCGCCTGGGCGGCACCAAGAGCTCCTTCGCGATGGGGCCGGGGACGAAGCTGGCCTGGCAGCACGACGGCCGGATGCTCCCGGACGGCGAGGTGACGTTCTTCGACGACGGCTCCAACCCGCCGATCCACAGCGAGTCGCGGGCCGTCCGGATCCGGCTCGACCTCGCCGGCCACAGGGCCACGCTGGTGTCCTCCTTCACCCACCGCGATCCGCCGCTGCTGGCGGCCAGCCAGGGCAACATGCAGACGCTGCCCGACGGCAACACCGTGGTGGGCTACGGCGGCGTGCCCGCGATCAGCGAGTACAGCCGCGACGGCGCCCTCGTGTTCGACGCCCATCTGCCGTTCGACATGATCTTCTACCGCGCCTACCGCAGGCCCTGGAGCGCCACCCCCGCCACGCCGCCGGCGGTGGTCGCGAGCCTCAACAACACGAGCGAAGAGACGATCGTTCACGCGAGCTGGAACGGCGCCACCGGCGTCGCGAGCTGGCGCGTGCTCGCCGGCAAGGAGGGCGGCCCGCTAACCCCGCAGGCGACGTTCCGGGCTGACAGCTTCGAGAGCTCGATCACCCTCCCGAAACGCTTCGCGGCGGTGCAGGTCCAGGCGCTGGACGGCGCCGGCCACGTGCTCGCCAGCTCCGCCTCCGCGACCGTCGAGAGCTACGCGGCGGCGCTCCCGGCGCAGTGACGCGCGATCAGTAGGCCGGTTTGGAGGAGTGCTTGTGCACGGTCGACGTGGTGCCGCTCGTCGATTCGCTCGTCGACGATTTGCCGCCGCACCCGGCGATCGCGAAGGTGGCGGCGACCGCGGCGGAGAGCGTTAGCATGGCGGTCAGTGGCGTTCTCTTCATGGGCCGGGCTCCATTCCTCTGCGCAGGGCTCGGCCGCCCACCCTACCAGGCGTCTGTGTGAGCAAATGCAGCCCGGCGACGCTCTCCTGAGCCCCCGCGCGCGTCGATGAGCGTCGAGGCTGCAGCGCCCGCGGTGGCCCTCGAGTCGCCCGTCGAAGAGCGGGCCGGACGCGGCACGGGATGGCTCCTGGCGGTCTGCTGCGTAGCGCAGTTCATGGTCATCCTGGACCTGAGCATCGTCAACGTGGCGCTGCCGGACATCCAGTCGTCGCTGGGGTTCACCGCGCCGCAGCTGCAGTGGGTGGTCGACGCGTACGCGATCGCCTTCGCGGGCTTCCTGATGCTCGGCGGCCGCGCCGCCGACTACTTCGGCCAGCGCCGCACGTTCGTGTTCGCGCTCCTGATGTTCGGCGTGATGTCGCTCGTGGGCGGCCTGGCGCCGGAACAGCTCACGCTGATCGGCGCACGCGCGCTCCAGGGCGTCGCGGGCGCGCTGATGGCCGCGTGCTCGCTGGCGATCATCACGGCGTCGTTCGCTCCCGGCCCCAAGCTCAACCGCGCGATCGGCACGTGGGCGGCGATGAACGGCCTCGGCGGCGCCGCGGGGGTGCTGCTCGGCGGCGTGATCACCGAAGTCCTGAGCTGGCGCTGGGTGCTGCTGATCAACCCGCCGATCGCGATCGGCGCGGCGCTGGTCGCTTACCGGGTCGTCGCCGAACGCGTACGCGCGAGGCCGGGCTCGACGTTCGACGTGGCCGGGGCGTTCACGCTCACGCTCGGCCAGGTGGTGCTCGTGTTCGGCGTCGTCGAAGCAGGACTGAAGGGGTGGAGCACCGCGGACGCGCTCGGGCCGATCATCGGCGGGATCGCGCTGCTGGTCGCGTTCGGGGTGATCGAGTCCCGCTTCGCCCGCGAACCGCTGATCCCGTTCAAGGAACTCAGCCTGCCGCTGCAGATCGCCAACACGATCGTGCTCCTGTTCAGCGCGACGATCTTCCCGATGTGGATCCTCAGCTCGCTGTACCTGCAACAGGTGCTGGGGCTCTCGCCGCTGCACACGGGCCTGATCTTCCTGCCGATGACCGTCGTGATCGCGCTCGTCGCCGCGCGCGCCGGCAAGCTCGTGGGCCTGTTCGGGGTCAAGGCGGTGCTGGGCAGCGGGCTTGTGATGCTGACAGCGGGGATGGTGCTGCTCGCGCGAATCGGGCCGAGCGGCAGCGGCGTCGTCTACATCCTGATCCCCGGGCTGCTCACCGCGGCGGGGATCGCGATGTCGATCGTGCCCTCGACGATCGCCGCCACGCAAGGGGCCAAGGAGGGACAGGCCGGGCTCGTCTCGGGGCTCGTGAACACCTCGCGGCAGGTGGGCGGCGGGCTCGGGCTCGCGGTGCTGATCACGCTCGCCACGCAGCACACATCGCACCTGATCGGGGCGGGCGAGCAGGTGCCCGACGCGCTCACGCACGGTTTCCAGCTCGCGTACTGGGTCGGCGCGGGGCTCGCCGGAGCTGCCGCGCTGACGACGTTCATCGCGCTGCCGCGGCCCGCCGAGCCGCCCGCGATCCCGGTTCAGCGGCTCGCCGCCGGTGTCGCCGTCGTGCTGGGCACGTTCGCTGCGCTGACAGCCGCCTTCGCCGGTTCCAAGGCGCCGCCGATCGGCCACTACACGCTCGACGGCGCCTACAGCTACGTGGCGACGCCCTCGCTGCACCCGCCCAAGGTACGCGTGATCAGGCGCGCGAGCCCCGGCAGGCTCGCGCCCGGCTACATCTTCGCGGCGAACTTCCTCAACCTGAACGAACCGCCGATCCACGGCCAGAGCGGGCCGCTGATCCTCGACCGCAACCTGCAGCCCGTGTGGTTCCAGCCGGTGCCCGAAGACGTCGTCGCGGCGAACCTGTCGCTGCAGCGCTATGAAGGCAAACCGGTGCTCGCGTGGTGGCAGGGCTTCGTCACCAACACGGGCTCTACCGAGCGCGGCGAATACGTGGTCGTCGACCAGCACTACCGCGAGGTGGCGCGCCTCAGGGCCACAGGCGGGTGGGTGCTCACGCTCCACGAGATCGCGATCGAAGGCGACAAGGCGTGGGTCACGGCGAACAAGAACGTGCCCATGGACCTCTCGCGGTGGGGCGGCGCGTACAACGGTGCGCTCGTCGACGTGGCGGTGCAGGAGTACAACCTGAAGACCGGCCGGCTGCTGAGCAGCTGGGACGCGCTCAAGCACGTCCCGCTCGGCCAGTCCGAAGCGTCGCTGCCCACGAACGGGTTCCCGTGGGACGCCTACCACGTCAACTCGATCGACCTCGTCGGCAACGACCGGTTCCTCGTGTCGATGCGCAACACGTGGGCGGCCTATCTCGTCGACGCCCGGACCGGGGCGATCGAGTGGACGCTCGGCGGCAAACACTCGAGTTTCAGGTTCGGCCGCGGCGCAGCGTTCCAGTGGCAGCACGACGTCACGATCGGACCGGGCTCGCAGGTTGACCTGTTCGACGACCACTGCTGTCGCCAGAAGGGCGGTGGCGCGTCGGTGTCCGCCACCGCGCCCTCGCGCGCCCTCGTGCTGCACCTCGACGAACGCGCGCACACCGCCACGCTCGTCGGCCAGTACGGCGACAAGGACGGCTTCGAATCCGAATACATGGGCAGCGCGGACAGCCAGCCCGACGGCAACGTGTTCGTCGGCTGGGGCTCGCAGCCGTACTTCTCCGAGTACGACAGGGCCGGTCACCTGCTCTTCGAAGGCGAGCTCCCCGGACCCGATCTAAGCTACCGCGCCACGCTCCAGCAGTGGCGAGGGCAGCCGCTCACGCCGCCGGTCGGCGCGGCGCGCCGCACGGGGTCGGGCGCGGTCGTGTACGCGAGCTGGAACGGCGCCACGCAGCTGGCGTCGTGGCGCGTGCTCGGCGCCGCCGGGTCGGCTGGGGCGTTCAAGGCGGTCGCCACGCACCCGCGCGGGGGCTTCGAGACCGCGATCGCCGCGCCCGCGGGCTACACGGCCTTCGAGGTGCAGGCGCTCGACTCCTCGGGACACGTGATCGGGACCTCGCGGCAGTTCACCGCGCGCTGAGCCGGCGTTCGAGCGCGCCGGGGCGGCCAATACGATTCACGCCGTAACGGCCACCGGGTAGGGGGGAGCGGAAGCGATGTCCGGGCAGATGACGCATGTACTCACGGGGGGCGGCTCGGCGCGTGGACGCCTGGCGAAGCGAACCCTCACGTTCGTCGGGTTCATGCTCGTGCTGCTCGCCCTCGCTCCGGCGCTCGCGTCCGCGACACCGCTCTTCACCCAGCTCTCCGGCGAAATGGTGACGCGACGCTACATGCCCGCCGCGGCGACCCTTCCGAACGGCGAGGTGCTGGTCGCGAGCGGCAGGAACACGGAAACGGAAAAAGTCCCGCTGACCAGCGCGGAACTGTTCAACCCGGCGACGGGCAGCTTCCAGGCGCTGGCCGCGAAATCCCTGAGCGACCGCAGCGAACCGGCCTACGCGTCCCTGCCGGACGGCAGCGTGCTGATCGCCGGTGGCGACACCTATGCGGGCAAAACGAAGAAAGAACTGAACACGGGTGCAATCTTCAACCCGGCGACGTCGAGCTTCGAAGCGATCGCGAGCCACATGGCGACGCCGCGGGTCGGCGCGACCGCGGCGCTGCTCAGCAACGGCAAGGTGCTGATCGTCGGCGGCTACCAGGAACCCACCGTGTACCTCGCGAGCGCGGAACTGTACGACCCCGCGACGCGGACGTTCACCGCCGTTCCGGGCACGCTCGCGGCCGGTCAGTACGCGCCGGTGGCCGCGCCACTCCCAGGCGGCAGAGCACTTGTGGTGGGCGGGTACTCGAAATCCGGTAAAGCGACCGCCGCAGCGTCGATCTTCAACGCCGCGACCAACACGTTCGAATCGCTGACCGGCGCGGGGCACGAACTCGTCGAACCGCTCTCCGAAGCGGCGGCGGTGGAGCTCGCCAACGGCAACGTGCTGGTGATCGGCGGATACAACGAACCCCACGGCAACCTGCGCTCGGTCGAGCTGTTCTCGTGGGAAACGAACACCTTCCAGATGCTTCCCACGCAGCTCGTCGACGAACGCGACGGTCCCGCTGCCGCGCTCCTCGCGGACGGGCGCGTGCTCGTGGTCGGCGGCTACAGCGAAGCCGCGACAGAGCCCGAACGGTGGCTGAGCACGGCGGAGATGCGCGGCGTCGAACCGCCGTCCGCGACCACCGGCGCCGCGTCAGCCGTGGGTACCGCGGGTGCGACGCTGTCGGGCACGGCCGTCTCCGAAACGCAGAGCAGCTCCTTCTTCCAGTACGGCACCACGACCGGCTACGGCGCGGCCACCGGGACGCAGACGACCGTGGCGTCCACCGGCGCCGTCGCGTTCTCGGCGGCGGTGAGCGGGCTCGCGCCGAACACCACCTACCACTACCGCGCGGTCTCCGCACAGGCCGGCGGGACGTCCTACGGCGGCGACCGGACGTTCACGACGGCGCCCGTCCCTCCGACGCTGTCGGGCGTGTCGCAGTCCAACCGCCGCTGGCGGGCGGGCGGCGCGCTCGCGAGCCTCAGCCGCAGAAGGGCGCCGCTCGGCACGACGTTCTCGTTCGGCCTCGATCAGGCGGCAACCGTGACGACGACGTTCACGCAGTCGGTCGGGGGGAGGAAGGTCAAGGGGCGGTGTGTCCCCCGGACGCGCCGCAACCGTCACCGTCACGCCTGCAAGCGGACGCTGACCCGCGGCGTGCTCACGTTCGCGGGCCACGCCGGCCTCGACAAGATCGCCTTCCAGGGAAGGCTCTCCTCGGGCAGGCGACTGAAGCCGGGCACCTACGCGGTGCTGATCGCCGCGCGCAATGCCGCCGGGCAGAGCTCGGCGGTCCAGAAGCTCACGTTCACGATCGTGCGCTAGGACGGCCACGGCGTCGGTGAGCGCGGCGCCGCGTCGGCGACACGGCTCACGCTAGCGCCCCTCGAAGCGCGGGTCGCGGCGCTCGGCCGTCGCACTCACGCCCTCGCGGAAGTCCCGCGTGGCGAACAGCCGCGTCTGCTCGGAATGCTCACGCTCCGTGGCCGCGCGCACGCGCTCGGCGAGGTCGCCGCGCATCGTCCGGCGGATCGAGCGCAGCGCCAGCGGCGCCGAGAGCGCGATCTCCACAGCGAAGGCCCGCGCGCCCGCGCGCTCGTGCCCCTCGCCGACGAGCCGGTCGCACAGGCCTAGCGCCAGCGCCTCCTCGCCCTTCACCCGCCTGCCCGTGTAGAGGAGGTCGAGCGCCGACTGCATCCCCACCACCGCCGGGAGCGTGACCGTCAGGCCGAAGCCGTGATGGATGCCCAGGCGCGCGAAGTTCGCGGCCATGCGCGTGGACGTGCTCGCCACGCGGAAGTCCGCAGACAGCGCCACGCCCAGGCCCCCGCCGATCGCGGCGCCCTGCACGGCCGCGACCACCGGCGTCTCGCTCGCGAACATCCGCACAGCGTGTGCGTAAAGCGACTCGCCCTGCACGTCGGAGGAGGTGGCGAAGTCGGCGCCCGCGCAGAAGTGCGGCCCGGCCGAGCAGAGCACGATCGCGCGGCAGCCGGGGTCGGCATCCAGCTGCTCGTACGCATCGGCCAGCTCGGCTATCAGCGCCGCGTCGAAGTGGTTGTGGGGCGGGCGGTCGAACTCGACCGTCGCGACGTGATCCTCGGCCAGCTGCACATCGAGCGTGCCCATCGGCTCACGCCTCGAACGCCGGCCACAGCGTGTCGAGCACGCGCTCGCTCCAGCCCTTCTTCGGAGGACCTTCCGCCATGTACTGGTAGAGGAAGCTGCCCATCACGGCGTGTGCGGCGAGCACGCTGTCGAGGTCCTCGCGCACCTCGCCCCGCTGCTTGCCGCGCTCCAGCGCGGCGGCGATCTCCGTACGGCGCGGCACGATCATCCGCTCCCGGAATTCGCGCACCAGCTCGGGGTGTTTGGACTCCTCGACGATCAGCGTCCCGGCGAGCCGCACCGTGAACCGGCGCCGCGCGAACTCGAGGTGCGCGAGCAGGTCGCCGCGCGTGCTGCCCGTGTCGATCGGCGGCACGCGCGAGCTTTTGTCGGCGATCACGGCCGCGACGAGCTCCGCCTTGTCGCGGTAGCGGCGGTAGATCGCGGGCTTTCCCACGCGCGCCGTCTCCGCCACGCTCGCTATCGACATGCGCGAGTAGCCGTCGCGCAGCAGCAGCTGCCAGGCCGCTTCGAGGATCGCGCTGTCGACGCCCTCGTCGAGCGGGCGGCCCGCCGCGCGGCCGGCGGGCTCCTGCTCATCGAGTGGGCGGTCGCGCGCTGCCGGCATCGGCGCAAGTCTCGCAAACGGCGCGGGCTGCGCGACCGGCCGCGAATCGGCCGCATTTTTAATTCCGTCTCCGGCACGTATCATTACGCTATAGTACCGTCACGAAATCGCACGAGACCGGCAACGAGTTCAAGGAGCGGCCATGCAAGCGCGTCACGAGACACCGGCAGTCGAGGTGCAGGGGCTGGCGAAGACCTATCCGGGTGGGGTGGAGGCGGTCAAGGGCGTCGACTTCCACGTTGCGCCGGGTGAGGTGTTCGGGCTCCTGGGCCCGAACGGCGCAGGCAAGTCGACAACGATCGGGATGCTCACGACGACGGTCGTGCCGACCGCCGGGAGTGCGCGGCTGGCGGGGTTCGATGTCGCCGAGCAGCCGCTGCTCGCGCGCGCCGTGAGCAGCGTGGTCTTCCAGGACGCGGTCGTGGACGCCTCCCTCAGCGGCCGTGAGAACCTGGAGCTGCACGCCCGCCTGTGGGGCGTCCCGGGCGCGGAGGCGCGCCTGCGCATCGAGGAGTTGAGCGGAGCGCTCGGCATCTCCGAGCTCGTGGATCGCGCGGTGGGCACGCTCAGCGGCGGCGAGCGCCGACGTCTCGAGATCGCTCGGGCACTCGTGTCGCGACCGCGGGTGCTGTTCCTCGACGAGCCGACCGTGGGGCTCGATCCCCGCATCCGCCACGAGCTGCTCGACGTGATCGCCGGGCTGCGCGGCCGTGAGCAGATGACGATCCTGCTCACGACGCACTATCTCGACGAGGCGCAGCGGCTGTGCGACCGGGTTGCGATCATCCGCCGCGGGGAGATCGTCGCGCTGGACTCGCCGCAGGCGCTGCTCGCGGGCCTCGGGGAGCAGATCCTCGAGGTGCGGGTGTCAGGCGATGCCGGGCATGCGCTCGCGGCGCTTCGCGGTCGCGGCATCGGCGGCGACGACGCGTTCTCGGTCGGCGCGCGCCTGACGGTGCCCCTGCACGAGAGCGCGCTCGCAGACGTGCTGGCGGCCCTCGAGGACGCGCGCTTCGGGGTCTCGGAGATCGCGACGCGCACCCCCTCGCTGGACGACGTGTACCTCAACCGCACCGGCGAGCGCCTCGCGAGCGCCGCCTGACCCGCATCGAGAAAGGACCCGATATGGCCACCACCGCTACCGCAACAACGATCGTCCCGCTCGCGGCGCCCAGCCGCCGCGCGCGCCCAGCCGGCGCTCTGCTGACGCTCGCGCGCCGGCGCGCGTTGCTCACGTCGAGGACCCCGCGCCAGATCGCCGTGCCGCTGCTCGGCCCGGCGCTCCTGGCCCTGATCCTGGCGCCCGCCCTGAAGCAGGCGACGGGAGGCCTGCACTCGCACATCGACTACACGTCGTTCGTGGGCGTCGGCGCGGTGGGGCTGGTGATCCCGCTGAGCTGCGTGTTCGCGGGATTGAGCGTGCTCGTCGACCGGCACTCCGGCGCTCAGCGCGAGCTGCTCGCCGCGCCCGTCAGCCGCACCTACCTCGTGCTCGGGAACATGCTCGTGGCGATCGTCCTGTCCGCCCTCCAGGCGCTCGTCGTGGTGGGCCTCTCGGCGCTGCGCGGCGGCGAGTTCCACATCACCGCCACCGGCGTCGTGTGGTTCCTGACGGCCGCGCTGCTGTTCACCGTGTTCATGTATGGACTCGCCGAGACCGTCGCGAGCCGCGTGCAGAAGGAGGAGGACTACGTCGGCGGGATCCCCGTCCTTGCGATTCTGCCGTTCTTCTTCGCCGGTGCCCTGTTCCCGATCTCCGCGATGCCCGCAGCGCTCACGACGATCGCGAAGCTGCTGCCGCTCACCCACGCGCTGGCGCTGATGCGCTACGGCTTCATCGACCCCTCCGGACGGGGACTCCACGACATCTGGGGCATGAGCGACGTCACCACGGAGGCGTGGCTGAGCCTCGCGGTGGTGGCGCTGTTCGCGGCGGCGCTGGTGGTGGTCTCGGTTCGGGTCTTCTCGCGGTCGGCCGTGGACTGAGCGCGGTCGGGGCGCGGTGCTCGGCGTCGATCGTCGGGTCGGTCGGGCGGGCGGGCGAGCGCGAGCATTCCGCGCCCCGCCCGCCCGGAGCCCCTCAGCCCGGCGAGCCCACGCTGCAGATGAACCCGTGCGCGTGCGCGGGGTCGAGCGCGTTCTGGACCAGGTGCCACACGTTCAGGTCATACGCCTCGCCGATATGACCCACGGGGTCGAACGGGCATGTGTCCTGTACGTACTCGTTGACCACTCCCGGCTCGCGCACGAACGCCGTTTCGGTGGGCGTGACGAGCTCGTCGTAGCGGGAGGTGATGACCGTGTACGCCACGCCCGGCTGTGCGATCGGGCCGCTGTCGAGCGTCGCTACGGCCGAGCCACCGGTGCCGAGTTCGTTGCAGGCGGGGCAGCCGAACGCGTCGAGCGCTTCGCCGACCTGCTGGCGCTCGGCGCCTCCGAACACGTACGCGAGGTTGTAGAGCCCCGCGAACGTCGTGCCGTGCGCGGGTGGCGCGATCGCCACGACGCGGTCGACGTGCGCGGCGATTCCCTGCGTCTTGGCGACGTAGAGCGACTGGAAGCCGCCCTCGGAATGACCCACGATGTCCACCTTCGCGGCGCCCGTCTCGGCGAGCACCGTTTCGATGGTCGCGCGGATTTCTGCGGCCGATTCGGGGATAGGACGCAACCCGCCGACGTACGGAAAGCCGGGGTAGGCACCGTAGGTCGCGCTGAACGTGCAGTAGCCCTGCGCCGCGACGTCCGACTGCAGGAAGTTGATGTCCTCGTAGTAGGTCGCGCCCAACCCGTGCAGGAACACCACCGGGTCCGGGTGGGACGCGGTCGGCCTGCACGAGGTTTCGTTTTCGCGCGAGGCGGCGTTCGCCGCCGACGTCCACAGCGCGCACGCGAGGAGCGTCGCCAGCGCGGCGATCGCGAGCGCGCGGCGTGTGGTCCTGAGCCCTTCGATCATCGATTCCCTCCTCTCGGGATCTGCAAAAGCCGGGACACCATACTCACTTGTCAAGCGTTCAGCAAGTAGCTATATAATGGGGATGTGCAGCCGGCCACCGACACCGCCGCTCGCGAGCGGCTTCGCGCGGAGGGAACCCCCACCAGGCGGGCACTGCAGGCCAGCGAAACGAGGGCGCGCCTGATCGAATCGGCCTCGCGGCTGTTCGCCGCGCGGGGTTATGCGGCCACGAGCGTCGCGGCGATCGGCGAGGAGGCGGGTATGAGTCGCGGCCTCGTCAACTTCCACTTCCAGACCAAGGAGAAGCTGCTGCACGCGGTCATCGAGCAGCTCGTCTCGGAGCTGGAGCAGCGCATGTTTCCCGCCGACGCCGTCGTCGAGCGTCCGTTCGATGCGCTGATCGTGCTGATCGACGCCCATCGGACGTTCGTCGCCGAGCGGCCCCAGCGTGCGCGGCTGCTGTTCAGGCTCCAGGCGGAGGAGCTGGACCCCGGGCTGGGGCTGGACGCTTTCGCGCGGCTGCACGAGCGCTGGCTCGAACGGACCCGCCCATGGTGGGACGCCGCGCTCGCGGCCGGTGAAATCGACGCCGCGCTCGACCACAACGCGGTCGCCACCGTCGCGATCGGCGCGCTTCGCGGCGTCGCGCTGGAGGCGCTCCTCGCCCCCGATGCGGTGGACGTCGACGCTGCCTACGCGCAGGTGCGGCTGATGCTCGAACGCAGCCTGCTCGTGTGAGCCCAGCCGCTCACGTCAGGGCGCGGTCCTGCTTCAGCGAGGCGTCCTCCATCTCGCGCACGCGCGCGCGTTCGGTGGCGTCGCGCATCAGCACCGCGAAGGCGACGCCCACCGACTCGCCCGCAAGGCCGCGAAGCCGGACGAGCGTCTGCTCGAGCTCGTCCCATCGCACGCCGTCGCCACCCTGGACCGCCGGACGCCAGACGCGCTCCATGAACAGCTCGATGTAGCTCTCCGCGATCGCCCCGAGGTGCGTCTCGAGCGTCGCCAGCAGCTCCACGGCGTCGGCGAGCGGGACGTCGAGGTCGCCGAGCTCGTAGCCGATGCGCAGCAGCGCGGGGCTGCGCACCTCGACCTCGCCGTCGGGCAACGGGCGGAAGAACGACGTATCGAGCGCCTGGGCCGCACTGGTCGCCTCGCCCGTGCTCGCCCAGTGCGCGCGCAGATCGTCGAAGCGGGCGCGAACGGGGGCCTCGTTGGTGGCGTCGTCGAGCAGCGTCTGCATGAAGCGCAGATGGCCCCCGTCGCTGTCGCTCAGCACCCGCGCGATCGCGTCGAGGCTCAGACCCTCCTCGCGGAGCGCCGCGATGCGGCTCAGGCGGGCGGCATGGTCCTCGCCGTAGAAGGCGACGCGGCCCCGCCGCTCGGGTGCGGCGATCAGGCCGAGCTCCTGGTAGTAACGGATGTTCCGCACGCTGACGCCGGTCTGGTGCGCCAGCTCCTCCACGGTCAGGCCGTCGCGTGACGACATCCACACATCATAACATCAAGACTGATACAGTCTTACTGGTAACAATGTTGTCTGGCACGAAACGGAGCGACGATCCCCATGCAGCAGACACTCGAACGCCCCGCAGCAGCCGAGCACACCGAGCCTGACAGCGCTCCTGCGCCGCACGTCCCGCCCAGGCGCCCCCCGGGGCCCCAGGGCCGCGAGACGCTGCGGATGCTACGCGTGCTCGCGCGCCAGGAAGGCCCGCTGGAATTCCTCGACCAGATGGGCATGCGCTACGGCGACGTGGCGCTGCTCAACGCGCCCAAGCGGCCACTGGTCGCGGTCAAGGGCCCGGAGGCCCTGCGCCACGTGCTGCTGGCCAATCAGGACAACTACGGCAAGTCCAACCAGTACGAACTGCTCACCCCCGTGCTCGGGAACGGGCTCGTCACGAGCGAAGGCGACCTGTGGCAGCGCCAGCGCAAGCTCGTGCAGCCGATGTTCGCCAAGCGCCATCTGGAGCCGTTCGCCAACCACATGGCCGCCGCCGCGGACGCGGCGCTCAGCTCGTGGCAGGCGGGCTGGGAGGACGGCCGCCGGATCGAGCTCTCGCGCGAGATCCTTCACATCGGGCTCGACACGGTCGGGCGCGCGCTCGTCAGCCACGACTTCGGCGCCCGCTCCGAGGACTTCGGCATCGCGCTCGCCAACGCCCTGCACCAGGTGGGCGCGGCGTCGCGGAGCGTGGGCGTCAACGCGATCCAGGTGCTCCCGCGGATGACCGTCAAGCGCGCCACGCGCCTGGCCAACAACCGCCGCTGGAAAAGCGGCATGGCGAGCGCGGACGTGCTCGTCGGGATCGCACGGGGCATGATCGACGAGCGCCTGCGCAACGGCCACGGCGACCGCGACGACCTGCTGCGACTCCTGATGGAGGCCGCCGACGAGGAGACCGGGCAGCACATGAGCCGCCAGCAGGTGCTCGACGAGCTGCTCACGTTCGTCGCCGCCGGTCACGAGACGACGGCACACGGCCTCTCCTGGATGTACTACCTGCTCTCGCAGAACCCGCAGGCGCGCGAGCAGATGGAGGCGGAGGTCGAGGAGGTGCTCGGCGGCCGCATCCCGCTCGCCGGCGACGTGGAGCGCCTGCCGTGGACGAAAGCGTGCTTCGAAGAGGCGATGCGCATCTACCCGCCCGTGTGGCACGTGCAGCGCGTGGCGCTCGGCGACGACGTGGTCGGCGGCTACGCGATCGAGAAGGGCACGCGCGTGTTCGCGTCGATCTGGACGACACACCGCGACCCTGCGATCTGGGAGAACCCCGCGGGGTTCGACCCGCGGCGCTGGCTCGGCGACGCGCCCAAGCAGCGGCCTCGGTTCAGCTATCTGCCGTTCGGCGGCGGTAGGCGCATCTGCGTCGGCCAGGGCTTCGCGATGATGAACGCGACGATCCTCGCGGCGATGATCGCCCAGCGCTTCCGCTTCGACTTCGTGCCCGGCTCGAAGATCGTGCTCGACCCGACGGTGACGCTGCGCCCGCTGCACGGGATCCCCGTGACCGTGCACCGGCGCGACGGGTGAGCGGGCGCGCGGTCAGGCGGCCATCAGCTCGCGCATCTCGTCGAGATACGCGGTGCGACCGAAGTGGAGCACGTGGCTCCCGGCGAAGCGGTGGGTTGCCGGGTGGCCCCAGTGCTCGCGCAGCAGTTCGCTCTGCTCGGGCGGCGCGACGCGGTCGCCCTCGCCGTAGACGATCATCAGTCGATCGCGGGGGAGCCGCAGCGGGTACGTGAGCGGGCTGTGGACCGCGCAGGAGCGCGCCAGCAGGTCGTCGGAGACGCCCACGAGCCTGCGGCCCATGCCCACCACCGCGTTCGCCGGCGCCCAGCTGGAGAGCAGGTCCGCCATCCACACGACGGGCGAGTTGGGAATCGCGAATGCGAGCTGTCGGTCGACGGCCGCCATCAGCGCGGTGACGTATCCGCCCAGCGAGATCCCCGTCACCCCGACCCGTGGCGCGCCCTCGCGGCGCAGGTAGCCGAGCAGGATCCGCAGGTCGAAGACCGCCTGCAGGATCGCCTCGTGCAGCCGCGCGGCGCCGCCTTCGAACATCTGCACCCCGCCGGGCACGAACATGCTGCTGCGCCTGTGGCCGTGGAACGGGAGGGTGAACAGGAGCACGTCCCAGCCTTCCAGGAAGAACGAGCGCAGCGAGAAGAACACCGCGTTGAACCAGGCCGGTGAGGCACCGAAGCCGTGGATGACGCACAGCGTCTCGCGGGGGCCGTCGTCGTGGCGCCAGTGCTGCGCGCCCGCCAGCCCGTTGCGCGTGTGACGGGCGTAGTCCTCGCGCATGTCCGGATTGACCGCCCGGTACGGCGAGTCGAACGACAGTGCACGGGCTGTGCCGCCGCGGAGCCGGATCGACGCCAGGTCGCGCGAGCGGATGTCCACGCGACGCGGCGGCGTCGCGAACGTCGCCTTCGGGTCCGCCCGGTCGGCCAGCTCCGCGTAGTACTCGAGCCGCTCGGCGTCGCGGCGTCCCGATCCGAGCAGCGTGCCGCGCACGTATGCGCCGCCCAGCACGGACGCGAGCGCCGTGCGCAATGCCAGGTCGTTGGCGATCGACGCCTCGAGCAGCATCTTGCTGAGCGCTCGCGCGTGAACGCTCCCGGCGCCGGCCGGCGCCGTGCCCTCCGTGACAATCGCGTCCCCGCGGTCCATGGTCAGTGGTTCGCCGCGGGGGCCCCCGTCCTGCGACGGCCCGGGTGATGCGGTCGCTCCTCCGCGGCGCGCGCCATGATACCCGTGTGTGCTCGATGTTCACCGGTCGCGCGGAGAGCTACAACCGCTTCATGGGCCGCTACGCCGTGCCGCTCGCCGCTCCGTTCATGGACTTCGCCGGCATCGGCGGCGCCGCGCGGGTGCTCGACGTCGGCTGCGGCACGGGAGCGCTGACCGCCGAGCTCGCCGGGCGTCTCGGCGCGGGGGCTGTCGCCGCGATCGACCCCACCGAGGCCTATGCGCAGGCCGCGCGCGAGCGGTGCCCGGGTGTGGACGTTCGCGTCGGCGGCGCCGAGCAGCTCCCGTACCGCGACGGCGAGTTCGATGCCGCACTCGCGCAGCTCGTCGTTCACTTCATGGCCGACCCCGTGGCCGGGGTGGGGGAGATGGCGCGCGTGACGAGGCCCGGCGGGGTCGTGGCGGCGTGCGTGTGGGACTACGAACGCGGGCGGGCGCCGCTGGCCCGCTTCTGGGAGGCGGCGCGTGCGCTCGACCCGGACGTGGACGACGAGTCCGGCCGGACGGGGGCGGGCGCGGGCCAGCTCGCCGAGCTGCTGCGCGGAGCGGGTCTGGGCGACGTGCGCGAGGAGACCGTCACCACCAGGGTCGTGCACGCGTCCTTCGAGGAGTGGTGGGAGCCCTTCACGCTCGGCGTCGGCCCCGCGGGCTCGTTCGTGGCGGGGCTCGACGCGGAGGCCCGCGAGCAGCTACGCGAGCGCTGCAGGAGCGCGTGGCCGGAGGGGCCGCTGGCGATCGAAGCTTCCGCCTGGGCGGCCAAGGGGACCGTGCCCCGATGACGCGGCGCTAGGCCGCCGCGGCGGCTGCCACCGCGGGCGCAGCCACGGGCAAGGTGCGCTCCACGGTCACGCGCACCCCGTGCTTGGGCGCGAGCGTGATCCCGCGGAGCACGACCGGATCCGGCTCGGCGCGCACCGGTCTCAGCTCCACGCGTGGGACGGCCACGCGCAGTACCTCCGCCATCTCCGCCGTCGCGAGCGCGGCGCCGATGCAGCGGCGGATGCCGCCCCCGAACGGGATCCACGAGTAGGAGTCCGCGCCCTCCTCGGCGAAGCGCTCCGGGCGAAACTCGTGCGGGCGGGGATACAGGTCCGCGCGGTGGTGCACGAGCACGATCCCCGGGTACACCTTCACGCCCGCGGGCAGCTCCCAGCCCGCTACCGTGCGCGGCACCGTGAGCGTGCGCTCCGCGGCGTCGATCACGGGGCGCAGCCGCAGCGTCTCCTTCACGACCGCCTCCAGGTAGGTGTCTCGTCCGCCGGCGAGCTCCTCGCGCAGCCTGGCGAGCACCGGCGGGTTGTGCAGCAGCAGCTCGAACGCGAACGCGAGCCCCGTGGCGGTCGTCTCGTGTCCGGCGCCGAGCATCGTGAACAGCTCGTCGCGCAGCTCACTGTCGCTCATCCCGCGGCCGTCCTCGTCGCGGGCGCCCAGCAGCAGCGAGAGCACGTCGGGCCGCGACTCGAGGTCGGGCTCGCCGCGGCGGCGCTCGATTTCCTCATAGAGGGCGGCGTCGGCCACACGCAGGCGCTGCTGGAAGCGCCGGCCCGGGGAGCCCGGCCCGAGGTCCCTGCGCAGCGCGGCGGAGAGCATGTAGAGCGGGCTGCTGTCGATCACCGCGCCGAGCTTGGCGCGGAGCGCCTCCACCCGCTCCGGCTCCGTCACGCCGAACACGGCCCTGCAGATCACCTCGAACGTCAGAGCGCGCATGCGCTCGCGCAGCACCAGCTCGGACCCTGGGCGCCAGCGGGCGACCTCGCGCTCGGCGACGTCGCGGATCACCTCGCGGAACGCGGTCACGCGCGAGCCCTGGAACGGCGGCAGCAGCAGCCTGCGCTGGCGCAGGTGCTCGCCGCCGTCGAGCACGAGCACCGAATGCGGGCCCAGTACCGGCTCCATGAACGAGTTCGCCTCGCCCGCGCGCAGGTCCGACTGATCGCCCGTGAACAGCCCCCTGATGGCCTCCGGGTCGGCCACGTAGACACCGACGCCGAAGCCCGGCATCTTCACCGTGAACGCGTCGCCGTAGCGGGCGTGCCAGCGCTCGAGCAGCTCCAGCGGGCGGCGCGCGAAGCGCACGAGGTTCAACGGGGCGGGCGTCGACGGCCCGGGCGGGAGGGCCATGCGCGGAGTGTATTCCGTGCCGCGGTGGTTCACCGGAGCCGTGGAGGACGTCGCGGAGCGACTTTCGGGAGGCCAGTGAAAGAGGCATACCGCTCAAGCAGTCTCGATTTCCCGCCGACCATCTCCTTGCCCGCAGACAAAGGGCGTGTATGGACCTCCCTCCCCCCACCCCCGAGGCACCTGAGGGCGCCGCCGCGAACGCCGGCGACGGCGTGCCGGTGCGTGCGGGACGGCGGGCGCGGCTCGCCGGGCGGCCGGGGGTCGCAGGGCGTCTGATGATCGCCGTGTTGCTGCCGCTGACGGGGCTCGCGATCACCGCGAGCGTGCTGCTCTCAGAGCGCTACCACTCCCAGCAGGAGGCCAAGGGCATCGCCGCCCAGATCCCCGCGCTCACGGGCATCGTCCGCATCCGCACGCTGCTCGACCAGGAACGCATGGCCGCCGAGGGCGGCGCGCGCGCAGCCGAGCTCGGGGTGCACCTCCCGAGCGCCGTGACCGGGCTCGGGTTCGCCTTCGAGCCGCTCGGCGAGGCGCGCGCGGCGCTCGACGCGCAGGTGCGCGCGATGGCCGGGGCGCTGCCCCGCGACTTCGCCGACGGGCTGCGAGCGGTGCGAGCACAAGTCGACGCGGGGCAGCTCGGCGCGCGCGCCCTGGACCAGTCCTTCGCGCGGCTGTCGGCCGTCCTCGCCGCGGTGTTCGCGGACCGCACGGCCACACTCGAACGCCGGCTCGCCGACACGAGCCGCGCGGCGGCGCTCGTAGCAGCGATTAGGACGCTCGGCGAGGCCAACGACGTGCTCGAGGCCAACGCCACCGAGACGGCGGACGTGAGCGACGTGTACTTCGACGGTACGGCACGGCGCGCCGCCGACCTGAGCGCCCTCGGGGGACAGATCGCGCTGCTCGCAGGCGCGGGCGGCCGCCTGTCCGCGGACGGCGCCGAACCTGTCCGGGCCGCCTTCGCGAAGATCGAGGACAGCCCCTCCTGGCAGCAGTTCCACGAGGTCGCCACGGCCGCCGCCGCCGGTTCCGTCAGCGGGCCGATCGCCTCGCACGGCGGCGCGTTTCCGGTGGACCAGGCGCAGGTGATCCCGCTCGTCGCCGTGTTCGCATCGGGGCTGACCGGGATCCGGCAGCTCTACCGCCTGGTGGGTCAGGCGGAGAGCCACACGCACGAAGTGGCCTCGACGCTGGAGGCGTCGAGCCGCGACGGATTCCGCAACCTCCTGATCGAGACGATCATCGG
>Ga0187823_10000020_pt1 | contig 28652 bp, 30 predicted proteins | sample NC_wetland_sal_i_12_FD_132968 | JGI IMG/M metagenome (GOLD analysis project Ga0187823, IMG submission 132968) | Wetland sediment microbial communities from Neuse River Estuary, North Carolina, USA - SourceSoil_3 | ecosystem: Environmental > Aquatic > Freshwater > Wetlands > Sediment | place...
GGCCCCGAGCAAGCTCGCGCGCGACATGATCATCGCCTCCGGGATGGAAGCCGGACTGCAGGACGCGCTCGACCTCCTCGAAGGTGTCGCCGCCGAGCTCATCGACGTCGTCTGATCGCAGGGAGCCCGATGCAAGAGAACACACCGCTGATATTGGGGACGGACTTCGTCGCCGTCCCCACCGATGACTTCGAGGAGAGCTGCCACTTCTACCGGGACGTGCTCGGCCTGCCGTGCATCGCCCGCTACGGGCAGATGCCGGGCGCCGAGTTCCAGGCGGGCAACGTGACGCTCGCGGTGATGCAGAACGACGCGTTCGGCGCCGCGTTCTCGCCGAACAGCATGCCGATCGCTCTTCGCGTCGCTGACGTCGCCGCCGCTCGCGAGCGCCTGATCGCGGCCGGCGTACGATTCCACACGGACGCTTTCGACTCGGGCGTCTGTCACCAGGCGATCTTCAGCGACCCCGCCGGCAACCCGCTGAGCCTTCACCATCGCTACGCCGAGCCGAACCCTGCAGGTGACCAGGCGAGCATGGTCCCGCGAGGGCCTAGCGACTGAGCGTGAACGTCCTGCGCGCGATGAGGCTGCGTTCCGCCACCGGCGAACACGAGATCAGCACCACTGGCACTTTGGTCCCCCCTCAGTTGGGCAGCACAGGGGTGAGCCCGTGGCGGCGCATCACCTCGCCGATCGCGGCCAGATTCGGAGGGCCGCCCGCGCCGGCCGGGAGGACCTCGGCGATCTCGCGGAAGTATGCCGGGCCGAACAGGGCCGGGGTCGCGATCGCCAGGAACGTCGCGTCGACGTCACCTCGGTTCTCGAAGCCGTGGATCTGTCCGCGCCGCACGCACACCGCCTCGCCGGGCGGGACGTCGACGGCCTGACCGTCGATCGTCCAGGTCGTGGTGCCCTTCAGCCCGTAGATCGTCTCCTCGAACCCGTCGTGGCTGTGGGGCGCCGGCATTCGCGAGTCCGCTGGGACGTAGCACTCGAACACCGACGCGCTCCCGTTCGAATCCTCGGCTTCGACCAGAAAGCGCACGCCGAGCTCACCGATCGTGATCGTGTCGCTGGCCATGGTCTCGTACATGCTGGCTCCTTTCGCTGGTCCTGTACATGCGACTCCGTCGGGTCCCCAAGGCCTTGAGTCAAGTGACTTGACCAATGTATACTGGACGCATGAGTCTGTCAAGTGGCTTTACTAAGGCTGGCGCCGGACCTTCAACACCACCGCCGCTGATCGGGGCTCTGTTGCGAGTCCCGTGGGAAACCGTGCGCCGGCGCATGCTCACCGGGCTGCACGAGCGAGGTTTCACCGACCTCGTCGCTGCGCACGTGGATATCTGGCGGTACCCCGGCCCCGAGAACCAGCGCCCCTCGGAGCTCGCAGCGCAGACCCACATGACCAAGCAGGCGCTGAACTACCTCCTCGGGCAACTGGAGGAGCTCGGATACCTCACCCGCGAAACCGACCGCAACGACCAACGCTCCAAGCGCGTCCGCCTGACCCCCAGAGGCCGTGCTGCGACCAACGCGATCTACGAGATCGTCCAAGAAGTCGAGGACGAGTGGGAACAGCAGCTGGGTCCGCGAAAGTTCGGACAGCTACGCAGCCTGCTCACGCAGCTCCATACGATCGCCTCGCCCACCAACGACCCGGCGTAATAGGAGAGTGACCTCCACACAGGGAGATTCACATGGCGATGCAGCGCAAACCGACCTCCGCTCGCAAACCACCGCTGCCCTCCGAGGGGCACGGCGACATCGCCCGCTGGACATCGAGGGTCATGCCGGAACTGCACCCGATCGTCGTGTCGCTCGACCGGCAGATCCGCGAGGCGATCACGGGGCTCCAGTACGCCGTGAAGTGGAAGAGAGCGTTCTACGGCCTGCAGGACCTCGGGTGGATCATCGAACTGGCCGCCTATGACGTCTCGGTGAACGTCGTCTTCTTCGGCGGCGCGGACCTTGACCCGCCGCCGCCGCTCGGAGATACCGGCCGGAGCCGGTACGTCAAGATCCGGAACCTCGAGGAGACGCGAAGCGCCGAGCTGGCCAGGTGGTTCGAACAGGCCGCCCACGTGCGGGGCTGGAATCAATCCCCATGAGCGGAGATCCGCGATTCGCACGCGACCCGCGGGTCGACGGATATATCGGGGCGCTGCCCGACTGGCAGAGGCGGCTGTGCGGGGAACTGCGCGAGGTGATCCACGCCAGCGACCCAGAGATCGAAGAGACGATCAAGCGCACCAGGCAGCCGTACTTCGTGCTCGAGGGCAACGTCTGCGCGTTGCTCGCCGCCAAGGACCACGTCAACCTCTTCCTCTACGACGGCGCGATCGTGCCCGACCCCGACGGGCTGATCACCGGAGGACACGAGAACAAGACCGCCCGGACGATCGCCTTCCATGAGGGCGAGGCGGTCAGGGTCGAACCCCTCACAACGATGCTCCGGCAGATCATCGCCAACAACCGGGCCGGCGGGTGGCGCAAGCTCAAGCGTCGCTTGGGGTGAGCGCGTCACGGCACTCCCGTCGGGCGAGGGGCACGGACCCGCTCACCCTCCGCATCTTCGCGCACCAGGTCGAGCAGGCCGCCGACCAGCAGCTGCGCGCCGGAGCCGACCCCGAAGGTCCAATAGCGGCGGAACCAGCGCCGCGCCCGCTCGTCGGCAGTCGCGGTGCGCATCTGCGCCCAGAGCAGCGTCTCGCCGGGTCCGAGCTCGCGCACCCCGAGCGCGTAGACCGTCTTCGCGTAGCCCGGCTCGGCGAACTGCGGGAACTCCGACGCTGACAGCCTTGCGTAGTCGATGGTGGGCCGCCAGAACTTGCCGACTAGCCCCAGGGCGATCTCCTCGCGCTCGCGCTCGCCGAGCAGCACCCAGCCGCCGGCATCGGCGGGCAGCTCGGTCGTGCCTCTGAGCGTGAGGTGGGCGGGTGGGCTCTGCGGATGCTCGCCGTGGAGGACGTGACCAGCGATCTCGGGCAGCGCGCGCAGGGCACCAAGCAGCCCGAGCATCGGGCGCCGGCGCCCGAGCTCGATCAGGTCCGCCGCCATCAACGCTTTCCACGTAGCGTCGCTGTCGGCCTTCACGACGGTCGCCAGCTCGGTGGACACATCGAACACGGGGAGGTACTCCTCGGCGAACCTGCTCGTCATGCTGGCTCACCCACCGGCGAAGTCTCCATAGCCTCACGCGCGAGTGCGTGCTCCGCGCGGTGCTTGATCTCTCTGAGCTGGCGCGTTTGCATGACCAGGTGCGCGGGCTCCCAGAACAGCAACCCGGCGAGCACGTGCAGCAGGCGCGGACGCCCGGTGGCGTAGCCGCTGACGAGCAGCCTTGTGCGCTCGCCGGGCAGCTCGCGCAGCGCGAAGCACCACACGGTGTCGAAGTACAGGCTCGGCCGTGCACGCGCCGGATCGAACGGGCGACCGCGGATGTCCAGCGGTGCGCGGAGCGCGAGGAAGCGTTCCGGGTCGAGCGCCGCCACTTCGAACCACGCGCTGCCGTTCGGCCGCGAGGCCCACCTGTCGCCGACGGCGGGATGCTGCCACCGAGGCTCGATGCTCCTCGCGCTCGGCTCGCCTGCGTTGTCGAGGCGGTCCCAGCTGTACCAGCCGCCACGGTCGCAGCCCATCTGCACGAGCCACGACCAGACCCGGGCCGGCGGCGCTTCGATCGTGATCGCCATCGTGCCACCGCGACGCCCGCCCGGGACGATGTCATCGCCCGGGAACCAGGCGTGCCGCTCCTCCCACGTGGTCCCCCGGTTCAGGACATACCTGCGCCCGAACAGGACGTAGGCGCCCGACACGGCGGCGGCCACAGGCAACACGCGTCGGGCCCTGGTCATCACTCGTAGCGCAGCGCGGCGAGCGGCTGGAGCTTGGCGGCACGGCGGGCGGGCACGATCGCGGCGATCACGCCGAGGGCCCTCGGCCTCGATCGCCGGCGCGGTCTCTGACGAGCTCATGCTCGGGAACCTAGGCCGCGCACTCGCGGCCTGCATCCGCAGAAACCTGGGTGTGTCGATGCGGCTTTCTGCTGATGCTGCCCGCGCCAGTCGGCTGCGGGACCGCGAGCACGCCGTTCAGCTCCTGGAGCTGGCGGCGCATTCCGCCACACACCTGCTCGCTGCCCGTTCTGCTTCGGGTTATGGGGGAGCGCGCGTGGTACTTGCCACGCTGGGCTCGACGGGTTCTCCCCGAGGTCAGCTTCGGGCATTCGTGACAGGCTCCAGGCGATGAGCACTTTCACCGCCAGCGCACATCCGGCCGATGGACTGCGCCACGAGATCGACGTCAACGGACGGCACACGATCTTCACCGACGAGCCACGACGGCTGGGCGGAACGGACACCGCGCCCACGCCACACGAGCTGCTGGCGGCGATGCTCGCCGCGTGCGCATCCACGATGGTCACCATCTACGCGCGACGCCACGGGTGGCCCCTCGACGATCTCCGGGTGGACGTCGCCTACGACGCCGACACGACACCACGCCGCGCGAGCATCACGCTGCATCTGCCGAGCGCCCTGAGCGCGGATCAGGTCGAGCGCCTGCGCCGCGTGGCGGAGACATGCCCCGCGCGCCGCGCGCTCGAAGCCGGCTTCGAGTTCGACGAGACGCTGATCCCCGCCGCAGCGCCGACGCCGCCGCTCAGCCCCGCCGCCACACGGTGAGCAGGTAATGCGGGAAAACCCTGACAAAGCAGTCGGCCCTACGCGGAAGACGCGCCTGTCGTCACCCGATTGACTCGGTCCCATGAGAACGAGACAACGGACCAAGGGGTGATCATGCACACCACCGAGCCAACCAAAGAGCAGGAAGCACACGACCAAGAGGAGTTCGACGAGGCCGTCAAACGCGACGGCAAGCTCGTGCTCGAGTGGCTCGCAGGGCTCGGCGTGGTCGCCGCACTGCTGATGTCGGTCCTCGCGCTCAACCAGAGCAGCGAACGCAACACCGTGACCATCACGACCGGCGCGGCAACACCCGCAACGAGCTCGACCTCGGTCCCGGCGACCGCGAGCCTCCCGCCGAAGGCGATCAGCCTGAAAGTGGTCGCGGGTGGCAAGCTCGGGCCGGACGGCATCAAGCACGACACCTTCACCAAGACCGAATTCGCCGTGAAGGTCGGCCAGAGGCTCGACCTGACGATCGACAACACCGACGAAGGCGAACACAGCATCACCTCGCCCGAGATCGGCGTCAACGTGGTCGTCAAACCGGGCGTTCACACCTACCAGATCGTCGTCAAGGAAAAGGGCCGCTTCTCGTGGTTCTGCGTCATCCCGTGCGACGACGAAGCCAACGGCTGGGCGATGCAGCACGCGGGGTACATGAGCGGCTACATCACCGCCACGTGAGTCACGCGAGGATGAGCCTCGGAGCCGGTGCGCTCTCGAGCCGCCGGCTCTAGGTGTTCCGAGAGTTCTTGCGCTGCGCGCCCGCGGAGGCGTCTTCTGAGAGCCGCCGGTACGCATCGGGGCGGCGCGTGTCCAGGAACGGGAACAGCTCCAGCCAGTCGTGTCGCTGATCGAGGTCCAGCTCGGCGACGAGCACGGCCGGCTCGTCGCGGGGCGCCTGCACGAGCTTGCGCCCATACGGGTCGCAGATGAACGAGGAGCCGTAGAAGCGCAGCGGCGGCTCCTCGCCGATCCTGTTCACGGCGACGATGAAGACGCCGTTGGCGATCGCGTTCCCGCGCATCACCTGCTCCCACAGGGGCTGAGTGTCGAACTCGGGATGCTCCGGCTCGGACCCGATCGCGGTCGGGTAGACGAGCACGTCTGCGCCCTCCAGGCTGTACGCGCGTGCCACCTCGGGGAACCACTGGTCCCAGCAGGTGGGCAGGCCAAGCCGCGCCTCCTGCACCCTGGCGAGCGGGTATGGGTTCCCGTCGCCCGGCCCCGGGCGGAAGTAGCGGTCCTCGTGATAGCCCGCGGTGACCGGTATGTGCAGCTTGCGCGTGCGCGCCACCAGCTCGCCATCCGGGGCGACCACGATCGCCGTGTTGTACCCGAGCCCGTCCCTGTGCCCGTCCTCGGCGCGCTCGTACAGCGACGCGTGCACGTGGACGCCTGTCTCGCCGGCCAACCTCGCCGCGAACGCGTAGGTCGGCCCCCCGGGGAGTGCCTCCGGCTCGACTCCCACGGCCTCGGGACCCCCCGGGTCCACCGCGAAGTAACGGCTGAGCGTCAGCTCCTGCAGGCACACGAGCTGGGCTCCCTGATCTGCGGCGCGGCGAATGCCCGCGGCGAGCGCCTCCTGGTGCTCCCCGGCGTCGGGATGCCAGCGCTCCTGCACGAGCCCCACGCGGAGGTGGCTGCGCTCGGCGGGCCGCTTTCGGGCGAGCGAGATCTGCGGTCCGGAGGAGGCGACCACGTACTCGATCTCACTCATACGTCCCACTCTAGGTGCTTGTGACCCCGACGGACCGGCGCCGTGAACTGCGTAGTTTTCCGTGACCCGCCCGCGGCTCTCACACGATGCCGCGGCGCTGTCGGGCAACGAGCATCCAAGGCATGGAGCCTCCCCGCCGATCGCCGGTGCAGCTCAGGGGCCTACTCGATCCCGAATTGAGCCGCTGGCTGTGGCTGGTCAAGTGGCTCCTGCTCGTGCCGCACCTGATCGTGCTCGCGTTCCTTTGGATCGGGTTCGTCCTGCTCTCGCTGGTCGCCCTGATCGGCATCCTCGTCAACCGCCGCTACCCGCAATGGATCTACGACTTCAACACCGGGGTCCTGCGCTGGACGTGGCGGGTGAGCTTCTACGGCTACAGCGCGCTCGGCACCGACCGCTACCCCCCGTTCACCCTCGGAGAGGAGCCCGACTACCCGGCGCAGGTATCGATCGCATACCCGGGCGAGCTCTCACGCGTGAAGGCGCTCACGAAGTGGTGGCTGCTGGCGATCCCGCAGTACGCGGTGATCGCCGTGTTCTCCGGCGGCTGGGGCGCGCAGCTCGTCGGCCCCGGCCTGATCGGGCTGCTGGTCCTGTTCGCGGCGGTCGCGGTCGCCTTCGACCGGCCCTACCCGGCGGGGATCTTCGAGTTCGTAATGGGGATGAACCGATGGGTCTTCCGCGTGCTCGCCTACGCCGCGCTGATGACGGACGAGTACCCGCCGTTCCGGCTGGACATGGGCGGCGAGGAGCCCGACACCGCCCTGGTCACCGCGCCGTTGATGTCTCCCCTGGCGGACGCATGACCACGCTCCGCGAAGCCGCCGAGGAGTTCCTCTCACAGCCGCGGCTGGCGGTCGCGGGGGTGTCGCGCGATCCGAAGCAGCCCGCGAACCTGATCTACCGGCGGCTCCGGGACGCGGGACACGAGGTATTCGCGATCAATCCCAACGCCGACACCGTGGAGGGCGTCACCGCGTACCCCACGGTCGATGCCGTACCCGGCGAGCTCGACGGGGTGGTCGTGGTGACGACCCCCCAGATGACCGATGCCGTCGTGGACGAGTGCGTGCAGGTGGGAGTCCCCCGCGTCTGGCTGCACCGCGGCATCGGGCCCGGCAGCGTGTCCGAGCGTGCGATCGCGCTCTGCCGCGAGTCGGGCACGAGCCTCATCCGCGGTGGCTGCCCGAACATGTTCGGCGCCACGTCGGACCCCGGGCACCGCTGTATGCGCGTGATGCTCGCGGCGGGAAACAAGATCCCCTCGAAGCTGCCGGACGGCGACTACCCGCGCGCGACGTGAGCCCGTCCGATCGCCCACGCGGCCTGTATTTCCGAGACCCCGCGTGCCTGGAGCACGATCCGCGCGGCCAGATGCTCACGGCGCCCGACACTCCGCGACGCCTGCTGGCGGTCGAAGGCCACCTCCGGGCACTCGACTGGGTCGGCTGGGAACCGCGGGAAGCGGGACCCGCGCTCGAGCGCGAGGTGGAACTGATCCACAGCGCCCGGCACGTCGCGCTGATCCGCGAGCTCGCAGCGGCGGGCGGCGGGCCCGTGGACCCGGAGACCTGGGTCGGCAAGGAGTCCTACCGAGCCGCCCTGCACGCGGCCGGCGCCGCGATCGGGATGACGCGCGCGCTCGTGGCGGGCGAAGCCTGCTGTGGCTTCGCCGCCGTGCGTCCCCCCGGCCATCACGCCACTCCCCACCAGGCCATGGGGTTCTGCCTCTTCAACAACATCGCGATCGCCGCGGAGTTCGCGATCCGAGAGCTCGGTGTCGATCGAGTGCTGATCCTCGACTGGGACGTCCACCATGGCAACGGCACCAACGACGCCTTCCGCGAACGCGACGACGTGCTGTTCGCGAGCATCCACGAGGCGGGCGCGTTCCCCGGCACCGGCCGTCCGCACGACGTCGGGACGGGACCCGGCGAGGGATACTCGATCAACCTTCCGGTTCCCCGCGGCTCTGAAGGGGATCTGTGGCTGTCGCTGATCGAGCACGTGATCCTCCCGGCCGCCGCTTCGTTCGACCCCCAGCTCGTCTTGATCTCGGCCGGCTATGACGCCCACGTCGAGGACCCGCTCGCCGACTGCCGGCTGGAGACCGACTCGTTCGCCGAGATGGCCCGCCACGTGAGGGACTTCGCCGCGACTCGCGGCGTCCCGGTTGGCGCGGTGCTCGAGGGCGGGTACGTACCAGAGGTCCTCGCCGACTGCGTGCGCTCGACGATGGTCGCACTGGCGGGCGAGGAGCCCGCCGTCTCCGCCGCCCCCGATGCGCTGCTGACCTCGCGCGCAGCGGCGCACGTCGCGCATTACTGGCCGCTGTGATGGACGCTCGCGACGGCATGGGTGCGCCGGCGCTCGCCTCGGCCCGTCTCCGCGGCGGGCGGCACGTGACGATCCGGGAGTCAGCGCCGCAGGACGCCGCCGCGATCACCGCGTTCCTCGAGGAGCTCTGTCTCCAGGCGCGCGTCTTCAGGTTCTTCACCGCAGGGGTCGACGTCGAGGAGATGGGCGCCTCGCTCGCCGCCACGGGTCCCGGCCGCCTGGGTCTGCTCGCGCTCGACGCGAACGACGCGATCGTGGGGCACGCCGTCTGCATCGAGCTCGCGCCCGGCCGCGCGGAAGTGGCGGTCGAGCTCGCCGACGACCTCCACGGCGAAGGCCTCGGCACGATCCTGATCGAGCGCCTTGCCGAGCTCGCCGAGCAGCGCGGCATCAGCACGTTCGTCGCACAGGTGCTGCCGGACAACCGCGCCATGCTCGACGTGTTCCGCGACGGGTTCGACGCGCACGTCAGGTGGTCGGACGGCGTCGACGCCGTCGAGTTCCCGACATCGGCCTGGCGCCTTGCTCGTGAACGCTACGCCGCGATGTTCGGCGGCCTGTCGCTCACGGGCACACAGCCCGGGGAGTCCTGAGGGGCACACAGCCCGGGGAGCCCTGAGACCGGACGAGCGCCGGCGCCGCTGGCACCGCGCCCACACCGGCCGGCGCCAGTGTGCGCGCCGGCCAGTCGGGGCGGTGACCGTCAACCGGCCTTGGGCGTGATGGTGACGGTCCGCTTCTGCGGCTCCTTGGGGAGAGGCACGACGACCTCGACGACCCCGTCGTGGGTCTTTGCCTTGATCGCGCTCGCGTCCACCCCCGCGGGTAGCGCCATCGAGCGCTGGAAGGAGCCGTAGCGCCGCTCGCGACGCAGGTAGTCCTTCTCCTTCTCCTCCTTGGACTCCTCGTGCGAGCCCGACACGGTGAGGATGTCGTCCTCGACCTCGGCCGGGATCAACCCGCGAGCAACGCCTCCACGTCGGCTGGCATCACGGTGAGGATGTCCTCCAGCGCGCCGGGGGTGAGGTGTCGGCGCAGCACACGCATCACCGCTTCCACCGCCATCGACGCCTCCGTCTCGCCGGCCATCCCGCCCTCGGCACGAACACGCTCGAGGAATCCTTCGACGGAACGGATCGGAGCCGGCGTGCGCGACGGGTCCCAGTCCTCGTAGTAGATGCCGCGCACGAGCGTGGGGAGCTGGGCGGCGACCTTCGCCGCCACGTCCACGGTCATCCGGTCGCGCAGCGCGTGCAGCACGGCTCGCAACGCGCGGTAGGCGTCCTGTCGGTCCCCCACCCCCGGCTCGCCCGAGAGCTCCTTGAGCCAGATGTTGGTCTTCTCGACGCTGCGCTCGATGATGCTGGGCTCGACCTGGGTCATGCTGTGCTCCAGTCGCTCGTGGTGGGATTGACGCCAGCGTGAAGCACGGTCGCGGCCGCGTCATCGGAAGAACCCCGCGGTGTTGGCTGCGCGAAACCCGAAGCCGGCGCGACGCCGGCGCGCCTAGCCGCTCTTGCTCGCGGGGTCGATCAGCCCGCGCTCGAGTGCGTAGCCGACGAGCTCCGCACGCGTGGAGAGCCTGAGCTTCTGCTGGATGTGCGAGCGGTGCGTCTCGACCGTGCGCACGGACAGGAACAGCTGCTCGGCGATCTCGGCGTTGGTGTGGCCCAGCGCGATCAGCTTCAGAACCTCCGCCTCGCGCTCGGAGAGATCGTCGGGCGGACCGGGCGGCGGCTCGGAGGCGATCCGGGCTCCCAGCCTGGGATTGAGGTATTGCTCGCCCGCGGCCGCGTTGCGAACCGCTTCGACCAGCTCCTCGTCCGCCGCCTCCTTGAGCACGTAGCCGAGGGCGCCCGCGCCGAGCGCCTCACGCGCGAATGCCGGCTCCTGCTGCATCGTCAGCATCACGATCTGGGTCTCCGGCGACTCCTCGCGGATCAGGGGAATCGCCTCCAGGCTCGAGCCGCCGGGCATGTTCAGGTCGAGCACGAGCACCGTGGGATGGTGTCCGCGAACATAACGGCGCGCCGAGTCGATATCGCTGGCCTCCGCCACCACTTCGAAGCCCTCCTCGGCGTCGAGCAGCAGCCGCAGCCCGCTGCGCACGACCTGGTGGTCGTCGGCCAACACGATCCTGATCGGCTGCGTCGCCGCATCCTCGGACCGCGGCATCGTTTCAGGCGCGTCGCTCATCACGGGCACGCTAGCCCCTCACTCGGCCGGAGCGACCTTCGATCGCCCGGTCGGTCGCCTCGGTGGACATCAGCTCTGCTCCTCGCGCGTTCATCGTTGACACGATTCTCATCCTCGACGGGGTCGCCGGCCTCCCGGCGAACCACGCTCCCGACTGCGGGTTTCTACGGACCTGCCCTTCGCCGGAGGGTTACCTCAGATCGGAGCCGGCGGCACTCCCGGGAAGCGATGCGCGGGCCCCGTGACGACCTGCATCAGGCGCCGACGCCGGACGGCGTTTCCTCGAGCTCCTCGTCGGCGGCCTTCTGGGGCACGAGGCGGGGGACGATCAGGAGCGGGCCGCGGCTGTGACGGGCGAGTTGCGCGGAGGTGCTGCCGTGCACGAGCCGGCCCCAGGGCCCGTACCCGCGGGAGCCCACGATCAGGAGGTCCACCTCTGCGCCGAACGCCTCGAGATCGGAGTCGGGCAGCCCGTACTCGGCGCGCCCGTCGACACCCGTGAGGGATTTCATGCGCGCGTCGGCGTCGTCGACGCGCTTGTTGATTTCATCCAGCAGCACGGCGCCCACGGTCGAGTAGTCGTAGGGGGAGAGCGAAATGATGTGCAGCGCCCGGATCTGCGCGTGCAGCGGGCCGGCGAGCCTGCGGGCGAGCTCGAGCGCCGCCCTGCTCTCCGCGGAGCCGTTGTAGGCGACTCCGATCGTGGCGATCGCGGCGGCCCGCTCGTCGTAACCGCCCGGGGCTACCGCGACTGCGCACGGGGCACCGTCGGTGGAAGCGCGCGTGTCGTCGCCGAGCATCGCGCGTCCCAGCACACCGCGGTGGCAACTGCCCAGGACCAGCAGGTCGCAATCTCGCTCTTCGGCCAGTTCGTGAAGGACCCGCCCGGGCGTGGGACCTTGGGTGACGATCAGCTCCGCGTCGATGCCCGCTTCGGCACGCGCGGCTCGAAGCTCCGTTTCGGCGCGCTCGCGTTCTTCGCGGACGACGCCCGGAGCGACGGCGTGGGAGGGCATGAACCTGCCGGCGTAGACGTGCGAGAGCGCGATCGTCGAGTCGCGATCGACGAGCTGCGCCGCCAGCGCGATCGCGTCGCGACCGCCCTGCCTGAAGTCCACTCCCACAAGTGCATTCCTGAACATCGCCGCGGGCCTCCTCTTGCCTTGATCGGTTCGAGCTTCAAGCTACGGCTGCGCGCCGGGCGGGACATCCGGCCGGGGTACGTGTCCGCATGCGGAAAAACACGCAGGTCCTCGGTGACTGTGGTCAGCGGATAACCGGAAGGGGAGGTGCGCCGCCGGCGATCCTCGCAGCGTGCTCGCGCAGTTCGTCGCGAGCATTCGGGTGTACGGCGTGCTCGATCAGCAGCCGCGCCTGCGCGCGGTGGCTGCGGCCGAACAGGCTCGCGCAGCCCTGCTCGGTGACCACCGCCGAGTGCTGGAACGAGGTGACCGGCGTCTCCAGGCGAGGCACGATCGTGGAGCTGTCCGAAGCCTCGTGCCAGGAGCGCAGGGCGATGATCGCGTGCCCACCGTGGGATCGCAGGGCGCCCTCGACAAAGTCCGGCTGCCCGCCGAGGCCGGAGTAGACCCGCGTGCCGACGTGGCTCGCGCCCGCCTGGTCGTGGAGGTCGACCTGGAGCGCGGTGTTGATCGAGACCATGTTGGGTCTGGCCGCGATCCGCGAGGAGTCGTTGGTCGTCTCGGTCCGGGTCATCCGCACACGTGGATTGCGGTGCACCCACTCGTAGAGGTCGCGACTGCCGAACATGAACGAGCAAGTGATCTGTTGCTCGCGGTCCAGCGCGCCGTCCAGCTCGAGCGCGAGGACGCCGTCGCTGATCATCTCCGACCAGATCGCCATGCCCGTGCGCCCGGCGAGCGCGCGCAGCGTCGCGTCCGGTACCTGGCCGATCCCGAGTTGCAGCGTCGCGCGCTCGGGCACGAGCTGTGCGACCAGCTCGGCGATCCGCTCGGCGTGCTCGTGGCCGGGCGCGTGGGGCGGCGGCGTGCAGAGCGGCTCGTCGACCTCGATCGCCATGTCCACCAGATCGACGGGGATCTCCGAGTCGCCCAGCGTGTAGGGCATCTGCCGGTTGACCTGTGCGAGCACCAGGCCGCCGCGCTCGCGCACGCGTTCGATCGCGGCGGGCAGGATGTTGACCTCGATTCCGAGCGACAGCTTGCCGCCGGCGGGGGGCGAGGTGTGCAGCAGCACGACGTCCGGTGGCCGGAGCGTTCTGAACACTCTCGGGACGAGCGCCAGGCGCATCGGCAGGTAGTCGAGCCGGTCTCCCGCGTCGCGCATCCCCGGCCCTACGAAGGCGGTCTCGAAGATCACCCCCGGGCGTGCGGGCAGCGGCGCCTGGGCGGCGAGCATGAACAGCCGGTAGCGCTCGAGCGACCGGTCGCACGTCGCCAGCAGCTGCGACGGGGTGGCGAGGTTCCCGCTCGCGACCACTCGCGGACATGCCGCCATCGCGGAGAGCGCCTCCTCGATCTCATGCTCTTCGACGAGCCTCACCTGCCCAACGCTGATGGGCGCGGCGCTCTCCGTCATGGGTACGAACTACTGAGGTGGTTACGCAGCTTCCGCGCTGGCAGCGCCCGTCATCGCGGCGTTGAATGGACCGATCGGCGCACGCCACACGTCGTGTGAGATCGCAGACCACAACGGGAGGGCGAATTGAGCACCTCAACCGTCACAGCCACACAGTCCGCCGCGCAGGCGGTACGCCCGTTCGCGCGGCTTCGCCGCAGCGACGTGGACTTCGCCGGCGGCAAGGGCGCGAACCTGGGGGAGCTGACCTTCGCGGGGCTGCCGGTGCCGGACGGGTTCGTGATCGGTGCCCCCACGTATGCGGCCTACCGCGAGCAGACGGGGCTGCGCGCGCACCTCGACGCGCTGCTGGCGGACGTCGACGTCGAGGACACCGCCGCCCTCGAGGAGGCCAGCGCCGCTGCGCGCGCCCTGTTCGACGAGACGCCCGTTCCTGACGCGATCGCCGACGCCATCGTCGACGCCTATCGCGCCCTCGGCGCCGAGACCGCCGAGCCGCCGGTCGCAGTGCGCTCCTCGGCAACCGCCGAGGACACCGCCGAGGCGTCGTTCGCCGGGATGAACGAGACGTTCCTGAACGTACACGGCGAGCGCGCGGTGGTGGACGCCGTACGCGACTGCTGGCGCTCGCTGTTCGGCTCGCGCACGATCTACTACCGCGCCAGGAACGGTCTCTCGCAGACCGGCATGGACATCGCGGTGGTCGTGCAGCGACAGATCGCCTCCACCCGCGCGGGCGTGATGTTCACGGCGAACCCGGCGAGCGGCGAGCTCGGCGAGATCGTGATCGAGGGCTCCTTCGGGCTCGGAGAGGCGGTCGTGTCGGGCGCGGTCTCCCCGGACCGCTACCTGGTCGAGAAGCAGCCGCTCGCGATCCGGCGCCGCGAAGTTCACGACAAGGAGATCGCGATCGAGCGAGACCCCGCCGGCGGCACCCGCAGCCGCGAGCTGAACGAGGACGAACGGGGCAGGCTCGTGCTCAGCGACGAGGAGGTCACCGCGGTCGCCGAGCTGGGGCGGCGCATCGAGCAGCACTACGGAGAACCACAGGACACCGAGTGGGCGTTCGATCCGCAGGGCAAGTTGTGGATGCTGCAGAGCCGGCCGATCACCACGCTGCAGAACGCCGAGCGCCACGACGACGGAGGGGCGACAGATCGCGCCCCCCAGTCGGTGCTGCTCCGGGGCCTCGGCGGAGCCCCCGGGAGCGGGAGTGGGACGGCGCGCATCCTGCGCTCCCTGAAGGACGCGGCCTCGCTGCAGGACGGCGATGTGCTCGTCACGCACATGACCGCTCCCGATTGGACCGCGTTGATGCGTCGCGCCGCCGCGATCGTGACCGACTCCGGCGGTATGACCTGCCACGCCGCGATCGTCTCGCGCGAGATGGGGATCCCGTGCGTCGTCGGCACCGGCGAGGCGACGCGGGTGCTCCGCGACGGCGAGCTCATCACCGTGGACGCCACCCGAGGCCTCGTGCTCGAGGGCGCCGCGCCACCGCCCGCGCCCGGGCCGGCCGCACCCGCTTCGAGCGCCGGCGCGAGGAGCGCGGGCGCCTCCCCGGCCACGACCGGCACGCAGATACTGCTCAACCTGTCCGAGCCCTCGCAGCTCGAGCGCGTGAGCGATCTCCCGGTCGACGGCGTAGGCCTGCTGCGCGCGGAGCTGATGGTCCTCGAGGCGCTGGGCGGCGATCATCCCCGCTTCGTGCTCGAGCAGGGACGCGGCGAGGAGTTCGTGACACGCATGGCCGACGCGCTCACGCAGTTCGCCGGAGCGTTCGCGCCGAGGCCGGTCACATACCGCACGATCGACTTCCGCACGAACGAGTTTCGGGGGCTGCACGGCGGTGAGCGCTACGAGCCCCAGGAGGCAAACCCGATGATCGGCTACCGGGGAGCGCTGCGCTACACCCGCGAACCGGAGGTGTTCCGCCTGGAGCTGCAGACGATCGCCCGCGTGTGGGAGGAGGGGCATCACAACCTGCATGTGATGCTGCCGTTCGTGCGCACGACGCGCGAGCTGGCGAGCTGTCGCGAGCTGATCGCGCAGTCCGGACTGCTGGAGCGGCCCGGGTTCGAGCTGTGGGTGATGGCGGAGGTGCCGTCGGTCCTGTTCAACCTCGCCGACTACGCAGCGCTGGGCGTCGCCGGGATCTCGATCGGCTCCAACGACCTCACGCAGCTGCTGCTCGGCGCCGACCGGGACAGCGAGCTGCTGGCCGACACGTTCGACGAGCGCGACCCCGCGGTGACGTCGTACCTGCGCCGGCTGATCCCTGCCGCGCGCGCGCTGGGGCTGCGCACCTCGATATGCGGGCAGGCGCCTTCGGTGCACCCCGAGTACGCAGATCTGCTCGTCGAGGCCGGCATCGACGCCATCTCGGTGAACATCGACGCGGCGGAGCGCGCCCGCTCGCTCGTGGCTGCCGCCGAGCGGCGCGTGCTGCTGCGGGCCGCGCGCGAGGGCTGACCGGCCATGTTCGAGGCCCGCATCCACGGCCGCGGCGGACAGGGCGTCGTGACCGCGGCGGAGCTGCTGTCGCTCGCGGCCTTCCACGATGGCCTGCAGGCGCAGGCGTTCCCCAGCTTCGGCTCGGAGCGGATGGGCGCCCCGGTGGTCGCCTTCTGCCGTATCGATCAGGTCCCGATCCGCCGCCGCGAGCCGATCGCCGAGCCCGACGCGGTGGTCGTACAGGACCCGACCCTGCTGCACCACGTGAACGTGTTCGGGGGCCTCTCCCCCACCGGATGCGTGCTGATCAACTCCGGCCGCAGCCCGTCGCAGCTCGGACTCGACGCCCTGCGCGACCGGCTCCCCGCGCTCCGCCTGCTGACGGTGCCGGCGAGCGAGATCGCCCGCGAGCATCTCGGCCGGCCGATCCCGAACGTGGCGCTGCTGGCCGGGCTGGTCGCGCTCACGGGCGTCGTTGGCCTCGCCGCCCTCGACCAGGCGATCGACGAGCGCTTTACGGGCGCGGCTGCCGCGGCCAACCGGCGCGCGGCGCTCGAGGCGCATGCCCACGCCGCCCGAGAGCTCGAGGGATCGCTGAGCCGTGCCGGTGCACGCGATGGCTAGCCAGGTCGAGGGTTCGCTCGCCGTCGCCCGCACCGTGGCGTGCTGCCGGCCGCAGGTGATCTGCGCCTACCCGATCACGCCCCAGACCCATATCGTCGAGGGCCTGTCGCGGATGGTGGCCGCCGGCGAACTCGCGCCCTGCGAGTTCGTGAACGTCGAGTCGGAGTTCGCCGCCATGTCGGTCGCGATCGGCGCCAGCGCGACGGGCTCGCGCGCGTACACGGCGACGGCCAGCCAGGGCCTGCTGTACATGGCCGAGGCGCTGTTCAACGCCGCCGGCCTGGGCCTGCCGATCGTCATGACCGTCGCCAACCGCGCGATCGGAGCGCCGATCAACATCTGGAACGACCACAGCGACGCGATGGCGCTGCGCGACTGCGGCTGGGTGCAGCTGTACGCGACCAGCAACCAGGAGGCCGCCGACATGCACGTGCAGGCGTTCCGGCTCGCCGAGCAATGCTCGCTGCCCGTGATGGTCTGCATGGACGGGTTCGTGCTCACGCACGCAGTCGAGCCGCTCGAGCTCCCCCGCCGGCAGGAGGTCGACGCGTACCTGCCTCCGTTCGAGCCGCGCCAGATGCTCGACCCATCCGATCCGGTGACGATCGGGGCGCTGGTCGGGCCCGAGGCGTTCACCGAGGTCCGCTACCTCGCCCACGCCAAGCAGATGGAGGCGCTCGACGCGATCCCCGTGCTGGCGGGCGAGTTCGAGTCGTCCTTCGGGAGGCCGTCGGGCGGGCTGCTGGGCCGCTACCGCTGCGAGGACGCCGAGACCGTCGTCGTGGCGCTCGGGTCGGTGTTCGGCACGCTTGAAGAGGCGATCGACGAGCGGCGCGCCCGGGACGAGCGGATCGGTGCGATCGCGGTGAAGACGTTCCGCCCCTTCCCGCTCGAGGAGCTGCGCGCGGGACTCGCGGGTGCGCGGCGGGTGGTGGTGCTGGAGCGCGCGTTCTCGGTGGGTCGCGGCGGGATCGTCAGCGGGGACGTGCATGCGGCCGTGGCGGGATCCGAGATCGCGATCCACACGGTCGTCGCCGGGCTCGGCGGACGGGCGATCACCCGCGCGTCGCTGCACGCCCTGCTGGACGACCTCGAGGAGGGGCGGCTCGCGGAGCTCGAGTTCCTGGACCTGCGTCGCGACGTGGTCGAGCGCGAGCTGCAGCGTGGCCGGGAGCAGGGCCGGCCGGGGCCGCATGCTGAGAACATCCTGCGCGAGCTCGGGATCGTGGCCGCGGGGCCGGTATGAGCAGCGCGCCCTTCTACCAGACGGGCACGTTCGCGGTCGGAAACCGGCTGCTGGGACCTGGCGAGGCGTCGGTGCAATCCGACCCGGGCCGCAGTAACGCGATCACGAAAGGCCACCGAGCCTGCCAGGGGTGCGGCGAGGCGCTCGGCGCGCGCTGTGCGCTCGATGCCGCGCTGGCGGCGACGGGCGGGCGCGTGATCGCCGCCAACGCTACCGGCTGCCTCGAGGTGTTCTCGACGCCGTTCCCGGAGTCCTCATGGCGCCTACCGTGGATCCACTCGCTGTTCGGCAACGCGCCCGCGGTCGCGACCGGGATCGCAGCAGCGCTTCGCGCCCAGGGGCGGACGGACGTTCGCGTCGTGGGCCAGGGCGGCGACGGAGGCACGCTCGACATCGGGCTCGGGTGCCTGTCGGGGATGTTCGAGCGCGGTGACGACGTGCTGTACATCTGTTACGACAACGAGGCGTACATGAACACCGGCGTGCAGCGCTCCGCCGCGACGCCGCCCGCGGCGCGCACCGCCACGACGGAGCCCGTGGGTGGCCACCCGGGAAACGCTTTCGGCCAGGGCAAGAACCTGCCGCTGATCGCGATGGCGCACGAGATCCCCTACGTGGCGACGGCGACCGTGGCCGAGCTGCGCGACCTCGAGCACAAGGTCACGCGCGCGATGGACTTCCGCGGCCCGCGCTACATCCATGTGCTCGTGCCGTGCCCGCTGGGGTGGGGCTCTGAGCCGGCGAAGACGATCGAGATCGCCAGGCTCGCGAAGGAGACGGGACTGTTCCCGGTGTTCGAGGCCGAGGAGGGATGCGTTGTTGCCAGCTCCCCGATCCGCCGGCTCCGTCCGGTCGAGGACTATCTGCGCCTGCAGCGACGCTACGCCCACCTCTTCGGCGACGACGGACGCCCGGACGTGATCGCCCGGCTGCAGCGGCTCGCCAACCGCAACATCGAGCGCTTCGGGCTGCTCGCGCAGGCCGGCGAGGACTCCGGCGGCGACGGCAGGCGGGACCTGCTCGAGACGCTCGCCGCGAGCGAGCGGGGTCCGCAGTGAGCGACCACGTGCCCACCGACCCGCCCGCCGGACCGCACGGCCACCCCGCGCCCCCGTTTGCGATCACGCTGGAGGTCGGTTCGAGCCTCGCGAACCAGACCGGCGCGTGGCGCACGGAGCGCCCCGAATACGTACGCCGCCTGCCGCCCTGCAGCGACGCATGTCCGGCGGGCGAGGACGTCCAGCGCTGGCTCTATGAGGCCGAGTCTGGCGGCGAGGGCTATGAGCGCGCCTGGCGGTCGCTCGTGCGGGAGAACCCGTTCCCGGCGGTGATGGGACGCATCTGCTACCACCCGTGCGAGTCGGCGTGCAACCGGTGCGAGCTCGACGAGGCGGTCGGCATCAACTCGGTGGAGCGCTTCCTCGGCGACGAGGCGATCGCACGCGGCTGGGAGCTGCCCGCGCCCCCGGCGGCGACCGGACGCCGCGTGCTGGTCGTCGGCGCGGGTCCGTGCGGACTGTCCGCCGCCTACCACCTCGCGTTGCGCGGCCATCACGTGACAGTGCGGGACTCCGCCCAACAAGCGGGCGGCATGATGCGCTACGGGATCCCGGCCTACCGGCTCCCACGCGAGGTGCTCGACGCCGAGATCCAGCGGATCCTCGCGCTCGGGATCGAGCTCCGCTGCGGCGAGCCGGTCGCCGACCTGCGGCACGAGCTGCGTGAGGGGGGTTACGACGCGTCCCTGCTGGCCGTCGGGGCGCACGTGTCGCGCAACATCGAGATTCCGGGCGGCACCGCCGCCCACGTGATCGACGCGGTGACGATGCTTCGCGGCGTAGCCAGCGGCGAGCAGCCGCAGCTCGGCCGGCAGGTGATCGTCTACGGGGGCGGCGACACAGCGCTGGACGCCGCGCGCAGCGCGCGCCGGCTGACCGGCGTGAACCCGGTGATCATCTACCGCCGCACGCGCGAGCGCATGCCCGCCCACCCCGAGGAGGTCGTGCAGGCGGAGGAGGAGGGGATCGAGTTTCGCTGGCTGTCCACGATCGCCGCAGCGCGCGACGGGCACCTGCGGGTCGAGCGCATGCGCCTGGACGACGACGGGATCCCTCAGCCGACCGGTGAGTACGAGGAGCTGGACGCCGACAGCGTGATCCTCGCTCTCGGCCAGAGCGCCGACCTGTCACCGCTTGCCGGGCTCGACGGGGTCCGTGTGAGCGATGGCGTGGTGGAGGTCGACGAGCGGATGATGACCGGCCACGCGGGCGTGTTCGCGGGCGGCGACATGACGCCCGGAGAGCGTATGGCTGCGGTCGCGATCGGTCATGGGCGCCGCGCCGCGCGCCACGTCGATGGTTGGCTGCGGGGAATCGCGACGAGCGAGCCGCCCCGCGAACGGGTCATCGGCTACGACGAGCTCAACACCTGGTACTACGCCGATGCGCCGAAGACCGTGCGCCCGCTGCTGGAGGACGTGCGCCGTCAGAGCACCTTCGAGGAGGTCGTGCACGGGCTCGACGAGGGCTCCGCCCTGTACGAGGCGCGGCGCTGCCTCTCGTGCGGCAACTGCTTCTCGTGCGACAACTGCTACGGCGTGTGTCCCGACAACGCGGTGCTGAAGCCGGGCCCCCCGGGCGAGCCCTACGCGATCGACCTCGACTACTGCAAGGGCTGCGGGATCTGCGTCTCGGAGTGTCCCTGCGGCGCGATCGAGATGGTCCCTGAGGAGATCTAGGAAGGCGGTCGCTACTGCCCTTGGCGTGCGCGGAGGCGGCGGACCTCGCGCTCGACGTCCTGCTCGGTGATCGGCGGGCGTGCGTAGACGTCCCACGCGTTGGTGAGCAGGCCGATCCCCCAGATCCCCGTCAGCCAGGCCGGCCACGGGTACCCGCCCCCTGTCACCGCCCAGATCACCCAGACTGCGCCGTTGACCAGCACGTAGGAGAGCGCGTGCGCGGCGAGGTCCCGCCTGCGCTTGATCGAGCGCAGCGCCTGCTCGCGCTCGCTGACCGGCACCTCGGTGTCCTGCTCACCCATGGCCGCAGGATTCCACGAGCTCCCACCGCTGCCATCGGTAGCCGACCGCAGTCGAGCTGCGGTGCTCTACGACGCGCTCGTCGCTGCGGCCGCGGCGGAGCTCTCGTGCGCCTTCACCATCGATCGCCCGCTCATTCCCGCCGGCACCTCGACGCCGAGCAGCTCCAGCACCGTCGGCGCGACGTCTGCGAGCGTGCCGCGGGGACGCAGATCGACCGGCGCGCCGTCGACGATCAGCGGCACGCGGTTGTTCGTGTGAGCCGTGTCAGCGCCGCCGTCCGCGGCGATCAGCCGCTCGGCGTTGCCGTGATCGGCTGTGATCAGACAGACGCCCCTGTGCGCGAGCACGGCATCGAGCACGGGCAGCAGGCAGCGGTCGACCGCCTCCGCGGCCCGCACGGTCGCGTCGCGGTTGCCGCTGTGGCCAACCATGTCGGCATTCGCGAAGTTCACGACCGAGAAGGTCGGAAGGTCCTGCTCGAACGCGGCCACGAAGCGCGCAGCCACCTCCGCGGCGCTCATCTCCGGAACGAGGTCGTAGGTGGGCACGTCGCGCCTGGACGGAACGAGCTCGCGACGTTCGCCCGCCAGCTGCTGCTCGACGCCACCGTTGAAGAAGTAGGTCACGTGGGCGTACTTCTCGGTCTCCGCCACGTGCAGCTGCGCGAAGCCGTCGCGGGCGATCGCCGCCGCGAGGGTGTCGGTCGGGCGGACGGGCTCGAACGCCACCGGGTAGGGCCAGCCTTCCTGGTAGCTGGTCATCGTCGCCAGGTGCGTGACTGCCCCGGCGCCGTCGCGTCCACGCCAGCCAGGGAGCGGCTCGCCCGCTTCGAGGTCCGGCTGCGCGAGCGCCCGCACGAGCTCGCGCATCCGGTCCGGCCTGAAGTTCAGGCAGATCACGCTGTCGCCGGGGGCGATACGGCCATCGGCTCCGACGAGCGTGGGCGTGAGGAACTCGTCCGTCTCGCCACGCGCGTAGGACTCCTCGGCGGCCTGCGCGGCGTCGGCGCAGCGATGCTCTGCGCGGCCGTGCACGAGCAGGTCGTAGGCGGCCTGCGTCCGCTCCCACCGGCGGTCGCGGTCCATCGCGTAGAAGCGGCCCACGACGCTGGCGACTCGCCCCACGCCGTTCTGCCGGCAGCACTCCTCGAGCGCGCGGAGATGGCCCGCGCCGCTTTCCGGTGGCGTGTCACGTCCGTCGGTGATGCAGTGCAGCACGAGATCGGGCACCTCGAGCTCGGCCGCCAGCTCGATCAACGCCCTGGCGTGTGCGATGTGGGAGTGGACGCCGCCGTCGGAGATGAGCCCCACCACGTGCACGCGGCGCGTGGCGCCGAGCGCCCCGCGCAGAACCCCGTTCGACGCGAAGCCGCCGCCGGCGACCGCGTCGTCGATCCGCGTGAGCGTCTGCGGGACGGCCGCGCCGGCCCCGAGCGTGAGATGGCCGACCTCGGAGTTGCCCATCTGGCCGGTCGGGAGCCCGACGTCCCGGCCCGACGCCGACAGGCTCGCGTGCGGGCAGCGCCGCCACAGCCCGTCGAGGATCGGCGTGTGCGCGAGCGCGATCGCGTTGCCGGGTCCCGGGCGCGCAATGCCCCACCCGTCGAGGATCACAAGACAGGCACGCGCCGCGACTGTCCCTGGTCCGCCCGCATTCCTCGGTCGAGTCACCACCCGCTCACGCGGGGACCGCGGCGCGCACGCGCTCGGCGAGCTCGACGAGCCGGTTGGAGTAGCCCCACTCGTTGTCGTACCACGCGAGCACCTTCACCTGGGTGGAGCCGATCACGCTGGTGAGCGTCGCGTCGAACACGGAGGAGAACGGCGAGCCGACGATGTCGGAGGACACGAGCGGATCCTCGCTGTACTCGAGGATGCCCTTCAGCGCGCCCTGCGCCTGCTGCTCGAACGCGCCGTTGATCTCCTCCACGGTGGTGCCGCGTTCGGCCTCGATCGTGAGGTCCACGAGCGATCCCGTCGGCACGGGCGCGCGGACCGCCAATCCGTTCAGGCGGCCGTCGAGCTCGGGGATCACCAGACCGAGCGCCTTGGCGGCGCCGGTGGAGGTCGGCACGAGGTTGATTGCCGCGGCGCGGGCACGGCGCAGGTCCTTGTGCGGACCGTCCAGCAGGCTCTGATCGGCGGTGTAGGCATGGATCGTGGTCATCAGGCCGTGCCGGATGCCGACGGTCTCGTGCAGCACCTTCGCGACGGGCGCGAGGCAGTTGGTGGTGCACGACGCGTTGGTGATGATGTGATGGCGCGCCGGGTCGTAGGCCTGCTCGAAGTTCACTCCGAGCACCACGTTGGCGTCGGCGGGTTCGTCGCCCTTGATGGGCGCGCTGAGGATCACCTTCTCGGCTCCCGCCGCGAGGTGCTCGGCTGCGGCCGCGCGCGTGCGGAACCGCCCGGTGGACTCGATCACGACGTCCACGCCGAGCTCGCGCCAGGGCAGCGCGGCGGGCTCTCGCTCGCCGAGCACGCGTACCTCGCGATCGCCGATCTCGATCGTTCCCTCGCCGGCACGCACGGGTACGGGGAAGCGCCCGTACACCGAGTCGCGGGCCAGCAGCGCCGCGAGCGTGCGGCCATCTGTCAGGTCGTTGACCGCGACGACCTCGATGTCGGCGTCGCGTTCATGGGCGCTGCGCAGGAAGCACCGGCCGATGCGGCCGAAGCCGTTGATCCCCACTCGAACCGGCATCTTCGCTCCGATCGTCGAGACTTACGTTGACGCGGCCCACGCTACGCCCGCCTCGAGGCGGCGTGATCCGGCGTATCCCGTGGCTCGTTGCGTGGAACTACGGAGGCCGGTCACGGCGAGCATCTCTACCGTGCAGGACCGATGCGCATCGGAATCCTCACCGGCGGCGGTGACTGCCCGGGCCTGAACGCCGTGATCCGCGCCCTCGTCCGTCCGGGCATCGCCGACGGCCACGAGTTCGTGGGGTTCCGTCGCGGCTGGGCGGGCGTGCTGGCCGACGATGCCATCGAGCTGGACTACGAGAGCACGGTCGGGCTCCTCACGCGCGGCGGAACCGTGCTCGGCACCTCGCGAACGAACCCCTACGCCGACGGCGCAGACGGGACCGCGCTCGTGCGCGCTGCGCTGGCGCGGCGCGCCGTCGACGTTCTGGTGCCGATCGGCGGCGACGACACGCTGGGAGTGGGGCTGCGCCTGCACGAGGCCGGCGTCGCCGTGGTGGGCGTGCCCAAGACGATCGACAACGACATCGGAGGCACCGACGTGACCTTCGGCTTCCAGACCGCGGTGCAGATCGTGAGCGACGCGATCGACCGGCTCCACACGACAGCCGAGTCACACGACCGGGTGATGATCGTGGAGGTGATGGGCCGCCACGCAGGCTGGATCGCAACCCACGCGGGGATCGCCGGCGGCGCCGACGCGATCCTCGTGCCGGAGCGGCCCTTCGACCTCGACGAGCTCGCCGAGCATCTGCGTCGACGGCACGCCCGCGGGCGCAGCTTCTCGATCGTGGTGGTCGCCGAGGGAGCCAAGCCGAGCGGCGACAGCGAGACGGGCGCACCGATCACGCGCGACGCGAGCCACGACGCGTTCGGGAACGAGCGCCTCGGGGGGATCGGCGTGCTGCTCGAGCACGAGCTCGAGTCGCGCACCGGCTTCGAGACGCGCGCGACGGTCCTCGGTCACGTGCAGCGCGGCGGCACCCCCGTCGCCTACGACCGGATCCTCGCGACGAGGTTCGGCGTGGAGGCGCTGCGCGCGGCCGTCGCGGGACGGTCCGGCGTGATGGTCGCGCTGCGCGGGACCGAGATCGCGCAGGTTCCGCTGGCCGATGCGATCAGCTCGCCGCGGCTGCTCGACCCGGCCCTGTACGAGACCGCGGAGCTGTTCTTCGGCTGACCGGAGCTACTGGCCGGCCGGCGTCCAGCGGAACCGCCACACCGCGACGAGCGCTCCGATGCATCCCCACGCGACGAGCACGGCGAGGTGCCCCCACGCGAAGCCGGCGCCGCCCACCGACGGGTCGAACACGCTCAGCAGCGCCTCGAAGAGGTGCTTGACGGGGAACACGTTGGCCACGTCCTGCATCCCCGAGGGGATTTCCGAGGCCGGGATGAAGATGCCCGAGATGAACATCAACGGGAGCATGATCACGTTGGCGATCGGCGCGGCGGCGTCCTCGCTGGGCACGAACGCGGTGACGGCGAACGCCAGGCACGACAGCGCGGCCGCCCCTACGAGCACCGTCACGATGCACGCGGGCAGCGTGTGGGTTGGAAGGGATACTCCGTAGAGCAGCCTGCCGATCGCGAGGAGCAGCGCGACGAGCAGCATCGACACCGTGACCGAGGTGCCGATCCGCCCCGCCAGGAACACCCCCGGCGGGAGTGGCGTGCTCCGCACGCGCTTGAGAATCCCCTGTTCGCGCAGGCGCGAGAGCGAGATCGTGAGGTTGAAGAAGGTCGCCGACATGATCGCCAGGGTTGTGATCGCCGGCACGTAGTAGGTGGAGCGCTTGATCAGATGCCCGTTCACCAGCGTCGTTTTGTTCCCGAACACGCTGACGAAGATGAACAGGAAGATGACCGGTTGGATGACCGTGAAGAACACGTACTGCGGGTTTCGCCAGAAGCTCTTCTGGTCGTAGCGGAGCTGGCGGGCGGTCAGCGCGGTGGCGTTCATGACTGCTCCGTGAGCCGGAGGTAGATCTCCTCGAGGGTCGGACGGCGCACCTCGAGCTCCTCGAGTTCGACGTTGTGCTCCTCCGCCCACGGCGCGAGGGTGGCGAGCACGCGGGTCGGCGTCGTCGTGTGCAGTTCCACGTGGCCGCGCTCGTCCTGGACGAGCGGCACGTCGACGCCCGGAACGTCACCCACGGCTACCCCGTCGGGGAGCGTGAACGTGATCGCGGTCGCGGCGTGGTCGCGCCCGCCGAGGTCGTCGGGGGTTCCCTCCGCGACGATCCGCCCGCGTGCGATCACCGCGACCCGGTCGGCGAGCGCCTGGGCCTCGTCCATGTAGTGCGTGGTCAGGAAGACCGTCTTGCCGAGGTCGCGCAGGCCGCCGATCACCTCCCACGTGTGGTGACGGGCCGCGGGGTCGAAGCCGGTCGTGGGCTCGTCGAGGAACAGCAGCTCGGGGTCGCCGACCAGCGCCAGCCCCACATCGAGCCGGCGCTGCTGCCCGCCCGAGAGGGTCCCCGCGCGGCGATCGCGCTCGGCGCTCAGACCGACCAGCTCGAGCGTCTCCCCCACCGACAGCGGGGCGGGGTAGTAGCTGCCGTAGAGTCGCAACAGCTCGGCGACGGTCAACTCGGGCTGCACCGCGCAGGTCTGGAGCACCACGCCGATGCGCGCGCGCCAGGCGCGTGTGGGCTCGCGCGGGTCGCACCCGAGCACGTCGACCTCGCCGCCGTCCCGGGAGCGGTAGCCCTCGAGGATCTCGACGGTGGTGGTCTTGCCCGCGCCGTTGGGGCCGAGGAACGCGAAGATCTCACCTCGATGCACCTCGAGGCTCAGGTCGTCTACGGCGACGGTGTCCCCGTAGCACTTGCGCAAGCCGTTCACCCTGAGGACCGCAGACGCCGGCGGCGGCGCCGGAACGGACGGCGGGCGCAGCTGCGGGGTCGCGATCATCTCGTAGCCGGCGGGGCGAAGAGCTCTGTGATTGGCCGCTGGCACACCTCGCGGCGAGGGTATGCCGCCGCCTCTGGCAGATCCTCGGTGGCCGCCCACACAACGCGCGTGCGAACTACGGAGACCGGCACCGTCGCTGTTGCGAGGCGCAAGCGTGCCGCGAGACGCCCACATCCGGCAAGCGAATATCGTGGACACGCAGCCAGACAACGACGTGTGGAGCTCGGGCGGGACCCAGACCAGCACCGATGACCGGCTCAGACGAGAATCGCTCGATCGCCAGCGACGCGCCGCTCGACTCGCGCGAGCTTCACCTGCTCGACGCCTACTGGCGGGCGGCCAACTACCTGTCTGTGGGGCAGATCTACCTGCTCGACAACCCCCTCCTGCGCGAGCCGCTCGAGGCCGGCCACGTCAAGCCACGGCTGCTGGGCCACTGGGGCACCACGCCCGGGCTGAACTTCATCTACGCACACCTGAATCGGGTCATCCGCGCCCGCGACCTGAGCGTTCTCTACGTGACGGGTCCGGGCCACGGCGGCCCGGGCATCGTCGCGAACGTCTACCTAGAGGGCACCTACAGCGAGGTCTACCCCCACATCGGCCGCGACGAGGATGGGCTGCGCGCGCTGTTCCGGCAGTTCTCCTTCCCGGGCGGAATCCCGAGCCACGTGGCGCCGGAGACGCCGGGCTCGATCCACGAGGGCGGCGAGCTCGGCTACTCGCTCGCCCACGCCTACGGCGCGGCGTTCGACAACCCGGATCTGCTCGTGTGCTGCGTGGTGGGCGACGGCGAGGCTGAGACGGGCCCGCTGGCGACGAGCTGGCACTCGAACAAGTTCCTCGATCCCGCGCGCGACGGCGCGGTGCTGCCGGTGCTGCATCTCAACGGCTACAAGATCGCGGGCCCGACGGTGCTCGCGCGGATCCCGCCGCGTGAGCTGCAGGCGCTGCTCGAGGGCTACGGATACAGCCCACGCTTCGTGGAGGGCTCGGATCCGGCGCTCATGCACCAGCTGATGGCGAGAACGCTCGACGACGCCGTGGCGGAGATCGCCTACATCCAGGAGCTCGCCCGCGCCGGCGAGACGACGGGCCGGCCGGCATGGCCGATGATCGTGCTGCGCACCCCGAAGGGCTGGACCGGCCCGAAGGAGGTCGACGGCCTCCCCTCGGAGGGCTCGTTCCGCTCGCACCAGGTGCCGCTCGCCGCCGTGCGCGAGAACCCGCGTCACCTTGCCCAGCTCGAGCAGTGGCTCGCCTCCTACCGGCCCGGCGAGCTGTTCGACGACCGGGGCGCCCTCCGCGAGGAGCTCGCGGCGATCGCGCCGGCGGGCGAGCGGCGGATGGGGGCGAACCCGCACGCCAACGGCGGCGTGCTGCTGCGCGAGCTGGAGCTGCCCGACTTCCGTGAGTACGCGGTGGATGTCCCCTCCCCCACCGCCACGAGCACGGAGCCGACGCGTGTGCTGGGCAGCTTCCTGCGCGACGTGGTCGCCGCGAACCCGCACAACTTCCGTGTGATGGGGCCGGACGAGACCGCTTCGAACCGCCTCACGGCACTGTTCGAGGTGACCGGCCGCGAGTGGGCCGCCGCGACCGAGCCCACCGACGACCACCTGGAGCGCGGCGGCCGCGTGATGGAGGTGCTCTCCGAGCATCTCTGCGAGGGCTGGCTCGAGGGCTACCTGCTGACAGGACGGCATGGGCTGTTCAACAGCTACGAGGCGTTCATCCACCTCGTCGACTCGATGTTCAACCAGCACGCGAAGTGGCTGAAGGTGACGCGGGAGATCCCCTGGCGCGCCCCGATCGCCTCGCTCAACTACCTGCTCTCCTCGCACGTGTGGCGCCAGGACCACAACGGCTTCTCACATCAGGACCCCGGCTTCATCGATCACGTCGTCAACAAGAAGGCGGAGATCGTGAGGGTCTACCTGCCGCCGGACGCGAACTGCCTGCTCTCGGTGGCCGACCACTGCCTGCGCAGCCGCGACTACGCGAACGTGATCGTCGCGGGCAAGCAGCCGTCGCTGAACTACCTGACGATGGAGCAGGCCGTCGCGCACTGCGCGCGCGGGATCGGCATCTTCGACTCGTTCTTGAACGACGAGGGTATGGAGCCGGGCGTGGTGCTGGGGTGCGGAGGCGACATCCCGACGGTCGA
>Ga0187823_10000021_pt1 | contig 28640 bp, 26 predicted proteins | sample NC_wetland_sal_i_12_FD_132968 | JGI IMG/M metagenome (GOLD analysis project Ga0187823, IMG submission 132968) | Wetland sediment microbial communities from Neuse River Estuary, North Carolina, USA - SourceSoil_3 | ecosystem: Environmental > Aquatic > Freshwater > Wetlands > Sediment | place...
CGAACGGAAACCATCACCGTGCGCCTGGGTTCCCTCCAGCTGGTTACGACGGAGGTCGACTGGGACTACCCCCCGGCCCCGAAAAAGCATTGCGACGGCCGCCGCATAAGGTTGCGCGCGGCAAGGTGCTCGGCGGTTCCTCGTCGATCAACGCGATGGTCTACATCCGCGGCAACCACCTCGACTACGACGAGTGGGGCGTGCCGGGCTGGTCGTGGGCCGACCTCGGGCCGTACTTCGTGAAGGCCGAGGACAACGAGCGCGGCGCGTCCGAGCTGCACGGCGTGGGCGGACCGCTGCCGGTGAGCGAGGAGCGCTCGCACAACCGCATCTCGCACGCGTTCGTCGAGGCGGGTGTGGAGGCTGGGCTCGAGCGCAACGACGACTTCAACGGCGAGCGCCAGGACGGCGTGGGGATGTACCAGGTCACCCAGCGCGGCGGGATGCGCGCGAGCACCGCCGTCGCCTACCTGCGGCCCGCGATGGAGCGCCCCAACCTCGAGGTGCTCACGCACATGCAGGTGAACCGCATCCTGTTCGACGGCACGCGTGCCGTGGGCGTGGAGGCGAGCCGCCTGGGCGAGCCGCGCGAGCTGCACGCCGAGCGCGAGGTGATCCTCTGCGCGGGGGCCTACAACTCGCCCCAGCTGCTGATGCTCTCGGGGGTCGGCGAGCCCGAACACCTGACCATGCGCGAAATCGAGGTGCTCCTCGACCAGCCCGCCGTGGGCGCCAACCTGTCCGACCACCCGGCCGCGCAGCTCGTGTGGACGACGCCGGAGCCCGAGAGCCTGCTGCTGTCGCTCGAGCCGGAGGCGCTCAGCGAGTACGAAGCCACGCAGACGGGTCCGTTCGCGTCCAACTTCGCCGAGGCCGGCGGGTTCGCGCGCGTGGGTGAGGGTGCTCCGGCGCCCGACATCCAGTTCCACGCGGTCCCGCTCCAGATCATCGACGAAGGCTCAAAGGACCCCGAGGCTCACGGCATCTGGGTTTCACCGTGCCTGCTCACCGAGCACAGCCGCGGCAACGTGCGGCTCGCGTCCAAAGACCCCACCGCCAAGCCGATCGTGTCGAACGCGTTCTACAGCGCCGGGGACGACATGCAGCGGATGATCGCGGGCCTGCGGCTCGCACTCGACATCTGCTCGCAGCCGGCCCTCTCGCGCTACTGCGCCGAGCCGTTCAACGTGCCGGCGGGTGACAGCGACGAGGCGCTGCGCGCCCACGCCGCAAGGACCACGTTCGCGATCTACCACCCGGTGGGAACGTGCCGCATGGGCACCGACGCGCATGCCGTCGTCGATGAGCAGCTTCGCGTCAACGGTCTCGAGGGGCTGCGGGTGGTGGACGCGTCGGTGATGCCCAAGGTGCCGCGCGGGAACACCAACGCGCCCACGATCGCGCTGGCCGAGCGGGCCGCGGACCTGATCCGCCACGGCCAGGCGCAGCTCGGACCCGCCGCGCACGCGAGCGCCGGCGCGCAGCCTGCCGTGGCCTGAGACGGGGTAGCGAATGGCGTGCTCGCCGTGACCCCCGTCGAGCCGGGCACGTTCTTCGCGATCATCGCCGCCTCGGCGGTGGCGGGCACGATCAGCGCGCTCGCGGGCGAACGCGGGATCGTGCTCCCCGTCGTCGTGATCGAGCTGGTGTTCGGCGTGCTCCTGGGGCCGCAGGTCGCTGGCCTGCACGTGACCTCGTTCATCACGTTCATCTCCGACCTCGGCCTCGGCCTGCTGTTCTTCTTCGCCGGCTATGAGATCGACCTGCGGGCGATCCGGGGCGAACCGCTGCGACTCGGGATGCTCGGCTGGGCGCTGTCGCTGGCCATCGCCTACACGGTCGGGGGCGCGCTCGCGGCGGCGGGCGTAGTGCTTTCGCTGCTGTACACCGGCTCCGCCCTCGCCACGACCGCGGTCGGCATGCTGGTGCCGATCCTCTCCGACGTAGGCGAGATGCGCACGCGGTTCGGGACCCACGTGCTCGCGGCGGGCGCCGTGGGAGAGCTCGGCCCGATCCTGCTGATCACGCTGGCGCTGTCCGCCCAGAGCACCCTCCACAACGCGCTCATCCTGGTCCTGTTCGTGCTGCTCGCCGTGGTCGTCGCGGTGTTCGCGGTCCGCTCCTCCGAGCGGGCGGTGCCGCTCTTCGAGCGGACCCTCGAGCACAGCTCGCAGCTGGCCGTCCGCTGGATCCTCGTGCTCGTGTTCGCGCTCGCGCTGCTCGCGTTCGAACTCGGTCTGGACCTCCTGCTCGGAGGCTTCGCCGCCGGGCTGATCACGCGCCAGGCGCTGCAGGCACACGAGCTGCCAGGCTTCGACACGAAGCTCACGGCGGTCGCGTTCGGCGTGTTCGTGCCGTTCTTCTTCGTCGTCAGCGGCATGAACCTCAACGTCGAGGCGCTGTTCAGCAGCTGGGGCAGCATCGCCAAGATGGTGCTGTTCCTGGGCCTGTTCCTCGTCGTGCGGGGAGTACCCGCGCTGCTCCTCTACCGGCGCGTGCTCGACGGTCGCGAGCGCGCCGCCCTGGCCTTCATGAGCTCGACCCAGTTGCCGCTGGTGATCGCGATCACGACGCTCGCCACGAGCACCGGCCACATGCGCTCCTCCACCGCCGCCGCGCTCGTCGCCGCCGCGGTCCTCTCGACCCTCATGTTCCCGATGCTCGCTCTGCGGCTACGACGGGAGCGGGTGACAGAGGCGATCGCGGTCGCCTGAAACCGTGCTCCACGAATCGCGAGTCCTTCGGCGAGGCGCCACAAACCCCGCCGAGCGCCCGTCCGCGCGGAACTACAAGTCAGCCAGAAAGCCCAGCAGAGCTGCGTTGACCTCCCCGGGCGACTGCTGCTGGACCCAGTGCCCGGCCCCGGGCACGATCACGCTGGAGCGCAGATCGGTGACCCAGCCGTCCATAGCCTCGGCCGGCATGAAGTTGCGCACGAGATCGAGCTCGCCGGTCAGGAACAGTGCGGGCTGTTCGATCCGGCGCTCGCCGTAGGGCGCGGTGAGTTCCCAGTTGCGGTCGATGTTGCGGTACCAGTTGAGCCCGCCCGTGAAGCCCGTGCGCTCGAACGCGTCCACGTAGACCTTCAGGTCCTCCTCGCTGAGCCACTCGGCGAGGCGCGGGGGGTGCCGGTCCTCCTCGGCCCACTGCGCGGTCCACTGGCGCGAGGTGGTCAGGGTCCTGCGCACGTCGCGGGCGAGCGCCTCGTCGGCCACGCCCGGCTCCTGGAACCACACGATGTAGAAGTCCTCGCCGAGGTGCGAGCGCATGATCGGGATCGGCGCCGCGGGCGCGCGGGGCACGAACGGGACGCTCAGCCCGGCCACGGCGCGCACCCGCTCGGGGTGGATCGCCGCAAGCCACCACGTCACGTTGGCGCCCCAGTCGTGCCCGACGAAGACCGCGTCGGGCTCGCCGGCGTCGTCGAGCAGGCCGACCATGTCCGAGCACAGCGAGATCACGTCGTAGGCGTCCACGTCCGCGGGCACCGAGCTCCTCCCGTAGCCGCGCATGTCGGGAGCGAGCACGCGGTAGCCCGCATCCACGAGCGCGGGCACCTGGTGGCGCCACGAGTACGCGAGCTCGGGGAAGCCGTGGCAGAGGACGACCAGCGGGCCCTCGCCCTCGTCGAGCACGCTCAGCTCGACCCCGTTCGTCGCCACGCTCCGGTCGCCCACGAGCGGAACGATACGGGCTGCCGCCGTGCGCGGCGCTCAGAGCTCGTCGACGAGCTCGGCCACCGAGTCGATGATCCGCGACGGCCGGTACGGATAGCGTTCGGCCGCCTCGCGGGTGCTCACCCCGGTGAGCACGAGGATCGCGTGGAGCCCGGCCTCGAGCCCCGCCACCACGTCCGTGTCCATCCGGTCGCCCACCATCGCCGTCGTCTCGGAGTGCGCCTCGATCGCGTTCAGCGCCGAGCGCATCATCAGCGGGTTGGGCTTGCCGACGTAATAGGGCTCGACGTCCGTCGCGCGGCTGATCAGAGCGGCGACGCTGCCCGTCGCGGGCAGCGGCCCATCGGCGGAGGGCCCGACGTGATCGGGGTTGGTGGCGATGAACCGCGCGCCCCCGCCGATCAGGCGGATCGCCCGTGTGATGCGTTCGAAGCTGTACGTGCGCGTCTCGCCCAGGACGACGTAGTCGGGGTCGCGCTCGGTGAGCGTGTAGCCCACGTTGTGCAGCGCGGTCGTGAGCCCGACCTCGCCGACCACGTATGCGGTTCCGCCGGGGCGTTGGTCGTTCAGGAACTGCGCCGTTGCGAGCGCGGAGGTCCAGATCGCCTCCTCGGGCAGGTCGAGCCCGCTCGCGCGCAGCCGCGCGGCGAGGTCGCGGCGCGTGTACATGGAGTTGTTCGTGAGCACGAGGAACGGCAGGCCGCGCTCGCGCAGGCGCGCCACGAACGCGTCCGCTCCCGGGATCGCGTGCTCCTCGTGCACCAGCACGCCGTCCATGTCCATCAGCCAGGCGCGGATCTCGCGGCGGCCGGAGTGCTCGGAGGGCACGCGCGCAACTCTAGTGGCGGGGGAAGTGCGGTACCTGCGGCGCGCTTGGAGGATGATCGAGCGCGCCGCAGGTCCCGGCGAAAAGCCGCCCCGTACAAACCTGGCCCCGGCGGAGCCGGATCAAGGATGTGCGTAGAGGGGATCTATGGGCGACTTTTCCGATGCACAGGTATGGCTCCGCACGCGGAAACTCCCTGCGTGCGACGGACATACCCGTCGGGTGCACCTCTCAAACATCGAGTTCCCGATCCGGCCCTCGCCGGCGGCTAGCCTGGCCGGATGCGGACCGCGACGACCCAGCCCGACGTTCTCGCGCTCGGGGGCGGAGGGATACTCGGCGAGGCCTGGATGAACGCCGTCCTCGCGGGGCTCGAGGAGCAGGGCGCGATCGACCCGCGCGCCTGCCGCGGCTATCTCGGCACCTCGGCCGGGTCGATCGTCGCGGCGGCCCTCGCCGCCGGGATCGCTCCCGCGGAGCGGCTCGATCTGACGGCCGGCGCGAGCGCGCCGCGGGCGCCCCGGTCCGAGACCCCGCCGGGCTCGTCGCTCTCGCGCGCGCTCGGCGCGATGGTCGATGCGGGAAGCGCCGCCGCGGCGCCGCTCGCCTCGATCGCGATCGGCACGAGCGCCCCCGCGGGCGCGATCCTTCGCCGCACGCTGCTGCGGGGCGTGCGTCCGGGCGAGCGCTCGCTCGGGCAGCTCGCCTCGGCGGTGCGGCGCAGCGGGGTTCGCTGGGACGGCCGGTTGCGCGTGTGCGCGCTGGAGATCGAGAGCGGGCGCCGCGTCGTGTTCGGCGCACCGGGCGCGCCGTCGGTGGAGGTGGCCACGGCCGTTTGCGCGTCGTGCGCGATCCCCGGCTTCTTCGAGCCCGTGAAGGCCGCCGGGCGCACGTTCGTCGACGGCGGCGCGTGGAGCCCCACCAACCTCGATGCCCTCGACGTGGAGCCCGGCGAGCGGGTCCTATGCCTGAACCCCACCGGCTCGCTGCGCGGCAGCACGCGGGGGATCGCCGGCGCGATCGGCTCTGTCTCGCGCGGGATCGCGGCCGGCGAGGCGCTGGCGCTGCGGCACCGCGGCGCCCAGGTCGAGATCGTCAGCCCGGATCCGGGGGCGGCGGCGGCGATGGGCGCGAACCTGATGGACCCCACGGGCCGGGACGCGGTGATCGAGGCGGGCCTCGCTCAGGGCCGCGCGCTCGCGTCGAGGCTCGACGCCAGAGCGGCCTAGCCGGGGGCGCCCGCTCGCGCGCCCCGCACGAGCTTGCGCATGCCCTTCACCCAGCGCTCCGGGTCCGAGCCCTTGAGCGCCAGGAAGCCCGCCACGTTCTCGTGCGGCAGGATCAGCACGCGCTCATCGCGCAGCCCCGCAACGACCGCCTCGGCCACGTCCTCCGGTTCGATCAGGCCCCCCGAGTTCAGCGCCGCCGCACCGATCGGGTCCTCCATCGCCATTTCGAGCATCGGCGTGCGGACGCCCTGCGGGCAAATGCAGGAGACCTTGATGCCGGCGTCTCCGTACTCGATCGCCATCCACTCGGCGAGCGCGACGGCGGCATGCTTGGTGACGCTGTACACGAGTGAGGAGACCTGGGTCAGCAGGCCCGCCGCGGACGCCGTGTTGACGAGGTAGCCCTCGCCGCGCTCGAGCATCTCGGGCAGCAGCGCCCGCGAGGCCCACACGTGCGCCATCACGTTCACGCGCCACGCTTCGTCGAAGGCGTCGTCCGCGGCCTCCGGCCCGCCCAGCGACCCCCCGACCCCCGCGTTCGAGATGAAGATGTCGATCGGGCCGTTCGCGTCGGTGGCGCGCCGCACCAGCTCCTTGACGCTGTCCTCGCGTCCCGCGTCGAACTCGACCGCCAGGCCGCCCACGCTGCCGGCCACCCGCGCTGCCCCGTCGGGGTCGCGATCCGCCACCACGACGGCCCGCGCTCCCTCCGCCGCGAACCGGGCGGCGAGCGCGCTGCCGATCCCGCCCGCGCCGCCGGTGATCACCACGTGACGGTTGGAAACCTCCACGGGGCGTACTCTATGTGAAGGATGTCCGAGGAGGGGACCGTGGTTGCGGCGGCAGTGGCGCCGCTTTGGGGGGAGCTGCGATACAGCGCCGAGCTCGCGCGCCTGCTCGTCGACATGGGCCTGCGCTCGCCGCGCCGGCGCGAGGACGCGCCCCCGGTGATGCTGATCCCGGGCTTCATGGCGGGCGACTCCTCGCTCTCGATCCTGCGCGAGTGGCTGCGCCGCCGCGGGCACCACGTGGCGAGCGCGGGGATGCTCGCCAACGTCGACTGCGCCGGGCGGATCGTCTCGCGCCTGCAGGTGCAGGTCCGGGAGCTCGCCGCGAGCGCGGGCGAGCCCGTGGTGCTGATCGGCCAGAGCCGGGGCGGTGCGCTGGCGCGCGCGCTGGCGGTGCGCGAACCCGACAACGTCGCCGCGGTTGCCACGCTCGGCTCCCCCGTGCTCGACCCGCTCGCGGTCTCGCTGCCGGTCCTGCGCACCGTGCGGCTGCTCGCGCGCCTGGGCGACATGCGCGTGCCGGGGCTGTTCTCGACGCGCTGCCACGAGGGCGAGTGCTGCGAGGAGTTCCGCGGCGAGCAGACCGCTCCGCTCGCAGATCACGTCCGCGCCCTCTCGATCCACTCGCGCAGCGACGCGATCGTGGACTGGCGCGCCTGCCTCGACCCGCACGGCGAACAGGTCGAGGTCGACTCGAGCCACTGCGGGATGTCCGTGCACCCCGAGGTGTACCGGGTGCTAGACGACTTCCTCGAAGGGTAGGGGAGAGCCATGGAATGGATGAGCGCGATGGACTCCTCCTTCCTCCACGTCGAGAACGACGTCACGCCGATGCACATCGGCGGCGTGAGCATCTTCGAGGGTCCCGCGCCGCCGTTCGGAGATCTGCGCGCGATGGTGGCGGGCAAGCTCGCGATCGTCCCCCGCTACCGCCAGAAGGTGCGGTTCGTGCCGCTCGCCGCGGGCGCGCCGGTGTGGGTCGACGATCCCCACTTCAGCCTCGACTACCACGTGCGCCACTCCGCGCTGCCGTCGCCCGGCTCGGACGAGCAGCTCCGCCAGATGGCCGCCCGCGTGTTCTCCCAGCACCTCGACCGCAACAAGCCGCTGTGGGAGCTTTGGATGGTCGAGGGGCTCGGCGGAGGCCGCTGGGCTCTGCTCTCGAAGGTCCACCACTGCATGGTCGACGGCGAAGCCGCCACCGACCTCATGTCGGTGATGTTCTCCGATACGACGTCCACCGAGACCGACCGGCCGTGGTCGCCGGAGCCCGAGCCCACCGACATCCAGATCCTCACCCACACGATCGCGCACTGGCTGAGCCGGTCCGGACAGCTCGAGGGCCTGCGCCGCGCGATCGCCGCGCCCCGCAACACGCTCGCCCAGATCGAGGAGTTCGCGCGGGGCACCCTCGCCGCCACCTCCAGCATGCGTCCTGTGGAGTCCTCGTCGCTCAACGGCCCGATCGGCCCGCACCGCCGGTGGAGCTGGGCCGAGGCGAGCCTCGACGACGTCAAGGAGGTCCGCGCGCAGCTCGGCGGGACCGTCAACGACGTCGTCCTCACGGTCATCACGAACGGCTTCCGCGCGCTGCTGGACTCGCGCGGCGAGGAGGTCGCCCGCGAGCGCGTGGTGCGCACGATGGTCCCCGTGTCGGTGCGCCGCAGGGGCGAGCGCGGCGTCTACAACAACCGCGTATCCGCCGTGTTCGCGAGCCTCCCCGTGGGAATCGAGGAGCCCGAGCGGCGGCTGTCGAGCATCCGCGCGGAGATGGACGGGGTCAAGCAGAGCAAGCAGGCCGTCGCCGGCGACGTGCTCTCGTCGATGTCCGGGTTCGCGCCCCCGCTGCTGCTCGCGCTCGGCAGCCGCCTGGTGACGAGCGCCCCGCGCTTGAACATGCACACCGCCACGACCAACGTTCCGGGCCCGCAGGTGCCCGTGGAAACGCTCGGGCGGCGGATGCTCCAGTCCTATCCGTTCGTCCCGGTCGTCGGGTCGATCCGGATCGTGGTCGCGATCTTCTCCTACGACGGCGGGCTCTACTTCGGCGTCACGGGCGACTACGACGGCGCCCCCGACATCGACGTGCTCACCGCGGGGATCGCCGACGGCATGGCAGACCTGCTGGCGATCGCTCGCAAGCGGGCGGGCCGCAAACGCAGGGCGGAGCCGGCATCCGCCGAGAAGCCCGCGCGCCCGCGCCGCTCTGCGGCGGCATCGCGATGATCGCCTGATGCAGTACGTCAACCTCGGCGCGAGCGGCCTGCGCGTGTCCCGGGTGTGCCTCGGGATGATGAGCTTCGGCAACGACAGCGACCGTCCTTGGGTGCTCGACGAGAGCGCCGCCGAGCCGATCGTCAAGGCGGCCGTCGACGGCGGCATCACGTTCTTCGACACGGCCGACACCTACTCGCAGGGCGCCAGCGAGGTCGCGACCGGGCGCCTGCTCGGGAAGCTGCTCACGCGCGAGGAGATCGTCCTCGCCACCAAGGTCTTCATGCCGATGACACCCGGCGAGAACGGCGGCGGCCTCTCGCGCAAGCACGTGCTCGCCGCGATCGACGCGTCGCTGCAGCGCCTCGGGGTGGACTACGTGGACCTGTACCAGATCCACCGCTTCGACCCGCGCACGCCGCTGGAGGAGACGATGGAGGCGCTCCACGACGTGGTGCGCGCGGGCAAGGCGCGCTACATCGGGGCTAGCAGCATGTTCGCGTGGCAGTTCGCCAAGGCCCAGCACATCGCAGAGCGGCACGGCTGGACGCGGTTCGTCTCGATGCAGAACCACTACAACCTCATCTACCGCGAGGAGGAGCGCGAGATGATCCCGCTGTGCATCGAGGAGGGCGTCGGCGTGATCCCCTGGAGCCCGCTCGCGCGGGGCATGCTCGCGGGCAACCGCACGCGCGAGGGTGAGCGCCGGACCGCGCGCAGCGACGGCGATCCGTTCACCGACTACCTCTACGCCCAGCCCACCGACTTCGACGTCGTGGAGCGTGTCGCCGAGGTGGCGCAGGAGCGCGGCGTCCCGCCTGCCCAGATCGCGCTCGCGTGGCTCCTGCACAGGCCCGGCGTGACCGCCCCGATCGTGGGCGCGACGAAGCCCGGTCACCTGCAGGACGCGCTCGCCGCCGAGCAGCTGGAGCTCTCCGAGGAGGAGATCGCTCGGCTGGAGGAGCCGTACGTGCCGCATCCCGTGCTCGGGCACGGCTAGCGCGGTGCGCGCACGATCGCGTGCCCGCGTTCCAGCACCAGACGCACTCCGACTGGAACCACGCCGACATGAACCGTCACCGGGCGCCGCTGAACCGGCTGCTGTGCCCGGCCGGGACCGCTCCCACGGCGGGTACAGTCCCCTGAGGTGGACGGGGTCAACGAGTTCAACCGCGGGGTGATCGAGGAGTTCCGCTCGCACGGCGGGCGCGTCTCGGGCGCCTTCGAGGGCACTCCGATCCTGCTGCTCACGAGCACCGGAGCACGCAGCGGGGAGCAGCGGACAGCGCCCGTGGCCTACCTGCGTGACGGCGAGCGCCTGATCGTGTTCGCCTCCAAGGCCGGGGCGCCGGAGAACCCCGCCTGGTACCACAACGTCACCGCCGACCCACACGTGACGGTGGAGGTCGGCAGCGAGACGCTGCAGATGCGCGCCGACGAGCTCCGCGGGGAGGAGCGCGACAGGCTGTTCGCCCAGCAGGTCGAGGCGCTGCCCCAGTTCGGCGAGTACGCCAAGCGCACCTCGCGGGTGATCCCCGTGATCGCGCTGACTCGCGTCTGAGGATGGCGGCTCACACCCCCGGCGCGATTCCTCCCCCGGCAGCCGGCGTGCCCTGCGGGATCGCGTAGAACGCCGCGATCCCTGCGCAGATCGCGAGTGTGAGGTACGCGGACAGCGGCGCCAGCGCGGCGGCGACCGCGTAGGGGACCAGGCCGAAGCGGTTGCGGCGATCGATCGCGCGCAGCTGCTCCTCGGGGAACTGCTCGGTGAGCAGATGGCGGCGGTTTCGCAGGATGTGCCGCTGCATCGCATAGAACGCGATCGACATCGCCAGGAAGCTGCCCGCGTAGATCGCCGCGGCGAGGTGCTGCCCGTTCCCGTCGCGCAGGTAGTCCGCGATCAGCGCTGTGGTGAACGGGAGCAGCCCGATCGCGAGCAGCAGCAGCAGGTTGAAGAACAGCACCGAGTGGTCCACGGCGGCCAGGCGCGAGACCATCGTGTGGTGGTTGATCCAGATGATCCCGATCGTGATGAACGAGACGGCGTACGCGGCGTAGCTGGGCCACTGCCTGGCGAGCTGGTGCGCGAGTTCACCGTGGGCGGGATCCGGTACGTCGATGTTGAGCACGAGCAGCGTGGCCGCGATCGCGATCACCCCGTCGGAGAACGCCTCCAGCCGCACCTTGTCCATCACCGCGGCGAGCCTAGAGGATGTGGTGGCGGCAGCTCCGCGCTCGGAAACGCCTAGCATCTCCGCGATGTCGGAGACGGATGCGATGCTGACCCACGCCCGCGCGCATGCTGCGGAGCTCGCCGCGCCCGGGCTCAGCCCGACGCCGCGCAGGCGCGTTGCGGTGCTCGCGTGCATGGACGGCCGCATCGACGTGCACGCCCTGCTCGGGCTGCAGGCGGGCGATGCACACGTGATCCGCAACGCGGGCGGGCTCGTCAGCGACGATGCGCTGCGCTCGCTGAGCGCTTCGCAGCGCCTGCTCGGGACCGAGGAGGTGGTGGTGATCATGCACGAGGGGTGCGGTCTGCTCGGCGCCTCCGACGAGCAGTTCGCGGCTGCGCTCGCTGCCGACGGCGCGCAACCCGGCTTCGTGCTGGGCGGGTTCGCGGACCTCGATGCGGCGCTGCTCGCGGGACTCGAACGCCTGCGATCCGCGCCCGAGCTCATCGCCCGTGAGCGCATCCGGGGATTCGTCTACGACCCGACGACCGGCGAGCTGCGCGAGGTCGGGCCCGCCCCCGTGGGGTAGGCTGCCGCGGCGATGCGCGCGGTCACATTCCAGGCAGCGGGCGAGGTCCGGGTGGACGAGCGTCCCGACCCGGAGCTCCAGGCGCCCGGCGATGCGGTCGTCCGCATCGAGGCCACGGGCGTGTGCGGGTCCGACCTGCACATCTACCACGGGCGCGTGAAGATCGAGCCGGGCTTCACGATCGGACACGAGTACGTGGGCACGGTGGTGGCGGTCGGCGACGGAGTGCAGCGGGTCGCGGTCGGCGACCGGGTGCTGGGCTGCTTCCACACCGCCTGCGGCGCGTGCTTCTTCTGCCGCCGCGGCGACTACCACCGCTGCGTCGAATCGCGCACGTTCGGCCACGGCGCCACGCTCGGCTCGCTGCAGGGCACGCAGGCGGACATGGCGCTGGTTCCCCAGGCCGACATCGTCCTGCGCAGGGTCCCCGAGGGCATGAGCAGCGACACCGCGCTGTTCGCCGGAGACGTGATGGGGACGGGCTTCCACGCGGTCCACGCCAGCGGGCTGCAGCCCGGCGACGTCGCGGCGGTGCTCGGCCTCGGGCCGGTCGGCCTGTGCGCCGTGCAGGCGGCGCGCGCCGTCGGCGCCGCGCGCGTGCTCGCGATCGACAGCGTTCCCGAGCGCCTGGCGGTCGCGGAGGCGCTCGGCGGCGTGCCCGTGCACCTCACCGAGGACGATCCCCGCGCGGCCGCGCGCGAGGCCACCGAAGGGCGCGGCGTCGACGTGTGCGTCGACGCGGTCGGCCACCCCGACGCGCTCGACATGGCCGTGCGTCTGACGCGCGCCTGCGGCAGCGTGCAGTGCATCGGGGTGTACGCGGAGCGCGCCGAGGTCCACCTCGGCCTGCTGTGGCTGAAGGCGATCACGCTCCGAGGCGGGCAGGCGAACGTGATCGGGCACGTGGACCGCGTGCTCGCGATGATGGCCGCAGGCGTGCTCGACCCGACTCCGCTCGTCACCCACCACATGGCGCTCGAGGACGCTCCCGAGGCGTACGCGATCTACGACCGCCGCGAGGCGCTCAAGATCGTGCTCAGCCCCTGACCGCGCGCTAGGCCCAGTCGAGCGAGCGCGCCACCGCGGCCGCCCAACGCGCGTGCTCCTGCTCGCGCTGCGCGGCGTCGATCGCGGGCTCCCAGCGGCGGTCTGCCTCCCAGCGCTCGCGCAGGGACGCCGCGTCGGGCAGCACGCCGCACGCGAGCCCCGCTGCGAACGCGGCCCCCAGCGCGGTCGTCTCGATCACCCGCGGCCGTACGACGGGCACGCCGAGCGCATCCGCCTGGACCTGCATCAGCAGCTCGTTGGCGGTCATGCCGCCGTCCACGCGCAGCTCGTCCAGCTCGACGCCGGCGTCCTCGCGCATCGCGTCGACGACGTCGCGCGTCTGCCACGCGGTCGCCTCGAGCGTCGCGCGGGCGAGGTGGCCGGCGCTCGCGTACGCGGTCAGCCCCACGATCACGCCGCGGGCGTCGGGCCGCCAGTGCGGCGCGAACAGGCCCGAGAACGCCGGCACGAAGTACACGCCGCCGTTGTCCTGCACGCTCAGCGCGAGCTCCTCGATCGCCGGCGCGCTGTCGATCAGGCCGATCCGGTCGCGGAGCCACTGCACCGCGGCGCCCGTCACGGCGATCGAGCCCTCGAGCACGTACGACGGCGGCTCCTGCCCGATCCGCGCGGCAACGCTCGTGAGCAGCGTCCGCGACGCCACGGGCTGGGTGCCCGTGTTGACGAGCAGGAAAGAGCCGGTGCCGTACGTGCACTTTGCCTCCCCGGCGGCGATGCACGCCTGGCCGAGGAGCGCGGCCTGCTGGTCGCCCACGATGCCCGCCACCGGGCGCCCGCGCAGCGCGCTCACGCGCGCCTCGCCGTAGATCTCCGCCGACGAGCGGATCTCCGGCAGCATCGCTCGCGGCACGCCGATCAGCTCGAGGCTGTCCTCGTGCCAGTCGAGCGTGCGCAGGTCCATCAGCAGCGTGCGGCTGGCATTGGTCACGTCGGTCACGTGCACTCCGCCGTCGATGCCGCCGGTGAGGTTCCAGGCGATCCAGCTGTCGATCGTGCCGAACGCCAGCTCGCCCGCGTCCGCGCGCTCGCGCGCGCCGGCGACGTGCTCGAGGATCCACGCGATCTTCGGGCCGGAGAAGTAGGTCGAGAGCGGTAGCCCGACGTGCTCGCGCAGACGGTCGACGCCGTGCTCGCCGGCCAGCGCGCCGACGAGCTCGGCGGTGCGGGTGTCCTGCCACACGATCGCGTTGTGGATCGGCTCGCCCGTGGCGCGGTCCCAGACCACGGTCGTCTCGCGCTGGTTGGTGATGCCGATCGCGTCGACGTCCGCGGCGGCGAGGCCGGAATCGGCGAGCGCCTCCTCGATCACCTCGAGCGTCCGCTCCCAGATCTCCAACGGATCGTGCTCGACCCACCCCGCGCGGGGCAGGATCTGCGCGTGCTCGCGGCGCGCTTGCGCGACCGTGTTCGCGTCCTCGTCGAACACGATCAGCCGCGTGCTCGTGGTGCCCTGGTCGAGCGCGGCGAGGTAGCTGGGCACGCCCGGGAGCCTAACCGGCCAACCCGCTCGGCGGGCTCCGCGCCCGGTGTATGGTCAGCCCCGATGCCGTCTCTCCCCAAGCGGAGCCGCGCGATGGTGATCGCGGCCGCGCTGCCGCTGGCGCTGCTCGTGAGCGCGGGGGTCCCCGACCGGCACGGCGGCGGCCTGGCGGTGCAGGCGCAGGCGCAGGCGCGGGCGGCCGGCGCCACGGGCGGCCTGGTGCTGACCGCGCCCCCCACGGCGACGACACCGCTAACCCAGACGCCCCCCTCCAAGCCCGGCGGCCAGCTGTTTCGGGTGGTGGGCTGCGCCAGCCGAGGCGGGCCCTACCGCGGCGGCCCCGCGGTCCGCAAGGTCGCGATCGGGTTCGACGACGGGCCCGCGCCCGACACGGGCGCGTTCGTGACGATGCTCGAACGCGAGCACGCCGGCGCGACGTTCTTCATGATCGGCCGCCAGGTCAGCTCCACCTACCGCGACGTGATCCTGCGCGAGCTGCGCAACGGCGACGTCCCCGGCGACCACACGTTCACGCACCCCGACCTCACCTTCAGCCGCGACGTGCGCGGCGAGCTCGAGAGCACGCTGTCGGCGATCCGCACCGCGAGCGGCTACACGCCGTGCGTGTTCCGCCCGCCCTACGGCGACTACAACGCGTCGGTCGTTGCGACCGCGCATTCGCTGGGCCTCGCCACGGTGCTGTGGAACGTCGACCCGCGCGACTGGACGCGGCCGGGGGTGCGCTCGATCGTCGACACGGTGCTCGCGGAGGTGCGGCCCGGCTCGATCATCATCTCCCACGACGGCGGCGGGCCGCGCGGGCAGACGCTCGCCGCGTACCCCCAGATCATCGCCGCGCTGCGCGCGCGTCACTACCGGATCGTGACGATCCCCGAACTGCTGGGCTTCCGGCCGGTGTACGAGCCCTGCATCAAGCTCTGCGACGGGATCGGGGTGCCGCGGCAGAAGCTTCCCCGCGGCGCCATCTTGCAGGCCGCGCCGGGCCCGTGAGTTTCCACTAAGCTCCTGCCGTGCACCGGCCGATGAGGTCCGTGCAGTTCACGCGCCCGTAGCTCAGTGGTCAACGGTTCTCTTCGGGGAGCCAAAGAGCAGCGGTCTTTCAAGCCGCAGGCCGCGGGTTCGATTCCCGCCGGGCGCATCTTCGGTCGGGTCCCGCCCCGCCTCCGACAGCCGCAGGACGTCCGGCGAAATGCCGCACCACGTCCGGCGAAATGGTGCGCGCGACCCCGCGAAACGCGCGTTGACAAGCGCCGCGAATCGTGATTTATATGTCTGTGGCGGGAAGGCACCCGCGCACTCGCACAGGCAGAGCGAGTGGTCGTGACGCTAGGAAGCCAGTGGAGAGGCAGGAGATGGGGAAAGGGTCGAGCAGGATGCCCGACCGGCGACATGGGGGCGGGGGGCGGCGCGTGTGGAGCCTCGGCGGTGCCGCGGACGTGGGGAGCGACGTCCGATGACGGCACGCGAAGCCGGCTGCCACGAGCAGCGCATGCTCAGATCCCTCCATGGCCGCTGGCCCTACCGCCGCTCGCACGCGCGCCACGACCACCACCTGCTCGTGCGGGTGCAGCAACAACCGCGTTGCTGGTGCCCGAGCGGGCGCCGGTACACGCTCGCCGGCCTGCGCGCCTCGGGCCGGCGACCCCAGGAGGGGTGAGGGGCAGAGGGGACGGGACGCCTAACCCTGCAGGCCCGACGCGGTGGGGCGGGCCTGCAGGGCTGGGCTCCCGCCGTTCGGCCCGCCGCCCGCCGCCTCGTCCGCCGCGGTGGCGTGGCGCGCGATCGCGTCGATGATCTGCGGCCACAGCGCCCGCGGAAGGTCGTGCCCCATCTTGGGCACCATCATCAGCCGCGCGCCCGGAATCGCGCGCGCGGTGGCTCGGCCCCCGGACGGCGTGACGAGCCGGTCGGCGGTCCCGTGGATGATGAGCGTGGGGGCGGTGATCGAGTGCAGGTCCGCGGTGCGGTTCCCCGACGCGATGATCGCCGCGAGCTGTTTGCCGGTCCCGAACGGGTCGCGGTCGCGGTCGAAGCTGCGCGCTGCGAGCGTGCGGACGTCTTCGGGGTCCCGCTCGATCTCGCGTGAGCCGATCGCCTCGAACACGCGCGTGATGTGTTCGATGTAGGCGTCGCGTTCGCGCGGAGCCCGGCGCAGGAAGATGGGGTACAGGCCAACGGCGGGCTGGCCGCTGCGGCGGCTCCCGGTCGTGGACATGATCGACGTCAGCGATCGCACCAGCCCCGGGTGCCGCGCGGCGAGCGTCTGGGCGATCATGCCGCCCATCGAGGCGCCGATCACGTGGGCGGGGGCGAGGTCGAGCTCGCGCAGCAGGCCCGCGGCGTCGGCGGCCATGTCGTCGAGGTCGTACCGGGCGGCCGACCGCGAACGCGTGAGCAGCTGAAGCGGCGTGGGGGCCCGCCCGGGAACGTGCGTGGAGCGCCCGGCGTCCCGGTTGTCGAAGCGCACCACGTGCAGGCCCCGCGCGGCGAGCTGCTCGCAGAAGTCCTCCGGCCACGCGATCATCTGGGTGCCGAGCCCCATGATCAGGAGCGCGGTCGGGTCGGCCGGGTCCCCGAACGTCTCGTAGCAGAGCGTGATTCCCCCGCCGACGTCGCAGAACTGCTCGGACATTCGCGCGATGGTAGCTGCTGTCGACGCTAGGATCGAGATTGATGGCCGCAACCCGGCAAGCGAGCCTGGCCGACATCTCGACCGACGAGGCGCGCCTCTCGATCGACACGATCCGAGCGCTGTCGATGGACGCCGTGCAGAAGGCGAATGCGGGCCACCCCGGCACCGCGATGGCGCTGGCGCCGCTCGGCTACACGATCTTCCGCCACTTCCTGCGCGCCAACCCCGCGGACCCGCAGTGGCCCGGCCGCGACCGCTTCGTGCTCTCGGCGGGACACGCGTGCGTGCTGCAGTACTCGCTGCTGCACCTCACCGGCTACGACCTCGGCATCGAGGACCTGGAAGCGTTCCGCCAGTGGGGGTCGCGCTGCCCCGGGCACCCCGAGCGGGGGCACACCCCGGGGATCGAGGTGACGACCGGCCCGCTCGGGCAGGGCGTGGGCAACGCGGTCGGGATGGCGATCGCCGAGCGGTTCCTCGCGGAGCGCTTCAACCGGCCGGGGAACGAGCTCGTCGACCACCACACGTACGTGATCTGCTCGGACGGCGACATGATGGAGGGCGTCAGCCAGGAGGCCGCGTCGATCGCAGGCCAGTTCGGGCTCGGCCGGCTGATCGTCTGCTACGACGAAAACCGGATAACGATCGACGGCAGCACCACGATCTCCTTCGACGGGGAGGATCACGCCGCGCGGATGGCCGCGAACGGCTGGCACGTGCAGCGCGTGGAGGACTCGGAGAACCTCGACGACCTCCACGCCGCGATCGCCGCCGGGCGCGCGGAAGCGGAGCGGCCGTCGTTCATCGTGGTCCGCTCGCACATCGCCTACCCGGCGCCGCACGCGGTCGACACCGCCGGGGCGCACGGCGCGCCGCTCGGCGAAGACGAGGTGCGCGCCGCCAAGGAGGTGATGGGCTTCGATCCAGACGCCAGGTTCGTCGTCGACGAGCGCGTGCGCGAGCACATGTCGCTGCTCGAGGACGGCGCAGCGGCGCAGAGCGAGTGGAGCGAGCGCGAGGCCGCCTGGCGCGAGGCGCACCCGGACCTCGCAGAGGAATGGGACCGTGCGCTGGCGGGCAGCCTGCGCGACGGCTGGCAGGACGCGCTCCCCGAGTTCGACGCGGGCGAGAAGATCGCGACGCGCTCGGCGGGGCAGAAGACGATGGCGGCGTTCTCCGAGTACGCGCCCGAGATGATCGGCGGCGCGGCCGACCTGGTGGAGTCGACGAAGACCCTGTTCGAAGGGGCCGGCCTGTTCTCGCGCGTGCACGGGGGACGCAACGTGCCGTTCGGCATCCGCGAGCACGGGATGGGCGCGATCGTCAACGGCGCAGCGGTTCACGGCGGGATCGTGCACCCCTACGGCTCGACGTTCCTGGTGTTCTCCGACTACATGCGCGCATCGGTGCGTCTTAGTGCCCTGATGGAGATCCCGGTGGTGTGGGTGTGGACCCACGACTCGGTGGGTCTCGGCGAGGACGGCCCGACCCACCAGCCCGTCGAGCACTACGCGGCGCTGCGCGCGATCCCGCACCTGTGGGTGATGCGCCCGGCGGACGCGAACGAGACGGTGGAGGCATGGCGGGCCGCGCTGGAACGCGACGATGGCCCCGTGGCGCTGCTGCTCTCGCGCCAGAACGTGGTCACGCTCGACCGCACGGAGGTGGCCGCCGCCGAGGGCCTGCACCGCGGCGCATACGTGCTGTGGGACTCCGCACCCGAGCCCGACGTGATCCTCATGTCGACGGGCGCGGAGGTCGGGCAGACCCTCGAGGCGGGCCAGACGCTCGCTCGGGACGGGATCGCGGTGCGCGTCGTGTCGATGCCGTGCATGGAGCTGTTCGAAGCCCAGCCCGAGGACTATCGCGAGCAGGTGCTGCCCGCGGCGGTGCGCGCGCGCCTGGCGGTGGAGCCCGGGGCGAGCATGAGCTGGTGGCGCTGGGTGGGGAGCGAGGGCGACGTGCTCGGCCTCGATCGCTTCGGAGCCTCCGCACCGGGTACGACGGTGCTGGAGAAGCTCGGGTTCGACGTCGCGGGGATCCTCCGGCGCGCCCGGGCACTGCTGCAATCGAAAACCTAAGGAGGCGTCATGCCTGCGGACTCACTGCAACCACTCCAGCGCCTGTCGGCCCTCGGCCAGAGCGTGTGGGTGGACTTCCTCTCGCGCGAGTCGATCCGCGGCGGCCACCTTCAGGAGCTGATCGACGACTTCGCCGTGGTGGGCGCGACGTCGAACCCGACGATCTTCGAGAAGGCGATGACCGCGGGTGACGCCTATGACGAGCAGCTCTCGGAGCTGGTCGCCTCGGGCGCGGACGCCGAGGCGGCGTTCTGGGCGCTCGCCGAACAGGACATCCGCGAGGCCTGCGACCTCTTCCGGGAGACGTTCGACGGGGGCGCCGGACGCGACGGCTACGTGTCCCTCGAGGTCGACCCGCGCCTGGCGTACGACTCGCTGGCGACGTTCCGTGAGGCCATGCGCATCCACGAATCGGTCGACCGCCCGAACCTGATGGTGAAGATCCCGGCCACCAAGCCGGGCCTCGCCGCGATCGAGGACGCGATCGCGAAGGGCCGCTCGATCAACGTCACGCTGATCTTCTCGCTGCGCCGGTACGCGGAGGTGGCGGAGTCCTACATCCGCGGGCTCGAGCGCCTGGTCGCGGAGGGCGGCGACCCGCGTCCGGTCGCGTCGGTGGCGAGCTTCTTCGTGTCGCGCATCGACACCGAGGCCGATAAACGGATCGAAGCGATCGGCGGGCACGACGACCTGCTGGGCAAGCTCGCGATCGCGAACGCGAAGCTCGCCTACAAGCACTACCAGGAGGCGTTCTCGGGGCCGCGCTGGGACTTCCTCGCAGGCAAGGGCGCGACGCCGCAGCGCGTGCTGTGGGCGTCGACGTCGACGAAGAACCCGTCCTACCCCGACGTGATCTACATCGAGGAGCTGCTCGGCCCCGACACCGTGAACACGATGCCGGAGGACACGATCAAGGCCTACCAGGACCACGGCGAGCCGGAGTCGAGGCTGGCGCAGGGGATCGGCGAGGCCGAGCAGGTGTTCCAGCGGCTCGAGGCCGCAGGCGTGGACTACACCGACGTGACCGACACCCTCGAGCGCGAGGGCGTCGAGAAATTCGCGGAGTCGTTCGCGGAGCTGATCGACTCGCTGAAGCAGAAGTACGACACGCTCACGCCGGCCTGACGCTGACGCGCCCCCGCTATCGGTAGGGCACGGGGATCAGCACGTTGATCGTGAGCGGGCCCGACGGGAACGCGCGCGCGTGCACCGTGTACACCTGGAACGTTTCCCCGCGATACAGATAGCGGCCCCGTTCGGGCACGGTGCCGGGTTCGGGGCCGAGGCTGTTCTTGACGAGCGTGCCCTTGCCCGGCTTGCCGTTGCCCATGTACATCAGCACGCGCAGCCCCGCCAGCCGCCTTGTCAGGCGCAGGTAGCCCTCGTCGTCCTGGATCGAGAGCACGAAATGGCCGATCTTCTGTCCGTTGAGCGTGAGCGGCGCGGTCACGGGGGCGAGCACGTACGGGCCGCCGTCGTCGACCAGCAGGCCTTTGGTGCCGTACACGCGCAGGCGCACGATGTGGTGGTGAAGCAGCGCTTCGACGGCCTTGCGCGTGGCGACGGGGTCGTTGTGGGAGACGGCTTCCAGGAGCGCGGTGTTCTGCTGGACGCGTTCGATCTGGGGCTGCGTGCGATGCCCCGCCTCGGCCTGGTAGATCAGGCGCGCGAGCCGGCTGATGGTCTTGTACGTGGTGGCTTCGCGCGTGGGCGCGCAGACTTCGGCGGTGGAGGGGACCGTGCGGAACAGGTAGATGCGCAGGTCGCCCGAGGGGAACGCCTTGCCGGGGAACGACGCGAACGCGTAGTGGACGCCGCCGATCGTGATGGCGCCCCTGTCGGGCAGGGCGCCCCGGCGCAGCGGGAACGACCCGCCGACGCTCCTGCCGTGCGCGCGCAGGGCCACCTTCCCGCCGGTGATCCCTTCGGACTCCGCCAGGAAGCCTTCGTCGCTCCACACGCTGGTGGCGTATTCGCCGATCGGCAGCGTGTTGGCGGTCGCGCCGGGCGGCAGGATCGTCCCCGTGAGCGGCGTCAGCGCGGGACCGCCCGCGTCGGCCAGCAGCGCGCCGTGGTGGGTGACGCGCAGGTTGGTGAGCTTGCCGGTGGCCACGAGTTCCTGGGCGGCCGCCTGAGCAGCCGCGGCGTCGTTCGTGGCGACCGCGCGAGAGAGCGCCTGCGAGCGGGCGACGAAGCGTCTGGCGACCTTGGTGCGTTCGCTGAACACGCCCTCCCCGTACACGCGCTGCATCACGTGCGCCAGGTCTTCGACGACCGTGGCCTGGCAGCTCGTCTGGGGGCCTTCGGTGGCGGCGACGACGTGCCCGCCGGAGCCGCAGCCGGCGATCGTCCAGGCGAGCGAGGCTGCGACGGCTGGACACCAGCAGGCCCGGACGACTCGGCGCGCGCCGAGCCGCGGCCTGCTCCTTGGGTACTGCATCGCGGCACACATGGTAGGGAGCGGGGCGGGGGCCCGCGCCACGTGACGAAGGTCTGTTAGCGTCGCGTCCCGTGCCGGTAGCGCTGATCTCGGGAGCGTCCACAGGAATAGGTCGCGCCACCGCGCTGGGCCTCGCGAAGTCCGGTTGGACGGTGCTCGCGGGCGTCCGCGGCGCCGACGCGGGCGACCAGCTCCGCGCGGATGCGCCCGACGGGCGCGTGCAGCCGATCACGCTCGATGTGACCAGCTCGGCGGACGTGGCGTCGGCGAGCGAGCACGTGCGGGGGCTGAACGGGGCCGGCGGCGGGCACGGCCGCCTGGATGCGTTGATCAACAACGCGGGCATCGGCGTGGGCGGGCCGGTGGAGCTCATCGACGACGAGGACCTGCGGCGGCAGTTCGACGTGAACGTGTTCGGGCAGATCGCGCTCACCCGCGCGCTGCTGCCGGCGCTGCGCGCGGCGCACGGGCGGATCATCTTCACGTCCTCGATCGGCGGGAAAGTGGCGACGCCGTTCACCGCGCCCTATGGCGCCTCCAAGCACGCGATCGAGGCGTTCGGGGACGCACTGCGCGTGGAGCTGATCTCCTCGGGCGTGCAGGTGGCGCTCGTGGAGCCGGGTTCGGTGGCGACGCCGATCTGGGGCAAGGGCAGAGAAGAAGCAGACCGGCTGACGCTCCCCCCGGAGCTCGAGCCCGTCTACGGCGCGGCGATCCCGAAGCTCGAAAAGGTGCTCGAGGACACGGGCAGGCGCGGCGTGCCGCCCGAGGTGGTCGCGAAGACGATCGAGGGTGCACTGGGGGCCCGGCGGATGCGGGCGCGCTACCTCGTGGGCAATGACGCGCGTGTGATGCTGGCGCTGAAGCGGCTGCTGCCGGACCACATGTTCGACCGCGTGATCCGGCGCGCGATGGGTCTCTGAGCGACCGCGCTCACGCTCCGGGCGCCGGGGGCTGGTAGACCGCCAACCACGCGAACAGGCTCGTGGTGGCGGCCTGCGTCTGCAGCATGCCCGGACGCGCATAGCGTGCGGGCAGCGTCTCGCCGTTCCAGGAGAGCAGGTAGAGCCCCGCTCCGTTGAGCGCGCGACTCTGGGCGTCGGCGGCGTTCTGGGCGGCCATCCGGTAGAGCGTGGGGTTGCCGTCGATCCCGTACAGCGCGAGCATCCACTGCAGATAGATCGCGTCGTACTGGGGCGAGAAGTCGAGCAGGTAGCCGAAGCGGTTCAGCGCGGTCTGCGCGAGCGACTCCGCGCGCGTGCAGCGCCCGGGTTCCGCAGCGGCGTGGCACAGGGCGGCCTGCGCGTAGATCAGCGGTCCCTCGATGTAGTCGATGGGGGTGGAGTCGATGCTGCTTCCGGCGTAGAGCCCGTCGTGCGCGCTGAAGCCGCTCGTGTCGGCCCACGCGAGGAACCGCTGCGCCTGCGCGAGCGCGAAGCTCGAGTGCGCCTGTTCGTAGAGCAGCACCGCGAGCAGCGACGCCGACGCGAGCGCCTCGCCGGCCTTGTAGGGGTGCGTGGTGTTCCACCAGATGCCGCCGCCGCGCGCGTCCCACCCCACCGCGGCGATGTAGCGCAGCGCTCGCATCGCGTCGGCGAGGTACCGGCGCTCCCCGGTGGCGCGGTAGGCGTTCACGAACGCAAGTCCCCACCAGCCGTTGTCGTCGAACCACGTCTCCGTCGACGCTTCGCGGTCGCCGGGATACGGGGAGAAGCCGGGGACGGGGCGCAGCCCGCGGTTCATGTAGCGCTCGGCGCCGCGCGCGAAGCGGTCCAGCGCCGCCCTGTTGGCGGTCGTGGGCTGCGCCGTCGCGATCGCGTCCAGCGCCTCGAACAGCGGCACGACGTCCCAGATCGTGGCCAGGGGATAGCGGTCGCGGTCGCCGAGCCGCGCGTCATACCAGCCACGGCGACCGTCGTGCCATCGCGCGAGCGCGATCGCCACGCCGTGCCGGGCGAGGGCGAGGTAGCGCTGCTGCGAGGGCCCCGGCGGCGGCTGCGCGCAGACGGTCCCGGCGACGGCGAGGCTCCCGGCGAGCGCGGCGACGCAGGCGAGGAGCAGAGCTGTGCGACGTCCCATGGACCCCATAACCCGACCATATGCGCAACGTCGCGGCGCTAGCGTGTGTGCCTTGGCAACCAACGAGGAGCTGCCCGCCGCGCACCTGCCCGCGCCGCCGTCCGAACGGCGGGCTTGGGTGGCCGCATGCGCGGTGTGCGCCGTGGGCCTGGCGTTCCTCGTTGCGGTGCTCACGGGCGCGGTCGGTCGCGGCGCCGCCTCGGTCACGCCGCCGCCGGTGCCGGTGGTGGCGACCACGCCTGCGCCCGCGGGAGCCTCGGCGGCCGCCGGCACGGGGCCCGCGGGGGCGCTCGTGGCGCGCCCGTCGGCGGCGGAGGAGCGGGCGCAGCGGCGCGCGCTGGTGGGGGCGACGGTCACCCACATCTCGCGGCGCTGGATGGAGGGCTTCTACCCGATCTACGCGACCGCCCAGCACACGTTCGGCGTGGACTGGCTGCTGATCGCATCGATCCACATGCAGGAGAGCGCGTTCTCGACCGCGCCGGGGATCTACGGCGGGCTGAACTTCGCCCACTGCTGCGGCGGGCCCATGCAGTTCAACGTGACGAATGGGCCGGTGAGCACGTGGGACCTCGTGGCCAACTCCTACATCTACGGCGTGCGACCCGCCTCCTATGACCACGCCACGACCAGGCACCCGTCGATCTACGACGACTTCGACTCGATCATGGCGGCGGCGCACCTGCTCTCGGCCGACGGCGCCGGCTATCGGCTCGACGCGTCGGCGTGGAACGCGGCGTACGACTACTACGGGCACGACCTCACGGGCGTGCTCTACGCGGACGAGGTGCTGGCGCGCGCGATCGGTTGGTCCCAGCACGGGTTCTGCATCAACTGCGGCGTGCGCAGGTCGCTGATCAACGCGGTCGAAGCGGCATACGGCGCGCCCGTGCGCGCGGCGCTGTCAGAAGAAGCACGGGAGCGCGCCACCGCCGGACAGCGCACCGCGGCCGCGCAACGCTCCTCCTCGCGGGGGCGCGCGGGCCGCCGCTGAGGAGGCGGGGGGCCGGCCCGTCCCTCCGGACGCGGAACGGGCCAACTGTGTCACACAATTGGCCCGTTGCGCGGGTGGACTCCCTCGATGCTCCCGGCGTGGGAGCGTCGCACTGCCGCTTCTTCCCGTCCCTAGGTCGCGGCCCCCGCGAGCAGCTCGCCGGCGACGCGATCGGTGGCGCCGGAGCTGCCACCGAGCAGGCGACGCGAGAGCTGCGCGCGACGGAAGTACAGCGGCGCGTCGTGCTCCCACGTGGCGCCGATGCCGCCGTGCACGGAGATCATCGCGCGCGCGGCGAAGTCGAGCGCCCTGCCGGACACGGAGCGCGCGGCGCTGGCGGCGAGCGGGAACTCGCCGGGTGAGCCGTTGCGCGCCCAGCCCGCGTAGTAGAGCAGCGAGCGGCCGTTGTCGAGCTGGCGCAGCACCTCGGTGAGCGAGTGCTTGACGGCCTGGTAGGAGCCGATCGCACGCCCGAACGTGTGACGCTCCTTGGCGTACGCGACGGCCACGTCGAGTGCCGTTTCGACGCTGCCGATCGACTCGGCGGCGATCAGCGCCTGCGCGAGGTACCACGCGGAGGCGAGGTCGTCGGCGGAGGCGTCGAGAATCGTCGCGGGCGTGCCCGCGAGCGTGACGTGCCCGAGCTTGCGGGTGGAGTCGTAGCGCATCACCTGCTCGACCTCGAGCCCGGCGGCACCGGCCTCGACGGCGAACCCGACGGGGCTGCCGTCCTTGATGCCCACGCCCACGAGCACGTCCGCGCCGGGCGCGTCGGGCACGAACGCGACGTGCCCTGTGACGGTGCCGTCGGCGCCCACGGCTGGGAGCTCCGCGCGTGCGAGCCCGCGAGCGGGGTCGCACGTCCATCGGGCCTCCAGTTCGCCGGGCGGCTCGGCGGGTAGGTAGGCGGCGCGCTTCTCGCCGCTGGCGAGCGGGGCGAGCAGGCCGTCGCCGGCGCTGCCCGATCCGAGGATGGCGGTCGCGGGGAGGTGCCCGAGCAGCGGCACACCCGCGAGCACGCGCCCGCACTCGCCGAGCACGAGCATCGCGTCGAACACGTCGAGCCCGGCGCCTCCATGGGCATCGTCGATCAGAAGGCCGGGCCAGCCGGCCTCGGTGGCCATCGGCCACAGGTCGGGCAGAGCGCTCTGGTCGGAGTCGAGCGCCTCACGGGCGGCCTCGACGGTCTTGAAGCGCGAGAGCGCGCCGCGCGCGGCCTCGCGCAGGAACACCTGCTCGTCCGAGAGTGCGAGGTTCATGCCGCAGCCCCTTCCTTGGAGCGCAGCTCGGAGAAGGGGATGCCCTTGTCCAGCCGCGGCTCGGGCGGCAGCCCGAGCACGCGCTCGCCGATCGTGTTGCGCAGGATCTCCTCGGTCCCGCCGGCGGACTTCAGGCCGGGAAGGAACGAGATCATGTACGCCCAGTCGCTGTCCTCATCGAGCGCGTCCGGCCCGAGCACATCGGCGATCAGGTCGCCCGCGCGGATCGCGCCGTTGACGATCGTGACCTTTGCGAGGCCTGCCTCCGGGCCTGGGATCTGGCCTTTCTGCAGCGCCGTGAGCGTGCGGTAGCCGGTGAAGCGCACCGCGAGCAGTTCGCTGGCGATCTCGCCGAGCTGGTGGCGCACCTCGGGGTCGCGCCGCGCGGCCTCGTCGCCGGCGATCGCGGCGGCGAAGCGCGTGGAGTTGTACCCCATGCCCTCGCCTCCCAGGCCGATCGTGACGCGCTCGTACATGAGCGTGGTCAGGGCGGTGCCCCAGCCGTTGCCGACGCCGCCTACGACGGCGCCCTCCTCGAGCGCGACGTCGTCGAAGAAGACCTCGTTGAACTCGGCCTCACCGGAGATCTGGCGCAGACCGCGCACCGTGACGCCCTCGGCGTCCATCGGCACGATGAACATCGTCATGCCCTTGTGCTTGGGCACGTCGGAATCGGTGCGGGCGAGCAGCAGGCCGTAGGAGGCGAACTGCGCGTTGGTGGTCCACACCTTCTGGCCGGTCAGGCGCCAGCTGCCGTCGTCCTGCTGGCGGGCGCGCGTCTGGACAGCGGCGAGGTCAGAGCCCGCGGCGGGCTCGGAGAACAGCTGACACCACACCTCGTCGCCGTGGAGCATGGGGCCGAGGTAGCGCGTCTTCTGCTCGTCGGTGCCGTGGGCGATGATCGTGGGACCGAGCATGCCCACGCCGATCGCGTCGAGGATGCCGGGCACTTTGGCGCGGGCGATCTCCTGGTTGCAGATCACCTGCTCGATCGGCCCGAGGCTCTGCCCGCCGAACTCCTTCGGCCAGGTCACCCCCGCGAGGCCCGCCTCGGCGAGCTTGCCCTGCCAGGCGCGGCGCGCCGCCACGATCTCGTCCTCGTCGGTGAGGGCGCCCTCCCCCTGCAGCACCGGGGCGCTGTGCTTGTTCTGATCGAGCCAGGCCCTCACCTGCGCTCGATAGGCGCCCTGGTCGGGTGTGTCGTCGAGATCCACTTGGCATCCTCCTTTGGCTGACTGACCAGTCAATCGCTCGTCCGGGAACGGTACTCCTCGGCGGCCGGCGGCGCGTTACCGGCCTACGCGCCGGGCGGCATTTCGCGCTCGGCGACGGGCGCCTGGTGGTAGACGTCCTCGAAGCCGTGGTCGAGCAGCTTGCGCGCCTGCGTGCCGGGTTCGGCCGAGTTGAGCACGACGACCCCGAGCCGCACGCCCTTGCGCTCGGCGGTGGCGACGAGGCAGCGCCCCGCGGCGATCGTGTAGCCGGTCTTCAGCCCGGTGGCCCCTGGGTAGTGGTAGATGAGCAGGGGGTTGTTGTTGGTGAGGTACAGCTTGCCGCCCTTGATGGGGAAGGGCAGCGCAGCCGTGTAGGTGCGCGTGACACGCGCGATCCGCGGCTGCTGCAGGTCGGCGTGCGCGAGCTCGGCGAGATCGGCTGCGCACGAGTAGTTGTGCATGTCGTAGAAGCCGGAGGGGGACGAGTAGCGCGTGCACCCCATCCCGAGCTCGGCGGCCTCCTTGTTCATGTCGCCCACGAACGCGTGCACGCTCCCGGCGACGCGCTGCGCGAGCGCGTACGCGGCGTCGTTGCCGGAGGGGAGCAGCAGCCCGTACAGCAGCGTCTCGAGCCGCACGTGGTGCCCGAGCGGGAGCACTCCGACCTTCGAGCCGCCCTGGTCGTAGGCGAGCTTGGTGATCAGCACGGGCGTGCTCGGCGGCGCGGCCTGCACGGTGACGAGCGCGGTCATCATCTTGGTGAGGCTCGCGATACGCAGTCGCTGGGTGGGTTCGCGCTGCCACAGCACCTGGCCGGTGTCGAGGTTGAACAGCAGGCCGGCGCGGGGCGGGTGGTGGAAGACGATCTGGACGGGGTCGGCGGCGGGGTTGCCGAGGCCGGTGAGCGGCAGCGCGCGCCCGGCGAGCGGCAGGCCGAGCGCCGAGACGGGGGGTCCCTTCGAGGCGTGCTCGGCCCTGATCGCGGGACGGCCCTCGCGGTGCCGGCCGGCGTGGCTGCTTTTGGCGAACGCCATGGTGAGCCCGGCGGCGAGCAGCGCGACGACCGCGACGAGGCCCGCGCCGATCCGGCGGCGGCGGCGTCGCTGCGCCGCGCGCGTGCGCCGCTCGCGGCTCTGGGTGGGCGTCATGAACGGCGACGTGCTCATCGCGGCGGGTTGCGCATCGCGCCGATTATCCCCACGCTGAGCAGCACGAGGATCAGTATCGAGAGGACCCCGGCGGCGGTGAGCCCCTGTTCGGAGATCGAGGCGATGGTCAGGCCGGCGAAGCCGACGATGAACAGCATCACGACCAGCTGCACGACGAGCCGTCTCATCGCGCGGGAACCCTCCGGGGCTCCGGGCGGGCGCGCGCGAGGCGCGTGGAGGGGAGCGCCCCCTCGGGCGCGCACGCGTGCATCTGCCTCTAGTAAACCGGCCGCGACGGCCGCGGGCCGCCGCTGGGGCCCCGGCGCGGGACCAGCAGCCTGATCACGAGCAGCCCGAACAGGAACCCTCCCACGTGGGCGAAGTACGCGACGCCTTCGCCGCTGCCGACGGGGCTGGCGAGGCCGGCGGCACCGAACCACAGCTGCGTGAGGAACCAGACTCCCAGCAGCACCAGCGCGGGCAGCTCCACGATCGTGACGAAGAAGATGATGAAGATGAGAGTGAGCACGCGCGCGCGGGGATAGAGCAGGATGTAGGCGCCCAGCACCGCGGCGATCGCGCCCGAGGCGCCGAGCGTGGGGGCGGTGGAGTTCGGATCCACGAGCACCTGCGCCGCGAGCGCCACCACGCCGCCCGCGAGGTAGAAGAGCGGGAAGCGCAGGCGACCGAGGCGATCCTCGAGCGTCGGGCCGAAGATCGCCAGGAA
>Ga0187823_10000022_pt1 | contig 28498 bp, 25 predicted proteins | sample NC_wetland_sal_i_12_FD_132968 | JGI IMG/M metagenome (GOLD analysis project Ga0187823, IMG submission 132968) | Wetland sediment microbial communities from Neuse River Estuary, North Carolina, USA - SourceSoil_3 | ecosystem: Environmental > Aquatic > Freshwater > Wetlands > Sediment | place...
AGCGGGCCGGCGGAGAGGTGCGGCTCGGGATCTTTCGGATCGAGCGCTGCGGCCTGCTTGTAGGCTTCGATGGCGCCGTCGGCATCTCTGGTCTCGAGCAGGTGGCCCAGGGAGAGCCAGGCTCGCGCCTGCCCCTCGGCAACGTGCGCCGTGGGCTTGAGCCTGGTGGCGGCGCGCAGGAACTGTTCGGCATCGGGTTGGTGGGCCTTCGCCAGCATGAGACCAAGATTGAGATTGGATTCGAACACGCTGGGCTTGGCGGCCACCGACTTGCGGTAGGCGGCAATCGATTCCTCAGCCCTGCCCAGCGCGTTGTACACGAATCCGAGATCGAACCAGGCGGCGAAGTTGTCGGGATCCCGCGCCACCACTTTTTTCAGCAGAGGCTCGGCGGTGGGATAGTCCTGTTTCTCGATCGCGCTTTCAGCCTGAATGAGCTCGGGAGGGGAAGAGGGATCGTCGACCGCCACTTTGTGATGGCGCACGCTCGGGCCGCTTTGGGCGTTGGCGGCAACAGCGAACAGTGTAAGCAACACGATCACACGTAGGCCCAGACATCCTCGTCTGGGCGAGCGAGCGCTGTTCGCCGATAAGTTCGCTTCAAATTGCATGCCGCTCGCCGCGTCTGCCGAGCTGGGCTCGGCTGGGCAGGTGAGGACACCTCCCCCTATGCGGGCGTTCTTACTTCCGTCCGTTGCTTGGCGTTCCATTTCCGTTCAACACCCGCGCCAGAAATTTTCCGGTGTAGGAATTCGGCAGCTTCGCAATCGCCTCGGGCGGGCCGGCACCCACCACGTATCCCCCCCGTTCGCCGCCTTCGGGGCCGAGGTCGATGACCCAGTCCGCCGTCTTGATGACTTCCAGATTGTGTTCAATGACCAGGATGGAGCCCCCTGCTTCAATTAGACGGCGGAAAGCCGAGAGTAGTTTGCTGACGTCGTCAAAATGCAGCCCGGTCGTGGGCTCATCAAAAATATAAAGCATGCGATTGCGGCGGCGGGCCTGGCCGGCAGCTCCTGAGGGACGGCCAATATCCCGTGACGCCGGCTGCAGGTGAGCGGCCAGCTTCATGCGCTGGGCTTCGCCTCCGGAAAGCGTGGTGGCGGACTGGCCCAGGCGCAAATAACCCAGCCCCACTTCCTCGAGGACGCGCAGCTTCTCCACCACCTTGGGTACGCCCGAGAAGAAATGCAGCGCCTCCCGGACCGTAAGGTTCAGGACATCATGAATGTTCTTGCCGCGATAGCGCACATCCAGCACCTGGGGCTTGTAGCGCGCTCCCTTGCACTCTTCGCAGATCAGTTCCACGTCAGCCAGAAATTGCATTTCCACGGTGACGGTGCCGTCGCCCTGGCAGGTTTCGCAGCGGCCTCCGGGAATATTGAAGGAAAAATGCCCGGCGGTGAAACCGCGCTTCTTGGCCTCGGGCAGCGAGGCAAACAGATCGCGCATGCCGTCGAAGGCCTTGATATAAGTGACGGGATTGGAGCGCGGCGTCCGGCCGATGGGAGACTGGTCCACCAGGATGACGTCGTCGATAAGATCTTCGCCCTCCAATTCGCTCCAGTCCGGGGAGGGCAGCGGTTCTCCGTTGGTCTGTCTCTTGGCGGCGGACAAGGCCTGAAACAGCACGTCGTGCAACAGGGTTGACTTGCCCGACCCGGACACACCCGTGATCGCGACCAGCATGCCCAGCGGGACCGCGAAATCAATGTTCTTGAGATTATGGGCCCGCGCTCCGGAGATTTTGATCTGCCGCGAGCCGGGCTTGCGGCGCGCCGCAGGCAACTGGATTCCCAGCTCGCCCGAGAGGTAGCGCCCGGTCAGGGAACCCGGCGCCTGCAATATTTCCTTGTAGCTCCCGGCCGCAATCACCTGCCCGCCGCTTTCTCCCGCGCCCGGGCCGAGATCGAGAATGCGGTCTGAGGCGCGCATGACATCGGGATCGTGCTCCACCACCAGGATGGTGTTTCCCAGGTCGCGCAGGTCGTGCAGAATCTTGATCAGGCGGTGGGTGTCCCGGCTGTGCAATCCGATGGACGGCTCGTCCAGCACATACAACGTCCCCACCAGCCGCGACCCCAGGGAAGTCGCCAGCTGAATGCGCTGGGCTTCGCCTCCGGAGAGAGTCGAAGCCAGCCGGTCCAGAGTCAGGTATTCCAGGCCGACGTCAATCAGGAACTGCAGGCGCTCGTGTATTTCCTCCAGCAACTTGTCGGCTATGGCGGATTCCTGAGCGCTCAGCTTGACCCCGGAAAAAAACTTTGACGCCTCTTCGACCGTCATGCTGGTGACCTGGCAGATGTTCTTGCCATCGATCCGGACCTGCTGGGCTTCGATGCGCAGCCGGGCGCCGCCGCAGGCCGAGCAGGTGGAGTATCCGCGATAGCGGCTGAGGAAGACGCGCACGTGCAGCTTGTATTTCTTGCGCTCAAGATAGTTGAAGAACCCGCGTATGCCGGGGAATTTGCCTTCGCCTTCAATCACCTTTCGCTGCTGTTCGGGCTCAAGCTCGGTCCAGGCGACATCGAGCGGGATGTCGGCTTGCTTGGCGAAGCGTTTGAGCTCGGCGAAGAGCGTCCGGTATTTGGGCTTGGTCCAGGGATCGATCGCGCCTTCGTTCAGCGACTTCGACTGGTCGGGGATGACCAGGTCCATATCGAAGTCGATGGTGTTGCCGAAACCCTGGCAGCGCGGGCAGGCGCCGTAGGGATTGTTGAAGGAGAACAGGCGCGGCTCGGGCTCCTGGTAGCGCAGATTGCAGTGCTTGCACTCAAAGCGCTCGGAAAACCGGAGGCGCTGTGCGGGCTGATCGTCGCGTGGGGCAGTCTCAAAGATGACTTCGCCGGCCTCGCGATAGCTGATCTCGATCGCGTCCACGATGCGAGCGCGCGCCTCGGGGGAAACGACGAGCCGGTCAACCAGCAGGAACACCGGCTGGCCGAAGTTGACGTCGAGCAGGGATTCCGGGGTGGAGAATTCGAAGATTTGGCCGTTCTGGTAGAGCCGGTTGAAACCGCGCTGGCGCAGTTCGAACAGGCGGGTTCGCAGCTGATCGGAGAGGGCAGCGTCGGGGGTGCTCTTGCGGCAGCGCGGGCGGGACGCCCCCGCGACAGCCGGCGGGACGCCGGCGCTACGGTCCGGGGTCCGTTTCCTCGGTCGGGGTTCTTTCTCTTCGGCGCTGGCTGGAGAGGCGCCGGCCTGGAGCGGGAATAGGGCATTCAGACGAGTGCCCTCACCCAGCGCGAGAACGGCCGTAGTTACTTCATCGACCGTGTCTTTCTTGACCTCCTGGCCGCACTGTAGGCAGAAAGTGCGGCCCACGCGAGCAAAGAGCAGCCTGAGATAGTCGTAGATCTCGGTGGCCGTGCCCACTGTCGAGCGCGGGTTGCGCGTGGTGTTTTTCTGGCGGATAGCGACCGCCGGGGCGATGCCGTCGATGGAGTCGGCATCCGGCTTCTCGATGCGCTCCAGGAACTGACGGGCATAGGCGGAGAGCGACTCCACATAGCGGCGCTGGCCTTCGGCGTAGATGGTATCGAAGGCGAGCGACGACTTGCCGGAGCCGGAGACGCCGGTGACCACCGTTAATGAGTTGTGCGGAATTTCGAAGTCCACGTTCTTGAGGTTGTGAACCCGGGCACCGCGAACCACTATCGTTTCCGTGGACATCAGTTAAAAAGGACCCGTCGCCGCCGCGTTCGTGCCTATCTTCGGGAGGTGCACAGAAGGCTTCAGGAGCGACTGGCGAATCTTTCTATTATAAGGCAGGGTGGGATGCTGCGGAGATATCCGGAAAATCCAGCCGAGCTCCGCTCGGGGCCGGACGGGTCAGACCCGTCCCTACAAGATACCGGAAGGGTTATTGGTTTTCTTCGTCGCGCTTCTTGCTGTAGCGGACGGCCATGCCCGCTCCCAGCGTCATGAAAGCCACGGGCGGGAGCAGCAACACCAGGACGGCGCGGCTGATGGCGTTCTGGCCTTCCTTGCTGGTTCCCTTAGCGCTGCTGTAGCACATGATGCAGCCCTGGCTGAAGGCCGGGGCAACCCACAGCAGCAGAAACATCGCGAGCGTGACAATTCGCAGCTTCATCTCGGGGCTGTGGCGATCCCGACGCCCAGGTGCAGAATGCGGAATGCGTCGGGCAGAAATACCAGCATCATGGCGAGGCAAAATACCAGCGAACTCATGGTAACCCACTTCATGGCCGAAATCTCAAACTTCAGATGCATGAAGTAGCCGATGATCAGTCCGGCCTTGATGAGCGACAGGCCCATCAGGATCGACAGCATCCGGATCGGCTCCATGTTCTGATAAGCGAGATAGACCTCGATGCCGGTCATCACCAGCAGAGCAGCCCATACCCATAAAAATTGCCCTTTGGCATGATGTCTGTGGTTTTCGGCCACCCGCTGTTCCAAGGCTAACTGGGTTGCATCCATCATTTGAAGTAGAGCTCCTCAAAAGTTTTGGGCTAAAACTTTTCCCTAAACAATCCTCGTCGACATCAGGTACACCAGCGGAAAAATGAACATCCAGACCAGGTCCACGAAGTGCCAGTAGAGGCCGGCTACTTCAACGTCCGAGGCGTCATAAACCTTGGGCTTCAACCAGAGAATGACCGAGATCACCACTGCCGCCAACAGCAGGACATGGGCGCCGTAGTGGAACGGGCTATAGGCGGGCGTGCCCAGCCAGGCCACCAGCCACAATCCCAGCAGAATAGGGATAAACCATTTTCGCAGCGCGATGACTCCGAGATAGACCACGCCCAGCGTGACGTGCAACATGTGCATTCCGGTCAAACCGAAGAAGGTAGCGGCAAATTGCGGCACGGTTTTCGTAACGTTCACAAACTCGGGATTCCCGGGTGCACCCGGAGGCACGGGGAACACCGGCAGGCTCAAGCCTTCGGCGATCAGGTTGGTCCACTCGCGGCCGTGCAACACTACGAATCCCAGGCCGCACGCCATGGTGGCAAACAACCAGAGACGCTGGGCCTTGGCGTTCCCCTGAACCGCGGAGCGCACTGCGAACACCATGGTCAGCGAGCTGGTGAGCAGGAACGCGGTCATGAATGTCGCGTTCCGGATGCTTTCCGAATGAAACGGCGTCGGCCAGTTCGGGGTCGAAATGCGGCCGTAGGTGTAGGCGTACAACAGGGCTCCGAAGGTCAGCGAGTCGGAGAGCAGAAACAGCCACATCCCGATCTTCTTGGAATAGGTGCCGAACAGGGAAGGCTCGTAAACCCCCGGCACCTGCTGGAGAGCCACATCAGACATGGATTGATCTCCCGTTATTAATCTGGTGAAGCTTGTTCCGCACACCCGGGCGGCTAAAGCCGCCTTCTAAGAACCGACGTTATGCAGCGCTGAAGCGCTGCTCCACCCAACCCTGACGCGCGAACCGTGACTACCGCACGAACTCCAGAAGCGCGAAGATGTAAAGCCACACCAAAGCCATAAAGTGCCAGTACCAGGCGGTGACATCAACCACGATGCGCCGGTCTTCCACCGGCTTGTGGCGGAGCGCCGTGGCACCCGCGTACAGCAACACCAGGAGACCTCCCGCCAGGTGAAGCGCGTGGGCGCCGGTCAGCACATAGATCATCGAACTGCTCGGGCTGGTGGCCAGATAAAAACCGCGATTCCCCAGCTCGCGCCAGGCCATCCATTGTCCCGTCAGAAAAGCCAGTCCCAGGGCGACAGTTGCGCCAAGCCAGGGGAAGTTCCGTTCCTTCCCGATTGAAACTCCCGGAATCGATCGAAGCGGGGCCAAAGCCGCCTGGCGGGTAATCTGCCGCCGGGCCAGTTCCACGGTGATGCTGCTGAGCAGCAGCAGGAAAGTGTTGATCAGGAGCAGCGTGGTCGGCAGATTGACCTGCAGCCAGTCATGCACGTACCCGCCGGTGCGGTCGTCGAGCGTTGGCAATCCCCGGCGCATCACGTACACGCTGGTGAATGAAACAAACAGCATGGAGCTGGCCACCAGCCCCACAATCAGTCCCAGGCGGGTACGGCGCAGACGCTCACCGTGGTCAGAAGACCCATCGCCGCCGCGATCACCCCCGCCGCCGCCCGGCAGAGGCGGACGCGTCCCCCCGCTTCCCCGGCCAGTCTTAGGGTCTTTGACGACCTGATCGGTAATTGTGACTGTCGAACTGAACGCCGCCATATATCTTTCTGTGTCTATGTGGCCGCGGGCGACTCGCCCGCGCGATTTTGTGGCGCCGGCGCCGCTTTCAATGCGTCGGATATGTAGCCGGGTCCGTCTGCATTACATAATCCTTCGGCGCTCCCGGCACGCTGTACTCATACGGTCCGTGATAAACCACCGGAGTCTTGCCGCCAAAATTGTCATGCGGAGGCGGCGTGGCTGTGGTCCATTCGAGCGTCGTCGCTTCCCACGGATTGTCGCTGGCCTTCGGTCCCTTGAACATGCTCCAGAACAGATTGATCACAAAAATGAACTGGGCGGAGATAGTGACGATCGCCGCATAAGTGATAAACCGGTTCAGGGGGATCAGATGCTGCAGGTAAGCCAGTTCGGTGAACTGAGAATAGCGCCGCGGCTGTCCCGCCATTCCCAGATAATGCATGGGCATGAAGATGGCATAGGTGCCCGCCAGGGTCAGGAAGAAGTGCACCCGGCCCCACGTCTCGTTCATCATGCGGCCGAACATTTTGGGGAACCAGTAGTAAGTTCCGGCGAACATACCGAAGATGGCGGCCACGCCCATGATCAGATGGAAATGTCCGACCACGAACGCGGTGTCATGCAGCGGGATGTCGAGCACCGGCTGCGCCAGGAATGGGCCGCTCAGCCCACCGGAAACGAAGAGGGAAACGAAGCCGATGGCGTAGAGCATCGGCGTCTGAAAGCGTACCCTCCCGCCGCGAATCGTCCCCAGCCAGTTGAAGGTTTTGATCGCCGAGGGGACGCCAATCGCCATGGTCATGATGGAAAATGCGAAGGCCGAGTACGGGCTCATGCCGCTCATGAACATGTGATGACCCCAGACCATGAAGCCCAGGAAACCAATGCCCATGATGGCGTACACCATCGCTTTGTATCCGAAGATCGGCTTGCGCGAGAAAGTGGATATCAGCTGTGAAGCCACGCCCATGCCGGGGAGGATGGCGATGTACACCTCGGGGTGTCCGAAGAACCAGAACAGGTGCTGCCAGAGCAGCGGCGAGCCGCCCTTGTGTCCCATGATCTGGCCATTCACCACCACCAGTGGGACATAAAAGCTGGTTCCGAGGTTACGGTCCAGCAGCAGCAGGATTCCCGCCGAAAGCAGGACGCCGAATGCCAGCAGACCAAGGATCGCGGTGATGAACCACGACCACACCGTCAGCGGCATGCGCATCATGGTCATGCCCTTGGCTCGCAGATCGAGGACCGTAGTGATGAAGTTCAAGGCTCCCATCAGCGACGCGACACAGAAGATCGCAATGCTGGTGATCCACAAGTCAGCGCCCAGTTGCTCACCCGGCCCGGCGCTGGGCAGCGCGCTGAGCGGCGCGTATCCGGTCCAGCCATGCAGGGGAGCCCCTCCTGTAACGAAGAAGGCTGCGAGAATCACCACGAACGCGATGAAGGTTGTCCAGAAGGAAAGCATGTTCAAAACGGGGAACGCCATGTCCGGCGCGCCGATTTGAATGGGCAGGAAGTAATTGCCAAATCCTCCCTGGGGCGCCGTGGTCAGAACGAAGAAGACCATGATGGTGCCGTGCATCGTCAGGAGGCTTAGATAAGTTTCCGGCTTGATCTCGCCCAGCAGCGGCAGATTGGCCGTCGGCCAGATCATGTGAATGCGCATCAGCAGCGAGAGGAACATCCCGACAAACACGGCCGTCAGCGCCAGAAAGTAATATTGCAGCCCGATGACCTTGTGATCGAGGCTGAAAATGTACTTCCGGACAAAACTGGTTGGGGCCGCGTGCGCGTGAATGGCATGCGCGTGAGGGTCGTTTCCGTGGGGATCGTGAGCGTCCTGGGCAACCATTATTGTTTCTCCGCCTCCCGCGCCGCCAGCCATTTGTCGAAGTCATCCTGGCTGACGACATGCAGCATGCCGTGCATCTTGTAGTGGCCGAGACCGCAAAGCTCGGCGCAGGCAATCTCGTACTCCCCGACTTCGGTAGGAGTGAAGTGCATGTGGATCTCGAGGCCGGGTACCGCGTCCTGCTTGAAGCGCATACTGGGAACAAAAAAGCTGTGGATCACGTCCACGGCGCGCAATCTCAAATCCACCTGACGATTGACGGGGAGATACATGGTCCCCGTAACCACGTCATCTTTCGCGGCAGCATCGGAGGTGTCGAGGCCGACCGCGGCCTCGTTTCCGGCGGAAGGATCCATCAATTTCGGGCTGGTGGCGCCGAACTTGCCGTCCGCGCCGGGGTAGCGGAAATACCAGGCAAACTGCATGCCCGTCACTTCCACCGGAACCGCTCCGGCCTCCGCCGGCGCAAAACGCTCATGAGCCCAGACACTGCTGCCCATCAGGTTCAGGCCTACAAAAAGAACGGCGGTGAGCGCCGTCCAGAGCACTTCGAGCTTGGTGTTCCCGTGGGAATACTCGACCTTCTTGGCGTCCGGCCGGTCACGGTACTGCCACACGAACAATCCCAGCGCGCCCTGCGCCGCCACAAACACGACGCCCATCAGCACATAGGTGAGGGCAAACTGATTGTCGATAAAAGCCGCTGCCGTGGATGCACCGTGGGGCAGCCACCAGGTTTTGGCCACGAAGAAGTAGGTGCTAAAGAAGGTGATCAGCCAGATAATCGCGAGCAGAGCGAGACCCATCTACCAGACCTCCCGAAGGTCATGGAATGCGGACTGCGATTGGGTGAATCAAAATTGCTTCTGCGGATCGCGGGAAGTCTATCACAGCTGTACGTGAGGGGCGCAAGCATAAGCGTGAACCCGCCTGGGAAATCTCTCTAGAAAAAAGATGAGCATGAAGGGCATGCGTCACGGGCGCTGCCGCACGCGCGGGGCGCTCGCGCCAACATTGGGCGGACGGTATAGAATCTCCCGCCTATGCCGGCGAAGCCAACAGGCCGCGGTCACGGTGTTCGCCTGGCGAAGAACCAGTGCTTTGTCTGCGGGCCGGACAACGCGGCCGGTATGCACCTGAAATTCAGTTTCGACAAACAGCGCCGGGTATTCGTCTGCCGATTCCGCCTGGACCAGCGTTACACCGGACCTCCGGGACACTGCCACGGCGGCATCATCGCCACTATCCTCGACGAGGCTATGGGCAAAGTTAACAAGCTGCGAGAGGTCATCGCCCTGACTTCCCAGATGACGGTGGACTACCTGCGGCCGGTGCCTCTCAATAAACCGTTGCGGGTGGAATCGCGTGAGGTCAGCGTGCGCGGACGCAGACACGTAAATGTGGGCGAGATCCTGAATCAGAAGGGCGAAGTGCTGGCCCGTGGCCGGGCCGTATTCATCGCCATCGACCCCAAAATGTTCGCCAAATTCGTAAAGCAAACAAAATAATGTGGGCGCGGGCGCCCCGCCTGTGCGGCGGAGCAAAGCTCCGCAAGACTTCTCTGGCAACCATCGATCCGCCGCCCTGCTCTAGGTCCGGCAAATCTTCAGCGCCCGCGCCAGCTGCTCTGCCCCTCGCCGCAATTCCCGCGCATCCACCGCGGCAAAGCCGAGCAGCAGCCCCTGGCGGGCGAAGCGGCGCGCGGAGTAGCGGCTTAGAGGAATTACCTCGACCTCGTGCTTCGCCGCTTCCACAGCGGAGCGATCGGCGTCGATCCCCGGCGCCAGCCATCCTACGGTCTGCAATCCGGCTTCGACCTCCGGAATCTCCAGGAGGCCTCCCAGGCGCGAGCGCGCTGCCTGGAGAAATCCGGCAAGCCTTTCGGAATACAGTTCGCGCATGCGCCGAATGTGCCGCGCGAAATGTCCTTCGGTGATGAAGTCGCAGAGCGCCGCCTGGTCGAGCAGGGGAGCATGACGCATGCTGACCGCCTGCGCGGCGGCAAAGCGGTCCACCATGCCCGGCGGCACTACCAGATACGCCAGGCGCAGCGCCGGAAATAAAACCTCATTGAAGGTGCCAGCGTAGATCACAACGCCCGCGCGATCGAGTCCCTGAAGAGCTGGGATGGGACGCCCCTGGTAGCGATACTCGCTGTCGTAGTCGTCCTCGAAAATCAAAGTGTGCGAACCCCGGGCCCATTCCAATAACGCCAAACGGCGGCGCAAACTCATGGTCACGCCCAGCGGGAACTGGTGCGCGGGAGTCACGTAAATAAGCTTGGCGCGAGCCCATCGTCTCCGGCCCCATTCCAGGTCGAGGCCTTCCGCATCCACCGGAACGGGACGGACTTTGGCGCCGACTGCCCGGAAAACAATGGCGGCTCCGGGATAGCCCGGGTCCTCTACCCAAACCGGATCGCCGGGATCGATCAGCAGGTGGGCCGCCCGCTCGAGCGCTTCCTGCACGCCCGAAATGATCAGCACCTGGTCGGCCGTGCACTTCACCCCGCGTGAGGCGTTCAGGTAGCCGGCAACCGCCTGACGCAGCGGACGGTATCCCAGGGCTTCGCCCCCGGACAACAATTGCGCCGACGCTCGCCGCAGGCGGCGGGCCACCACCTGGGCCCAGAGCGTGGTAGGAAAGACATCGAGCGCAGCCTGGTTGGCGCGAAACGCTCGCGTGATGCGCGGTCCGCCGCTGGGATACAACCGCAGACGCCTTGCATACGCCGACCAGTCGACGCGCTGGGGCCCGGTACTTTTACGCGGGCTGGTGCGCCCGACCTGCAACAGATCATCGGGCAGGACCTGGCTGACATAGGTGCCAGCCCCAACTCTGCCCTCCACGTATCCCTCGGACTGCAACTGCTCGAAGGCGGTGACCACGGTCGCCCGGGAGAGTTTGTATTCACGGGCCAGGTCTCGCGTGGCCGGCAACCGGGCACCGGGCGCGATTCGGCCTTCGAGTATGGCGGACCGAAGTTCGTCATAGAACCAGCGGTAGAGCGGCGTCCCGGCGAGAGGCGCCGAGAGGCTCAGGGGCAACGAGGTGGCCTGTTTGGGCAAGAGCAGTCCTGGGTCTTTGGTCCTTGGTCTTTGGTCCTTGGTCGTTGGCCCCTAGCTCTTGGATATCGGTTTTGACTTTGGCCAACGGCCAACGACCAACCGCCAACGACGCTAAAATGGTACGTACAGAATAGCCTAAATGGACCTTATGACAAGTCCAATCTGGGGCTAGTCTGGAGGTGGTTTGGTTTATCCGAGGAGAAGCTTCATGTCGCAGAGCAACGGAAGTTCGACCAGCTTGCGTTTGAAAACCGGCCTGGCGGAAATGCTGAAGGGCGGCGTCATCATGGACGTCATCAACGCCGAGCAGGCCGTCATCGCCGAAAAGGCCGGCGCGGTATCGGTGATGGCCCTGGAGCGGGTTCCGGCGCAGATTCGCGCCGAGGGCGGCGTGGCGCGCATGGCTTCGCCCAGGAAGATTCGCGAGATCATGGCCGCGGTTTCCATACCCGTAATGGCCAAGTGCCGCATCGGGCATTTCGCCGAGGCGCAGATTCTGCAGGAACTGGGCGTCGACTACATCGACGAATCCGAAGTCCTGACCCCCGCCGACGAAGCCCACCACGTCGACAAGCACGCCTTCAAGGTCCCCTTCGTCTGCGGCGCGCGCAACCTGGGTGAAGCGTTGCGCCGTATCGCCGAGGGCGCGGCCATGATCCGCACCAAGGGAGAGGCCGGTACCGGCGACGTCGTCCACGCCGTAAAGCACATGCGGCAGATCGTGCAGGAGATGAGGATTCTCACCGTCCTAGGTGAAGAAGAACTCTACGCCAAAGCTAAGGAGCACCAGGCGCCGTATGAACTGGTGCGGATGGTGGCCAAGGCAGGGAAGCTGCCAGTGCCGAATTTCTCAGCCGGCGGAATCGCGACTCCAGCAGATGCGGCGCTGGTCATGCAGCTGGGCGCGGAATCCGTGTTCGTCGGCTCCGGCATCTTCATGCAGGATTCAACCAACTTCGCCGATCCCGAAGAAGCGGAGAAGCGGGCCAAGGCAATCGTCATGGCCGCCACCCACTTCGACGACCCTAAAGTATTACTTGAAGTCAGCGAGAACCTGACGGGGGCCATGAAGGGCTTGGCCGTATCGGGACTGGACGAAGCCCACATGCTGCAAACCAGGGGCTGGTGATCATGGGCGGCGCGGACCTTCTGGTTCGCGCTGTTCCCCGAGAGAGCCGGGCGCGTCCCTGATCCATACCGGCGTTCAATCGAACCCGTTTGCTTCCGCAATTTCATGGATGGAGCTCTGCGCCGCGCGCAATGGCACCGAGACATTCACCTCATTGTCCGGTTGGTTCACTTCCACCAGAAATGAGCCGCCTTCCTTGGTTATGCGCACATGGTCGGTCGCGTCGATGACCTCGACCAGGACTCCGTCGGGGCAGACTTCGAGAGCGGGAACTGCCGCGTCAATGACGGGCAGATATGGACGCAGTTGTTTCGATGCCTTAGCCAGATGGTGATCAGGGACAAACTTCAACGCGGCCGGTACCAGGGCGGCGGGAACGATCAGATTGACCCGGGTGCCCCCCGCCCGGCTCTCGCGCACCTTGACGTGAATGAATCCCTCGCTGGAAAGCGCTGCTGCGCCGATCAGCGCGGTTCCCATCACGCCCACTCCAAGCTTGGCAAGAAAGATCATGGGAATTTCCTCGTGGTCTTTTTGGTTTCTATATTCTCGCTTCGTGGACGGGTAATTGGCTTATTCACCCGAGCTGCGCGAGTCCACCCAAACCCGGACATTCTGGTCCTGGCCCGTGACCTTCACCAGGTTCATATCTCCCACGTTCTCAAGAGCCTTGACTGCGGCTTCGACGTTCAGTTGGTTTTCGCTGGTCTCGGAAATCAGGGCCTGCGCGACGTCCCAGGGAATCGTCACGTCAATGTTCTGCCTGTTTTCCTTGTCGGCCACATGCACCACCATCAGCCCGTGTTCTTTGGCGACGCGAACATCATTGCCCACATCCTGCACATTCACAAATTCGCCTTCCGGAGCGGCCTTGAGAGCCTCGAGAATGGCTCGGACGTTCACGTTATTGGCGTCGAGGTGGCCAATGCGGACCTTGCCATCCCGCAACTGGCCATGATTGATCGCCGGGATTACCTGCTCTGCCAGAGAGAGCGGAAGGTTGACGCGAACCAGTTCGTGCGTGCCCGCGCTGCTGACCCTGACGTGGATATAACGCGTGGTGGTCGCCGCTACCGCGAAAGTCGCCACGAGCAGGGCGGAGAATACCACCAAGGCAGAGAAGCCTTTTCCACTAGTTTTCATGTTGTCCTCTCAGGACGGATGGCGATCGTGCGTTCCCATCAGTAGCCTTGAACGTCCTGGGAGAGTTACGTAGGAGGCGGAAAGAAAGTTCCGGGGAGTGTGATTCGTCGGGAGTGATTCTTGAATGGAATGTTTCGGGCCCGAAGGCGCCGGGCGACGGGAGTCCGCGCCGATTCTAGTAAAATCACACCCGACCGGGCAGCAGCCCCGCCGCAACAACGATCCATGAGCCAGGACCGAAAACCCGCGACCATCGGCGTGCTGGCCCTCCAGGGGGACTTTGACGCCCATCGCCGCCGGCTCGAAGAGCTGGGCGCCGAAGTGGTGCTGGTCAAGAAGCCTGAACAGTTGGACGACATTGATGGTCTGGTGATCCCTGGCGGCGAGTCCGGGACATTTCTCAAGCTGCTGGGCGAGGCTGGTTTCGAGAAGCTGAAACAGTTTGCCCGCACCAAACCCACCTTTGGAACTTGCGCCGGGGCGATCCTGCTGGCCAGTGAAGTAGACAATCCAAAGCAGGCGGGATTGGGCGTGCTCGATATTGGCATTCGCCGCAATGCCTACGGCCGCCAGGTGGACAGCTCGATCCGCCAGGGCCGCTTCGTCGAGGGAGCGTTAGGCGAGTCGCCCATTGAAATGGTCTTTATCCGGGCGCCCAAGATCGAGAGAGTCGGTTCCGGAGTTGAAGTCATCGCCACCGAGGGTACGGACCCGGTCGCCGTGCGCCAGGGAAAAGCCATGGCCGCGACGTTCCATCCGGAGCTTTCTGATGATACTCGCGTGCATCGGGCGTTCCTGGATTTAGTCGGGAGCGGAAGCAAGAAACCGCGCGATCCCGAGTAGATCAATTGCGATACAAAATCACTTGCTGGGCAGGAATTCGATCTTGACGTCTTTGCCGGCGGGCTTCAAATCGAAGTCGGCGGTTACCAGAACGTGGTCGAACGAGTCCGCCAGCTCCACTCCGAAAGCATCCGCGTAGGGAACCCTTCGATGGACCTTGATGAGCGCGGCGCGAACGGCCCGCTCCGCACTTACCGGGACAATGTCGAGCCCGAAGTCTTCCAATCGCGCCAGAACGAGGTCCATGGTGGAGCGGCCACGGGTCTTGCAGGTCACGCCCGCAATCTCGCCCCAGTGTATTGCGGAGATGATCGCCTTGCAGCTCCCATCGAGATGCGACTTTATGATTTCTGCGACACGCTCGGAGCCAGCCTCGTCGTCCAGATAACGCAGCACAGCGCTGGCATCGAGGGCGTAGGTTACCATTTGTCCTTTTCGCGGTGCCTCTTCAAGGCAGCGGAGAGAGAAGGTCCGCCTTTGAGCATGCCCCGGGTCCGGTCAACCAGTTCCTTCGAAACCGGCTCCAGAACGATGCGCGAGTCTTCCAGCGCGACGGAGATTCGAGTCCCAGGCTCAATCCGGAGAGAGGCCCGGAATTCCGCTGGAATCACAAATTGCCCCTTGCTGCTTACAGTAGTAATTCTACGAGTCATGGCTTACATTGTAGCACATAGTAAGAATCTCCTGGCTGTCAAAATCTCCGCTTGACAGCCGCCTATATGTAACGCTATGGTTACGCATTATGCGGAACCGTTCGGTTACATATTCCCGGGAAGCCGCCTTCCATGCCCTGGCCGACCCCACCCGCCGGGCCGTGCTCGACCTGTTGCGGCAGGGTATCCAGCCCGCGGGACAGATTGCGCGAGCCTTCCCAGTCTCGCGGCCGGCGATTTCCAAACACCTGCGGTTGCTGCGCCGCGCCCACCTGGTGCAGGAGAGGCGCGAAGGGCGGCATCGTCTGTACCAGCTGAACCCCGAGCCCCTGAAGGCTGTGGATACCTGGCTGGAACAATATCGCGTTTTCTGGGAGGCCAACCTGAACAGTCTGAAGGCATTCGTCGAGGCCGAGCATGCCCGCGAAACCGCCGGCCTCGCGGACGGGAGGCCTGACAGCCGTAAACGTTCGAAAGATAAAGAGTAATAGAACCTTGCAACATCAATCACGGTCCCCGCGACCGAATAAACGAGGAGGAAGTTGAATATGAAAGCAATCCGTATCGCAATCGCTCTGCTGTTTGTGCTGGCCGCCACGGCCGCTTTTGCCGCATCGGCGGCGCAGAAGTCTTTCGACGAACTCAAGGCGCTGGACGGGGCCTGGGAGGGAACCGTGAAGAACGGGCAGCCAGTCGAGGTGGATTATCGAGTGACGTCGGGCGGGTCCGCGCTGATGAGCGAAATCAAAGGTAAAGAAGACATGATCACCATGTTTCATCTCGACGGCGACCGCCTGCTGATGACCCACTATTGCGGTGTGGGAAACCAGCCTCGCATGGTGGCGAGCGCTTCGCCCGACGGCAAGACGTTCACTTTTTCCTTTCTCGATGCCACCAATCTCGCCACTCCCGACGCCGCGCACATGCATCGCCTGATCATCTCGATGCCGGACGCAAATCACCACACCGAAGAGTGGGTGTTCACCGACCACGGCAAAGAGATGAAGGAAGTCTTTGATTTGCGCCGTAAGAACTAACAGTGATCCGCGGGGACGGGCGGGGACGCCCGTCCTCCATTAGATTATTGAGGATGAAACCATGACGACGATGCCGGTATCTCAAATCACGCCCGACCAGGATGCGGTGGTCACGGAAATCGAAATCGCAGCCCCTCCGGAGCGGGTCTTCGAAGCGCTGACCGATCCCGCCCAGCTGATGCTCTGGTGGGCGGCCACTCCCAAAGGGGCGCGTTGGGAGATGGACGCCCGGCTGGGCGGCAAATGGCGATACGAACTGACCGATCCCACCCGGAAGAAAGTGGTGAACGGAGTACGCGACTTCAAGGCGCAGGGAGAGATCACCGAGTTCGATCCTCCACGGGTGCTGGCCTACACCTGGCGGGGGAACTGGCACGAACATCCGGAGCAGCCGTCGACGGCGCGCTGGGAGTTATCGCCAACCAGGACCGGCACCCGGGTGAAGGTCACACATAGCGGCCTCGCCAACGAACCGACTGTCCGCAAGGATTACGCGGGTGGCTGGCCAGGGGTGCTGGAAAAACTCAGAAAGCACTGCGAATAGAAAACGAGAACAAGGAGAAAGATCATGGCGACTGCTACAGTTACTCCCGACAATGACGTAGTTCTCGCGGAGGTTTTCATTGCCGCCCCGCCCGAGCGTGTCTTCCAGGCAATTACCGACCCCAAGCAGATGCCGTTATGGTGGGGACAAAAAGGTCTGTATCGCGTCACGGAGTGGAAAGCCGACTTGCGCCCTGGCGGCAAGTGGCAAAGCGACGGCGTGGGAGCCGATGGCCACACCTTTCGAGTGGAGGGCGAATACCTGGAGATCGACCGCCCTCGCCTCCTGGTCCACACGTGGGTCGGAAGTTATGCCCCCGGGTTAAAGACAGTGGTTCGCTGGGAATTGGAAGCGCGCGGCGTGCACAACTTGCAGCATTCGGGTCCACAGAAAGCCGGAACGGGCACGTTCGTGAAGATCCGCCAGGATGGATTTGCCGGCAACATCGAACAGGCCAAGGGCCACGGGGACGGTTGGATCCGGGTGCTCGGCTGGATGCAGGCTTTTGTGGAGCAGGGAAGGACGATCGAAACGCGCTAGTGTGCGCTGTCATCCTGAGCGAAGCTGGACTTGCGCGGAGCGCAGGTCCAGCGCGGTCGAAGGACCCCTATTGCGCTACTCAACTGTCGGTGCAGGGAAGTTGGCCGCATTCTCAAACGCAGCGCAGGGAAGAGGGTAGGGGTCTTCGACTCCGCCTGTGCGGTCCCTTGCGACCGCACAGGCTCCGCTCAGCATGACAGGAACTGGCTATGCGGTCGCTCCGAACCTGACCGACACCAGTTTGGAGACTCCCGGCTCCTGCATGGTTACGCCATAAAGCACGGGCGCGATGCTCATGGTCTTCTTGCTGTGGGTGATGAGTACGAACTGGGTTTGCAGGCTCATTTCTTTCACCAGTTCGGTGAAGCGGCCGATGTTGGCTTCGTCCAGTGGCGCGTCCACTTCGTCGAGGATGCAGAACGGGCTGGGCTGATACTGGAAGATACCGACCAGGAGGGCCAGCGCGGTCAGGGCTTTCTCGCCGCCCGAGAGCAGTAAAACGCTCTGCAGCCTCTTTCCGGGAGGCGAAGCCACCACGTCAATGCCGCTCTCCGCGCTGTTCTCCTCGTCGGTCAGCCGCATGAAGCCCTGGCCCCCGCCAAACAGCTTGCGGAAGGTGGCCTGGAAATTCTCATTGATCTTGTGGAAGGCCTCTTCAAACTTCTGCCGTGAAAACGTATCAATCTCTTTGATCGTGGCCTGGGTGTTTTCGATTGAGTCGTAGAGATCTTTCCTCTGGGTTTCAAGGAAAGCATGGCGCTCGGCGGTTTCCTTGTATTCCTCCAGCGCCATCATGTTGACCGGACCCATGGCATCGAGCCGGCTACGCATGTCGCGATAGATCTGGTCTTCCACGGTAAGCTGTTCGCCGCGCGCGATGGGAATCGCAACGTCCGCCATCAGTTCGTGGCGCTGGATGCCGAGGTCGTTCAGGCAGGTCTCGGCCATGTATTGTGCGTCGGACTGCAGCCTGGCCGCGGTCGCCGAGAGCTCGGCCCGGCGGTCGCGCAGCTGGTCCAGCAGTTGTCGGGCGTGGTGCAGTGCCTGATCGATTTCCGCCAGGCGGGCCCGCACTTGTTCCGACTCAACCTGCAGCAGGCCGTCGCGGGTTTCACAGGCATTGCGCTCGGCTTCGAGGTCCACCAGCCTGATTGCAAGCTCCTGGTTCTCGGTTTCGCGCCGCAGTTTCTCTGCCGCTGCGGACTCGATGTGCAGCCGGAGCGCGACCACGCGCTCGATCATTTCCGTAACCAGGGAATCGAGGCGCTCGAGCCCCGCCGCGGCGCTGCGATGCCGCTCTTCGAGTGTGGCCACGCGGGCGAGACGCTGCGAAGCGTCCTGCGCGGCCTGATCGCGGCGGGTGCGCAGACCGGACAATTGCTGCTGCCCGGCAGCGGCCAGGTTCTCGAGTTCGATGCGCTTTTGCTCGGACCCGCCAATCTGCATCCGCAACTGGTCGAGCAGTGCGCCTTTTTCCGTGCGCTCCGCCTCTAGCCGTTGCAGCTCCTGGCCGGACGCCTGCAGGCGTTCACTCGCGCGTGCGAATTCGGATTCCAGTTGCTGCAGCAGGTGGCCCGACGTCATCGCCTGCTTCTCCGCCTCGCGCTTTTCGCCCTCGAGGCGATCCAGCAGGGAAGCCAGGTCTTTCATTTCGCGGCCCAGGGTCAGGACGCGCATTTCTTCATGGCGCAGCGCCTGTTCCAGCTCGCCCAGCTGGCGCAGGACGTCACGCAGCTCGCGCTTCATCGACAGCGGGCCTTCCGCGCGCTGCTTGCCGCCGGTCACGGTCACGTTGTGGAAGCATTCTCCCGACTGGGATAGAAAAAACGCGTCGGGATTTTCCAGCGCCAGCTCGCGGGCAAAAGCGGGATCAGGGACGATGTAGCCATCCCGCAGTTTGGGCAGGATGACTTCGAGCGACCGGCCAAACCCGTTGAGCACGCGAATCGCATTTTTCAGCGGGACAATCGGACGCTCGGGCTGCACCTGGTGCGCGTTCTCATCAATGGCAAAGGAAAACTTGGCTTGCGAATCTTCGGGATGCACCAGGAAGGTTGCGCGTCCGTCCACATCGGTGCGGAGCAGCCGCAAGCCTTCGTCCGCAGCGTCCCAGGATTTCACCACAATGTAATTGAGTTCATCGCGCAGGAAGTCTTCAACCACGCCTTCGTAGCGCGATTCCACCTCGAGGAAATCGGCAAGCACCCCGGCGGGCGCCATCCCACCCTGCATGACTCCGGATTGAAAGAGGCGGCGCACCGACTCAGTTGAGTATCCGTGCTCGGCGATGACGGCTTCGAGAGAACCTTTTTTGCCGATTGCGGAGGCATACTCGGCACGCAGGCTGTCGAGATGGTTCTTGGCTTCGGATTCTTCGTGACGCCGGGAGTCGAGCGCCTGCCGGGTCTGGCGCAGTTCTTCAGTCAATCCCGAGACGCGCTGCGATACGGTTTCAAATTCCAGTCCCAACTGGCCGCGCTGCCCGCCGAAGGCTTCCATCTGCGAGGTCGCCGCAGCCATCTCCGATTGCAGACGGTGGGCCTCGCGCTCCACTCCGGCCATCCGCTCTTCTACCTGGGTACGCTGATTGCGCAAGTTGGAAGCCGCTGCCACCGCTTCCACAATCATGACTCGCGACTGTTCTTGCTGATGTTCGAGCTCGGCCAAAGCCGTTGCCGCGCTGGCCGCTTCCTGTTCGCTCTGCGCCAACTCCTGTTGCGCCGAAGCCAGGTCGCCCGCCGCCGAGTCCAGAATCTGGCGGTTGGCATCGCGCTCGGCTGCCAGCGCCGCCAGGCGGTCCTGGGCCTGCGCCAGTTCGGCATCGGACGCGGCCACACGCTCCACCAGTTCCGCGCAGCGTTCTTCATTGTGACGACGCTGGGCAAGAGCACGATCCGATTCCAGCTTGAGCTGGCTCAACCGTTCGCGGTTCTCGCGGACTTCGGCCTCAATGGCGTAACCCCGCTGGGTGCGCTCCGCATGCTCAGACTCGGATTGCTGAACCATCTCAGCCTGCCGGCGCATGTCTTCCGAAATGCCGCTGATCTGCGCATCCAGCGCGGCGCTCTCCTGCTCCAGTTGGGCGAACTTGCTGGCCAGCACCAGGCGCAACTTGGCTCGCATCTCTTCCCGCAGCTTCGCATAGCGCTCGGCTTTGGAAGCCTGGCGCTTGAGGGAATTCATCTGCCGCGTGACTTCTTCGAAAATGTCATTCACGCGGGCCAGGTTGATCTTGGCGTCTTCCAGGCGCGCCTCGGCCAGGCGCTTCTTGGTCTTGAACTTGGTGATGCCCGCAGCTTCTTCAATAATCGCGCGGCGATCGGTGGGACGGCTGCTCAGGATCTGCCCGATGCGCCCCTGCTCGATCAGGGCATACGATTCTGGCCCCAGGCCGGTGCCCATGAAGAGTTCCTGGATATCGCGCAGGCGACACAGCTTTCCGTTCAGCAGGTATTCGCTTTCGCCGCTGCGGAACAGCCGCCGGTTCACGACGATCTCCCCAGCCTTAAACTGTTGCTTGAACTGTCGCCGGCGAATCTTGAGAACGACTTGGGGTCCGGCGGTCACGTCAGTGGAGGCCCGGACGTCCTCGCCGGGCTGGACGGGCGGGACGCCCGTCGCTCCATCCGGCGCAGTGACGGCAGCTTCAATCTCTTCCACTTTTCCTGGGCGCGCCTCTTCGGTCAGGCGTTCAGTCTCATCGGCGGCCTCGGCCCGCACTTCGGCTTCGTCCCAGTCCTCGGCGGCGCGCGGCATCTCATCCTGGATCTCGACTTCGGTGGGCTCGTGCGCGTCCGCCCCGTCGTACACCTCGGGATCGATCAGCGTGAGCGAGACCTCGGCCATGCCTGTCGGCTTGCGATCGCGGGTGCCGGCAAAGATCACATCCTCCATGCGCGAACCGCGCAGGGTTTTGGCCGACTGCTCGCCCAGCACCCAGGAGATGGCGTCCGCGATGTTGGACTTGCCGCAACCGTTAGGGCCAATGATGGCGGCCACGCCGTCCCCATGAAACTTGAGTTCGGTGCGGTCGCAGAACGATTTGAATCCGAGAATCTGAAGCCTTTTCAGTTTGAGCAACTTCTACTCCTTAGGGTCGCCGAGTTTGTGTGGCCGCGGCTTCTTGTAGCGCGGGCGTCCCCGCCCGCGTGACCGCGTCCGCCTTTCCAGCTCTTATCGGGACGAATACAGGAATCATGTAACCATCATCAGCCCGGTTAATTGATTGGATTCCTCCAATACGCCGCTCTGCTGAGCGCCTCCCAGGCTGGAATCGGCGAGGCACAAATTAGAGCTACTGTAACGGCCAAATCACGCCGGGGTCAAGCACGAAAACACTATATCTGGTATGGCCTTACGCTCGACCGCGCCAGATTGAACACACAATGCAGCATATGGCTGCAAATTCGGTGAGGAAGTGACGAAGGAGGGGAGAAGCGCGAGAGCACAACCAGCCTACACCCAATGGCAGGGCGAAGACAATATTGTGGTCACGCCGGAGGGGCAGGATTCGCCGCCAGGGATTGGCAAGAGGATGCCGGGAATAGTCCTGGGACCCGAACGCAGCACACTTGACCTGGTCTGCCAAAAAAGCTGAGAATCCCCGTGCCCGAAAACCTGCGTGCTCGCAAACGCCCCGGGCACCGCGCTGCCGTCAGCGCCAAGGAGCAGCCCATGACCGTCAAACAGGGAGACCTCTCGCTTCTGCAGCATCCGGCGTCGCAGGAACTCTTGCACTCGAAGATTCCGGCTCGCCTGGCTTACGTCTGGACTGACGGCACGCCCCGAGTCGTCCCGATATGGTTTCACTGGAACGGACGGGAGATTGTGATGGCAACGCCGCCCAAGGCTCCGAAGCTGAAGGCCCTGGCCAGGAATCCGAAAGTGTCGCTCACCATCGACGACAACGATTTCCCCCACAAGGTGCTGCTTATACGCGGCACCGCACGCCTTGAAACCGTGAATGGGATTGTGCCGGAGTATGCCGCGGCCGCGGAACGCTACTTCGAGCCCGCCGTGAGAGAGGCCTGGATGGCGCAGCTTCGCACCCGCGTCTCAAGCATGGTGCGGATTGCGGTTACGCCGGAGTGGGTTGGTCTGCTCGATTTTCAAACCCGTTTTCCCAGCGCCATCTCGGCATAAAACACGCAGGCCCGAAAGCCCTCCTTCGACTTCGCTCAGGATCCGGGCGGGCGAGCGCCGCTCGCCCTAGCGTCAACCTGGTCGCAATCATGCCGGCTGCGCCGGCTATGCGCCCAGCTTCTCGAAGAACAGGCAGATCGATTCGATTCCGCGATAGAAATTCGGAATGTGAAACTTCTCATTCGGGGCATGCAGGTTGTCGTCGGGCAGGCCGAAGCCCATCATCACGGACGGAATTTTCAGCACGTCCTGAAAATCGGTGACGATGGGAATCGAGCCGCCGGATCGAATGAAGACGGTTTCCTTCTTGAACACATCGTGCAGAGCTTCAGTAGCGGCCTTGATGTATTTGTTGTCCGTGCCCACCACGCACGCCGGGCCGCTGCTCCACACTTTGATCGCGATCTGAATGCCCTTGGGCGTGAGCTTCTTCACATAGTTCTTGTAACGCTTGAGGATGTCGTCGGGGTCCTGGTTTGGCACCAGCCGCATCGAAACCTTGGCTGAGGCCTTCGCTGGAATCACGGTCTTGGCGCCCGGAGCGACGAAGCCGCCCGGCATGCCATGCACTTCGAGCGTGGGACGCGCCCACGTGCGATAAAGAACCGAATATCCCGGCTCGCCCGTAAGCACCGTCGAACCTACTTCCGTTTTGCGATAGTGCTCCTCGTTGAAGGGCAGCCGCTTCCACGCCTTCAATTCATCTTTACTGGGCGCTTTGACGTTCTTGTAGAAGCCCGGGATTAGGACCTTGCCCTTGGCATCCTTCAGTTTGCTGATGATTTCAATCAGGCCGAAGAACGGATTGGGCGCGGCCCCGCCGTACATTCCGGAGTGCAGATCGGTCTTTGCCCCCACCGCTTCAAGTTCGGTGTAGACCAGGCCGCGCAGCCCCACGCATAGCGTCGGAAGGTCGGGCGCAAACAGTTCGGTATCGCAAACCAGCGCGAAATCGGCTTTCAGCTTGGACTTCTGCTTGCGCACATAGGCCGCGATCGACTCGCCGCCCACCTCTTCCTCGCCTTCAATAATGAACTTCACATTGATCGGCAGCTTGCCGTTGTGGCCCTTCATCAGGGCTTCGATGGCCTTGATTTCCATCCACAGCTGGCCTTTATCGTCGACCGCTCCGCGGGCGTACAAGTTGTTGTTGCGCTCGGTGGGCTCAAACGGAGGAGAAGTCCATTCGTCCAGCGGATCAGGCGGCTGCACGTCATAGTGCGCGTAGCAGAGCGCGGTGGGCTTGCCCGGAGCATTCAGCCAGTCGGCATAGATCAGGGGATGGCCCTGGGTGGGGATGACTTCAACATGCTCAAGGCCAATGCGGCGCAGGTCAGCGGCCACAAACTCAGCCGCTCTCTGGACGTCGGACTTGTGCTCATCCAGAGTGCTGACGCTCGGAATGCGCAGCAGGTCCTTAAGCTCGTTGAGGAAGCGCTGCTGATTGCCGCGGGCATAGTCGATTGCGGGAGATGCCATGGGAGTGTGCCTTTCTGGGGATAAAACGCTTAAGTATATCCGACGATGCGGAGGGAAGCGGAGAGCGCTTCTTCCGCCCTTTCAGGGCTCGGTCGTATTTCGCGACTTCACCCAGGGCTTGCGCCCTGGGCTACATTCTCGCGCCGCTCCGCGGCTCGGGTAGCGCCGCGGCCCCACCCGCTTCGTGGCTCAGGTTTACGTAGCGCCGGCGTCCCGCCGGCTGTCGTGGGGGCGTCTCGCCCCCACCCGCGATGACAGTCTTCCAGCAGCCATAGAGAAACCACACGTACATTCCCGTTGCCGGGCCGCTGAGGGCAGGATGCCCTCAGGACAGCCGGCCGGAGGCCGGCGCTACGCTGCGTCCTTCGCGGCTACGATGATGGTGTAGGTCAGGTCGCCGGAGCGGTATGCGTCCAGAATGATGTCGATGCCTTCCACAAATTCCCTTGCCGCGCGCGGCAATAACTTCACCGCCATGCGGGCGGAGCGCGCTCTCTCCTGACAAATCTCCCAGGTGCTCAAGATTCTGGAGGTGAGGTCTTCGCGGTGGCGCACCCGCATCCCCGAGGATTCAATCGCCGCCTGGTATTGGTCGGGTGTCCACAGTTCCGGACAAAGAAATGCCCGCCCCACTTCGCGGACCCGGGGAAGATCCATGGAGCCCGTCCACGCCGCCAGGAGCAACTGGCCGCCCGGCCGCAGGGTGCGTGCAACCTGGGTGAAGTAACGCGCTTTGTCGGCAAAATGTTCGGAAGATTCCATCGTCCACACCAGATCGAACGCCGCCGCCGGGAAGGAAAACGAGTCGGCATTCGCGACCTCGAAGCTCACACGTCGTTCCACCCCTGCCTGGATCGCATGCTCCCCTGCCAGCCGGGCCTGCTTCGGACTGAGCGTCAGTCCGGTTCCGCTGCAAGAAAGCTCTCGCGCCAGATGGATCAGGGTGCCGCCGTGGCCGCAACCCACGTCCAGTACATGAGCGCCGGGGGAAAGCTCCAGCAGGTTGACACAGTAGTCGAGCATCCGGACCTGCGCCGCGTCAGGCGCTTCGTGCTTCTCGAGGAATAGCCCGTGATGAATGTGATCGCCCCAGAACGTGCGATAGATGAACGCGAGAGAGTCGTAGTGGTCTCTGATCTGATCGGGAGTGACGAGCGTGGTAGTCATGAATTCTGAAAGCGATTCGGCGAAAATGCCGAGAGATCATATTCGAGTTTGCCGCCGGTGATCATCTGGGCCATTACCTGCGCCGTAACCGGAGCGAGCAGGATGCCATCGCGGAAATGGCCCGTAGCCACGAAATATCCCGGGCTCGCCGTGGCCCCGAGAATCGGCAGGTCATCCGGCGACCCAGGCCGCAGCCCGGCCCAAGCTTCGAGCATACGAGCCTCGGCCAGCGCCGGCACCAGATCGATCGCCGCCCGGTGCAGGCGCTGAATCGTGTCTGTGTCAGTCCGCTTGTCGAATCCCGCTTCCTCGACCGTCGCCCCCGCCAGAATGCGCCCATCGCTGCGCGGCACCAGATAGACCTCCGGAGCGCGAATGACATGCCGCAGCAGGTCGCGGGAGGCGCCCGCCAGCGCCAGCATCTGTCCCTTCACCGGGCGAGTCGGAAACCGGTAAGGCGGCACTTGCCCGGCCCAGGCGCCGGCACAATTGACGACCACTGGAGCCGAGTAAGCGGTCTTGCCGGTGGCGACCCCGATGGCGCGTCCATTTTCTAAAACCACCTCGGTGACGGTTGTTCCCGAGGAAATGTCCACCGTGCGATGTCGAGCGGCTTTCAGGGCGGCCATGGTGAGCGCTCGCGGATCCACGCTGCGTTCCTTCAGATAGACTGCGGGAAGATCGAGGCGCCCGAGCGCGGGTTCGAGCGTATCCAGAGGTGAGGGAAGAGGGCAGTCCGCGGCCAGGCCGGGGTGCTCGCAAAGCTGATCCGGCGTGGCAAAAAGGATCGTGCCCTGGTCGCGCAAATCGACACTCATGCCGGACTCATCCTGCAGCTCATGCGCGAACTCGGGATACATGCGCGCACTCGCGGTAGCGAGAGACTGCAGGGCGGACGGCATTTCCAGAGGGAAGTCGGCCAGCATGCCGGCGGCGGCTTGCGAGGCCTCGCGCCCGGGCTCTCCCCGTTCCACGATCAGCACAGTGGCGCCTCGCTTGCGGAGTGCAATCGACAGTGAGAGGCCGATAATTCCGCCGCCGATGATGATGACGTCCCAGGTCTTCACGGTTCGATTGTAGAACAGCAAACCGTTGCGCCCGGGAAAGCGCCGCCGGTGGTGCTCCGGCTAAGCCTGCGTTCCTTGCTGGAGGTTCAGCGCGCAGCCTGGTTACGCAAAGCCGAACCCTTTTGGGTACGCCGCCTCCGCGCATCTCCAACTTATAATCCGCGCAGGACTGAAACAGCCGTGCCCGTTTCCTCAAGCGCAATCAAAAAATCCGCCGGCGGAGCGCCCGCCGCGTCCGCCCCTTCGATCTGGGTGTACAACCCCGGACTCGACCTTATCGTCGGCTGCGGCGCCTGGTCTGCGCCCCTGCTCCTGCTGACTTACTACGCTTCACGATCGAGCGCGATGGGTTGGTCCATCGCGTTTTATGGGCTGGCCTTGTTCTTTAACTATCCCCATTACATGGCCACGATTTACCGCGCCTATCACACCGCGGAAGACTTTCAGAAATACCGGATTTTTACGGTTCACATTACCGCGCTCATTGCGCTCACATTGATGCTGTCGCATTTCTGGTTCCGGGCCATCCCCTGGATTTTCACGCTTTACCTGGTCTGGAGCCCCTGGCACTACAGCGGCCAGAACTACGGCCTGTTCATGATGTTCGCGCGGCGAGCGGGCGCAACTCCATCGGCGGCCAGTCGACGAGCGTTGTACTCGGCATTTTTGATTTCCTACCTGATTCTGTTTCTGAGCTTCATGACTGGTCCCTCGAACGATCCTTTGTTTATCTCGCTGGGAATTCCCCAACGGGTCAGTTATGTGACCGTCCTGACGCTGGGCGTGGCATTCATGGCCTGCTCGGCGTATGGCTGGACTGGATTGGCAGGCCAGGTAGGCGGGCGACGGCTGCTGCCCGCCGCCACCCTCTTTTCCACCCAATGCCTGTGGTTTCTACTGCCGATCGGATTATCCATCGCCTCCGGATTGCGGCTTCCGCAAAGCCGCTACAGCAGCGGTGTGTTCGCCGTGATGCACTCCGCGCAGTATCTCTGGATCACCAGTTACTACGCGCGCCGCGAGGCAGGGTCAAGAGGCGCCGCCGGATGGCGCCCATTTGCATACTTCGCGGTGCTGGTGGCGGGCGGCATCGCGCTCTTTGTTCCCGGGCCCTGGTTGGCCAGCCGGCTCTTTCACTACGACTTCGGTGCCAGCTTCCTGATTTTCACCGCGCTGGTAAACATTCACCACTTCATTCTTGATGGTGCTATCTGGAAGTTGCGTGATCGCCGTGTGGCCGATCTGTTGCTGAATTCGCGGGAGCGTTTGTCCGAGGCCGCAAGCGGCGCCGGAAGCCGGTGGGGGAGCGGCTTGCGCTGGCTGGTTGGCGCCACCCCGGCAGCCCGCACCCTGCGCATCGCGGCTGCCATCATCCTCCTGGCATGGGGAAGCGTCGACCAGGTGCACTATTACCTGGCGCTGCACCAGGAGAACCTGGCTGATCTCGAACGCGCCGCCGCGCTCAATGCCTATGATAGTTCTCTGCAGACCCATCTGGGATGGAAGCAGCTCAAAGAAGGGAAGTTCCAGGACGCAGCCCTGGCCTGGAACCAGGCGCTCCGGGTAAATCCCACCAACGCCGCTCCCCGGGATGCGCTGCTCAGTTATCTAACCCAGAAAAATCGTTTTGACGAAGCCTACGCGTTGACTACAGAGTCGCTCCGGCGTACTCCCCGCGATGTGAATCTGCTGGTAAACCATGGCATCCTGGCGAATCAACTGGGACACGGCGATGAGGCGGTCCAAAGCTGGAAGGAAGCGATTGCCCTGGACGGGTCGCAGGTCGCCGCCTACATCTACATCGCGGGCGAACTGGATCGGGAAGGGAAGGCTGAAGCCGCCATATCCTACTACATGATGTTTTTGAACCGGGTGGCGCAAGCCGGCTCCGCGAGTCGCCCGCCGGCGCGTGACCTGATCGCGATTGTCCTGCGCCTGGCGCAATGCCAGATCCAGGCGAAGCATCTCGATCAGGCCGCGGCAACTTACCAGCTGGCCCAGAAAATCGCTGCCTCGGCCGGAGAAATCAAGTTGGAAAGCGTGGCCAGCCTCTCCGCGGCGGAACTTAGCGCAGGACAGGGCAAGACCGCGAACGCTCTTCACGCTTATCAGCGCGCCCTCGAGCTTGATCGCAAGCTGGATGACCCGCAAACCACCGCCAGCGATCTCTACAGCTATGCGCTTTTTCTGCGCGACTCCGGTTTATCGCCGCGATTGGCCTACGCCTGTATCCTGAAGTCGCAGTCCATGATGCGGACCTTCAAGGACGCTCCGGAACTCAACTCGGTCGCGGCAGCCGGCAAAGATCTGGAGAAAAAGCTGGCGGCGCAATCGTCAGAGCTGCGGCGAAACCCTGACTCCGCCGTGCAGGAAGCCCTCACCTTAACGATGCAGTAATTTGCGGATGGTGAACTAGAGTTTTCCGAGGTAATCCTGGATCTCGGGCGTGCCCCAATCGATGGGGCCAATGAACTTGCGGCGCAGGACGCCCTGACGATCAATGATGTAAGTCTCGGGGAACTTGAAGGTTCCGTACAGGTTGTTGCTCTTCTGGTCGGCATCGCGGACGGTGAGCAAGTCGACGTTGTGCTGCTTCAGAAAATCGTTGTAGGCGTCCCGGTCGGCATCCACGCTGATCGCCAGGACCTCCACGCCCTTGCCTTTCATCTTCTGC
>Ga0187823_10000023_pt1 | contig 28280 bp, 24 predicted proteins | sample NC_wetland_sal_i_12_FD_132968 | JGI IMG/M metagenome (GOLD analysis project Ga0187823, IMG submission 132968) | Wetland sediment microbial communities from Neuse River Estuary, North Carolina, USA - SourceSoil_3 | ecosystem: Environmental > Aquatic > Freshwater > Wetlands > Sediment | place...
CCGCCTTCCACTTGGCCAGCCCCCCGTCGAGCACGGCGGCCGCGCGGTGTCCGAACACCCGGAAGGTCCACCCGACGCGCGGCGCGCTTAGATTCACGGCCGATCCGTCGTACACCACGATCGTGCTCCGGTCGTCGAGGCCGAACGCGCTCATGCGGGCGGCGAACTCCGCGGCGCTCGGGAGCATGTGCGGGAGCGTCGTGTCGGCGGCGCTCGACGCGTCGAGATCGAAGAATACGGCGCCGGGGATATGACCCGCCGCGTACTCGCTTGCCGCGTCGCGGCCGCTCGACGGCAGGTACCAGGAGCCGTCCACGACCCGGACGTCGGCGCGGCCGAGCCGCGCCGCGAGCCACTCGGTCGAGACGAGCGGCGGGAGCTGGCTGTCAGGCATTCCGAATACTACTCCCGCGCGGCGCGCGGCAAGGAGAGGTCGTGTGGGCTGATTCGCTCGCGACGCTGCCCGTAGCGGTGCCCGAGCCAAGCGCGCTCGCGCTCCGCTATTACCACAGCGGCAACGTGCTGTGGGTCGTGGACACGCTCCTCGGGTTCCTGGTACCCGGCGTCTTCCTCTTCACCGGCTGGTCTGCGGGGCTCCGGAGCTGGGCCGCCCGGGCCGCCGGCGGCCGCCGCGGCGGGACGCTCCTGCTCTACGTCGCAGCGTTCGTGATCCTGACCACGGTGGCTACGCTGCCGCTCGACTTCTACGAGGGCTTCGTACGGCAGCACGCCTACGGCCTCTCGAACCAGACGCCGGGCAAATGGCTCGGCGACGCCGCCAAGGCTCTCCTCGTCTCCTGCGTCGTCGCTCCCGTCATGGCGCTCGGGCTGTACGCCGTCCTGCGCCGGAGCCCGCGTCGCTGGTGGCTCTGGGCCACCGGGGTGGCCCTGCCGCTCCTGGCCTTGGCGTTCCTGATCACGCCAGTGTGGCTGGATCCCCTGTTCAACCACTACGGCCCGGTCGAGGACAGGGCGCTCGAAGCCCGTATCCTGCAGGAGGCTCACCGCGCGGGCATCCAAGGAAGCCGGGTCTTCGAGGTGAACAAGAGCGTCGACACGAAGGCCATCAGCGCCTACGTGACCGGATTCGGCGCGACCAAACGGATCGTGCTGTTCGATACGATCCTCCGCAAGCTCACCCCGGACGAGATCCTTTTCGTGGTCGGGCACGAGATGGGGCACTTCGTGCTGCGGCACGTTCTGCTGGGCCTCGCGGGCACCTGGCTCCTGGTCGGCGTCTCGCTCTACACGGTGCACCGGCTGGCCGGCGGGCTCCTCTCCCGGTACGGGAGTCGCTTCGGCTTCGAGCGGCTGGACGACCCCGCCTCGGTTCCGCTCCTCCTGCTTCTCGTCAATGCCGTGTCGCTGGTGGCCTCGCCGCTCGTCCTTGCCGGATCCCGCCACCTGGAGCACGAGGCCGATCGGTTCGGGCTCGAGCTCACCCACGACAATCACGCGGCCGCCATGGCTTTCGTGAAGCTCCAGGAGGAGAACCTCGACGTTCCTCGCCCCGGGCTCTTGTACTCGATCTGGCGTGCCTCCCATCCGAGCCTCGGCGAGCGGATCGAGTTCGCCAACGATTACCACCCGTGGACCACGGGCGCGCCGCTCGTCTATGGTGACCGCTTCGCCCACGAGTGATCTTCCGGCGGCCGACGGGCCGACCCGCGCGGCGTTCCGGATCCTCCAGATCGGCGTGCTCGCCGTCGTCCTCGCGGCCGTGCCCTACCCGGTCTTCGACTTGGAGCGCCACGCGCTGCCCAAGGAGCTGGTGGCGCAGGTGGCCGGGTTCGGCGCCGCCGCGTGCTGCCTCGTGCGCGCGCGCCGGCTCGACCTCACATTGGCGGACATCCTGCTGGGTGCTTTTCTCGTCCTCTCAGTCGCGGCCACGCTGCTCGCCCCGAACCACTGGCTTGCCTTCCGCGCCCTCGGCCTGACGCTCGCGGGCGCGCTCATCTTCTGGAGCGCACGGGCCGTGAGCCGCGCGGGGTTCGGCGACGCGCTGGTGACGACACTGGCCGCGGCAGTGATCGTCGGGGCGGTGACCGCCCTGCTCCAGGCATACGGCGTCGAGCTCGGCATCATGGCGGAACGGCGGGCCCCCGGGGGCACGTTCGGCAACCGCAATTTCATGGCTCACTTCATGGCGCTGGGCGCACCGGTCCTCGCGCTCGCGGGGCTGGAGGCGCGCCGGCGGTCCCGGCTCGTGGTGTGGCAGATCGGCGCCGCGCTCGTGGCCGCGGCGCTGGTGCTGTCGCGCTCCCGGGCCGCGTGGCTCGCGCTGGTGCTCGCTCTCGCCTTGTTCATGGTCGAAGGGCTCTGGGCCGGCGGGCTCTGGCGGAACCGGACCGCGCGCAGCCGCGTGCTCTCGCTCGCCGCCGCCGCGGCCGCGGGCGCCGCGATCGCTCTCGTGCTGCCCAACAAACTGGAGTGGCGGTCCGACTCTCCCTATCTCGACTCGCTCCGCGATATCGCCGACTACCGTGAAGGAAGCGGACGCGGGCGCCTGGTGCAGTACGGGAACACGCTCCGGATGGCGATCGACCATCCGGCCTTCGGCGTGGGCCCGGGCAACTGGCAGGTGGCGTACCCGAAGTACACGTCCCCGGGCGACCCCGCGTTCGATCACGAGGACTTCATCCCGACCAATCCGTGGCCCAGCAGCGACTGGGTGGCGCTGCTCGCGGAGCGGGGGCCGCTGGCGGTGCTGGCCGTGCTCCTCACCGGCGCGGCGCTCGCCCTCGGCGCGTGGCGGCGATGGCGGCAGGGGCCGGCCACGAGCGACGGTCTGGAGGCGCTCGCCGCGCTCCTCACCCTGCTCGTGCTGGCCTTCGTGAGCGCATTCGACGCGGTGCTCCTGCTCCCGGCCCCGACGGTGTTCGTGGCCATGCTCCTGGGCACCCTGGTCCGGCCGCCCCGGCGCGCGGTGCGGACCGTGGAGCTGTCGGACGCCCGGCGAGCGCGCCTGGCGAGCGCCGTGCTGCTGACGGGCACCGTACTCGTCCTCCGCACCGTGTCCCAGCTCGGGGCGATGGCGGTGTTCAGCAGCAGCGAGAAACTCGGCACGCTCGAGTGGGCCGCCCGCCTCGACCCGGGCAGCTACCGCATCCAGATGCTCCTGGGCTACGCGTGGCGGAACCACGATCGCTGCGACCTGGCCCGGCCACACGCCGAGGCCGCACGCGAGCTCTTCCCCAACCACCCCGCGCCCCGCCAGCTTCTGGCGGCCTGCCGCGGCCGCACGGCCAAATGAAGAGCGGCCCCGGTCCACCACGGACCGGGGCCGCTCGCCTTCCCCAACATCCGGACCAGGCCGTCAACTCTTCGTGATCGTCGCGGAGTACTGACCGCAGGCGGTGAAGGTGATGGTGAACGTGGTCGTGGTGCCGGTCTGGGCGTTCGCCGCCTGGACGGTCAGCGTGCCCGCGTCGAACTGCGGCGCCGAGGTGCAGGCGGGATTGTAATGCACGCCGCTCCCGGTAGTGGAGAAGGTCCAGACCTTCTGACCGGACGTTCCCTGGTTCCGGGTGAACGTGGAGTTCCCCGTCACCGACCACATCCCTGCCGGCAGCGGCTGATCGGGCACGATCGACGAAGCGACGTCGGCCGTGAACGTTCCCTGCCAGTTCCGCTGGTGCTCCGCCGTGGACTGGTCGGCGAACACGTAGTTGGTCTGAAAGAGGCTGGAGGCGGGGTCCCCCGTGCCGTACACGTGGTGCTGGAGCGTCGTGCCGTCGTCGGAAATCGAGCGCGTGCCGTTGAGCGTGGCCGACGTCGTGATCGACTGGCCCGTCAGGAACGAGACCCGCTCCCACATCTTCTCGAAGTTGGTGAAGACCAGGGTGCGGCTGCCCGCGCCCAGCGTCACATCTACCTGGCCGTTGCGGGTGAGGGTCTCGAGCGGGACCAGCCGCGAAATCGCGCAATTATCGAAGACATAGGACGTCGTGCTGCCGTTCACGGTGACCGTCGGGGCCGGCGAGCACGCGGTGAAGTACCACGCGCCGCTCGCGGCCACGGCCAGGCTGGGCGTCGTTACGGGCGCCGCCACCATCGAGAATGAGGGGCTCGACGAAGTCGAGGTGGCGCCGTCGGTCTGGTCCGATATGTCGCTCACGATCACATCAGCGGCGGCGTTGGCTTCCGCCTGCGACATCGCCGGGGTCGTCGGGCCGGTCGTGGAGGTGCTGCTGCACGCGGCGAGCCCAAGGGCTGCCGCCGCCAGCGCGGGGAGGAGCAACGGGCTCCGGGTGCTCGGGTGCATCGGCCTAGCCTCCGTTCGGTGGTGTCACAGCTCTTGTACGTGGGCGAACAGCCGAACGGACGGGCGGGCCAAAGGGAGTGTTAAGGAAGGCGAGGTGGGTGCAAGAAATTGCGGGTTGGCCTCAGGCCGCCGCCGCCCGGCTCAGTGGATCACCCGCGGGTGAGCGGCCAAGCCGAGTATAGTGGTCGAAGTAGGCCCGGGCCTCCTCGAGATGCGCAGGGTGGAGGAACCGCGGACCGAGCGCAGTGCACGCCCCGAGCGCCAGCTCGAAGAGGTCCACGGCGGTCCGCGCAATCGCCGGATCGCCGAGTCCGAGCCGCCCGGCCCGCTCCAGCAGCCCCAGGTCCGGCAGAGGCAGGAGCTCGAGCGCCGCGCGGAGCGCGCGCGGCTCGTATGCGAGCCCGGCCGTGAAGGCGAGCGGTGCCGCGTACCAGACCGGGTCCACTGCATCCGCCGAGCGAAGCTCCAGACGGCCTCTCGGCCGCACCTCCGGGAACAGCGTGCCGAGATGCGCTTCCCATTCCTCCAGCGTCGGGTTCGCCCGGGCAAGCCACGCCTCGAACGGCAGGCATCGGCCCTCGACCGTGGGAAAGAGAATGGCCGGCGCCGCGAGCGCGAAGTCGAGGTACGCCTCGACCGGCCGGCTCTCGTCGTACGGAAGGCCGGTCCGGAGCGGATCGAGCCTCCGCCAGCAGTGCGCGCGGTAGCTCCGGTGGCCGGTATCCTGTCCCGCGTACGTGGCCGAGCTCGCGAAGATCGCGGTGACGAAGGGACTCAGCGCGTTGAGCAGGCGCCACCCGAGGCACGGCTCGTCGTCGAAGTCGAGACTGATCTGGAATGCGGCCGTCTGGCGCATCATTCTCGCCCCGGCCGGGCCGATCCGGCCGAAGTGGGCGGCCATGCGGCGATACCGTTCGGAGTCGAGCTGAAGCGGAACGCGGTCCACCGGATTCACCGGGTCGATGCCGACGGAGAGGAGCGCGATTCCTTCCGCCGCCGCTGCCGAGCGCATGGGCAGGACGACCCCGCGCAGGCGGTTGACCAGCCCCGTCAGCGAGCGGCTCGGCGGGCTGGCATACTCGATCTGGCCGCCGGGCTCGAAGCTGACGACCCCGCCGCCGCGCACGGCAAATGAAACGGCGCCCTTGGCCGTTCGCTCCTCGGTCCAGCCCTGGCGCGCGGCGAACCGACGCAGGAACGGCAGGGTTGCAGGACCGCTTTCCGCCGTGAGGGGACAGGGGCGGCCGGTGTGAGCATCGAGCGCGATCAACTCGACTTCCGCCCCGGCCCGGCGGGGCGTGAGCGAGGCCATCTGGGACGGGACGAACACCCGCTCCGCGAGGTGCGTCGCCAGCGCGGCGCGATCCAGACGGGTCACGCCGGGGCTCCCACCACGAGGGCAAACCGGTGCTCGGGATCCGTCTTCCACGACTCGAGCCGGAGGCCGGTGGCCGCGAACAGGGCGGCGATGCTGGGAACGTCGTACTTGCAGCTGATCTCGGTGCGGATCGTTTCGCCGGCCGTAAAGCGCACCGATCCGATTCCCGGGATGTGCACCGTCTGGTCCCGGGTGGCCGCCAGATGCATCTCGATCCGGTGGCCCTCGGGCTCGTAGAACGCCCGATGCTCAAAGGCGTCCGGGTCGAAATCAGCGTCCAACTCGTGGTTCAGAACCCGGAGCATGTTGCGGTTGAACTCGGCGGTCACGCCCCTGGCGTCGTTGTAGGCCGCCTCGATCACCCCGACGTCCTTCCGCAGGTCGGCTCCCATGAGGAACCGGTCGCCGGCGCGCATCGCCGCCCGCACCCTGGTGAGCAGGCGAATCGCGGCCGGCGGATAGAAATTCCCGATCGTGCTGCCGAGAAAGGCGAAGAGCGCGGGACTCGCCAGGCGGCGGGGGAGATTCAGCTCCTCCGAGATGTCGGCCACGGCCGGGGTCACGGCGAGCCCGGGATATTCCCGGCGGAGCCGGTCCGCCGTCTCCTCCAGGAAGGCCGCGCTCACGTCGATCGGGACATACGCCTCGGCGGTCCGCGCGGCCCGCATGGCGTCCAAGATGATCCGCGACTTTTCCGCGCTGCCGGCGCCGAGTTCCACCAGGGTGCGGCTCCCGAGCACAGGGATGAGCCGGGGCATCCAGCTGCGGAGCAGCGCCCGCTCCGCCCGCGTGAGGTAGTACTCCGGCAGCCGGGTGATCTCCTCGAACAGCAGCGAGCCGCGGTGATCGTAGAAGTACTTCGGCGGGAGCTCCTTCTGCGGGGCCGAGAGGCCGGCAGCCACCTCCGCCACCATGCGCGCGTCGGCCCGCCGGGGCGCGGTGGTCAGCGTTCTAGACATCGCGGGCGCACCGGAAGCCGCTGAAGATCTGCCGGCGAACAGGGTAGTCCCAGTTGCGGAACGTGGACCGCACGGCCCCGGGACGGGTTGCCCAGGACCCGCCGCGCAGCACCTTGTACTCCGCGCCGAAGAAGGCCTCCGAGTATTCCCGGTAGGGGAAGGGCTCGAACCCGGGATAGCCGCGGAAGTCGCTGGCGGTCCACTCCCAGACGTCGCCGATCATGCCGTAGCAGCCGATCGGCGAAACGTTGCGCGGGTACGCGCCCACCGGCGCCGTGTCGAAGGCGAGCTGATCGAGGTTCGCCAGCTCCGGCGACCAGGGCTCGTCGCCCCAGGGGTAGAGACGCTGGGTTCCGCCGGCCGGGTCCCACGACGCGGCCGCCTCCCACTCCGCTTCCGTCGGCAGGCGCTTTCCCGCGAAACGGGCGTAGGCCTGCGCCTCGTGCCACGAGACGTGACAGACCGGCCGTGCCGGGTCGAGTGGGCGAACGACGTCCATGGCGCGGGTGCGCCAGCCGGCGGCGTCCTCGGTCCAGTGCTTGGGCGAGGACACGCCCGCCTCCGCCAGCCAGCTCCAGCCCGCCTCCGTCCAGAGCTCTCGCCGACGGTATCCGCCGGCCTGCATGAAGGCGAGGTACTGGCCATTGGTGACCGGGGTGACGTCAATCCAGAACGGCGCGAGCCGATACGCATGCCGGGGGCGCTCGTTGTCGTAAGCCGCGGACCGGTCATCGGTCCCCAGCCGCACCTCGCCGCCGGGAAAGAAGACCATCGCCCCCGCCTCGAGGGTCATCCGCGCAGCCGGCGGCGCCCGCCGCTCGACGGGCACGTACGGCGCACCCTGCTTGAGCTGCAGCGTCTGGAGAATGGTCTCGCCGTGCTGGTATTCGTGTTGCAGCACCATGCGGTACACGTAGCCTTCCCGGAGCAGCGCGGGTCCGGCCCGGAGGTCCGCCGTCGCCAGCCGGTCGAGCACCCGGGCGCGGATTCCAGCCATGGTTTCGCGCACGTCAGCCAGCCCGGGGAGCGCGAGCGTGCCCCGGACGCGCCGGGGATGCTCGAACGGATTGTACAACCCGGGCATCTCGCTGAATTCGATCCGACCCGAGAGGTTGCGGGTGAGCCAGAGCTCCTCGAACGCGGCGATGTGCCCCAGATCCCAGATGACCGGGCTCATCAGGCCGTCGTGCTGGCGGTGCAGGTCTTCAGGGGAAAGGGACGCAACCAGCTGGAAGGTGCGCTCGCGAGCCTCCGCGAGATCGGCGGCGATCTCGGTGCGGAGCGAGTCGTCCGCCCGCCCGGCTCGGGGCGGGTTCGCGAGAGCGGTCGGGATGGTCGGCATCGGCTCCTTCCCCGGGACGGCGAGGCGTCCAACGCACTGAGGAGAACTTGGGGCGGCCGCCGGACCCGGCGGGGTAAGGCAATAACGATGGCTGGGGGCGACAGGTTCCCTCCGACGGGGCCAACCCGCCCCGGCGGCTTCAACCCTCCTTAGGAGTGGTATTACGGCCTCCCGGAAAACCTCGCAAGAGCGGGCGTCACAAGACTGAACGGGGCCCCGGAATCCGAGGCCCCGCCTCAACCGCCTTGAGCGTCCGGAGCTCAGGCCGTAACCGCGCTCCGGTTCGCTTTCTCGAACTCCCGCATGAAGTTGACCAGCGCGGAGACGCCGGACTTGGGAAACGCATTGTAGATGCTGGCCCGCATGCCCCCGGCCGAGCGGTGGCCCTTGAGCCCGTCCAGCCCGCGCTTGGCGGCCTCGCTCACGAACTTGGCGTCGAGGTCCTCAGTAGGGGCCCGGAAGCAGACGTTCATCAGGGACCGGGCGTCGGCGTCCACCGTCCCTCGGAAGAAGTCGCTCTGATCGAGGAAGTCGTAGAGGATCTTCGCCTTTTCCGCATTGTGCTCGGCGATCGTTGGCAGGCCCCCGAACTCCCGGATCCACTTGAAGACCCGCCCCATCATGTAAATCCCGAAGGTCGGGGGCGTGTTGTACAGCGACCGATCAGCCGCGTAGGTGCGGTACTGGAGCATGATCGGCAGGTCCTTCGGACCGACCTCGATCAGGTCGTCCCGGATGATCACCAGCACGACGCCCGACGGACCCAGATTCTTCTGGGCACCCGCATAGATCAGCCCGTACCGGCTCACGTCGATGGGCCGGCTGAACATGTCGCTCGAGGTGTCGGCCACCAGGGGCACGCCCTCCGGCACCTCCGGCTCCGCCTTCCACTGGGTCCCGTAAATCGTGTTGTTGGTGGTCAGGTGGACATACGCGGGCTTCTCGGAATAACGGATGGCGCCCGGCGCCGGGATGTAACGGAAGTCGCGGTCGGCGCTCGACGCCGCCTCGTGCACCCGCCCGAACAACTTGGCCTCCTTCACGGCTTTCTGCGACCACACGCCGGTGACGAGGTAGTCCGCCGTTCCGCCCCTGGGGAGCAGGTTCATGGGCACCATCGCGAACTGGAGCGAGGCGCCGCCCTGGAGAAACAGGACCCGGTACCGGTCCGGGATGCCGGCCAGCGCGCGGCAATCCTGTTCGGCTTCGGCGAGAACCTTCTCGAAGACCTTGCCCCGATGGCTGTGCTCGAGGATGCCGATGCCGCTCCCGCCGATGTTCCAGAGGTCCTGCTGCGCCTGCTTGAGCGCCGGCTCGGGCAGGATCGCCGGCCCGGCGCTGAAGTTGTAGATGCGGTCCGACATTACCGGCCTCTCCCGTCGATCGCGGTGAGCTCGACGCTGATGATGTGCTCGTTGCCTTTCCGGATGGCCTCGACCGCGGCCGCATCCGGCTTGCCGTCCAGGTGGATGCGCGCGAGGGTCGCGTGGGCGCCGTGGTAGATGATGTTCTCCACCTCTTCCACGTTGATCGCGCGGTCAGCCAGCACCCGGAACACGTCCGCCAGCACTCCCGGCCGGTTCCGGTGCCGCACGGCGAGAATGTGGGTGGCCGAGCTCCGGGCCAGCCGGTTCACGCAGTTGGGCACCGTCCCCGCCTCCTTGAACTCCTCCACGATGCGGATGACCTCGTGGGCGATGGCGACCTGCGCCTGCTCGGTTGAGGCGCCGACGTGGTGGGTGCCGTACACCCCGGGTGCCTTGCCGATCGCGCTGTCGAACGTCCCTTTCGGGTCGGCGGGCTCGTCCTGGAACACGTCCAATCCGGCTCTGATGCCGCGGGTCTGGACGGCCTCGAGCAGGGCGGCCTCATCCACCACCATGCCGCGCGAGGTGTTGATCAGATACGCGCCGGGCCGCATGGCCGCCAGGAATTCCTCGTTGACCAGGTTCCGGGTGTCGGCGTTCGCCGCGACGTTGATCGAGACCGCATCACTCACCCGGGCCACCTCGAGCGGGGTCTGGCAGTAGCGCACCCCGAGGTGCTCGGCCTCCGCCAGCGTGAGATTCCGCGACCACGCCGCCACGTGCATCCCGAACGCCCGCGCCCGCACCGCGATCTCCCGCCCGATCTGTCCCAGTCCGACAACGCCCAGCGTTCGGCCGTGCAGGCCGCGGGCTCTCGAGTACTCACCCTTGTTCCACGTGCCCGCCCGCAGATCCGCCACCTGGTCCGGGATCCGGCGATCGCAGGAGAGCAGAAGCCCGAACACCAGCTCTGCGACGGCGATCGAGTTCCGGCCCGGGCAGTTGGAGACGAACACCCCGCGGTCCGAGGCGGCCGGGACGTCGATCGTATCGATCCCTGCGCCCGCCCGGATCACCAGGCCCAGGCTCGGCCCGCTCCGCAGCGCCTCCGCGGTCACTTTGGTGCCCCGCACGATCAGCACGGTCGGGTCGTGCGACTTGAGCGCCGCCGGCAGCGTGGCCGCCGTGACCTCGGGCTGCGACACGACCGTGCAGCCCAGCTCCTTGAGGCCGTCGATGCCGACCTTCTCGAACTTGTCCGCGATCAGAACTTTCATGGCACCTGGTCCAGCTCGTGAACGAAGAGGCCGCTTCTGAGCTTCGGCTCGAACCACGTGCTCTTAGGCGGCATGATCTCACCCGCGTCCGCAACGGCGAGGAGCTGATCGATCGTAGTCGGGTACAGCGAGATTCCGAGCGCCATCTCCCCCGACCGGACGCGGCGCTCCAGCTCCTCCGGGCCCCGAATGCCGCCGACGAAATCGATCCGCTTGTCGGTGCGGGGGTCGGCGATGCCGAGGATGGGACCGAGGACCCGCTCCTGGAGCAGGCTGACGTCGAGCGAACGTACCGGATCGCCCCGGTCGATGGAGGCCGGATCCAGCGTGAGCCGCGTCCATCCGCCGTCGAAGAAGAAGCAGAAGCTGCCCGGCGCTGGCGGCGCCGGATCTCCGGTGGGCTCGACCCGGCCCAGCGCCGCCAGCCGGTCGCGGAAGCGGGCCGGGGTGAGCCCGTTCAGGTCCTTCACGAGCCGGTTGTACGGCAGGATCCGAAGCTCGCTCGACGGGAACAGCACGGCGAGGAACCAGTCGTATTCCTCGTTGCCGGTATGGCGGCCGGCGGCGGCCCGACGCTCCCGGCCTGCGCGCCAGGCGCTCGCCGACCGATGGTGGCCGTCCGCGACGTACGCAACCGGCACCGCGGCGAACGCATCGATCCACGGTCCGCCGTCCGGCATGCGCCAGACTGTGTGGCGAACCCCGTCCGGCGCGGTGAAATCGTAGAGCGGCGGTCCCGCCGCGACCGCCGCCGCCATCCGGTCCAGTCCGGGCTCGGGCCGATACGTGAGAAACACAGGCTCCGCATGCGCGCCGAGCGCGAGCACGTGGCGGGTGCGGTCGTCTTCCTTGTCCCTCCGGGTCTTCTCGTGCTTGCGGATGACGTCGCGCTCGTAGTCGTCTACGTGCACGCAGCCGACGACGCCGGTCTGCGCACGGCCGTTCATCTGCTGCCGGTACAGGAACAGCGCAGGCTGCGGGTCGCGCACCAGCACGCCGCGGGCGATGAGCCGGTCGAGCGCGGTCCTCGCGGCCGCATAGACGCGGGGGTCGTACGGGTCGGTGTCCGCCGGCAGATCAATGTCGGAGCGCCCCACGTGCAGGAAGCTGTCCGGGTTCCCTTCCGCCAGCGCGGCCGCCTCAGCCCGGCTCACGACGTCGTAGGGTACCGCGGCCACGCGGGCGGCCAGCTCGGGCCGGGGACGGAGGGCGCGAAACGCCTTCAAACGCATGCACAAGAGTAAACGCTAAGCGGTGAACGGTGAACGGGAGTTTCAGGGCAGCAGGAGCAGCTTCCCGGTGGTCTCCCGAGCGGCGAGCGCCCGCTGTGCTTCCGCGGCCGCGGCCAGCGGATACTCGCCCCCGATCCGAACCGCCAGCGACCGGCCCGCCACCCAGCCCAACACCCGCTCCGCCCGCTGCAGCAGCTCCTCCCGGGTCGCGACGTAATGGCCGAGGGTGGGCCGGGTGAGAAAGAGCGAGCCCTTCTGGTTCAGCAGCTGAGGGTCGAACGGCGGAACCGGTCCGCTCGACTGCCCGTACAGCACGAGCATCCCCCGCCGCGCCAGACAGTTCAGGCTCTTGTCGAACGTGGTCTTGCCCACCGAGTCGTAGACCACCTGGACGCCCGCCCCGCCGGTAAGCCGCCTTACCCCGGCCTCGAAATCCTGCCTGCTGTAGAGGATCACCTCGTCGGCGCCGGCACCGCGGGCCAGCTCCGCCTTCGCGTCCGTCGACACGGTCGCGATGACCCGGGCTCCCCTCCGCTTCGCGATCTGGCAGAGCAGGAGTCCCACGCCGCCGGCGGCCGCGTGGACCAGGCAGACCTCACCCGCCGCGAGCGGATAGGTCGAGGAGGTGAGGTACTCCGCGGTGATACCCTGGAGCAGGACGGCGGCCGCCAGCCGCGCGCTGACGCCGGCCGGCAGGGGCACGAGCCGCTCGGCCGGGACGAGGGCGAACTCGGCGTAGGCGCCCGGGACGCCGGTGTACCCGACCCGGTCGCCCACGGCCACGCCGGTGACGCCGGGGCCGACGGCGGTCACGGTTCCTGCTGCTTCCTGCCCCAGGGTGTAGGGAAAGGGCACCGGGTAGAGCCCGCTTCGGTGGTAGATGTCGATGAAGTTGACTCCCGCGGCCTCGATGCGGACCAGCGCCTGGCCAGCGCCGGGCGCGGGCACCGGCACATCTTCGTGCCGCAGGACCTCCAGGCCGCCCTGGGCATATATGCGGATTGCCTTCATGTAGCGGGTCTCTCCGTGACCGGTTGGGTGCCCGGACCAGGCAGCGCGGCCTTCCGGCCGGCGCCGGCCTCGCCCGCGAGGAGCGCCGCCTCATCCGGGTAGGCATAGATGGTCGGGGCGCGCTGCTGGAACAACCCCCCCGTATCGGCCGTCGGCCCGTACGTGCTGTGCACTTCCCGGGCGAGCATCCGAAGCAGCTCCACCTGCTGACCCCGGTGGTGGGCGGTGTGCGCGATCCGCCGGACCATCACCCACGCGCGGGTGCGCGGAACATCGAAGAACCGGACCTCCGCTTCCCACCAGTCGTCATCGGTGCGCTCGAGCGCGGCGAGCCGCCGGGCGGAATCGTCCGCGTAGCGGCGGAGAAATTCGAGCCGCGTCTCCGCCGCCGGAAGCGGCGGGGCTCCGACCTCCACGCCGAGGATGTCGCGAAACCACAGGTTCTCGCTCACACACTGGTGGACCATATGCTCCAGCAGGCTTCGGCCCCGGCGGTCGGTGGCGTGAGGCCGGACGGGGAGGTCGTCGTCGCGAAAGGCGGCCCAGGTGCTCAGGACCTTGAGCCGCTCGGTCTCGTAGGTGTCCACCAGAAAGCCGTACCGCATGCGCGCCTCCCGCGGGGGCTCAAGGACGTGGCTGGCCGATCCGCCGGGCCCCGCTACCTTGAGCTTATGTGCCCTGACCTCGGAACGGCCGGCACCCATCGAATGATCCCTGTCACGCGCCGCCTGCCCGTGGGCGCCGAGCCCCGAACGGGGGGCGTGCACTTCCGGGTGTGGGCGCCCGACCGCGAGCGCGTCGAGGTGGTGGTCGACGGCCGACGGGAGAGCACTCTCCTCTCCCCGGAGCGGGGGGGCTACCACTCCGGCCTCGTGCCGGAACTCGCCGCGGGGGCCCGGTACCGCTACCGGTTGGACGCCGGCGATGCGTTCCCCGATCCCGCGTCCCGCTTCCAGCCCGAGGGACCACACGGGCCGTCCGAGGTAGTGGACCCCGCCAGGTTCTCCTGGACCGACCGGGACTGGCCCGGCGTCCGACGGGAAGGCCAGGTGCTCTACGAGCTCCACGTCGGCGCCTTCACACCCGAGGGTACGTGGACGGCGGCGGCGCGGGAGCTGCCCGCGCTGGCGGAGCTGGGCGTCACGCTGATCGAGCTGATGCCGGTCGCCGACTTCCCGGGGCGCTTCGGCTGGGGCTACGACGGGGTGGATCTCTTCGCGCCGACCCGCTTGTACGGCCGCCCCGACGATTTCCGCGCGTTCGTCGACCGGGCGCACGCACTCGGGCTGGGCGTCCTGCTCGACGTCGTCTACAACCACCTTGGCCCCGATGGAAATTACCTCGGGCAGTATGCGCGGGCGTACGTCACCGAGCGGCACGCGACGCCCTGGGGGCCCGCACTGAACTACGACGGGTCGGATGCCGGCCCGGTGCGCGAGCTGGTCCTCGCGAACGCCGAATACTGGGTCGAGGAGTTCCACCTCGACGGTCTGCGGCTCGACGCCACCCACACGATCCACGACGATTCGCCCGAGCACATCCTGGCCGCCGTCGGCCGCTCCGTGCGGGCGCGGGCAGGCCCGCGCGGCACGCTGGTTTTCGCCGAGGACGAGTCCCAGCGGGTGGCGCTCGCGCTCCCGGTCAAGGCCGGCGGTATGGGATTGGATGGAATCTGGAACGACGATTTCCACCACGCGGCGCGGGTGGCCGCCACCGGGAGGCGCGAGGGATATTACCGGCGCTATCTGGGCTCGGCCGACGAGCTCCTCGCGGTAACGCATGGCACCCTGGCCGCGCCGGAGGCGCTCGCGCCCTCCCGGCTGGTGACGTTCCTCGAAAATCACGACCAGATCGCCCACTCGGCCCGGGGCCTTCGGCTCAACGCCCTCACGAGCCCCGGACGCTGGCGGGCGCTCACGGCGCTGCTCCTGCTCTCGCCGGGAACGCCGCTTCTGTTCATGGGGCAGGAGTTCGGGGCGACGAGTCCCTTCCTGTTCTTCGCCGACCACGAGCCGGAGCTCGCCGAGCTCGTCCGCCGGGGCCGGGCCGAGCACCTGGCCCAGTTCGAGAGCGCGGCGGATCCGGCGATGCAGGCCCTCCTGCCGGACCCGGGATCGCCCCAGACCTTCGCCCGCTCGCGGCTGGACCCGGCGGAGCGCGGCCGCCATCGCGAGGCGGTGGCGCTGCACCGCGACCTGCTCGCACTCCGCCGCACCGACCCCGCGTTCGCCGCGCAGCAGGCGCCCCGCGGCCGCGCGCTCGCGCCCGCGGCCCTGGCACTCCGTTTCGCGCGGGGGGACGGCCTGGACCGGCTGCTGCTGCTCAACCTCGGACCCGACCTCGCGTTCGACCGGGACCCGGCGACTCCGCTCGAGCCGGCGGACGGCCGCGAGTGGCGCCTCATCTGGTCCTCGGAGGACCCACGCTACGGCGGCAGCGGCACGCCGGCCGGGGCGCGGGGGGGCACGCTCATGCCGGCGGAGTCGGCGCTGGTGCTGGCGGTGACCGGCCGTTCCTGAGGAGCGGAAGCTCGAGGCTGTCCCAGAGCGCGAGCCAGCTCGCTTCGATGATGTTCTCCGAGCAGCCCACGGTGCTCCACCGCTCGATGCCCCGCGCCGACTCGACGATCACGCGCGGGCGGGCGGCCGTCCCCAGGTGCTCGTCCACGATGCGCACCTTGTAGTCCACCAGCCGCACCTCGTCGAGCTCGGGGTAATGCGGCACGAGCGCCTTCCTGAGCGCCTGGTCCAGGGCGTTCACCGGGCCGTCGCCTTCGGCGGCGGTGTGCATGATCTGCCCCGCCACGTGCAGCTTCACGGTCGCCTGCGCGGCGACCTCCTGCCCTCCGCGCTTCTCCACGATGACGGTGAACTCGAGCAGCTCGAACGGGGGGCGGTATCCCGGCTCGGCCCGCCGGAGCAGCATCTCGAACGACCCCTCCGCGGCCTCGAACTGAAATCCGCGGTGCTCGAGCTCCTTGATCCGCCGGAGGACGTCGGCCTCGCTCGCCGCGGCTTCGAGCCCGAGCGCCTCGGCCCGAAGCCGCACGTTGCGCCGGCCGGCCACCTCGCTCACCACCACTCGCATCTCGTTGCCTACCGCCGCCGGATCGATGTGCTGATAGCTCTCCGGCACCTTGGCGATGGCGGCCACGTGGATGCCGCCCTTGTGGGCGAACGCACTGCGCCCAACGTAGGGCGCGTGCGCATCGGGGTTCAGGTTCGCCACCGCGGCGACGAAGTGGGACACCTCGGTCAGGCGGCGAAGCTGCTCGGGCGGCAGCACCTCGTACCCGAGCTTGAGCTGGAGATTGGCGATCACCGGCACCAGGTCCACGTTGCCGCAGCGCTCGCCGTAACCGTTGATGGTCCCCTGCACCTGGCCGCAGCCGGCCTGGACGGCGGCGAGCGCGTTGGCCACGGCGAGACCCGAGTCGTTGTGCGGGTGAATCCCCAGCGGCGTCCGGATCCGCTCGCGGATGCACCCCACCACCTCGCGAACCGTCTCGGGCAGCGAGCCGCCGTTCGTGTCGCAGAGAACGATCCAGTCGGCGCCCGCATCCGCGGCCGCCCCGAGCGTCGCCAAGGCGTAATCGGGGTCGAGCCTCCAGCCGTCGAACAGATGCTCCGCGTCGTAAACGACTTCCTTGCCGAGGGCCCGGAAGAACGCCACGCTCTCGCCGATCATCCGGAGGTTCTCGACCCGGGTGGTCTCCAGCACCCGCTCGACGTGGAGCGTGGAGCTCTTGCCGACCAGTGTGACCACCGGCGTTTCCGCCGCCACGAGGGCCTGGATGCTCGGATCATCCGCGCAGCGCGCACCCGCGCGGCGGGTGCTGCCGAAGGCGGCCACTTTGGCCCGCGAGAGCCCGCCCCGCGCCAGCCGGCCGAAGAACTCGGCGTCCTTCGGGTTGGACCCCGGCCACCCGCCCTCGACGTAGTGCACGCCGAGGCCGTCGAGCACCCGGGCGATCTTGACCTTGTCCTCGACCGAGAGGGAGAGTCCTTCCCGCTGGGTGCCGTCGCGCAGGGTCGTGTCGTAGAGGCTGACTTGCATGGGCCGTCCGGGAACAGGTATCCGAAAGCACCGCGGCCTCCCGGGAGTCGGGAGGCCGCGTGGTCCGGTTTGCGCCGATCGCTTCGTGTCAGCCGCGCACCCGCCCACCGCCTCCCCGGAGGAGCCGGATGGGACGAATGCCGATGAGTCGGCGGGCGCTCATGCACATGCCTGGAAGTCTATGCAGCCTTCCTTCGGCGTCAATGGCCGGCGGCCACCCGGCGGGCGGCAAGCCCCGGGACAGGAAGACGGAACGGGCGCCTTGCGGCGCCCGTTCCGGGCAGGAAGGATATGCAATACAGAGGAAATAAGTGCAGAAGAGATGGCGGCTTCCAGCGTGCGCGGCCCGGTGCCGGCCGGACCTCGCGACCGCCAAGAGCCAACCTAAGGCGTCCCGGAGCAGTTGCTGTGCGCTGGGTCACAGGCCGACCCGCCCAAGCTCGCCCAGCATCGCCTCGAGATGCGCCGGCTCGAGATCGCCCATGTGGCCGATGCGGATGACCCGTTCGGCGAGATCGCCCAGCCCGCCCGTGAGCGTGAAGCCTCGGGCCCGCATCCCGCTCAGAACTTCGGGCACGGCGAGGCCATGCGGAGGGGTGAGCGCGGAGACGGACCAGGACCGGCGGCCGGCCGGGGCCACCAGGGTGAACTCCGGGTGCGCGGCAGCCCAGCGCTCCATGACGTCCAGCATCGCGCGATGGCGCCGCCAGCGGGCTTCCACGCCTCCCTCGGCGTCGATTCGTGCAAGCTGGCGCTCCAAGGCGTAAACCAGGGACAGGGCGGGAGTCTGGGTGGGACGGGAGGTCCGGGCGGCCTGATCGTACTTGAGGAGATCGAAGTACCACCCCCGGTCCCGTCGCCGCCGCGCGCGCGCGAGCAGCCGTTCCGATGCCACGCCGAGCCCCAGTCCGGGTGGCAGAGCCAGCGCTTTCTGCGAGCCGGTGAAGACGAAGTCGAGCCCCCAGGCGTCGGTCTCGACCGGCAGCGCTCCAATCGACGTCACCGCGTCCACCAGCACGAGCGCGTTCGAGCGGGCACGCACCACGCGCGCGAGCTCCGCGACCGGGGCCAGCGTGCCGGTCGAGGTGTCGGAGTGCACCAGCGCCACCGCGTCCACCGGCGGGCCGTCCAGCAGCCGCTCCAGCCGGTCCGGCTCCAGCGCCCGGCCGGTGGGCACCGACAGCCGTACGACGTCCTTGCCGCAGGCCTCGGCAATCCGGGCGAGCCATTCCCCGAAGAACCCGCCGACCACGACCAGCACGCGCTGGTCGACGGCGTTCCGGATCGCCGCCTCCGCCAGGCCGGTGGCCGAGGAGGCGGTGAGGAGCACCGGTTGCGTGGTCCGGAAGAGCCGGCGAAGCGGCTCCTGGAGCAGGGCGAAGAGCACCGCGCCTTCGTCGCTCCAGGGCGAGATCATGGGCCGCTGCAGCGCGGCCATGACCTCCGGATGGACCTCGGCCGGCCCGGGCAGGAAGAAGCGCCCGAACCCGGTCAGAGCGAGCACTCCGGAAACGTGCGTGGCTGCCCGGACATCCCGGCGTCGAGCCTAGGCCGCGGGGGCATCGCGGAAGCGCCGGGCCTTGAGCTCCGCCAGCTCCGCCCGCAGGCGGCGCAGGTGGCGGCCGCTCGGGTAGCGGTCGATCAGCCGCCGCAGCTCGGTCATCGCCCGGCCCGGATCACCGAGCCGGTGCTCCGCCAGCTCGGCCAGGGCGAGGCCAACGCGGATGTCCTCGGTCGGCGTGAGACGCCGGTCGCTGGCACGGAGGTTCTCCAGCTCGGCGGCTGCCGTCTCCGGCTCGCCCAGGACCCCGCCCAGCAGCGCCGCGCGGCGCAGGGTCGCCTCGGCCCGGGACGCGGGGTCCTGCGCCCGCTCGCGGTACGCCTCGGCGGCGTCGGCGTATTGTCCCCGGGCGACGAGAGTCTCGATCGCGGAGTAACCGCCGCCGGCGCGCTCGAGGCCCAGGTCCATGAAGGCCCGGCCCAGGCCGTCCACCAGCGGCTCGAGCACGCCGCCCAGGAGCCCCATCGCGAAGCCGTACAGCGCCCAGAGCACACCGACCAGCACCAGGGCGCGCGGCACCATGCCCGTGGCCCACAGCACCAGCGCCACGATCGTGCCGAACATGAGGATGGCGGCCACGGCAATGCGGGCGAGCGAGAGCGGGTCCTCGATCGACGCGGGTTCGCGGGCGTCGGGCGGGCGCAACGGATCGGGCGGCGTCAACGGCCCAAACGTACGGACGGCCCGCAGCACCGGCAAGTTGACATCCCCCCGCTGCAGGCCTAAATCCCGCACGGGTCATCACCCACACGAAGAGGTCGCATGTTCCGCGCATTCACCCGCCGCGGGTTCCTGGCGTGACGCGGCGGCCCCGCCTTGCGGCGGCCTGCCTCGTCGTGCTGGGGACGCTCGCCGGCACCGGCGCGTATGCACAGGAGCCGGCCCCGGCGCCGGCACCCTCCACTCCGGCGCCCGCCCCGAGGCAGCTCACCAACACGGACGTGCCCTGGCGGACGAGCTACTTCCCGTACCTCTCCGGTCTCTCCAACGACGGGCCGCTCATCTCGTTCCGGATTCGCCGGTCGCAGGCGGCGCCGTACGAGGAGCGGGTCACCGCCCGGGCCTTCGCCCAGCTCGACGCCGGGATCGGATTCCGGGGCACCCGCTTCGCAGTGGCGCAGTTCGGCGCCCCGCTCCTGGTCAAGGACTGGCGCTTCGCCGGCACGCTGCTCACGATGCGGGAGGCGCGCTACGGCTTCTTCGGGATCGGGAACCAGTCCACCTACGACGGAGCCAACGTCACCGACGCCAACCCCTTCTTCTATCAGGTCCAGCGCACGCGGTATCAGGCGGTGGCGGAGGCGACGCGGCGCATCGCCGGCCCCTTGCAGATCGCACTGCAGGGCTCGGCGGCCTCCATCAAGTTCGTCGCCCACGACGAGGGCACCTCGGTGTTTCTCCAGCGCTTCGGCTCTTCGCTGCAGCAGGATGACGCCTATCTCCGGGCGGCGTTGGTCCTCGACACCCGGGATACCGAGTACGACCCGCACAAAGGACTGCTGCTCGAGGCCGGCTACCAGGTCGCGAGCGGCGGCACCGGCTACGAGCGGGCCTACGGCGTGGCGCGCGGCTGGCTCCAGCTCCGCGAGGGGACCGTGCTGGCGGCTCGGCTCGCCGGCTCCCAGCTCTACGGCGATCCCACCCTCGACGCGCGCTACGTGATTCCCGCGTGGGAGCGTCCGATCCCGGTGCTGGGCGGCTCCTTCTCGCTCCGGGGGATCGAGACCGGCCGGCTCGCGGGCAAGGGCGTGCTGCTGGGCAACTTCGAGGCACGGCAGGATCTCGTGTCGTTCGCCAACATCGCGGGACTGGTCCTGGTCGGCTTCGTGGACGCGGGGCGGGTTTTCGAAGACACCGGTTTCCGCCTCACCACCGACCAGCTGACCGTAGCGGGCGGCGCCGGGCTGGCGCTCCGGGTGCTCCGGACCACGGCGTTCAGCCTGAGCGTGGCCCGCGGCCCGGAGCATACCCGGCTCGCGTTCGGCTTCGGGTGGATGTTCTGAGCTGGAGGATCAGGCAGCGAGCTTCGCGGCGGCGAGGACTTCCTTGAGCGTCGTCTCGCCGTGGTCGCGGGCGTACCACTTCCGGACCGCCGGATAGATCTCCTGCTTGGGCGTACCGCGTGCGTGCTCGGCCACCACCCAACGCTGCAGCTCCGTCGGCCGCGGGCCCCAATGGCCCAGCTCGCCGAAGTCGCGGTCCAGCGCGATGACGATGGGAATCGAGCGCGATCCGTTGGTCAGATACCGGCTCATCAGGTCGGGGTGCTCGTCCCGCTTGAGGATCCGGAGCTCCAGGCCCGGGGCCAGGTCGGCCAGCCGGGCCAGCACGGGGACCGTATTCGACGCGTCACCGCACCAGTCCTCGGCCAGCACGAGCAGCCTGCGCCCCGCGTCGGCGGGGACGGCCGCCCGCGCCCAGTCGGGAATCCGCGCCAACCGGTGCAGGCCCTCCCACAGTCCGCGATGCTTGAGGTCACTGGCAGCGAGGAAGGCGTCGTAGGGAAGCGCCTGGTCCCACAGCGCCCGGAAGTCGGTCATAAGCCACCGATAAACATCAAATCGAACCCCCTGGTTCCGCGGGCGCGCCCGCGGGGCCAGCGCTAGATTCACGCCCATGTCCGCGACCCCACGGCGCGACGGCGAGGCCACCCGGCAGAAACTGCTCCGCGCGGCGCTCGAGCTCTACACCGCCGCCGGGTTCCGCGACACCACGACGCCGGCCATCGCCGCACGGGCCGGGGTGGCGGAAGGCACGATCTACCGACACTTCTCCGGCAAGGAAGACCTGCTCAACGCGGTCTATCGGGCCGCGCAGCGCTGGGCCGTGGGCGTGGTCACGGAGGCGGAGGGAGATCACACGGCCCCGGCACCGGAGCGGCTGCAGCGCATCGCCCGGCGGCTCCTGGAGGCCGCCGAGCACGACCCGGCCGGCGTGCGCATGGTGCTGCAATTCCGCGACGAACGGTATCTCGACGAAAAGAGCCGCGACGCCGCTCGCGAGGTGCGCGGCGCGCTGCAGCAGGTCGTGGCCGCCGGAAAGTCGGACGGTTTGGTGCGCCCCGGCCCCGCCGATCTCTGGGTGGGGGTCTGGCTCGCCGTCGTCACGTTTGCCGCCGAGCGGGTCTGGGCGAAGGAATGGACGCCGGACCACCCGCAGGCGCGGCAGGCCGTGGAGGCGGCGTGGAACGCCATAAGGCAGGAAGAGGTGAGAGGTGAGAGGTAAGAGGTGAGAGGTGAGAGGTGAGAGGGACGCGCCCGCTCTCAACCTCTCACCTCTTACGTCTCACCTCTCACGCCTCCCCACAAACACCGTCACCTCCCTCGGCCTCGCCGGCACCCCGCCCCACTCCACCCGCCGCTCGCGGCCCGGGCCCAGCGGGCGCACCACCAGGTCCCGGCCCGACAGAAAGCCCACCGAGTCCGCTCCCCACCGGGCCGCGTCGTGCGCGTTCTCCGCGAACGGACTCGGAGCGCCGGTATCCGTCTGCACGCACAGGGCCGCGCCGCACTGAACGGCGCGCCCGAAAGGCGGGTCGCCCAGGAGGACCCACAGGCTCGAGTCCGCCGCCGCCCGACCGGGGCCCGTCAGCGCCCGGGCCCCCGCCGCGGCCGGCGGTGCCTGTAGCACATACCGCTCGCTCCCCGCCCGCACGTAGATGCGCTTGCCGTCCGCCGACCAGCCCACGCGCTCCGGCGCCGGCGCCCCGACCGGGAGCGGCAGCTCCCGCTCCGCGCCGGTCAGCAGATTGAGGACCCAGACCGCGGCCGGCATCGAGTCGCGAGTGGTGGCGCCGCGAAGGAAGGCCACCGCGCCCCCGTCCGGCGAGAGCGCGGGCGCTGCCTCCAGGACGTTGGTGTACGTGATCTGGAAGACCGGGCCGCCGTCCGTCCGGACCCCGAAGAGGTCCGCCTCGCCTTCTGGGCCTTCGGCCACGAAGATCGCGTAGGCGTCGCGCCCGACGACTGCGCGCCCGCGCAGCGGAGACAGACCGGTGCACGCGGAGAGGAGCAGCAGGGCGACGGCGACTCTCACCGCGCCGGGGCGACCGTGCTCCGGAGGAGCCACCACCCCTCGGGATCCACCACGACCGTCCGGGGCGCCGAGGAGAAGCCGTCGAGCACCGTCCTGGTCTCCCGGCCCTCGACGTCGATCCGGATGATTTTCCCGTCGACGGCGAGCTCGAGCCCCGGCAGGCGATACGTGCCCCACTCCTGCTTCTGCGTCTGCCGGATCTCCAGCGCGAGCTTCCCGCCGGAGTGGCTCCAGCGCACGTCGAGGACCGGGTAGCCGGGCTGAGTCAGCGACTGGAGGAAATACCACTCGAGGTCGCGGCCCGCGGCCGCCGACATCACCCGGGCGAAGTCCGCCGACACGGCCGAGCTGTCGCGATAGGTCCGGTAGTACGTCCGGAGACCCGCGACGAATGCGGAGTCGCCCACGAGCCCGCGCAGCTGGTGGAGGACCCACGCACCTTTCTGGTAGTTGTTCGCGTTGAGCAGCGAATCCAGCTGCCGCACCGCAGGATCGAGCACCGGTCGGTCGACCACGCCCGACGCGAAGTAGCCCTCCGCCTCCCGCCGCATCTCCGCCGCCAGCGCGGGCGGGCCTCCCTCATGCTCGGCCCACATGGCCGCGAGGTAGTTCGCGAACCCCTCCGACAGCCAGAGATGGTGCCAGTCGTCCTCGGTGACCGCGTCGCCGAACCACTGGTGCGCGGTCTCGTGCGCCACCGTCTGCTCCGGCAGGGCGTGCGCCCGATAAAGGCTGTCGTTGTAGAAGATGGCGGTGGCGTTCTCCATCCCGCCGAACGGCGTCAGCGCCTCGACGTGGGCCAGATCCGGATAGGGGAACGGACCGATGAGCCGGGAATAGAAATCCACGATCTCGCCGACGCGCCGGAAGGGCCCGCCCGCGGCGAACGCCGAGTCTTCCGGGGCCGTCCAGAGCGACTGCGGCACACAGCGGACGTCGCACGCCGCGTCGGGCAGCCGGGTCACCGCGAACCGCCCGACCCCGAACACCATGGTGTACACCGGAATCGGCCGGTCCATCCGATAGTTCCAGACCCGGTGGCCGTAGGCCAGCGTGTCGATGCTCTGGAGCATCCCGTTCGCGATCACCTGATAGGCCGCGGGGGCCTGCACGTGGAAGCTCACCGTCGCCTTGTCGCCCGGCTCGTCCTGGACCGGAAGCCACCCGTGGGCGCGGTCAGGCCAGTTGTCCGCGAAGATCTCGAGGCCCTGCGCCCTGTCGCCCCGGAAGTCCATTCCGCGCAGCACCTCGCCGTGATAGCGGATCCGCGTGACGAGAGAGTCGCCCGCCTTCCCCTCGTGGGGGATGACGATCAGCTCTCCCACGCGTCCCCACGGCGTGCGCGCGAGCCGGGTCTCGCCCCGGCCGTTTTCCAGCACGCGAATCACCCGCATCGTCGAGTCCAGCTGGACCTCGATCGGCATGGCGGAGCGGAGCCGCCAGGCGGTCTCCACCTCGCCCAGCACGTGGCGCCCGCTGTCACCCACGACCAGCCGGACATCGTAGCTCAGCGCGTCGTGGTGCGGCCGGACGGTGTCGGGACGGATGGCCAGAGGGGAGGCGACGACCGCCTGCAGCAGGATCGGGACGAGGATCATGTCAGAAGCGCCTCACGCGCCCAAGGTCCGTTTGAAGAACACCAGAATGTTCGCCCAGGCCCGCTCGACCTCGGGGCCGTCGGATCCCTGGCGCCCCGGCTTGAGGAAGCCGTGGCCGGTGCCCGGGTAGATCTCGTACGTGAAGGGCTTGCCCAGGGCCTTGAGCCGCCCCGCGACGTCCGGCAGCGACGCGTCGATCCGCGCGTCGTTCTCGCCGTAGACGCCGAGCAGCGGCGCCCGGATCCGGGCCAGGCCCGCGCTGTCGGGCGGAGGCCCGTAGCAGACCACGGCCGCGCGCAGGTGAGGATTGTCGGTCGCGTAGCGGAAGCTCTGCCCGCCGCCCCAGCAGAACCCCATCACGCCGATGTCCCCGCCCCGCACGGCGGGCAGACCGTTCAGATAGGCGTACGCCGCGTCCAGGTCCCGGGTGATGCGCGCGGGCTCGAGCTCCGCCACCAGCTTGCGGCCGGAATCGGGATCGGCCGGGCTTCGGCCGAACCTGGAGGAGAGCAGGTCGGGCACGATGGCCACGTAGCCGTTCTTCGCCAGCCGGTCCACGACCGTCGGCTCCCAGTCGGTGAGCCCGAAGATCTCGTGGATCACGATGACGGCCGGCGCCTTGTCCTTCCGCTCCGGGTAGGCGACGTAGGCGCGCACCGAGTCCGCCGTGCCCGGCGCCTTGAAATAGACCCACTCGCCGTGCGTCGTGACGGCGGCGAGCGCGGTCCGGTGGCCTGCGGTCCAGGCGAGACCCGCCCCCGCGGCCACGCCGAGCAGGGCCACCGCGACATGCGACGCGGCGCCGCGCAGCCCGCCGATCATGGCACCTCTCGTCTCACTTCTCACCTCTCACTTCTCACATAAAGGCTCCCGCCCCCCGCCCGGAACTCCGCCGCCTTCTCCTCCATCCCCCGCTCGGCCTGCCGGCGCGCGTCCTCCCGCAGGTCCTGGGTGATCCGCATCGAGCAGAACTTCGGTCCGCACATCGAGCAGAAGTGGGCGACCTTGGCGCCGGCGGCCGGCAGCGTCTCATCGTGATAGGCGCGCGCCGTCACGGGATCGAGCGCCAGGTTGAACTGGTCCTCCCAGCGGAAGTCGAAGCGGGCCCGCGAGAGGGCGTCGTCCCACGCGCGCGCGCGCGGGTGCCCCTTGGCCAGGTCGGCCGCGTGGGCGGCGATCTTATAGGCGATGACGCCCGCCTTCACGTCGTCGCGGTTCGGGAGGCCCAGGTGCTCCTTCGGCGTCACGTAACAGAGCATCGCGGTGCCGTACCAGCCGATCATCGCCGCGCCGATCGCGCTGGTGATGTGGTCGTAGCCCGGGGCGATGTCCGTCGTGAGCGGGCCGAGCGTGTAGAACGGCGCCTCGTCGCACCAGGCCAGCTGCTTGTCCATGTTCTCCCGGATGAGGTGCATCGGGACGTGGCCCGGACCCTCGTTCATCACCTGGACCTCGTGCTCCCAGGCGATCCGGGTCAGGTCGCCCTGGGTTCTGAGCTCGGCGAACTGGGCCTCGTCGTTGGCGTCGGCGATACTGCCCGGCCGAAGCCCGTCGCCCAGCGAGAAGGAGACGTCGTAGTGCGCGAGAATCTCGCAGATCTCGCGGAACCGGGTGTAGAGGAAGCTCTGGCGGTGGTGGGCCAGGCACCACCGGGCCATGATCGAGCCGCCCCGCGAGACGATGCCGGTCACCCGGTCGGCGGTGAGGGGAACGTACTCCAGCAGCACGCCGGCGTGCACGGTGAAATAATCCACCCCCTGCTCGCACTGCTCGATCAGCGTCTCGCGGTAGATCTCCCAGGTGAGGTCCTCGGCCACCCCGCCCACCTTCTCCAGAGCCTGATAGATCGGCACCGTGCCGATCGGGACGGCGGCGTTCCGGAGAATCCACTCGCGGGTCGCGTGGATGTCGGCGCCCGTGGACAGATCCATGACGGTGTCGGCGCCCCAGAGCGTGGCCCACCGGAGCTTCTCGACCTCCTCCTCGATCGACGAAACGACCGCGGAGTTCCCGATGTTGGCGTTGATCTTCACCAGGAAGCGCCGGCCGATGATCATCGGCTCGAGCTCAGGGTGGTTGATGTTCGCCGGGATGATCGCGCGCCCCCGCGCCACCTCGCTCCGCACCAGCTCGGCGGGGAGTCCCTCTCGCAGAGCCACGAACTCCATCTCGGGCGTTATCTCGCCCTGGCGGGCAAAATGCAGTTGGGTGACGACCCCGCGGCCCCGGTACCGCTCGCGCCGCAGCGTGGGCGGAATCCGCTCGGCCTCGGGCGTGCCGTCGGCCGGCGGGCCGGCGGCCTCGACGTCGCGCCCCGTGATCCACGCCTTCCGCAGCGGCGGCAGGCCCTCCCGCACGTCGCACCCCTGCGGGCCGCTCGCGTCGTAGACCTGGAGCCGCTCTCCGCCGGAGAGCGCGATCTCGCGCACCGGGACGCGAACCCGGCCCCCCTCGAGGTAGACCTTGGTGGATTTTGGAAACGCCTCGCCGTACGGGGGCAGGCGAACGGGCGGTCCGGCGGTCGGGGTGGGCATTGCGACGCTCCCAGCAGGGACGAAGGGGGCGCCGCGAACCGGCGCCGCGCTCCCTTCGCCGGTATCAGCCGGATCAGGTTCCAAGGGTGCTCTCTCAATCGGACCGGGTCCGATACCCCTGGCGGCCGTTTCAACGTAAGCGACCGGCCGGGGGCCGGGCAAATCGTCCCAAGGCGACCGATTCGGCCGCCTGGTGCCGCAGAATTCCCGGCCGGGCTCGTGGCTCGATCGGTTGCAGGAGAGTCCAGGCTATTGCGGGCGTGGCGGAAGCACGACAGGCACGAGAAATGCTTTTTTGGGGCGGGAACTCGGGAGGCCTCAATGAGGCGGACGACCGCACTGACGTACCTGATCGCCACCGCCGTGGTCGCGGCCGGCGGCGAGCGTGCGGCCGCGGCCCAGCGCCTCGTGGACGTCCAGCCGGTTGCCCGCGACACGCTGACCGACGTGGCCGTGACCGTGTACGAGCGGGGTCGCCCAATCATCTACTACAACCCGACCCTGATGCAGCGGCTGGGGCCGCACCTGGCCGAGTTCTTCATGGCCCACGAGTACGGCCACGTCGCCTACGGCCACGGCGGCGGTGCCCTGTCCCAGCCCCGCGACGACCTGAGCAGCCTGCGCCAGCGGCAGGAACTCGAGGCCGACTGTTACGCCACCCGCCTATTGGCGCAGAACGACCGCGCCGCCGTGGAGGCGGCGCTCAAGTTCTTCACCCGGATGGGCCCGTTCCGGTTCGACGATCTGCATCCGAGCGGCAGTCAGCGGGCGGCGAAGATCCTGGCCTGCCTGCCCACCACAGACCACATCTCGGCCGCCGGCGGGCCCGGTCCGGACCAGCCGGCCGAGTAGGCCCCAACCCCCGTTACGGAGCGCGCCCGGTCGGCGCCCGGTGCCGGTTCCAGCCGATCGCCGCGTAGAGCGGGCAGAAGCCCGTGAGGCTCGTGCCCAGCGGGATGAGCCCGAGCAAGGTCACATACTTCCACGGCGGGGCGAGGGCGCCGTAGAGACCGAGGATCACCACTCCCAGAACGAAGCGGACGATCCGGTCGACCCGTCCCATGTTGACGCGCATGGTTCCCCCCTGATCACAGCGGAATGGTCAGCACGGCGCACGGCGCGCTGTGCGAGAGCTGGCGGGCCACGCTGCCGGCCTCGACGAAGCCGGGCGGCCCTCCCCGATGATATCCGATCACCAATGCGTGCGCCTGGCGCGCGTCGACCTCACGCAGGATCTCCGTCACCACGTCGCCCCGCCGCACCCGGAGCGCCCGGCCGGACGGGCCCAGGGCGCGGGCCAGGTTCTCGGTCCGCCCATCCCGCACGTCCCGCGCGAGGTTGGCCGGCTCGTCGCTCAAAGCCCGTTCCACGGTTACCAGGTCGAGCCCCACATCGAGGGCCGCGCCCAGCCGGGATGCCTCCTTGAAAACCGTGAAACCGCGTTCGGTGCCGTCGAGTGCCACGAGCAGCCGGGCCGGCACCTCGTCGGGCCCGGGCACGAACAGGCACGGCACCCGGCTCCGCCGCGCGACCGCGTCCGCGGTGTCGCCGAGGAGCCGCCGGGCCACCGGCGAGCGCGGCTTCCGGCCCAGCACGAGCAGGTCCGCGGCCGCCTCCTCCGCGAAGCGCGCGAGCTCAATGCTGGGGACTCCCGAGGCTTCGGCGATCCGGGGCGCGGCGGCGTTGGATTCCGCGATCTCGTGGGCGAGCCACCGCTCGATCGTCG
>Ga0187823_10000024_pt1 | contig 28024 bp, 22 predicted proteins | sample NC_wetland_sal_i_12_FD_132968 | JGI IMG/M metagenome (GOLD analysis project Ga0187823, IMG submission 132968) | Wetland sediment microbial communities from Neuse River Estuary, North Carolina, USA - SourceSoil_3 | ecosystem: Environmental > Aquatic > Freshwater > Wetlands > Sediment | place...
CTGCGTGCCGGTTTCTCCTGGAATCCCACGACCGGAGTCTTCGAGGGGCCGCTGGCGATCAGGGCGGCGGTGCGGGCGGCATGCAAAATACGCTCTGACGAAAGATCGTCAGTGTAAGCGTAGCCGGTTCGCTCGCCGACTACCACGCGAACGCCGCATCCGGCTGAGATCCCCTGGGAGGCGGATTTCACCATGGACTCATCCACCATCAGCGACGTGGATGAGAGGTACTCGAAATAAAGGTCGGCGTACTCGCCGCCGGCCGAGAGGGCCGCTGCCAGGTAGCGCTCGAGATCATGTTCGGTCAGGCCGTAGTGCTGAAAAAAGAAGCGATTTTTATCCACAGTTGTTAGATGTCCTTGAACGGGAAAAGGCTCCCGGGGTTCCTTCATTATCCCACAGGGTTTGGCGCAGGCCGGGGTGGCTTGCGTGAGCCGTCACAGACCACGTGGGGACGGCCGCCCACGGCTGTCCGGCGGAGCGAAGCTCCGAAAGTCAGGCCGGCAAAGTAAGGTCGAGCTGCGCTCGACTGGACAGCCGGAGGCGGCTGTCCCCACGTGGACTGCGGTGATGGTCATCCGTCACAGACAGCGAGTCACGAAAAATGAAAGCATTCTAACCATGACTCCCGAGGCCCTAGCCCGTACCGTTGAAGACTTTCTCGCAGGAGCACGCGATGCCGTCGTGCTCGATGACGGCGCCGCCGTGTTTGACCTGGCGCAGGCAAAGTATTCCATTTCAGGCGAACACAACAAGTGTTTACTTCACCTCTGGTCGGCGGAGCGGAACCTGGTGCGGCGAGTTCTCGACGTCGAAATCAAGCAGGAAGTGCTGCGGCTGGCGGTGCAGCGGCTGGGGCAGACGCGTCCCGGAAAACTGGAGATATGCCGGCAGCGGGATCGACGCACGCCGACCGCAAAACGGGCTGCGCGGCTGGCATACCAGCGCAGCTTGCAGCGCACGCTCGAACGGCGTTTTCCTGCCTGGGTTGCGTCCCGGCTCACCACGTCCGCCGACCTGGAGCGATCGTTTGGGCCGGTTTACGCCCGGGGGCTCCTGCGACGGGGGCAGTCCGGCTTTGCGGTGCTCGGCGTGAATCCGCAGGAAACCCAGGCTTCGATTGACGCCGCCCTGACCTTCGGCATCCTGTGGCTCGACGCCTGCCGGGTGGCGCAAGCAGGCAGAGTGGTGGTCGAAGGCCTGAAACTCTTTTTGCCCGCGGGCACGGCGATCCTGACCCGCGAGCGCATGGCGCATTTGCACCCGGACGCCGCCAAATGGCAGCTCTACGAATTGGACGATCGCGAACCGAATCTGAAGGAAATCGAGGTTTCAGATGGCGGGAACGTAAGGACGCGGCTGGTCCACTGGACCGACGAAACCGAAGCTGCGGAGCGCTTCGCGGAAGCCATCGGACGGGTTCGGGAGCTGATGCCGGAAGCCGAAATGGCGGTCATTTCCGCGGCTGAGATCGCCTTCCGCTGCCGCGGCCTGGAATTTGCCAAGGCCCGCATGGCCCACCATCTGGGCTCGCTCCGCAGCACGCCCGAGATCGTATTTGGAGTAGGCGCGGATGAGCGCGTGCTGAGCGAGCAGAACGCCGCCGTCTTCCGCCGCCTGGTGCACAGCGTGGGCGAAGTGCGCCATGCCGGGGGGCCGCGAGATCACGCCCTCTGGCGGCTGCATCCCGAGCGCTGGCTGGAATCGCTGGTGCTGCAGGACGTAAGCGAGGTGGACGAGCGGCTCGACGCTTCGGAGCTTTATTCCCAGGTGCCGGCATTTTCGGCCTCGGACCGCGCCATGATCGATGTCCTGACGGCCACGCGCGAGGGCAGGCTGGCCGTGGTCGAGTTGAAGGCTGACGAAGATATCCACCTGCCCCTGCAAGGCCTGGATTACTGGTCGCGCGTGGCCTGGCATCATGCGCGGGGCGAGTTCCAGCGCTTCGGATATTTTCCCCGGCGGGAATTGTCGCCGGAGCGCCCTTTGCTGTTTCTGGTGGCTCCCGCCCTGCATGTGCATCCGGCCACTGACACCTTGCTGCACTACATTTCGCCGCAAGTCGATTGGGTGGTGGTGGGCATTGATGAGCGCTGGCGAGACGGAGTCAGAGCGGTATTCCGCAAGCGGCCGCGGGACATGGAGCTGAAGCGAGACCCTCGAGCGAGAGACTGTGCGTGAGTAGTGCCGGCGTCCCGCCGGCTGTCGGGTGGGCGTCTCGCCCACCCCATCGGCCCGGCGGAACTCGCCGGCGCTACTTTGCTGCGGCTACTTCCGCGGCCAGGCTTTGAGCAAACGGCGGATGTCGACCAGTTGGCCCAGGTGATAGGCATTGTGGTCGGCCACCAGCAGAGCTTCGCGCAAGATAGTCTGACCGTCACCCCAGGGAATGCGGGCGTGCAGATCGGTTTTCGGATTGGCCACCAGGCCCTGCATCGCCTTCAAATCCAGGCGAAATTTCCTGATGCTGGTATTCCAGGCGGCAGAGTTGGGCGGGGTGGCTCTGTCCGGCCAGTAGCCCTTCGGCCAATCCGGCGAAACATGCCTCCGGTTCCGGCTGAATTCGAGGATGTCGTGCTGCGCGATGCGCATGTGCTCCAGCAGCATCCACGGAGAGTGCGGCAGGCCGGCGGGCTTTCGTCCGCGCAGGTCAGTCGGGAGCCCGGCGAGTACTTCTTCAAACCGGGCGTGGGCGCTTCCGCCCATCAGCAATTCAAGCAGATGCCGGCGCAGGGAACTGTCGTGGTCGCTTTTCATGTTTTCCTCATTCGGCTCTTTCCTGGCGGTATGCGCCAGGCTGGCCTGACGATCAAGAACGACCAGTTAAATGTTTTAGCAGGAAATTGACAAGGCCCGCATAGACACAAGTCATCGGCCCGCGTTAACCTGACTTTCCGAAGGAATTTCTTATGCGTCCATGGATGGTTTTTGTGCTAACGGTATTTTTTGGCGCGGGGCTGTACTCCGCGTTTGCGGCGATGCCGTCGGTCGGCTCCGCTGCTCCCGATTTCACCCTCCCTTCACAGGATGGCACGCAGGTCAGCCTCAAGGATTTCCGCGGGAAGTGGGTGGTGCTTTATTTCTATCCCAAGGACGGAACGCCGGGATGCACCATCGAGGCCCACAACTTCCAGCGTGATCAGCCGCAGTACGCGCAGCGCAACGCCGTGGTGGTCGGAGTCAGCGTGGACACCACCGACTCCCATAAGGAGTTCTGTTCGAAGGAAGGCTTGAATTTCAAGCTGCTGGCCGATACCGAGCACAAAGTGGTGAAGCAGTACGACTCGATCATGAACTACAAGGGGGTGGAGATCGCCGCGCGCAATACTTTCATCATCGATCCGCAAGGCAATATCCAGCGCGCCTACACCGGCGTGGATCCCAACAAGCACAGCCAGGAAGTGCTGGCGGCGCTGGACGAGTTGCAGAAGGGCGCTGCCGGTTCGAAGTAGTCGATTTACGGGAGGACGGGTCCTCGCCCGTCCCGCGCGCCGGCCCGGTTCAGTTCTCAGAGCGCATGCGTCATGCCGGCGTTTAAACTGTAGGTATGAACGTCCGACCCGATCAGGTTCCGTATCGCGATTTCTATCGTATTCTCCTCACCTCGGTTGGTCCGCGTCCCATTGCCTGGGTCTCCACCTTGAACCAGGGCCACCTGAACCTGGCCCCCTTTTCATTTTTTAACGCTCTCTCCGCCAAGCCGCCGCTCCTCGGCTTCTGCCCTTCGCTGCGCCAGGTGGAAGGGCAGTCCGCTCCCAAGGACACGCTGCTGAACATTCGCGAGAGTGGTGAATTTGTGGTGAACGTCGTCACCTTCGCGCTTGCCGAGGCCATGAACCTGACCAGCGGCGAGTACGACCCCTCGGTGGACGAATTCGCACTGGCGAAACTGACGACCCGGCCCTCCCAGGTGGTACGGCCGCCCCAGGTTGCGGAATCTCCGGTCAGCTTTGAATGCAAGCTGAACCGGATCATCGATTTTGGCACTGAGGCACCAGGCAGCAGCCTGGTGGTCGGCGAGATTGTGTGCGCACACCTCGAAGAAAGCGTCCTGAAAGAAGGGCGCCTGGATCCGGACTCGCTCGACCTGATCGGACGCATGGGCGGCACGCAATATTCCCGCACCACCGAACGCTTCGACATGAAGCGCCCCGAGCTGCAGCGCCGCTAAGGGTGCTGGTCTCCAAAAGTTGGCGTCTACAGTGCAGTCCTTCCCCTGCTACTTGATAAGCCCGATGGTTTGCTGGCGCGGCAACCCGGTAGCATTACAGAGAACGAAAGCAGAAAGCGATGTTTCATGGCTCTGGCCGGACGCGCGGCGCGCTCCTCGCGCCCACACCTCTGTTCGAGCAAGTTCCCAGATGATTGCGCCCAATCAGGCGAAGGAGTTTAAAAAGTGAAAATCAGGAAATCATTAATACTGGCACTAACGATCGGATTGTTCTTAAGCACATTTGCCATGGCGGAAGATGAGCCTTCCGAGCAGGTGAAACGACTGGACGCCTCGGCGGCCGTTTTGAAGGAAATCATGGGGACTCCAGACAAGGGGATCCCGGAAGAGATCCTCGGCTCCGCCGAATGCATAGCGGTGGTTCCGTCCATGGTGAAGATCGGTTTCATTTTTGGCGGCCGGCACGGACGGGGCCTGGCCACTTGCCGAACCAAGTCAGGATGGAGCGCCCCCGCTCCCTTCACCATCACCGGCGGCAGCTGGGGACTTCAGATTGGCGGCGAAGCGGTTGATCTGGTGATGCTGGCAATGAACGACCAGGGGATGGGCAAGATGCTGACCAGCAAGTTCAAGATCGGCGCCGACGCTTCGGCTGCGGCCGGCCCGGTAGGCCGCCATGTTGAAGCTGAGACCGACTGGAAGATGAAGTCGGAGATCCTGACCTATTCGCGGGCCCGGGGAGTTTTCGCGGGTGTCACCGTGAACGGTGCGTCCATCACGCAGGACAAAGATGGCACACGCATCCTTTACGGCAAGATGATTCCGGCGGCGCAGATTCTCAAGGGCGAGGTTGCTCCTCCCCAGGGATCGCACCAGTTCATGGCGGCGGTGAGAAAGTATGCCGGGCGGGCGGAATCGGCTGAGGCTTCCGAGCACCGTCCGGAAGGAGCAGTTTCTCCGTCCGAAACCCATGCCCGGATGCTGACTTCTGACGAGGCGCAGAATGCGATCGTGCAAAAGCTCAAAACCGAACCCGGGCTGAACAGCACGAATGTGGATGTGGCCTTGACCGCCGGTACGGTAAAGCTGTCGGGATCGGTGCCCAGCGAAGAAGATCGCGATAAGGTTGTAAGGATTGCGCGATCCTATGCCGGAAACCGTGAAATTCAGGACCAGCTGGCGATTGAATCGCGATAGGCAAATTTTAGCGCGCGCAACCCCACCCCGCCGGAAGGCGGGGTTTTTTGTGTCCGTCACTCAGTCGAGGTCTATCTTCTGGAATCCCAGGCCTTGCAACAGGCTGGTAAGGGTCGAGGACGCATGCTGCTGGGCTGTCTGCAGGATGCCGTCGGCCAGGGCGGCCGCCAGCAACTGGCGTTCTGCTTCCTGGCGCACCTGCGATTCAAGGTTCGGGTCGGTCGGCACCAGCAGGCCGGTCTGGCGCGAGTACACGCGCGTCTTCGCGCTGTCCAGCCGGGTGCTGAATACCTGGGCGGGCGGCAGATGGATGCGGACCTGCTTGCCTTCCACGCTGACGTCACCCGGCTTAAGGCTGGAGAAATCAATGCCGGCCACCACTTCTCCGTGGACCAGCATCAGCAGGCGGTCGCCGGCCAGGAAATCAGGGAAGACGGGGTTTTCCTTGGCCCCGCTCACGATTTTGTCCATGGTGTAAACCACCGTCTCCAGGCGCTGTAACCGCTGGATGCGATCCACCACCGTAGGCTGGCTTACATCGATGCTGAGGGTCCGGCCGGTCGCAGCCGACCACATGCGGCTCAACAAAGCGGGGCCGGAATTTCGCGAGAGCAGCAGAAATCCGATCGCAGCCAGCACCAGCGCTCCGAGAAGCAGTCCGATGACGAGGGCGACCAGGACCGAAGATCGCGCGCCGCGGGTGGGCTCAGGCATGGTGCCAGACTAACATCGCCGGCGGGCGGACAAACAGGAACGAAAGTCTTTTCCACTCATTATTTTAGAGGCACGAACCACGCGGGGACAGCCGCGTGTCTAGCCGCGAAGCGGCGCAAGGATGTAGCCCACGGCGCTGGGCGATTTCCTTAACGTTTACTCCACGGGTTACGCCGTGGGCTACACTGTTTGCGCTGCTTCGCGATTCCCCTGCGTGGTTCGTGGCGAATACTTCTGCTTTTTCAACAACCATGCGGTTAAGAGCCCGGCGGATGCTTTGTGCAACGAAAAGGTTGCATTTTTAGGTCGCACCAAGGTAAGATGCACATTGAACGCAGCAGTAAAAGCGTTTAACTCGTCGCTGTACGCCCTTTCTTCCAAACGGTTCAAAACGTGGCCCAATAGTATGCGTGGGGTGACCCTAACTCGCCTCGCAACAGGTTCGGAGAGACCTTATGGCGTGGTACGCGTATTGCATCACTGAGCAACAGACCCTAGCCAATGGAACCCGTTCTCGCCGTCCTTCCCTGCTGGAGGGGGTTCAAGGAGTGAACGGCGCAGCTGTCCTGGCCTATCCCAGCGGAGAATTCAACATCGTGGTCAGCGAGTACGAGCGCGATAACGTGCAGTTTGGGGAGAAAAACGTCCTCGAACATGCGCGCGTCGTGAGCGTATGTTTTCGCAGTGGAACGGTTTTGCCGTTCCGCTTTGGGACGATTTTCGACACCGACGACGCCTTGCGGCATGCCGTAAGGTCGAATCGCCGGACCTTCGGCCAGAGCGTGGCCCGGTTGCGCGGCAAGGCCGAGATGCACCTGAAGTTGAGGGTCAAGGATGGCTCGCTGCGCGAAGCCATGGCCGAGATCGTGCTGCCTGACACCGTGGGCGGCGATTACCTGGTCAAGTTGCGGGAGAAGGCCTCGCAGGATCGCGAGCGCCGGACCAAGGCCAGGGCGCTTTCGGTGCAAGTCCATAAGTTGTTCAATCCGCTGGAAGAAGAGATCAGCTGTAAGCGAGTGGATTCAGACGGAATGTTGATCGATATTGCCCACCTGATTGATTCCAAATCCATTGAAAAATATCAGAACCGCTACAGCAGCGCCGCCAAGCAGCTGAAGAACTGCGAACTGGCGATCAGCGGACCCTGGCCGCCCTATCACTTCCTGCCCGGCAAGTTGCGGATGGTTGCAGGGAACTCCTAAGAACTGACCTCGGACGTCAGACCTCGGACTTCAGCGTTTGTTCGCTGACGCCCGAGGTCTGACGTCTGCTCCACGTTCCTGATCTGAGGGCCGAAAAGTATGCAGCGAATGTGCAGGATTCTGCATTTCAGCCCATTGACAGCGGCTCTGTGGCTTTTTCATTGCGAGCTGCTGAATTTCATTTAAGTCATTACTCTGCAGTAGTTTATCCGCGGTTCGGAATTGGGGTGCTGATCCTGCCGGTTTTGGTTGCGCAAATGCACTTGACCAGGCAACCAAAAGAGGCCGCTGATAGCAATGACCTTCGCTCTCTGTTTTGTTCGACATCTCTCTTGTTGCCGTTCCGGCCGCCGGATCGGCTCACCGCATCGCCATTCCTGACTTCAACCCTTCCACCTTGCCTCTTTTACTAGTGGCCCCAGCAATGGGGCCATTTTTTTGGTTTGAGATCGTGGTGCGACGGGCGAGACGCCCGTCCTCCATTAACATTCGGACGTAGCCCGAGGTCCGACGCCCGAAGTCCGACGTCCGAAGTCCGAAGTCCGACGTCTGGTCCCATCTAGTTATTACCGGGCAACTCGAGGTTGGATAAACTTGTCTACCTTTCTTATGAAGACGCTCTTTCGCGGCATGGCCCTGGGCCTGCTGTTGTGTCTCTGCTCGCCCTCCATGGTTCGGGGTACAGACCGCGCTTCTGCGCACCCTTCCGCCGATGTCCTGCTTTCCACCATGCAACGGGAATTGCAGCGCGCCCAAAGCAAACTGGGGCAACTCGATCCCGCGCCCTACTTCACCAGTTACTCGGTGTATGACGAGGAAGGCACGGTTGTGGTCGGCGGGTTGGGCAGCCTGCTGAATTCCACCCAGTTTCACCGGCGCACGGGCGAGGTCACGATGCGGGTGGGAAGCGCCGCGCTCGACAATACGCATCAGGAGAGCCGGCCTTCCGGAATGAGTTCCGGGCTGATTCCGCTGCAGGACGATCCCGACGCGGCGGCGCGAGTCTTATGGCAACTGACTTACCAGGAATACCGCCAGGCGGCGCAGACTTACCTGAACGTCAAGACGGCGGCAGCCGTCCGCACCCAGGAGGAAGATACCTCGGCGGATTTCGCCGCAGCCAAGCCCGAGGTGCACCTGGACTACGCCATGCCGGCGTTTCAGCTCGATCGCAAGGACTGGGAAGATAAGGTCCGGCGCTACTCCAGCAATTTCCGCAAGTATCCCGAAATTTATTCCTCGGCGGTGATGGTGATCGGGGAGAAGACGCAGGTGCGGTTCGTTTCCACAGCCGGCGCACAACTGGTGACGCCGGGATCAATTATCCGCCTGATGATCGAGGCTGAGACACGGGCCGACGACGGCATGGAGTTGCTGCGGGTCGAGACATTTCAGGCCGATACGCCCGATGGCCTCCCGGGTGAAGCTGAGATCGCGGCCAGGATCGACAAGATGGCTTCCGACCTGAAGGCCCTGCGCAGCGCGCCCACAGCCGAGCCCTTTGATGGGCCGGCGCTGCTTTCGGGGCGGGCCGCCGCGGTTTTCTTTCACGAAGTGCTCGGCCATCGCCTGGAAGGCCACCGCCAGCGCGGCGATCAGGAAGGCCAGACTTTCACCAAGAAGATCAACCAGCCAGTGCTGCCCCAGTTCCTCAGCGTGACTGACGATCCCACGCAGCGCCGCCTGAATGGTATGGACCTGGGCGGCTGGTACCAGTATGACGACGAGGGTGTGGCGGCGCAGCGGGTGGAAGTGATCAAGGATGGCATCCTCAGAAATTTCTTGATGTCGCGCATGCCGGTCAAAGGCTTTTCCCAATCGAACGGTCACGGACGGGCGCAAGCCGGACTGATGGCCACGGGGCGGCAGGGCAATCTGATTGTCAGCTCGACCCACACGGCGAAAGATTCCGAGATGCGGCAGAAGCTGATTGACGAAATCAAGAAGCAGGGCAAACCCTACGGGCTGTACTTTGAAGACATCGAAGGCGGCTTCACCCTTACTACCCGTTCACTGCCGCAGTCATTTCAGATTTTGCCGGTGCTGGTATGGAAGGTCTATCCCGATGGCCGTCCCGATGAACTGGTACGGGGAGTCGACATCGTGGGCACGCCGCTGGCTGCGCTCAACCGCATCGAGATCACGGGAGAGAAGACGGAAGTGTTCAACGGCATCTGCGGAGCCGAGTCGGGCAGCGTTCCGGTATCGGCGGCATCGCCGGCCATGCTTTTCTCCGAAATGGAAGTGCAGAAGCGGGCGCATTCCCACGTGCGGCCACCGATCCTGCCACCGCCGGTTTGGGAGAAAAGCGGCGTCGGGCTTCGGACCTCAGACCTCGGACTTCGGACGTCAGACCTCGGGCCTCAGGCCCCGGCCTTCGGATCCCCGACCAGCGGAGGGCTGCAATGATTCTCCGCGGTTATCGACTGGCGATTCTCGGCGCGGGGCTTCTCCTGATCGCGAGTGCGGTCGGAGCCCAGACTCCAGCTTCTGAAGGATCCGATAAAGGACGAGCGTCCCGCGCGTCTGGCCAGGCGGAGACGCCCGGCCTTCACGAGCAGAATGACCCGGTGCTGCGTGCCATGCTGGCGGAGATGCAGCGCTCGAAGAGTCAGCTCAAACTGGCGGACGTTCCGGCACCCTACTACATTGACTATCGGCTGACAGATGTCGATCAGTACGCGGCGGAAGCGGCATTCGGAGCGCTGCGTACCTCATTGCGTACTCGCGTGCGCATGCTGCGCATCGTGGTGCGAGTAGGCGACTACAAACAGGACAGCTATTACGGTCAGGGAGAGGGCGTAGTGGATGTGGGCCCGCTCGATGACGACGAAACCGGGATACGACACCAGCTGTGGTTAGGAACCGACCGGGCGTATAAGGTGGCCTCCGAGGCCTTGACGGCCAAGCAGTCGGAACTCAAGAAATACTCGGTCGACCAGCAGGTGGACGACTTTGCCCATGCGGCTCCGGTCCAACTGGTGGCGCCGTTGGCCCGGCTCGATTTTTCTCCCGAGAGCTGGCTGGCTACGCTGGAAGAGGCGTCCGGGCTGTACAAGAGCGATCCGCAAGTGCAGTCGCTGAGCGCTTCGCTGCGGTTCACCGTCACCAACCGGTATTTCGTCAGTTCGGAAGGGGCGGTGGTCCGCACCTCCGACAGCTTTTACCAGATATTTGTGGGGGCCTTCACCCAGGCAGCCGACGGCATGCGTCTGGACCGCTCCCATGGCTACCAGGTCCGCCAGATGAAAGACCTGCCAGCCAAAGCAGAAGTGTTGTCACGCACCCGCGAGTTGCTGACCAGCCTGAAGCAATTGCGCGAAGCGCCGGTCAGCGAAGAAGAGTATCGCGGCCCGGTGTTGCTTTCGGCCGACGCCGCCGCCGGCCTGATGTCTGAACTGGTGGGACCGAACCTGCTGGGCAACCGGCCGGCGCTGGGCCAGAATGCCCGCACCACCGGAGATTGGGCCAACAACTACAAGAGCCGGGTCCTGCCTGATTTTCTCTCTGTGGTGGACGATCCTACGCTTACGACTTTCGAGGGCCACGCCCTGCTGGGCAACTATGAGGTGGACGACGAAGGCATCAAGGCCAGCCGGGTCCCGCTGATCGAGAAGGGACAGCTGGTGAGTTATCTGATGAGCCGTGAACCCATCCGCGATTTTCCCGACTCCAACGGCCACGGCCGGGCATCGGTGACCGGACCGCCGACGTCGAGCCTGGGAAACCTGATCGTCCAATCCTCCGATCCTCTCAGCCGCGATGAACTCAAGAAGAAATTGATTGACGCCTGCAAGCAGCGCAACCTGCCCTACGGATATTTCGTCGCGACCCTGGGCCCGCGCCTGACGCCGCGACTGCTCTACCGCGTCTCCACCCAGGACGGGCACGAGGAACTGGTGCGCGGCGCGGTCTTCGGCGACCTGGACACGCGCGCGTTGCGCAATGACATCGTGGCCGCGGGCAGGGAATTCGATTCCGATGACCGGCTTGATCCCGTCCCGCAGAGTGTGGTGAGCCCGGCTTTGCTGTTCGACGAACTGGAAGTGAAGCGCGGCGATGTCCCCAAACAGAAGCTGCCGGAATATCCGCCGCCAACCGGGACCGAGTAAGCTGGATGTAGGCGCGAGCGCCCACGCTTGTGCCTGGGAGAAGCCCCGCGGTTGTTTGCTTATTCCGGCGTTATCTGGCGCGTACCGTCATAGCTGCCGCGAAGGCATATCCGCTGCGCGCTAGATCCTTCGCAAGCTCAGGATGACGCCATGCAAGGGAAAGTTCAAACTGAGCCGTAAGCAATTTTCCGTGAATATTTTACAGAGGTGATTCTTGATCGATGCACGAAGTGTGAGCCTCCTGCTGATGCTGTCCATGCTGATCGCCTCTTGTGTGCTGGCGCAGCAATCCAGGCCCCGCGCCGATTCCGGCTACGAACGGCTGCAGGCCCCGGCCGGACCGCCGTTGCCGGCTCCATTGCTGCAGGAACTTACTGCGATTCGCGATGCCGCTTTGACCGACGACTACGCCTACCAGCAGGTGGCGCACCTTACGGAAAATATCGGACCGCGGCCGGTGGGATCTCCGCAGGCCCAGGCCGCCATCGAGTATGTCGCCGCGGAAATGCGCAAGCTGGGCCTGGAAGTGCGTCTGGAGCCGGTGCAGGCCCGGCATTGGATACGCGGCGCGGAATCGGCCGAGTTGGTCGAGTATCCCGGGCAGGCCCCGGGGAGCACGCAGAAAATTGTGCTGACCGCGCTGGGTGGAAATCATCCTACGGCGCCTGAGGGAATCACGGCCGACGTGGTTGTGGCCAATAGTTTCGCCGACCTCGACCGCCTGGGGCGGCAGAATGTGGCGGGGAAGATTGTCCTGTTCAATGTGGCTTTCGATAAACGGAAGGCAGCGAACGGCTACGCCGGAGAGGCCTACGAAGAAGCGGTTGTTTATCGTGCGCTGGGAGCAAAAACGGCAGCCGCGCTGGGCGCGGTGGCTGCGCTGGTCAGGTCGGTGGGCGGGGCTGAGTATCGCCTGCCGCATACCGGAGGCAGCAGTGCAGCGGACATTCCGGCCGGTGCCGTGACAGCTGAAGACGCCGACCTGATCGCTCATCTCTCGTCTCAAGGCCGGGTACGGATGCACGTCATTCTGACCTCCCAAACCGCGGAAGAAGTGACCACGTTCAATGTGATTGGAGATCTGAAAGGCTCCGAACATCCGGAGCAGGTGGTGATTGTTTCCGGCCATCTCGACTCCTGGGACCTGGGGACGGGCGCCATTGACGACGCCGCTGGAGTGGCGGTCGCCATGGAAACCGCGCAGTTGATGCAGCAGTTGCACCTGCGTCCGAAGCGGACTTTGCGGGTGATTGCCTGGATCGACGAAGAGAACCTGGGACGCGGCCATCTGGAATACGCCAAAGCGCATGCGGCGGAGATGGGCCAGCATGTGGCGGCGATGGAAAGCGACCTCGGGGCTTCGCATCCTCTTGGGTTCCGGGCCAAGATCACGGCGGAGGCCGCGACCCGTCTGCAACGGGTGTTGGACGTGCTGCGGCCTACGGGGGCGAACCTCATTCTGGTCAGCGCCGACAGTCCAGAGGCTGACATCGAGCCTTTGGCCAAGCTGGGAGTGCCCGCCCTCGGCCTGTTGCAGGATGGCCGCACTTACTTCAACTACCATCACACCGCGGCCGACACGCTGGACAAGATTGTTCCTCAAGAGCTGCGCGAGAATGCTACCGCCATGGCGGTGATGGGCTACGCCCTCGCGGCCATGCCGGACCCCTTGCCGCGGTGAGGACGGTGTGGGGACGGGCGCCCTCGCCCGTCCAGCGGAGCGAAGCTCCGCGATAGCTTATGCGAAAACAATCTGTCGAGCTGCGCTCGACCCGGACGGGCGGGCCGCCCGTCCCCACACGGCCTGTGGTGGCGGCCCGTGCATCTATTTCTCCGCCAAACCATCTAATGAACTGAGTGCAAAAGTTATGGGAAATACGTTTAAGACCGCGTTTCTGCTTACCGCGCTTACACTGCTGCTGATGGCTGTAGGGCGCGCTTTTGGCGGGCCGAATGGAATGCTGCTGGCCCTGGGCATTGCCGTGGTGACCAACTTCGTCGCTTACTTCTTTTCGGACAAGATCGCACTGCGGACTTACCACGCCCAGGCAGTTACGCGCGAGCAGTTGCCTCGGGTATATAGCGTGGTCGAGCGGCTGACCCAGAAAATCGGCTTGCCCATGCCGAAGATTTACGTCATCCCGACCGATTCGCCGAACGCCTTCGCTACCGGACGCAATCCAAAGCACGCTTCGGTCGCGGTGACCGAAGGCATCCTGAACCTCCTGAACGACGAGGAACTGGAAGGCGTGCTGGCCCACGAACTGGGACACGTCAATAACCGAGACATCCTGATCAGTTCCGTCGCCGCCACCATTGCGGGCGCGATCACGTGGTTGCGCTACGGCGCGTATTTCGGCGGGTTCGGCGATCGTGACGATCGTCGCGGCGGGGCCATGGGCGGCCTGCTCATGCTGATCCTGGCTCCGATCGCGGCCATGCTCATCCAGATGGCGGTTTCGCGTTCGCGCGAATACGCAGCCGATGAAACCGGCGCGCACTTCACCGGGAATCCCTACGCTCTGGCCAGCGCGTTGGCCAAGCTTGATGCCTATTCGCGTCGCGTGCCCATGATGGGCACGCCCTCGACGGCGCACTTGTTCATTATTCAGCCGCTGCTCGGAATGAATTTCGGCAACCTGTTCTCGACCCACCCGCCGATTGCCAAGCGCATCGAGCGCCTGACCGGAAGGCCGGCAGAGTTTACGCGGTAAGGCGGGCCTCGGACTTCAGGCATCGGAGCTCGGCCTCCGGTAAGCTGTCAGCCTTCAGCTTTCAGCTATCAGCGACCACCCAAGGTGGGTAAGGACTGGATTTAGCTGACGGCTGAGAGCTGATAGCTGACAGCTTGGTTGTGACGTTCGTAACTTCTCCCGCCCATCTGAACCGCCACCCGCGCATAGTAAAATTTGTCGATGTCGCCTGAAACTGCCATTGCTGTTTCCCATCGCGCCACCCAGCTGGAAAATGCGCTGCGCAAAGTGATCCGGGGCAAGGATGATGTGGTCCGCCTGGCCCTGGTCTCGGTGCTGGCTCGCGGGCACCTGCTGATCGAAGGCGTGCCAGGGGTGGGCAAGACGACCTTGGGACAGGCCTTGGCGCGGGCCATCGACTGCGGTTTTCAGCGGGTGCAGTTTACCAGCGACATGCTGCCGGCCGACGTTCTGGGCATCTCGATTTATTCCGCCATCGAGCAGAAATTTGAATTCAAGCGCGGCCCGATTTTCACCAATGTGCTGTTGGCCGACGAAATCAACCGAACCACTCCCAAGACCCAGTCGGCGCTGCTCGAGGCCATGAACGAAGGCCAGGTTACGGTGGATTCGCATTCTTACTCGCTGCCGCAGCCCTTCCTGGTGATTGCGACGCAGAATCCGATTGAGCACCACGGCACCTATCCTTTGCCTGAGTCGCAACTGGATCGCTTCCTCATGCGGGTGCGGATGGGGTATCCCGATGGCGAATCGGAGCGCGAAATTCTGCGCTCCGAGGCGGGAACCGCACAGCTCGAACTCCTGGAGCCGGTGCTGACGGGCGCCGACGTGCTCGAAATGCAGCAGGCGGTTACCCAGGTGAGAGTGGAAGAGTCGCTGGTCGGATATGTGCTCGCGATTGTCCGTGCCACCCGCGAATCCGAACAGTTTTCTCTGGGCGTCTCGCCGCGTGGCTCTCAAATGCTCTACCGCGCGGGACAGGCCATGGCCTTTCTCGACGGCCGCAACTACTGCGTGCCGGAAGACTTCAAGCCGCTGGTGGTGGCGGTGTTTGCCCACCGGGTCGCAGTCAACGGGCGCTACTCTTCGAGTCTGAAAAAATCCGAACAGGCCGAGCAGCTGATGCGGGAAATCGTGGAAAGTGTGCGCGTGCCGGTTTAGGCCCCCCGGCTAAATCAAACCCTACCTAAATCAGACCCAACCTAAATCAGACCCAACCTAAATCAGACCCAACCTAAATCAGACCCAGTCTTTAGTTTCTTGTTCTCGGTTCTCAGTTTGGGGTGCTGGCTTTGGTGCGGTCCCGCCCTGCATAATAAGGCGTCATGTCTTTTCTACGGTTCCTCGTGCTGCTGTCCCTGATCGTCTGGCTGGGCGGATTGATATTTTTCCCCGTGGTGGCGCAGACGGCCTTCGCGGTATTGCCCACACGGCATCTGGCCGGGTCGGTGGTTGGACGGTCGCTGGGGATTCTGCACTGGATGGGCATGATCTCCTCCGCGGTCTTTCTGGCCAGTTCGCTTCTGCTCAGCCGGCTGAACAGCGGGGAAGCCCATGTGTTTGCCCCGCGGAATGTTCTGGTGTGCCTGATGCTATTGCTTACATTGATTTCGCAGTTCGGGATTATTCCCCGGATGGATGTCCTCAGGGCCTCGATGGGAGAGATCGATGCTGCGCCCGCCGATCTTCCTGCCCGGGTGCAATTCGACGGCTTGCACCAGTGGTCTACGCGAATCGAGAGCGGGGTGATACTGCTGGGCCTGGCGGTAGCCTACCTGACGGCGCGGTCGTTAACCTGAGCTGACTGTTATCATCTTCTAGTCTCTTTCTCCGTCCTATGAAAACCGGCATTATCGGCCTGCCTCAGGTGGGCAAAACCTCTCTGTTTCGAATTCTCACCAAGGCGCATCTTTCCGATCAGGCGTACGCCAACCCGCGCGAGGCCCATATCGGCGTAGCCAAGGTCCCGGACGATCGTCTCGACCGCCTGGCGTCTCTCTACAACCCGAAGAAGCTTACTCACGCGTCAGTTGAATATGTGGATGTGGGCGCCATCGGCCAGGAAGCCCTCAAAGAGAGCGCCTACGTCGGGCACTTGCGCAACGTAGACGCCCTGGCGCACGTGGTTCGCGCCTTTGAAGATCCTTCCATCCCGCATGTCGGGCCGGTCGATCCGCTTCGCGACATCAAGAACGTGGATTTCGATTTGATGGTCAGCGACCTGGGACAGATCGAGAAACGACTGGAGCGCCTGGAAAAAGATCTGAAAAAAATGCGCACGCCCGAGCTGGAAAAAGAATTTGATCTGCTGAAACGTGCCAATGCTCATTTGGGAACCGAACGGCCGCTCCGCGAAATGGAAATGACCCCCGAGGACAAGAAGCGGCTGCGCGGGTTCATGTTTCTGAGCGAGAAGCCGATTCTGTATGTGCTCAACGTCGGCGAGAGCACGGAGTTGGGCAACGATCTCGAAAACGCAATCGCCAAGTACAACCTGACCGAGGTGGCCTCGCGCCCCAATGCCTCGGCCTCTGCCATCTGCGGAAAAGTGGAAGCGGAACTGGCGGAGATGAGTGACGCCGATGCAGCCGAGTTCCTGGGAAGCTACGGCCTGCGGGAAAGCGGATTGGTGCGCCTGATCCGCACCACCTACTCGCTGCTGGGACTCATTTCGTTTTTTACCGCCGGCGAGGACGAATGCCGCGCCTGGACCATTCCGGTCCGCACTCGCGCCGTGGAAGCAGCAGGGGCCATCCATTCCGACCTGGAGAAGCATTTCATTCGCGCCGAAACCATTCGCTGGGACCAGTTGCTCGAAGCCGGCTCCGAAGCCAACGCCCGCGCCAAAGGCACGCTGCGCCTCGAAGGCAAGGACTACATCGTGCAGGACGGCGACGTGATGCACATCCGGCACAGCGGATGAGTCCCGTTTTGAAACTGGGAACGGAGAACTAGAAACCGGGAACTGATAACAAACCAGTTGCCGGTTCTCAGTTATTAGTTCTTAGTGTTCGTACATCACATCTTTTTGCGGGGGATATTGGCATGATGGCTCCAGGAGGATCATCGTATGGGTCAGTCCTACCGGGACCTGATCGCCTGGCAGAAGGCGATGGACTTTGTCATGGATGTTTACCGCACCAGCAAGGCGTTTCCGCGTGACGAACTATACGGGCTCGCCAGCCAGGTCCGGAGAGCGGCGGTGGGAGTCCCGACGAATATTGCGGAGGGCCAGGCGCGCTTCTCGGCCAACGAATTCCATTATTTTCTGGCGCGGGCTCGAGGCTCACTGGTCGAAGTGGAAACCCAGCTGATGATCGCTCAGAAGCTGGCGTACTTTACTCCTGAACACGGGAAGGATCTGCTGGAGAAATCGGCCGAGCTGGGAAAGATACTGAACGGGCTGATCGGAGCCATTCGGCCTGCAGCGTAGCGGGAAACTGGTATCATCGCCCGCGTACATGCATCCCATTCTCCTCAGCATTCTGCTCGGTCTCACGGCAGCGGCGGCCAATGTTTTTGGCGGCGCCATCATCGTCAAGAAGAACTGGGACCGCTCCTACCTGAAGTACTTCGTAGCGCTGGGCGCGGGCTTCATGCTGGCGACCGCGATTGTAGAAATTTTCCCCGCCAGCCTGGAGCTTCGCGGAAAGAGCGCTCCGATCCTTGTTCTTGCCGGATATCTTCTGGTTCACCTGTTCGAACATACGGTCACGCCGCACTTCCACTTTGGCGAGGAGACCCACAAGGAGGCGTTTGTCCATGGTCACCGGGGGTACTCGGTGCTCATGGGGTTGGTCATCCATACTTTTTTTGACGGCATTGCGATTGCCTCCGGCTTTATCGTTTCCAACTGGCTGGGATGGGTCATCTTTCTGGCCATCTTCCTGCACAAGATCCCGGAGGGATTCACCATTGCGTCGGTCATGCTGGCCAGCGGGCGGAGTCGGGGCATTGCCTGGGGAGCGTCAATGCTGCTGGGTGCTTCAACCCTGGCCGGAGTGCTGACCATGGCTTTGTTTCGCCATCAAGTCAGTTATGGACTGCCGCTCTCCGCCGGCGTGACGATTTACGTGGCGGCGTCGGACCTGATGCCCGAGGTCAATCGCGAGCCGGGAGGGAAAATGGCGCTGGTCGTTTTCCTGGGAGCGGGGCTGCTCTTTGTGCTGGATGCGGTTGTCCACATCCACTAGCGGTTATTCCACGGTGTGTTTTGCGGTGTAACCTTCCCGGGCCACAACGTTGTACTTCACGTCCTTGCCCTTCTGGTCTTTCACTTTCAATTGACCGCCATCCGGAGCGACTACCTCCACCTTTAACTTGCGGTAAGTACCATCGAGTTTGGGATTGGTGGGGTGGTAGGCCAGGTTGTACTGGTTACGGATGTCGCCGATCACGTCGTGAAAAATCTGCGGCAGTTCGGCCTGAAATCGAGGGAAGTACGCGCGTCCTCCGGTCAGGCGGGCAAAGGTGTTCATTTCATTGTCGGCCTGCAGATAGTCCATTTCGCCGACTGGGATGCCCATGCCGTGGGTATATCCGCATTGATGAACTTCGCAGTAGTTGCGCACCGCGAAGCCCACGCTGATGGGAAAGATCGTGACGTCGTGCGTGGCCTTGATTTTTTTGGTGATCTGGTCGAGGGTGAGCTTGCTGAAGGTGTCTACGCCGGTGGTGACCAGGATGATGTATTTGCGCCCCGGGATCTGGTCCACCCGGTCCAGCGTGTCGTAGAGGGCGTCGAAGAGATTGGTTTCGGCGAATCCTGGAATTCGCAACTGGTTCAGCGCGCCATAAACGGCTTGCTTGTCCTGGGTGAAGTCGGCCAGGATGTGCGGCTTCATGTCGTAGGAAATCACCGCCACCCAGTCGTTTTTCTTGAGCGCGTTGGCGAAAGCGTAGCTGGCGTTCAATGCGTCGACCATGAAGTAGTAATTGGTGGATGCAAATTCAACCAGCAGGACGGCCGTTATCGGGGCTTGTGAAATGTCGAAGTCAACCACCGACTGCTGGACGCCATCCTCCATCACGCGGAAGTTCTCCTTCTTCAGTCCGGGGATGAACTGCCCGTCTTTGGTGGTGACCAGGACATCCACATTGACCAGGGAGACGTCGGCCTTGATGGAATAGTCCGGCATGCCCTCCACTTTTTTGGGTTTGGGAGGCGGCGGAGGCGGCGGCTCTTCTTTTTTCTTGGGAATGGCATAGGGCCCAATATCGTTTTGGGGCCCGCCCGCTTCGGGAGGCGCCTCCTGCTTTTGCCCGCTGGCGGCGGGTTCGGATTGGGCTGGATCCTGGTTTTGGCCAAAGACCGGGAGGGTGCCCAGGGCAACGCAGAGCAAGGCCAACATCATCAATGGGATAGTGAGGATTTGTCGGCCCAGAGATGGCAGCGGTCTAATCCGGTCAATCGAAAACATCGAATTCCTCGGAAAATCGTTATGCTAGTATAGACGCAGGGCTTCGCGATTGGGATGTTTTGCACGGCCTTGGCTTGCACTTTTTAGCTCCTCTCCCACCCGGCAATCGCATACACAGCGCGAAGTTTAGGCTTTTCGGTCAGGGGAGCGTGGTTGCTCCAGGTCAAATTCATGAGACGTGCGCTCTTTTTTGGTGTCATCGCCCTCATCTTCTCTTCGATCATCCAGTCTTCGATAACCCAGGCCCAGGCCCTCAAGCCGGTTGAAACCATTCCAGTAAGCGAGATCCACGCCGGGATGCACGGAGTTGCCTACACCGTGTTTCAGGGCACCAAGCCGGAGTCGATGGGCGTGGAAGTTCTCGGCATTCTGAAAAATGCAAACGGCCCCAAGGGAGACATCATCCTGGTGCGTTTGTCGGGCGAGAAAGCGGAATATACGGGAGTGGTCGCGGGAATGAGCGGCAGCCCGGTGTATCTGAACGGCAAGCTGGCGGGGGCGCTGGCCTTCCGCATCGGCGAATTCTCCAAGGAACCGATTGCCGGGGTGACGCCCATCGCCGAGATGCTCGAGATCAACGCCATGGATCGCAGCCCGGGAAGCGGCACGGTGAACGCCGAGACTGCGGTTCACGCTTCCACCCGGACGTCAGGCCCCGGAGCCGAGAGTTTTGCCGCCAATGGCTACGCTAACTACCTGAAGCCGATCGAGACTCCGCTGGTGTTCAACGGATTCTCGCAGGAAACCCTGCAGCGCTTCGGTCCCCAGTTCGTGAAGGAGGGGATCGTGCCGGTCATGGGCGTGGGCTCGGTCAGCGGAGAGAAGCAGCCCGAAGCTTTGGAGCCGGGATCGGCAATCAGCGCGATTCTGGTGCGCGGCGATATGGACATCGCGGCCACCTGCAGCGTCACTTACATGGATGCGCAGCACCTGCTGGCCTGCGGCCATCCCCTGCTGCAATTCGGCAAGGTGGATTTGCCCATGACCAAGGCGGAAGTGCTGGCTACGCTGCCATCACCGCTCAATGCTTTCAAAATCGTAAACGCCACCGAACCGGTGGGCGCTTTCGTGCAGGACCGCCACACCGGCATCCTGGGAGAATTTGGCAAGCAGCCCGACATGATTCCGGTCACCCTGAACATTCACGGGGGAGCGGCGAGCAAACAATTTCATTACGAGGTGCTGAACAACGCCAACCTGAGTCCGCTGGCCATGATGGCCACGGTCTTCAACGCGCTGCACGGGGTGAACGAGTACGGCGAGGACACCACCTACCGCATGAATGGCCGGATCAGCGTCAACGGATACCCCGACGTTACGGTGCGGAACATGTTTGCCCCGTCGGACGGCGGGCAGCCGGCCGCGGTGATGGCGGCGCTGTCGCTGGGGGAACGCTTCAGCGGCATTTACGACAACCCGTATAACGTACCCAGCATTCGCGGGGTGCAGCTCGATTTCGACCTGATTCGGGAGCGCCGCTGGGCCCGGCTCGAGGGCGCCCGCACCGACCTGATCGAGGCCCGGCCGGGAGACGAAATTACCATCGAAACAGTGCTGCGTCCCTACCGGGGCGAAGTGGTCCTGCACCAGATTCCGATTCACATTCCGACCTCCACCTCCAAGGGCCCGCTGCGGATTCTGGTCAGCGATGGCGAAACCCTGGACCGGGTTCGCCGCGCCAGCCCGCTGCTGGGGCGCAAGATGGACCTGGCTTCGACCATCGCGCTGCTGAACAAGCAGCACGTCAACAATCGCGTCTACGTGTCGTTGCTGGAGGCCGATCCGGAAGCCATGGTGGCCGACAAGGTCATGCCCACGCTGCCGCTTTCGATCATGAATGTGATGGACAGCATGCGCGGTACCCAGGAAATGATCGTGCAGGGCGAGTCTTCGGTGAACGAAGCTGCCTCCGAGCCGCTGGACTACGTGGTCGCGGGCGCGCAGGTGCTGACCATTACCATCAAATAACCGATGTGGGGCGGACACTCTTGTCCGCCGCCTTTGCCTGGGACTCGATCATTGCGAACTCCATTCACGCCATAGTCCTTCCCGGCACGGCGGCTGGGCGCTCATACCCAACCCCAACTTCAAAGGCGGCGGACAAGAGTGTCCGCCCCACACCCGTGATAGTCTGAATTCTTCCGCTCATATATCGGCGATGAGGTAACCCATTGGCAATCCTTCCGCGTAAACAATTCTTCCTGGTTTTACTCTCAATTTTAGTTACGGTTCACCTGGCATCCGGCGAAGGCACCCGCACCTGGGAACAATCGAAGTTTGAAGACCTGAGCAAGGGATCGGCGACGGGGGTGGCGATCCGCAGCATGGGCGGTCTGGAACTGGCGCCGGCATTCAAGGCGATCTCCACCACTCCGTCCACTTATATCTGGTCGATCGCCGCCGACTCGAGCGGAAATCTTTATGCTGCCGCGGGCGCACCCGCGCGGGTATACCGCATCACTCCGCAGGGACAGTCTTCCGTCATCTTCGAGCCCCAGGAGTTGCAGGTGCAGGCGCTGGCATTGGACAAGAACGGGGTTCTCTACGCTGCGACCAATCCCGACGGCAAGGTGTATCGCATCGATTGGCCGGCGGGCGTTGCGGAGGCGAAGGGAAAAACGGAATCGGAGAAGGGCAAAGCGGCCGGCGATTTCTCGGCGTCGGTATTCTTCGATCCGCGCACGAAATACATTTGGGACCTGGTTTTCGACAATTCAGGCAACCTGTATGTCGCGACCGGCGACCAAGGTGAAATTTATCGCGTAACCCCGAAGGGGGAGCACTCCGTCTTCTTCAAAAGCGACGAAGCTCACATTCGGGTGTTGGCCGTGGACGCCAAAGGCAATCTGATCGCCGGCTCGGATGGCAGCGGGCTGGTCTACCAGATAAAACCCAGCGGCGAGAGTTTCGTGCTCTACAGTGCGCCGAAGAAAGAAATCACGGCACTGGCCATCGACAAGGCGGGAAACATTTACGCCGCCGGGGTTGGAGAGAAACGGCCGGGCGTCACTCCGTCGATCTTTCCCTCGCCGGTAACAACGCCTGGCACCACGCCTGCGAGCGGCGCGGCGCAACCCGGCATGATGGTGCTGAATGTGAGCCCCAGCCCGTCCGCTCTGGTGAGCAGCATCCCGCTGCCCGGCGCCGGAGCCAGCGGTGGTTCAGAAATTTACCGTATCGCAACCGACGGGTCTCCCAGCCGGGTTTGGGCCTCGCGTGACGACCTGGTGTACGCCCTGGCATTCGATCCGGCGGGGCGCCTGCTGGCTGGGACGGGGAATCGCGGCCATATTTTTGCCATTACCGGCGAAGACCGCTTCGTCGATCTGCTCAAGGCCAGCGCCACCCAGGTCACCGCGTTCGCCGAAGCCCCGGGCGGCGGACTCTATGTTTCCACCAGCAATCTCGGCAAGGTGTTTCTGCTGGGCGGGTCTCCGGAAGCTGAAGGCAGTTATGAAAGCGATGTGTTCGACGGCAAGGTCTTTTCCCGATGGGGACGCGCGGAGTTGCGGGGCACGGGCCAGGTCGAGCTTTTTGCCCGCAGCGGGAATGTGGACAATCCCGACCGCAACTGGAGTCCGTGGACGCGGGTCGACCTGCAGAAAGACCCGGTATTGAATGTCCCGTCGGCGCGCTTCGTGCAGTGGAAGGCGGTGCTGCATGCCGGTAATCCTGCGCCCAGCGTGGACAGCGTGCTGCTGAACTACCTGCCGAAGAACGTCGCTCCCGATTTTGACGATGTCAGCGTACAGGTGGGGGTGCGTTACCAGCCGCTGCCCAAGGCGGTGGCGGCTCCGGACAGCAGCGGGACAGCGGGCGGCGTTCCGCCGCTGCATTTCGATGCGCCGCCACCCAGCACTCGCGACTCCGATTCCATCGGCGTGAAGTGGACGGTCCACGACGACAACGACGACCAGATGGTCTACTCGGTCTACTACCGCGGCGACGGCGAAACCCGCTGGCTGCTGCTGAAAGACAATCTGACCGACAAGTTTTATTCCTTCGATGCCTCGCTGCTTCCCGACGGCGGCTACACCGTCGAGGTGCGGGCCTCGGATGCGCCGTCGCATTCTCCGGGCCAGGCGCTAACTTCAACCCGGGACAGTGCCCGCTTCGAAGTGGACACCACACCGCCGCGAATCGAAGACCTCAAGGCATCGACGGAAGGCGGGCAAATTCACGTGAGCTTCCGCGCCACGGATGGATTTTCAAACATCAAGCGGGCCGAATATTCCGTGGACGCAGCCGACTGGCAGTATGTGGAACCGGTGGGGCAACTGGCGGATTCAAAATCCGTCAGTTATGACTTTCGGGTAACGCTGCCTTCGGCTGGAGCGATGTCCGCCGAGCATGTTGTCGTGGTGCGGGTGTATGACCGCTTTGACAACATGAGTTCGGCGAAGACCGTGCTTCGGGGCAAATAACTCAAGGATCCATCCTCCCTCTCGAAACTGAAAACCGAGAACTGATCTTTAATAATGCCTGTTCCCGGTTCTTGGTTTCCGGTTCTTAGTTTGTGATCTGGTCGGCGTTCCTCAGTTCTGGGAAGGCCCAGGCCCATATTCCTATTACTACCAGCGTTCCTATTCCTCCCAGGACCACGGCGGGCACCGTGCCGAACCAGTGCGCGGTCAATCCGGACTCAAACTCTCCTAGCTCGTTTGAGACTCCGATGAAAATCATGTCGACGGCATTTACCCGGCCGCGCATTTCGTCGGGCGTCGCCAGCTGAACCAGGATGGAGCGGATGATCACGCTGATCATGTCCGAAGCTCCCAGCAGAAACAATGCCAGCAGAGAGATCGCGAGGCTGCGCGAGAGGCCGAAAATAATCGTGCATACTCCGAATCCGGCCACGCACCACAGCATGGTGAGCCCGGCGCGGCGGCGCAGAGGACGGTGGGCCACCAGGATCGCCATAGCGGCCGCTCCGATGCCGGGAGCGCTCCGCAGCAGGCCCAGACCCCAGGGGCCGGTCCTGAGAATTTCGCTGGCAAAGACCGGCAGCAACGCCACCGCGCCTCCCAGCAAAACCGCAAACATGTCCAGCGAGATCGAGCCCAGGACCAGCTTGTGGCTCCAGATGTAGTGGAAGCCGGCCAGGACCGTGCTCCAGGTGACCGGCTCACGCGCCCGCGCCTGGGTCTGGAGCGTGATGCGAAGGGTGGAGAATACCGCCGCCAGGCTGGTGACCACGGCGGTCGCATACACCACCGCCGGCCCGCGAGAAAGGGCGTACAGAAACCCGCCAACCGATGGCCCCAGGATGGTGGCCGCTTGGAAGATGCTGGCATTCCAAGCCACGGCGTTCGGGAAATGCTCCTCCGGAACCAGTTGCGGAAGAAGCGCCCGGCTGACCGGACCATTAAAAGCGCGCACCACGCCGATCAGCACCACCACCGCGTAGATCCAGCGCACGGAATGGCTGCCGCGCCAGGCGATAGCCCACAGCAGTCCTGAAGACACGGCGAAGCCGCAATAGCACAGGGTGATGACTTTGCGGCGGTCGAAGCGGTCGGCGACATGTCCCGAGACCAGGAACAGCAGCATGCCCGGCAGAAACTGGGCCAGGCCGATCAATCCGAGATCGAGCGGCCGACGGGTGATCTCATACATCTGCCAGCCCACGGCGACCGACTGCATCTCGAGCGCGGCCACGATGAAGAAGCGCGCCGCCTGGTAAATGGTGAAGTCGGGATAAGTGAATGCGACGCGGCCAGCAAGGAGTCGGGATGCGGGAGCCTTTTGTTCGGCAAGCCTGGTTGCAGGAAGATTGGGGTCGAGAGATTCGGCCATCCTCATCTACTTTGCCATAAAACCAATCCGGCCGCAGGTGCCACTGCGACCGCAATCGCCGGCGCGAGTGCGCCACTATAATTCGCAAAGTGCTGATATTTCTGCGCACGGTCCGCTCGTTCGCCTGGCTGGCATGTGTCGTTTATGCCACCATTCCGTTATTCTGGTTGATCATCCACCCGCGCGCCGGCTACTGGCGCTCGCGGAAGCGTTCCCCGTATCGCATCCTGATACCGCTCTGGATCGCGATGTGGATGGTTGCGGGCGCGACCACGGTTTCGTGGCGAGACCGGACGTTCTACACCGCAGCGTGGACATGGCTCCCCGCAGTGCTTCTTTTCCTCGTGGGGTTGTGGGTTTACAGGCGCGCTGGAGCCGGGTTCAGCGCCGCACAACTCGGAGGCCTGCCCGAGCTCGCCTCCGGGCATGCAGAGCAGCGCCTGGCAACATCGGGCATACGCGCCTGGGTCCGCCATCCAGTGTATGTGGGACATTTGTGTGAGATGCTGGCCTGGAGCCTGGGGACCGGACTGGTGGTCTGCTATGTTCTGACCGCGTTCGCACTGGTCACCGGCGCTGTCATGATCAGATTGGAAGATCGGGAACTGGAGCAGCGGTTTGGCGAAGAATACCGCGAATACCGGCGAACCGTACCAGCAGTCGTACCCAGGATATGGACCCGCTGAAGTTCGACCAAAGGCGTGGCTATAATCGAATCAGCTGAGAGCTGACGGCTGAAAGCGGACTGCTTCTTTCATGCGCTTCGAATTTTTCATCGCGACACGCTACCTGCGCGCCAAGCGCCGCCAGGCCGTGATTGGCGTGATCACCGGGATTTCGATTGCCGGAGTCGCTGCAGGGGTGGCTTCGCTGGTGGTGGCGCTCGCCATCAATAACGGATTCCGTCAGGACTTGCAGAACCGGCTGCTGGGCTCGACTTCACATATCAATCTTTTGCGCATCGAGAGCGACGGCATCAAGGACTGGCGTCCGTTCATGGAGCGGTTGTCGAAGCTGCCTCATATAGTTGGCGCGGCGCCGGCGATTTACGAACAGGTGTTGATCTCGCGTGGACCGCGTGCCCGCGGGGCGGTCTTGAAAGGCATGATCCCAGCTTACGAGCGCAAAGTCAGCGATCTGCTGGACACAGTCAAAATTGGATCGATGGACCCGTTGGAAGAGAGCGCAAGCGATGGGGCGGGCACCGGCCGCGTGGAGCCGGGTCTTCGAACCGGCCTGGGCGGCTCTGAGACCCGCCCCCACACAGCCGCCGAAGGTTCCGGCGCATCGGCTCCGGCCTCAAAGACATCTCCCGACGATCTGGGCTCGGTGCACGAGCGCGCTGCCTCGATGCCGCCGATTGTGCTGGGCAAGGACATTGCCGAAGACCTGGGCGCCACGCTGGGCTCGATCGTGCTGGTCACCAGTCCGCAGGGCGAGCTCACGCCTTTTGGACTGGTTCCAAAGTACAGCCGTTTTCGCGTGGTGGGGATCTTCAACTCCGGTTTTTTCGACTATGACAGTTCCTGGGCATTTGCCCGTCTTTCCGACACGCAGAATCTGGAGGGCCTGGGCGATCAGATCACCGTGCTCGAATTCAAGGTGGACGACATTTACCAGGCCGGGAAAATCTCCCAGGAAATCGAACAGGCCGCCGGCAAAGGCTACATGACCACCAACTGGATGGAGCAGAACAAGGCGCTGTTCCGCGCCCTGCGCCTGGAGCGGCTGGTCACGTTCATTACCATCGGCCTGATCGTGTTCGTGGCGGCCCTGAATATTCTGATCTCGCTCACCATGATGGTGATGGAGAAGACCCGCGACATCGCCGTGCTCATGTCCATGGGCACGCGCAAATCGCAGGTGCGGCGCCTGTTCATCACCCAGGGCCTGCTGATTGGGGTCATCGGGACGGCGATTGGGTTGCTCCTCGGTTATGGCCTGTCCTGGGCCGGAGGCCACTATCATCTACTGTCGCTGGCGCCTGAAGTCTATTCCATCGACTACGTGCCTTTTGCGCCCCGGGCGATCGATGGCGCGCTGGTGGCGCTGGTGGCTATCGGGATTTCCCTGATCGCCACGCTGTATCCTTCCTGGTCGGCGGCCCGGATTCTTCCCGCTGAGGCCCTGCGCTACGAATGACCTTCGACCGCGGTTGTGACTATGGTCATGTCGTATTTATTGAAAATTGGGCTTAAGGTCTGCTTCATAGACGCTCCCCAAGGCAGGGAGGAAGGGTTTTAGCTCCGTCTTCATGTTTTAATGATGGGTTCACTGAAGGCTGACAGCTGAGAGCTGACAGCGGCTTGAGCCGAGGAGCTGACCTTTTGCATCTAATCGGACAGGAAACGATCCTGCGCGTCGAAGGTCTGAAGAAAGTTTTTCGCTCCGGCGAGTCGGACCTGGTGCTCTTTGAAAACTTATCATTCCAGGTAGCCAGGGGAGAAATGCTGGCGATCGTGGGTGAGTCGGGCTCGGGAAAGAGTACCTTGTTGCACATCCTCGGCGCTCTTGAACGTGCTTCTGCCGGTGACGTATACTGCGCCCACTTGCGATTGAGTTCGCTTTCGGAAGATGACGCGGCCGGGTTCCGCAACCATGAGCTCGGTTTCGTCTGGCAGTTCCACTACCTGCTGCCGGAATTTACGGCACTGGAAAACGTGGCCATGCCGCTTTTGCTGAGGGGACTTCCCAAGGC
>Ga0187823_10000025_pt1 | contig 27947 bp, 23 predicted proteins | sample NC_wetland_sal_i_12_FD_132968 | JGI IMG/M metagenome (GOLD analysis project Ga0187823, IMG submission 132968) | Wetland sediment microbial communities from Neuse River Estuary, North Carolina, USA - SourceSoil_3 | ecosystem: Environmental > Aquatic > Freshwater > Wetlands > Sediment | place...
GCACCCGCGCCAGCGCACCGCGCGCGCCGGCGAGCAGGCACGCGAGGTGCTGCGCCGGAGCATCCACGCCAAGCAGCCTGCGCTGCAGGAGCGCAGCAGCGACATCGCGCAGATGTGCGAGCGCGTCGGCAAGCGCCTGGGCCTGGAGGCGCCGGTGCTCGAGGAGCTGGTGCGCGCGGCGGAGCTGCACGACATCGGCAAGGTCGGGATCCCCGACGCGATCCTGCGCAAGACGGAGCCGCTGACCGAAGCCGAGTGGGCGTTCGTCAAGCAGCACACGCTCCTGGGGGCGCGCATTCTCGGCGCGGTGCCCGCGCTCGCCGTGACTGCGAACATCGTGCGTGCGACGCACGAGCGCTGGGACGGCGAGGGTTATCCGGACGGCCTCCAGGGAGAAGACATCCCGATCGCGGCGCGCATCATCAGCGCCTGCGACGCCTACGAGGCGATGCGCGAAGGCCGCAGCTACCGGACGAGCCGGAGTGCCACCGACGCGGTGAGCGAGCTGCGGCGCGCGGCGGGCTCGCAGTTCGACCCCGCGGTGATCGCCGCGCTCGTGCTCGAGCTGCGCGAGCAGGCGTCCGGCGTGGAAACGAGCGACACGGCGCCGGTGACGCTGCGCGCCGAACAGGTGTCGCGGCAGCTGCGCGACGCGCTCGGCGGCGAGGGCGGCGTCTCGCTCGCGAATCTCCGCTGACGGACCGTCACCGCAGCCGCGCGCCCCAGCTGCCGGCGAACTCCTCTTCGGGGGCGAGGCGAAGCAGGTCCTCGCCGCTGCGGAACGCGTTGGGCGGGCACGTCATCGGCTCGGCGCCGAGCCCGAGCCTGCGTCTGTCCGGCGCGAGCGTGTCGCCGGTGTAGAGCTCCATGTAGGGGAAGCGATCGTCGATCCACAGCTCAGCCGTGGCTCCGTCCGGTCGCGACATCCGCGCGCTGGCGCGGCCGTCGCCGTCGCGCGCGAGGTCGGTGAACGCGGCGTCGATCTGGAGGCCCGCGAGCGAGCGCGGCGAGGCGAAGTCGAGCTCGCTGCCGGCAACGGGCTCGCGTGCGATGGGCAGCATGCTCTGCGGGTCGGTGGCGATCCGCACGCCCGCGGCGAGCTGCAGCGTGCAGTCATCGAGCCGCGCTTCACCGCCTCCCGCGGACAGATACGGGTGCTGGCCCGCGCCGAACGGGCACGCGACCGTGCCGACGTTCCGCGCGCGGAGCGTGACGGTCAGCCCATCGTCACCGAGCACGTACTCGACGCTCACCTCGAGCGCGAACGGATAGCCGGTCATCGGGTTGATCGCGCAGCTCATCACCACGCGATGGGGCTCGCGCGCGCCGGCGCGCCAGGAGCGCCACCGGAGAAGACCGTGGATCGCGTTGCCTCGGTCGGGCTCGGTCAGGGCGAGCTGGTGCTCCTCGCCGTCGAACTCGTAGCGGCCTTCGGCGAGGCGGTTGGGCCAAGGCACCAGCGGCGTTCCGTGCGCGCCGTCGCACATCGCCCGCTCGTCGTAGGCGTCGAACACTGGGCGCTCGCCGTGCGTGTACTCGCGCACGCCCCCGCCGACCTCGACGATCACCGCGCGCTGCTCGCCGAACACGAGCTCGTGCTGATCTCCCGACGGCGGCCTCGGTCGCATCCCGCTTCACCCCTCGCGGGCGCGCCGCAGCCAGTCGGCGAGCTGTTGGCCGGCTTCGCCCACCGATTCGCCCAGGTCGGTGAACGTGTCGCGGAACCGTTCGGCGTAGTGGGCGGCCGCGTCGCCCGCCTCGGTGCGGACGTCGGCGGACTCGTCGCGGCGCGGGTACTCGCCGGCGACGATCCGGTCGTATTCGCCCGAGCGGACCCACTCCATCAGCTCGTGCACGCGCGAGACGGACATCGGGTGTGTGAGGCCCAGGTCGATCAGGAGCCTGGACAGGCGATCGAACGGCGACGCCTTCTCGCGGTAGTCCTGTCCCTGGCGCATGAAAACGTCGAGGTCGAGGTCGGCGGCCTCGGCGCCCGCCGCGATGACCATCAGCGTGCGGCACACCGCGAGCGGGTCGCGGACGACGAGCGCGGCGGCGCGGTCGCAGCTCAGCTCGGCGGCGCGGTACCACTCGAGCAGCGCTGCGCGCAGCGGCAGCAGCGGGAACGGGATGCCCGGCAGCGCCGAGACCCGGAGCAGGATCACGAGCGCGGTGCGGTACAGGACGTGGTCGGAGAGCACGTGGCCGGCCTCGTGGGCGAACACCGCGCGCTGCATCTCGGGGTCGAGCAGTCTCACCAGCTCCGAGTTGACCACCACGATCGGCGAGCCCGCTCCGATCGTCATCGCGTTGGCGATCGGGAACTGCGTGAGGTACAGCTCGGGTGTGGGCTCGAGATCGAGCGTGGCATAGGCACGCACGTGCGCGGTCCACACCTGTGGGAGCTGGTCGTCGCCGAGGCGCACCGCAGAGCCGAGCACGCCGCGCCTGATCGCGCGCTCGTAGCCGAGCTCGATCAGCCTGCGCACGACGGTGTCGAGGTGGGGGACCGCCTTCAGCGCCGCGGTGGCGGCGCGGTCGGCGGGATGCTCGTACGCCTTGGAGGAGATCCCCGTGAGGCGGTAGCCCTCGGCCGGGAGCGCCATCCGACTAGGTGTACCGAGCGCTGATCGCCATCACCCCAGTGTGGCAAACGCCTCCGGGCTGCTGCTCAGCGGTGGCCGTGGCGCCGGGGCGGCGCGGGCGGCGTGACCGTCACGAGCGCCCCGCTGCTCGGCGCGAGCGACACGGACAGGACCCCCGCTCGCGTTCCGACGTGTTCCAGGCGGCCGGGCCGCCACGAGCCGCCGGTCGCGACGGGCCGCCCCCCGAGCGTGACGCCGTCGGTGGCCTGCGGTGACGGGGCGGTCATTCGCAGGACCTGCGCGGGGCCGTATCCGCCGCCCACGTGCAGCGCGACCGCCAGCGGCGCCGAGCCGGGCGGTTCGTCGTCCACGAGCACGACCTGCAGGGTGCGGCCGGGCCCGATGAACGGCTGTGCGTCGAGGTTCGGGACGGGCGCCGGACCGAGTGTGGCGCTCAGCGGGCGCGTACCCACGAGCGAGTGTGTGAGCAGCATCGCGTACCAGTCCGGGCGCGCGTTCAGCTGCCCTGCGGCGAGCGCCTGTGCGGTCGGCGCGCACAGGGGCGTGTACCCCGGGCAGTTGACGGGATTGCCCTGGAGGTTGATCCCCGATGAGCCCGCGGCCATCGTCTCGGCGATGTAGCCCGCCGCCCACAGCGCTGAGGCGAACGTGTTGCTGATTCCCGGCACGCCGCCGCAGGAGACGGAGTTGCTCTCGTCGATCCGCAGCGGGATGCCGTTGGTCCTGGAGACGCGCATGTAGGAGCGCAGCGATCCCGACTCGCGGTGGCGGGTGTTGGCGCTGAGCAGCGTCTGGATCGAGGGCGGCGGCACGGCGGCGCAGCCGAGCGGGTAGTGGTGGCCGGTCAGGAGCGCGGGCTGCTGCGCGAGCGCCTCCGCTTCGCCCCAGTCGCCGAACAGGCCCGAGCCGGACACGTCGGGGCCGGCGATCGGCACCCCCGGCGTGAGCGTTGCGATCGCTTCGCGGTAGAAGCCGACCTCTTCGTCGTAGCCCTGCGTGAGCCACGGCAGCGGCCGGAACCCGTGGCGCCCGTAGGCGTCGGGCTCGTTGCCGATCTCGACGGCGAGCAGCCGCGCGCCGAGGGCGCGGTGGGCGGCGGCCACCTCGCGCGCCGCGGCGAGCGGTTCGTAGTGGGCCATGCCGACGGTCAGCAGCACGCTCCAGTTGGCACGGCGCGCGATTACACCCAGCGCTTCGAGGTCATGCGGGTCGATCGTGCTGGACGCCCACGGGGGCGCGGCGGTCGCGGCGTCCGTCCATCCGACGTTCTGGTCGGCGGTGACGCCGCCGAAGCGGATCACTCCGGGGCCGAGCGAGCGCAGCAGCGTGACCAGGTCGCCCCGTTCGCTGAAGCTCGCGATCTGAGCGAGCGCGGCGGCCTCGAACGACAGCCCGAGGAACTGGTGCGCGACCACCCGCCCGGGCCGCGAGGAGTCGATGTGAACCGACACCGCGACCGGGGCCGGCTGCGCCGCCGCGCTCGCGGGGGCGCCTGCCAGGCCCACCATCGCGAGGGCGCAGGTGAGCAGCCCGAGCGGCATGGCGAGCATGCTGCCCGGGCGTGCGCGGCGATCGGGGGTGGGGCGTCCGTGCATCTGCAGCCAGTTAACAGCGCGGCGGGGCGGTCGCTGCGGTGCCGGCCTAGCGGCGCCGCGCGGCGGGGTCGAGCGCGGGATTCGTCCAGCCCGCGTCGGTCGGGTTGATCGTGCTGCCGGGAGGCACGATCTCGTCGATCCGGTCGAGTACCTCGTCGGAGAGCTCGACGTCGGCGCCGCCGAGCTGGGACTCGAGCTGCTCGATCGTCCGCGGCCCGATGATCGCGGCGGTCACGGCCGGGTGCCGGATCACGAACGCGAGCGCAAGGTGGATCAGCGAGACGCCGGTTTCGTCGGCGAGCGCGCCGAGCGCGTCGGCGGCGTCGAGCTTGGCCTGGTTGGCCGGCAGCGACAGGTCATAGCGCTGCGGGATCATCGCCGAGCGCCGCGAGGTCAGATCGTCGGCGCCCTTGCGCCAGCGGCCGGACAGCCATCCGCCCGCGAGCGGGCTCCACGGGATCACGGCGAGGCCATGCTCGATGCAAGTGGGCAGGACGTCCGCCTCGATTCCTCGCGCGAGGATCGAGTACGGCGGCTGCTCGCAGACGTAGCGGCGCAGTCCGTGCTCCGCGGAGACCCACTGGGCGGCGACGATCTGCGCCGCCGGGAACGTGGAGGAGCCCACGTAGCGCACCTTGCCCTGCGCGACGAGGTCGCTGAGCGCGGACAGCGTCTCCTCGTGCGAGGTCCACGGATCCCAGCGGTGGACCTGGTAGAGGTCGATCCAATCGGTTTTCAGGCGTCGCAGCGACGCCTCCACCTCGCGCATGATCCAGCGGCGCGAGTTGCCTGCCTCGTTGGGGTCATCACCCATCGTGCCGTGGAACTTCGTCGCGAGCACCACGCTGTCGCGGCGGCCACCGGCGAGCGCCTCGCCGACCATCTCCTCGGACTGCCCGCGCGAGTACACGTCGGCGGTGTCGATGAAGTTGATGCCCGCGTCCAGGGCGCGATGGATGATCTGCGTGGCCTGCTCCTGGGTCGTCTCGCCCCACGCGCCGAACATCATCGCGCCGAGGCAGAGGGGGCTGACGTGGACGCCGGTGCGCCCGAGGGTGCGCTGCTCCATCAGCTCTCCGCGGGCCGGTAGACGGTCACGACCGCCGCCCCGCCGAGGCCGATGTTGTGCTGCAGCGCCTGGCGTGCGCCGTCCACCTGGCGCGCCTGGGCCTCGCCGCGCAGCTGCCAGCAGAGCTCGCTGCACTGCGCGAGCCCGGTGGCGCCGAGCGGGTGGCCCTTGGAGATCAGCCCGCCCGAGGGGTTCACCACCCAGCGGCCGCCGTACGTGGTCGCCTCCGCGTCGACGAGCTCGTGGCCATGCCCCTCCTCGGCGAGGCCGAGCGCCTCATACGTGATCAGCTCGTTGGCACTGAAACAGTCGTGCAGCTCGATCACCTGCACGTCCTCGGGGCCCGCCTGCGCCTCCTCGTAGGCCTGCCGCGCGGCCTCGCGGCTCATGTCGTAGCCGACGATGCGGATGCAGTCGGCGTTCTCGTCGAACGTGGAGGACATGTCGGTCACCATCGCCTGCCCGGCGATCTCGATCGCCCGCTCCCACAGGCCGTGCTCGTCGACGAAGCGCTCGCTGGCGACGAGCGCGGCGGCGGCGCCGTCGGACGTGGGCGAGCACTGCAGCTTGGTGAGCGGCTCGTGGATCATCTTCGCCGCCTTGATGTCCTCGAGCGTGTACTCGTCCTGGAATTGCGCGTAGGGGTTGTTGACGGAGTGCTTGTGGTTCTTCCAGCCGATCCACGCGTAGTGGTCGGGCGTGGAGCCGTAGCGGTCCATGTGGTCCCGGCCCGCGTTGCCGAACATCTGCGGCGCGAACGGCGACTGCTCCATGTCGCGCAGCTCGAACATGCGCGTCATGTGCTTGTCCATGGCGGGCGTGCGGTCGGTGTACTTCATGCCCAGCGAGCCGCGCTCCATCTTCTCGAAGCCCACCGCCATCGCACATTCGGCGAGTCCGCCCTTGACCGCCTGGCGCGCGAGGTACAGGGCGCTCGAACCGGTGGAGCAGTTGTTGTTGACGTTCACGACGGGGATCCCGGTGAGCCCTAGCCCGTAGATCGCGCGCTGGCCGTACGTGGAGTCGCCGTAGCAGTAGCCCGCGTATGCCTGCTCGACACGCTCGTACGGAATGCCCGCGTCCTCGAGAGCGCGCGTGCCGGCCTCGAGCACCCAGTCGGGGTAGTCGCCCTCCTTGGTGCCGGGCTTGTCGAACTTCGACATCCCGACCCCGATCACGAACGTGCGGTTGCTCATGTGCGCTCCTTTCGGGCGCAGCGGCCCCTGGCGCTGGCCCAGCTTGGTCCCACTCCGATCGCCGTGAGCGTATCCAACGCGGGCGGTCTGCCCTCAGCGGCGCTCGCTGTCGAGCGTCGCCATCTGCTGCTCGGGGTATCGCTCCCCCGCGGCGGCGTCTGCGGGGATCGCCCGCTCGAGCTCGCCGGCGAGCTCCGCGCCGAGGTCGAGGTCCAGCGCGCCGAGCGCCTCGGACAGCCGCTCGCGCGTACGCGCGCCGATCAGCGGGATGATGTCGCCGCCGCGCGCGAGCACCCACGCGATCGCGAGCTGTGCGGGCGTGGCGTCGCGATCATCGGCGAGCGCGCGCAGGCGCTCGGCGAGCTCGAGGTTGCTCGCGCGGTTGGCGTCGCTGAAGCGCGGCGCGCGGCTGCGGAAGTCGCCCGCGCCGAGCTGCGTGTCAGCGGTCATGTGACCGCCGATCAGGCCGCGGCTCAACACGCCGTATGCGGTGATCGCGATGCCGAGCTCACGGCACGCCGGCAGGATCTCGGCCTCGATTCCTCGCGAGATCAGCGAGTACTCGATCTGCAGGTCGCAGATCGGGTGAACGGCGGCGGCGCGGCGGATCGTCTCGGCGCCCACCTCGGAGAGCCCGACATGCCGCACGTACCCCGCGTCGACGAGCTCGGCGATGGCACCGATCGTCTCCTCGATCGGCACCGCGCGGTCCAGGCGAGCGGGGCGGTAGACGTCGATGTGGTCCACGCCGAGGCGACCAAGCGAATACGCGAGCGCCGTCTTCACCGCCGCGGGACGCGCGTCGTAGCCGAGCCATGCGCCGTCGGGCCCGCGCTGGGCGCCGAACTTCACGCTGAGCATGTAGTCCTCGCGGGGGACTCCGCGCAGCGCCTCGCCGATCAGCAGCTCGTTGTGGCCCATGCCGTAGAAGTCGCCCGTGTCGAGCAGGTCGATCCCCGCCTCGAGCGCCGCGCCGATCGTGGCGATGCTCTCCGCGCGGTCGGAGGGCCCGTACATGCCGGACATGCCCATGCAGCCGAGGCCGAGCGCGGAGACGGTGGGGCCGGCCTCTCCGAGCTGTGTGGTCCTCACCTCGTCGCTCCCATCGACGCTGAGTTTAGGAACGTTGCGCGCGCCGCCGGTAGTCTGTCCGCAGGCGGTCACGGGGAGGGGAAATGAGGTCCACAGCCTTGGCAGGTGCGATCGCCGCGGCGGCCGTCGCGGCCCTGCCCGCGCCGGCGCGCGCTGCGGTCACCTTCGTCCAGACCGGCTACACCCTCAAGGCGTACCCGCTGCCCGGGCCCGTTGCGTCCGAGATCGGCGGCTCGAACTCGCTGTACGAAGCGAACACCCCGGTCGCGGTCGGCGATATGAACGGCGACGGCAAGCCCGACATCCTCGCTTCCGACTATGAGGCCGACCAGATCTACGTGCTGCTGAACGACGGCACCGGCCACTTCTCGCCGGCGCCCGAAAGCCCCTACTTCACCGGCACTTGCCTGCACCCCGACTCGCTGCTCACGGGTGACTTCACCGGCGACGGCAAGCGGGACGTGATGGCCACGTGTGGCGTGGTCGACGAAATCCAGCTGTTCGAAGGAGACGGGACCGGCGCCCTGTCTCCCACGACCACGAACGTGCATGGCGAAGGCCCGATGTTCGTCGGCAATCTCGACGGCGACACCGAGCTCGTCTACGACAGGTACCCGGAAGGAGCCTGCACGCTCGACATCGAGAACCTCAAGAACCCCGGCAACCAGGACGCTGCGCGCCTTTGTCTGGGCGCTCAGCAGTGGGGGTCCTCGGCGCATTGGTTCACCTCGCTGTGCGGAGGCGACGAGTGGCTGACCTTCGCGAGCACCGTCGGCGAAGACCGCGGGATCGAACTTGCCGCCGTGGAACACGACAGCGAACCCCTGCATCAATGCGACACGATCGCGACGAGTCTCCCGTTCGACAGTGGGATCCCGCTGAGCGACATCGCCAACGGGCTCGGCACCGCCGACCTGAACGGCGACGGCGTGCCTGACATCGTGGCCACCGACGCCGGTACCCCCGGTGCGTTCCATGTCATCGGCGTGACCTCCTCGGCGGGCGGCCTCAGCTTCGCCGTGCCCGCGGCGATCGCTTCGCCCGCCAACATCTCCGGCTTCGGCACCGCGGACTTCAACGGCGACGGCAGGGCCGACCTGATGGGCGGCGAGTTCAGCTCCTCGGTTGGCCCACAGGATCTCGTCGTGATCCATCAGGGAACAGGCAGCACGACAGCGTTCGAAGCGCCGCAATCGATCCCCGTGTTCGGCCGCAGCGGCCAGGACACCTACCCGAAGCCGGTGATCGCCGATTTCAACGGCGACGGCAAACCTGACATCGTCACCGACGGGTCGCAGTGCGACGCCGAAGAAACGTCATGCAGCACAGAGGCGATCGTGCTGCTCAACGGGACGCCCGGCGGGGCGAGCGGCGGCGGGCCCGGTGGGCCGACGGGCAGCGGGTCGCCCGGCGGCTCGGCCGGCGGCGGTGGCGGCTCCGGTCTCGGCAAGTTCCCTGGGATCCCGCTCACGGCAGCGAGCCTGAAGGTGCACAAGGGGTCCGTGGCCCTGAAGCTCACCTGCCCGGCGGGAGCGCTCGTCTCGTGCGTCGGCAGCGCGACGTTGACCACCGTCGGCGCATACGCGGTGAGCGTCAGGCACAAGCGCAAGGTGGCGCTCGGCTCCAAGGCGTTCGCGATCCCCGCGGGCCGCACCGTGGCGGTGACGGTGAAGCTCACGTCGAAGGCGCTGAAGCTGCTGGCGGTCAAGCGCGTCGTGCTCGCGCGCGAGGCGATCGCTGCGCACGACGCGAGCGGTCACGCCGTCACCACGACCGCGGCGGTCAAGCTGACGCTCGCGAAGGCCGCTCACAAGCGCTGAGCGGCGACGCGACGGCGGGCCGGGCGATGCTCGACCAGAGGCCGTGACGCCGCGTCCCGATCAAGAACCGGGCGACCCGCCCGTGGCGCTTCAGCCGCGCGACGGGCGAGCGTCATCTCCGCGCGCTGCCCGTCGCGTTCAGCGGCACCGGCGGTCCAGCCAGACGGGCGAACCCTGATGCCTCGAAGGACCCCGCATGGGCGCGGCGGGTTTCGAACCTGCGACCTCTCGCGTGTGAAGCGAGCGCTCTCCCACTGAGCTACGCGCCCTGAGGTTGGGGATTGTATTTGGCGGCAGCCGGCCGGTGGGTCACGCCGGCCTATCCGTGAGGCCGAGGCGCACGGCCGCCGCCCCGGCTTCGCCGCGGGTTCTGACGTCGAGCTTGCGGAGGATGGCCGAGACGTGGTGGTCGACGGTCTTCTGCGATACGACGAGCCGGGTGGCGATGTCGGCGTTGCGCAAGCCCTCCGTGAGCAGCGCGAGCACCTCGAGCTCGCGCGCGGTCAGGCCCGCGGGGTTCTCCCTGGTGGCACGGTTGGGTCCGCGTCGCACGCCGCGCACCCCGCGCTTGCGCAGACGCTGCGCCACGATCGCGACCGCCGGAGTCGCTCCGAGCGCGAGCAGCCGCTCATGTGCTTCCCGCAGCGGCCCCTCTTCGCTGGAGTCAGCCAGCGAGAGCGCCATCTCGTACGGGTACCCTCGCTGCTCCCACCACGCGGCTGCGCGCTTCCAATCGCCTTCGATCGACCGGCGGTATGGCTCGGTCAGCAGCTCTTGCGGGACGCCGGGAGGCACTCCGGTGCGCCAGCGCCAGTACGCGAGCTCGCTTGCGGCCCAGGCGGACGATCGCTCGACGACGATCGCGAGCGCGGGCGCGGTGAGCCCATCGATGTCGTCGCCCGAGCCGCCCAACCACGCGAGCTCGGCTCGCGCGGCCGCGACCGGTGCGAGTCGCGCGGGCTCGCCGGTGGGAGCGGCGATCGCGTGTGCTTCGAGCAACGGCTGCTCGGCACCGGGGTCGCCGCGGCGCGCCCTCAACAGTCCGAGCGCGGTGAGTGCCCAGCTGCGAGCGAGCAGCGCGCTGTGCGGGTCGAGCAGGACCTCGTGTGCGAGTTCGCCCGCCTCCTCCCATCGTCCGCGACCCAGGGCGAGCTGAGCCTGCAGCGCAAGCAGGTACAGCCGCCACGTATCCAGGCCGCGCTCGCCGCAGTAGTCGAGCCCCGCGGAGATGCTCGGCTCTGCGAGATCGGGCCGGCGCGCACGCAGCGGCCACATCGCGAGGTGGTTGAAGACCCGCCCCGCCTGCTCCTCGAACCCGCCGCTCTGGGCGCGCGCGAGCGCCTCTTCGAGCAGCGCGTGGCCCTCGGGAAGGCTCGTCTGTGAGCGGATCACACCGGCGTTCACGAGCGCGTACATGCGCGCCTCCGGGTCGCCCGTCAGCTCGACCATCTCGTCCGCGCGCCTGGCCCATCGGTCGGCGCGCACGAGGTCCTCGGTCACCGTGTAGCGCTGAGCCGCGTTGCAATACGCGATCGCAAGCTCGCGGCTGGGTCCGAGCGGTTCCAACAGCCCGATCGCCTGGAGCGCAGCCTGTTCGCCCTCGGCGGTCCTCCCCGCGAAGAACAGCAGCCGCGAGAGCCGCCGCAGACCGTCGCCGAGCGTGCGATCGTCGCCGAGCTCCCGCAGGCAGGCCACGGCCTCCACCTGTGCCGTCACAGCCCCATCGAGATGTGCGGTCATGTATCGCTCCTCGGCGAGGGCTGCGAGCAGCTGCGCCCGCTCGCGGGAGCAAAGCTCGCCGGGTGTGTCCAGCACCCGCGCGTACTGGTCTGCGGCCTCGCGGTGGGCGCCCGCGGCGCTCGCGCGCTCCCCCGCGCGCACTCCCCAGATGCGAAGAGCGTCGCGATCTCCCGCAGCGGCGGCATGGTGCGCGATCAGGGCTGCGTCGGCGTCCCCTTCGTCTCCCGCCCCCAGCGCCGCGAGCGCGCGCCGGTGCAGAGCAACGATTCGATCCGGCGGACAGGAGCTCTCCACGGCGAGCCGCGCGAGCTCGTGCCGAAAGGAGACACGCGCGCCATCCACGGTGAGCATTCCCGAGGAGAGGCATTCCTCGAGCCCGTCGAGCTCACCGCCGGCGAGCTCCTCGAGGAGGGTGACCTCCACCGTGCCCGGCGACACGGCGACTGCATCGAGCACCGCACGGGCTTGCGGGGAGAGCCTCGCAGCGCGCGCGAGAACGGCATCGCGCACCGTCTCGGGGATCCCGCCACCGGCCGCGAGCACCTCCGTGACGAAGAACGGATTCCCGCGCGTGCGCTCGTGCAGTTCGCGCGCGTCGAGCCCGAGCGGTTCCGCGAGCTCGGCCACCGCGGCGAGCGAGAACGGGGGCAGCGTCATCCGCCGCGGCGGTCCGGGCAGCTCCCCCACGGTCACGCGCACCGGATCGAGGCGGTCGAGCTCGTCGTGACGCAGGCTCACGAGGACCAGCGCCGGCGCCGCGTCGATCCGACGAGCCAGCAGGCGCAGGACGTCGAGCGTCGCCTCGTCGGCCCAATGCAGATCCTCAAGCACGACGACCGTGGGACCGCGCTCGAGCGTTGTGAGCAGGGCCGCAACGACCTCATGAGGGCGCGCGTCCGAGGCGGCGAGTATTCCCAGATCCCCTCCGGCCCTTTCCCCGATCTCGAGCAACGGCGCCAGCGGCCGCTGCGTCAGCAGCGGCTCGCACGCCCCCGCGAGGACGCGCGCGTCTACGTCCGCGCAGAACCGGCGCAGGAGCGCGGTCTTGCCGACACCGGCTTCGCCGAGCACCAGCAGCAGCCGCCCGCCGCCGCGCGGGCCGATCGCCGCGAGCTCGTCGCGCAGGATCGCCAGCTCATCTGCCCTCTCGAGGAACTCGGAGTGCTCGGGCACATGCAGATGATCGGCGATCCCGCGCCGAGCGGTCGTCGAGACCGGGGCTGATCCGTCTATACATAGAAGTAGGGATCCAGGACGCTCACCTCGGTGATCGTGTCGACCGGGAGCCCGTTCACCGAGGCGGTTTTGCGGACCGCCTCCGGCGTGGGGGCGTCGTAGACGCAGAACGTGCAGGTCTTGTCGGCGCTCACATAGGAGTGGATCCACGTGACGCCGTGCTCCGCATTAGCCTCCACGACCGACCTGCACTGCTCCGCGCCGCCGACGGCGACCGGGATGTGCAGGCCGGCGGGGAACCTGCGCTGGATCATGTATCTGGGCATTCGAGTCCTTTCGCTGGTGTGGTTGTCAGGCGTGGGCACGGCGACGGCGAACCAGGGCCGACCCTGCCCCGGCGGCGCCGACCACGACGGCCAACATCCCTGCCGCGCCGATGCCGGCGTCGTCCCATTGGAACCCCTGCGAGGCTTCGACGGCGCCGGTAACGCCGGGGGCCTGGCCGGGCTCGAGGTTGGGCATCGCCGATGCGGTCGCCGGCGCCCCCAGCGCGGCGATTGCCACCGTGGTTGCAAGTGTGGGCTTGAGGTTGAACATCGCGTCTCCATTGGTTCGAGGTTCTGACTGCTTCGAAACTACGCGCGCGTCCGCGGCTGCACATCGGGAGGTGTCCCCATGTTTCGACACCGCGCCACCCATCTGCCCAGAGGTGGCGTCGGCGGTCGCCGTCGGTGTTGCGGGCACCCGCGGGCCGGGTGATCCGCACTCGCGCGGGCCTCGCGGCGGCGGCCCTGCCCCGTGTCAGTGCTTCTTGGACTTCTTCTTCTTGGGCTTGCCCGAGGAGACAGTGATCCCCACAAGGGTGCCCGCCGCAGCGACGGTTCCCGCCTTGGGCGTCGTCGAGATCACGAGCCCCTTCGCGATCGTCTTCGAGGAGGCCTTCCTGACCTTGCCGATCCCGCAGTGCAGGGCGCGGAGAGCCGTCTGCGCAACGTTCAGCGGCGCCTTCGCGAGCGCGATCACGGTGCAGGTGGGCGGGACCGGCGCCGGCGCGGAGAGGGGCGCAGACACCGTGATCGTCGAGCCGGCGACGTTGTTCGCGGGGTTCGCGTCCGCGAGTTCGCTTTCGAGCAGCGCCTGGTTGGTGTACGAGCCCGGCGTGGGCGTCCCCACCACGATGTCCACGCTCGTGCCTGCGCCGACCGTGCACGTCACCGCCTGTCCGGCCACGGCGCATTTTCCTCCGGCGGTACCGGCAGCTAGCACAGGGAGCGCGCCAGGGACCACGTCGCTCACGGTTGCGGGCACTCCAGGGACGCCGCTCGTTGTGCCGAGCGCGATCAACGCCACGCCGCCTGACGCTGCGGGCGACGGGGTGATCGTCTGCGTGAGGCCCAGGTCGACCGACTGCGCGACTTCAGCGGATACGTTCGCCCGGTCTTTGGTGACGGGTTCGACCGTCGAGTACGCCGACCCGGGCACCAGGTTGCCGGCGAGGCCCGCTCTCACCACGTCCCCGGCAGATCCGGTTTCGTAGAAGCACGCCGAGGGCGAGCTTCCGGGTACCTGGACTCCGAGCAGGTCGCCCGCCTGCACCACGATCGGCGTGGCGAGGGGGAAGGTGCTCACGTGGGTGGCGGGGATCGGGCTCGGCAGGGCCTCTGCGTCGGCACCCACCAGCGTGAACACGTTGGGGTTGGCTCCGGGGCGGAGCACAACGAGTGCGATCTGCGCGCCGGGCGAGCCGAAGCTCGTGCTCCATGAAGTGATCACGCCGCCGCCGCTCGGAACGGCGTAGGACGCGCCGGTCGAGGCGGTCTGCACGATGAACAGCGCTTCTTTGATCGAGCCGCATTTCGCGCCCGGATCCGAGGCGGCGACTTCGCCGATCGTGACCGCGTCGGCACTGGTCGCGACTGTCAACGTCACCACCACAACTGCGGCGAACGCCGCGATCGACCTGAAGCTCATGATTGTCTCCCCGATCAGCCCTCGATTCCAGCGTGACGGCGAAACCTAGCGTCGGGCACGGACGCGCTCGATCGAGCGTCCAGGCAGGGCCCACCGGCCGAGCGAGCGGGGCCGTACGCGCAGGCTGCGTATGCGCTCGTCAAGGTTTTCCGCGGACGGCCGATGCACCGATGTGAACGTGACCGAAACCCTCGAATCGGGCCTCGGGCCGGACCAGCATCGTCCCGACGGCGACGACGATCCCGAGCGGGACCGCCAGCTGCCTGGAATCCCCGAGCCCGCCGGCAGCTTCGCCGCCCAGCTCGGGCTGCTCGCATCCCCGTCCCACGCCGCGTTCGATCGGGTCACACGGATCCTGTGCGAGCGCACGCGCGCACCGATGGCGCTGCTGCTGATGGACGATCTCGTGCTGAGCCACGAGGGGCTGCCCGATGCGATCGCCGAGGTCGGCCACGCGAGCCTGCCGCCGCAGCTCCCGGAGTGGGTCGCGGGCGCCGAGCAAATCGAGCAGGGCGGGTACTTCCTCGCGGTTCCCGTGCGCTGCGAAGGCCGGCACGCGGCCGTCCTGTGCGCGGTGGCGGACTCGCCGCGCAGCTGGAGCGAGGACGATCTGACGGCTGCGCGGGACCTGGCCGCGTTCGCTGGCAGCGAGCTCGACCGGCGTGCCGCGATCGTCGACCGCGAACGCGCCGAGGAGGCGCTGCGCGACAGCGAGGAGCACATCCTCCGCGCGTTCGACGTGGCTTCGATCGGGATGGTGATCCTCGACGCGCGCGCCGAGAGCGCCGGTCGCATCCTGCACGTCAACCACGCCGCCTGCGAGTACTTCGGGCGCAGCTCGGCGGAGCTCGCGGGCATGCACATCATGGAGCTCACGCACCCCGAGGACCACGAGCTCACCGAGGGCGCTCTGGGGCGGCTGTTCGGGGGCGAGATCCGCGACCTGCGCCTCGAGAAGCGCTACGTGCACGCGCAGGGGCACACGCTGTGGGCCGAGCTCACATGCTCGTCAGTGCTCGCACACGACGGCCACGCGCCCTACAGCATCACGCTGGTCGAAGACATCACCGAGCGCAAGCAGGCAGAGTTGGATCTGCCCGCGATCGCCAACGTGCTCCGCCGGATCCTCAGCGGCGAGGACGCGCGCGAGACGATCGTTCGGGCCGCCGTGGAGGTCGCCGGCGCGAGCAGCGCCCACCTCGCCGAGCGCGTCGACGACGCCGTCCTGTCGGTGACCGCGAGCGCCGGGCTCAACCTCGTCGGCGTGGACATCCGGCTCGATGCGCCGTCCGCCACCGCGAACGTGTTCCTGGAGGGCCAGCCGCTGTTCCTCGCCGACCCCGGCGAGAACCCGCTGGCCTCGCCGCAGCTGGTCGAGATGGCCAAGGCGCGCTCGATCATGTGGCAGCCGATCCTCAGCCACGGCGGCGTGATCGGCGTGCTGTGCGTGTGCTGGTCAGAGCGCGTCGCCGACGTCTCCGCGCGCGCAGCGCGGGCCGTGGCACTGCTGACCGACGAGACCGCCATGGCGCTCGCTCACAGGGACGCGCTGCAACGCCTCGCCGTGCAGGCGACGACCGATCCGCTGACCGGACTCCCCAACCGGCGGGCCTGGGACGACCTCGTCGAGCGCGAGATGGCGCTGGCCGCGCGGCGGCGGCACCCGCTCACGCTCGCGCTGCTCGACATGGACCGCTTCAAGCGCTTCAACGACACGCGCGGCCACACCGCCGGCGATGAGCTGCTCGGCGAGTTCGCGGCCCGCGCGCGGGGGGTCCTGCGCGAAGGCGATGCGCTCGCGCGCTGGGGAGGCGAGGAGTTCGCCGTGCTGCTACCGGACTGTCCCTCGCACGGCTTCGCCGCGTCGATCCTCGACCGCATCCGGGCCGTCGTGCCCGCCGGGCAGAGCTGCTCGGTGGGCTACGCCTCGTGGGACGGAACCGAGACCGCCGAGCAGCTGATCGAGCGCGCCGACCGCGCCCTCTATCGCGCCAAGGCGATGGGGCGCGACCGTGCTGTGTGCGCCGACGCCACGCCGTCGTCCGAGACCGTCCGCGCGCCGCTCGAACGCGCCTCGCCGCTCGGCGTCCCGCCCGAGCGCGCCCCCACCTCCGGCAACTAGCTCCGCACCCGCGCCACCGGGGCGGGTGGAGGGCGAGGGCCGCTCTGGCCCGCGCCTACGCGAACGCGAGCTGCAGCACCAGCACCACGCCGATCGCCGCGAAGCAGAAGACGTGCTCGCGCAGGATCGCGCGGGCGAGCGAGACCTGCCGCGGGACCTCGTCGCGGCGCTCGCCCAGGCGCACCGCCCGGGGGACCGTGCGCGAGCCCGCCAGCCCCACCGCTGCGAGCACCAGCGCAAGCGAGGTCCACGCCACCCACGTATGCCGCTCGCCGCGCGCGATCTGCACCACGATCGCGGCGAGCGTGCCGAGCATCGCCGCCGCGACCAGGCGGTTCATCGGGCGCGCCGCAGTCGTCACGCGCGCGTAGTAGGCGGCGATCGACGCCACCGCGACATCGGCCGGATCGCGGGTGCCGTGGCCGAGCAGCTGCACGTCGAACATGAGGTCGAACCAGAGCACCGCGAGCAGGAAGCCCGCACCTGCCGCCACGAACGCGTTCATCTCACGACCCCAGCGTCACGCCCACGTGCGGCTGCAGCCGGTCGTGGCCCTGCGAGTAGACCGCCGCGATCCCGTTCGCTTCGGCCTGCGTGAGCGCCTCGCCGAAGACGGCTTCGCCGCCGAGCTTCGAGTACGCCGCGAGCAGCTGCTTGCCGATCTGCCCGAGGCCGAAATGGGCGTCGTACACCGAGTCGATGTACAGCGGCGCGTTCTCGCGCGCGAACCGTGCCGCCGGTGGTGTGCCGTGTTCGATCTGGTAGATCGAGCCGCCGAGCATGCCCCAGCCGCGGCTCGCGAGGCCGGTGAACTCCCTGTACAGGCCCGCGATGCCATACGCGGGGCCGGTGAGCGAGGCGGCGTTGCGTTCGTCGAGCACCGTCGGCAGCTCCAGGCGCCCGGCGCTTTCGATCGCTTCGCGCACGCGCGCGGGGTACAGGCCCGTTCGCCGCCGCGGCAGCCCGTGGGCGATGGACGGCCACGCCGCGCGGGTCGCCGCTACCTCCGTTTCGGTCTGGCCGGCGAGGCTCTGCAGCGCGCGTGCCACCACTACGAGGTCTTCGCGCTCGAGCGCCAGCTCGGCTGGGCTCGTGGGCGCCGCCTTCCCGCAGCCGCTCGCCGCCAGCGCGGCCAGCGCGAGCAGCGCGACCGCGAGCCCGCGGGCGCCGCCCTTGTCAAGCAAGGACAAGCGAGCCGCGCGTGTCGCTCCTCACTCCCGTTGGCGCGCCTAGGTTCCGAGCAGGTCGACGACGAACACCAGCGCCGAGTTCGGCGGGATCGTCGAGCCCGACCCGGCCGATCCGTACGCAAGGTTCGCGGGGATGATCAACATGCGCCGGCCGCCCACTTTCATGCCCGCGATGCCTTGGTCCCAGCCCTTGATGACCGCGCCCTTGCCCAGCGCGAACGTGAACGGTTCTTTCCGTTTCCAAGACGCGTCGAACTCTTTGCCGCCCTTGTAGAGGACGCCCACGTAGTTGACCGTGACCGTCTCCCCGGCCTTCGCTTCGGGGCCGGTGCCGACGATCAGATCCTTCGTCACCAGCGTCGTGGGGGCGGCGCCCGGTGGGATGGTGACCGTCGGTTCGGTCGACAGCGGCCCGCTCGTCGGGGTCGTCACCGTGGTCTGCGTCTGACCGGATTCGTTCTCCTTGACCAGAGCCTGGTCGGCAGAGTTCTCATTGCCCACCTGGATGGTGCCTGTGCTGTGGCTCGAGGAGCCGCAGCCCGCGAGAAGGGCGACCGCGGATATCGCCGCGAGGGGTGGGAGGACGCGTACGCGCGCGCCGGAAAGCTTGTTGGAGAGGCCTCTTGAGTTGATCACGGTCGCGCAGCCTACCGGAGAACGTGACGCGCGGCGTACGTTAGGATCGCGCGCGGACCGTGCTAGGCGGGGAGGTAGCGGTGCCCTGAATCCGCAATCCGCTCTAGCGGGGCTGAACTCCCCTCCGAGGGATTCGCCGCCGGTTGCCCCGCTGTCCGGGGCGTCGATGGTCCGGGTCCCGCGCGGTGATGGCTCGCGAACCAGGTCAGGTCCGGAAGGAAGCAGCCTTAAGCGATAACCGTCAGGCGCAGCGGGCGTTCCCGGGCCGGAGCCGAGGGCAGCGCGCGGCGTTCGGCGGGCGGGATCTCGACGTGGGGTGCACGGTCCGCTATCCGCAACGTTCGAACACCAGCCACGAGCGGTTGCTCGCGCGCGCATGGAACCCCGGCGGCACGCTCACCGCCACGTGGGGGTCGCGCGGATCGAGGACGTAGTCGTCTTCCACCGCCTTCGTCGCCGGGTCCACGTACACGCCCCGGTCGATGTGGCCGACCTGTGCGCTCACGATGCGCGCGGGGCTCGCCTTCAGGTACAGCGCCAGCAACGGGATCGGCGCGTGGTTGGGCACGCCGACCGGACCGCAGCGCAGGGAGACGGCGCCGCTGTGCACGAGCGCGAGCAGGTCGCCTTCGATGCCCTGCTGGCGCGCCAGTTTGTCCAGTTCGCGGTGGGCCGAGCGGTACTGCGACGGGGCGAACGCCACCAACGCCACGGCCGCCAGGGCAGCCGCCGCCATCCACCATCGCCGGCGCGGATCGCCTCGCGGCATGTTCGCCCAGCCCGTCAGGCCCGCGCCGGCGAACACGCACAGCAGCGCCGCTGCCAGGAACGCGTAGCGGGTGTTGATCGGCAGGCCCGCCGTGGCGAACACGGCGAACACGAGCACCGCGATCACTCCCGCCGCTGCGCCCGGCAGCGCGCGGCGCCGCAGCCACAGCAGCGACAGGACGCCACCGAGCGCCGCTGCCACCAGCGCGGGCGCCTGCAGGATCTCCCCGATCCGCCGCGGGATGTACTGCGGCACGTTCGCGATCCCGGTCACGCGACCGAGCTCCGAGGCGGTGTGGCGGGTGTTTTTGAGCGACCACAGCGGGTCGCCCGTGACCAGCAGGTCACTGACGAGCCACAGCACCGGTGCGGACACCGCGAGCACGGTCAGCCGGGCCACGTCCGCGCGCGAGCGGGCCGGCGCCTCGCCCGCGGGCAGCAGGCGGCGCGGCCAAAGGCCCATGTCGTACAGCCAGTACAGGCCCGAGAAGACCCACGCCTCGGGCCGAAGCAGGCCCGCCAGAGCGAGCAGCACGAGCACCCACGCGCCGCCGGTCCGCCGCACGCCGTCCTTGGTCGGCCCCCTGCGCCGCGCTTCGCTCTCGACGAGCAGCGCCCCGAGCACGAGCAGCAGGTACGGGATGTCCACGTACGCGCGCACGCCGTACGAGAGCACCGGCACCCGCGTCAGGAACAGCAGCGCCGCGATCGCGCCCGCCGCGCGCGAGAACCACGACGCGCCGAGCCGGTAGATCACCCATCCGCACATCGCCAGGGAAAGGAACGCCAGCGCCACCGTCACGTCCCTCGTCGCGCCCGGCCCGAGCGGCGAGAGGATCACGCCGAGGAGCTCCAGCAGGGGATGGGGCGTGGGCGCGATCGGCACGCCGTAGGCGGGGGAGTGGCCGTGGGCTAGCTGGCCTCCCCACGCGAGCGCGTAGAGGGTGTCGTAGTTCACGAACCCCACGCCCGCGATCACCCGCAGCACCACCGCGAGCACCACCACGCACGCCGCTTCGAGCACGCGCGCGGGAGCGCGCTGGAAGCTCCTCGCGCCGGGCGCGGCGGTTGCCGTGGCAGGCTGCATCGGGGCCGCACGCTACCCGCTCCGCCCGGTCCGGCAAGCCGTCTCGGGCCGCGGCGGGGCGTGGGTAGACTCAGCCCTCTTGGCCCCAGAGGATCCACAGCACACGCCGCAGCGCTCCCTCTACCGCCGTCACCGGCCGCGGACGTTCGCCGGTGTCGTCGGACAGGAGCCCGTCGTGCGCACGCTGCGCAACGCCGTCGAACGCGACAAGGTCCACCACGCCTACCTGTTCGTGGGCTCGCGCGGGACGGGCAAGACGTCGATGGCGAAGATCCTCGCCGCGTGCCTGAACTGCGAGCGCGGCCCCACGATCGAGCCGTGCGGCACGTGCGAATCGTGCGTGTCGATCGCGAACGCCAGCTCGCTCGACGTGATCGAGATGGACGCCGCGTCCAACAACTCCGTCGACGACATCCGCGACCTGCGCGAGAGCGTCGCCTACGCGCCCGTGAGCGGGCGCCGCAAGGTCTACATCCTCGACGAGGCCCACATGCTCTCCACCGCCGCGTGGAACGCGTTCCTGAAGACGCTGGAGGAGCCACCGCCCAACACCGTGTTCGTGCTCGCGACGACCGAGGCCGCGAAGGTGCCCGCCACCGTCGTGGACCGCTGCCACCGGTTCGACTTCCATCGCCCCACCGTCGAGCAGATCGCGGGGGTCGTGCGGCGCGCCGCCGACACCGAGGGGATCCAGATCCCGCCCGAGGCCGTCGCCGCGCTCGCACGCGCCGCCACGGGCAGCTTCCGCGACGCGCTCGGCACGCTCGAGCAGCTGGTCACCTACAGCGGCGGCGAGATCGCGCTCGAGGACGTGCTCGCCGTGCTCGGCGTCGCCGACGCGCGGCTGCTCGCAGAGGCGATCGACGCGGTCGCCAGGGGCGATGCACGCGGTGCCCTCACCGTGCTCGAGGAATGCGCCGCCCAGGGCCGTGACGCGGCGCTGTTCGCCGGCGACCTCGAGGCCCGGCTTCGCGAGCTGCTCGTGGTGCAGGCGCTCGGCGAGCTGCCGCCGCAGCTCGCGCTCACACCAGAGGCCGATGCCGCGCTGGTCGAGCAGGCCGGCCGCGTGCCGCACGCCGTCGTCGTGCGGCTGCTCGAGCTCGTGGGCGAGGCGCTCGAGGCCGTTCGCGCCGGCGCCGATGCCCGCACGCGCCTTGAGCTCGCGCTCGTCAAGGCCGCACGTCCCGAGGTGGACGGCTCGCTAAGGGCGCTGCTCGCACGCATCGACCGGCTCGAGCAGGGGGGCACCGGAGGGGCCGGGCCGGCCGCATCCCGCCCGCCCCGCGCAGACGCCGCGACGCCACCGGAACAGCAGGCGCCGCCACCGGAACAGCAGACGGCGCAGCCGGAGCAGCAGGCGGCGACGCCGTCCCCGGAGATGCCGGCCGCGGTCGTGGCTGCCCCGGAAGGTGAGAGCGCTGCAGCCTCGGTCATGACGGACGCGCCCGGTCCGCAGCCGCAGGCCCGCCCGGAGCCCGACGACGCGCCGGATGGCGACACCCATCCGTCCGACGCCGCGCCGGACCCCGCCCCGCCTACCGACGGCCTCGACACGCTGCGCTCGCTGTGGCCGGCGGTGCTGGATCTGGTGCGCGGGGAGAACGCGCGCCTGGGGGCGGCGATCGAACGGTCATGGCCGGCCGCTGTGAGCGGCGAGGAGCTGACGGTCGCGTTCGGATCCTCGTTCCTGAAGAAGCAGGCCGAGGGCCCCGCCGATCGAATGACGCTGGGGGAGGCGCTGCGCTCGGTGACGGGCGTGCGATGGCAGCTCAGCTACGAGCTGCGCGAAGCGCCCGCCGACGACGCCGAGGGCGGCGCGTCGCAGCAGAGCGAGGAGGACCTGGTCCGCCGCTTCATGGACGAGTTCGACGCCGAGGAGGTGCCCGGCGACTGGGAGGACCGCGACGCCGCCGGCCGAGAGCCCGACCCGCGCGCGGTCACGAGCAACGAGAAAGGCGCGTGATGCCCAAGCAGCCGCGGATGCCCAACATGCAGCAGATGATGGCCCAGGTGCAGAAGATGCAGCACGACATGGAGGTCGCCCAGGAGGAGCTGCGCAACGAGGTCGTCGAGGCATCCGCGGGCGGCGGGATGGTCACCGTCAAGATCAGCGGCGACCTGCAGCTTCGCGAGGTGAAGATCGATCCGCAGGCGGTGGACCCCGACGACGCCGAGATCCTCGCTGACATGGTGCTCGCGGCCGTCAACGAGGCGCTGCGCAAGGCGCAGGAGCTCGCCGAGCGCAAGCTCGGAGGCGCCACCGGCGGGCTCGATCTGGGCAGCCTCGGCGGACTCGGGCTCCCCGGCCTGTGAGCGGGTTCGCGCCCCCCGTCCAGCGCCTCGTCACCGAGCTGTCCAAGCTGCCCGGCGTGGGCAACCGAACCGCACAACGGCTCGCGTTCCACATCCTGCGCGCCTCCGACGAGGACGCCGGCGCTCTTGCCGAGGCCATCCGCGAGGTCAAGGAGCGGATCGGCCTGTGCGAGGTGTGCTTCAACCTCACCGACGAGACGCGCTGCCGCATCTGCCAGGACCCACGGCGCGACCAGGGGTTGATATGCGTCGTGGAGGAGCCCAGCGACGTGATCCCGATGGAGCGGACGCACGAGTACCACGGCGTGTACCACGTGCTCGGCGGCGCGCTCTCCCCGATCGACGGCGTCGACCCCGAGGATCTGAAGATCGCGGAGCTGTTCGCGCGTGTAGACGCGGCGGAGCCTGCGGTCCGCGAGGTCGTGCTCGCCACCAACCCCACCACCACCGGTGAGGCCACCGCCCTGCACATAGCCGAGGAGCTGCGCGTGCGGGCTCCGTCGGTGACCGTCACGCGCCTCGCCAGCGGGCTCCCGGTGGGCTCCGACCTGGAGTACGCCGACGAGGTCACGCTCGGCAAGGCGCTCGCCGGCCGTCGCGCCGTGTGAGAACGGCGCATATCCTGCCCTGGATGCCGGGCACGATCGTCATGAAGTTCGGAGGGACCTCCGTCGCGGATGCCGAGCGGATCAAGCGCGCTGCCGGGCGGATCGTCGCGCAGCGCGAACAGGGCAACGCGGTCGTCGCGGTGCTGTCCGCGCGCGGCAAGACCACCGACGAGCTGATCGCGATGGCCGAGGAGGTATCGGCCAACCCCGATCCGCGGGAGATGGACATGCTGCTGTCCACCGGCGAGCGGATCTCGTGCGCGCTGTGTGCGATGGCGATCCACGATCTCGGCCATCGGGCGATATCGCTCACCGGATCGCAGGCGGGGATCGTCACCGACGAGTCCCACACCAAGGCGCTGATCCTCGATGTCCGTGCGGACCGGATCCGCACCGCGCTGGAGGGTGACCACATCGTCCTCGTCGCCGGGTTCCAGGGTGTCTCCAACACGGGGCGCGACGTCACCACGCTCGGCCGCGGCGGCTCCGACACGAGCGCCGTCGCGGTTGCCGCCGCGCTCGGCGCCGACGTGTGCGAAATCTACACCGACGTCTCGGGCGTCTTCACCGCCGACCCGCGGATCGTCCCCGGTGCCCGCAAGCTCGACCGAGTGTCCTTCGAGGAGATGCTCGAGATGGCCGCCTCGGGTGCGGGCGTGCTCCAGCTCCGCTCCGTCGAGTACGCGCGCAACCACGGCGTGCGCATCCATTGCCGGTCCTCGTTCGGCTCCGAGCCAGGTACCTTTGTCGTGTCCGAAGGAGAGACCGTGGAGCAGCCGCTGATCACAGCCGTCACCCATTCCACCGCCGAGGCGCGCGTGACGCTGATCGGCGTGCCGGACACCCCCGGGGCGGCCGCGCGCATCTTCGACGCGCTCGCCGACGCCAACGTCAACGTGGACATGATCGTCCAGAACGAGCCCACCACCGCCGGCGGTCTTGCGGAGATCTCGTTCACGGTCCCGCGCGAGGATCTGCGCGTCGCGCGCACCGCGCTCGAGCCGCTCAAGGGCGAGTCATACGCCGACCTGCACAAGCACGAGGAGATGGGCAAGGTGTCGATCGTCGGGGCCGGGATGCGCTCGCACCCCGGCGTCGCCGCCAAGGTGTTCAGCGTGCTCGCGCACGAGGGGGTCAACATCGAGATGATCTCCACCTCGCCGATCAAGATCTCCTGCGTGATCGACCCCGAGCGCGTGAGCGACGCGGTGCAGGCGCTCCACACCGCGTTCGAGCTCGACGGCGAGGGCACCATCCTCGAGGAGGAGTCGACGCGCGCCGACGCGCGCTGAGAGGACGGCTCACCGCGGGCAGGAAGCGGTCTAGCAACGCGCCGAAACGTAGGTGTTTGGACAGCTCTGAGCGGGTATGCAAGACTCAGCTTCGGAGCACCTCGAAGCCAAGGAACCGGCAGATGCGCACCAGCAAACGTCCCCGCCACTACCTCGCGCCGCACTGGATGCTGCTGCTGCGCCCCGTGCTCCGCTACAGCCACACGCGCAAGGCATACGTGCTGCGGGGCGTGGGTGCCGCCAAAGGCCCCGTGCTGCGCGCCGACCGGCGTCGCGGTGCGTTCGCGTTCGACGGCCCGGACAGGCGCCGCGCGCGCGTGGCCGAGCAGCACCGCGCGCGGATCGCCTAGCCTAGCCGCCGGCGTCGAGCGACCGCTGCAGCGCCTCGAGCACGCGCACCACGCGCAGCCCCGACTCGCCGTCCGAGCGTGGAGTCGAGCCGGTGCGGATGCACTCGATGAAGTGCTCGCACTCCACGCGCAGCGGCTCCACGTTGGGGATACGCGGTGAGAACGTGTCGCCCGAGCGGGCGATGTACTCGCCCCACGAGCGCGTGTCCTCGTCGAAGCCCTTGTCGTAGATCGTGAGCTTCCCCTCGATCAGCATGTCGTCGAACGTCGCCATCCGGCGCGCTCCCACGACCGTGATGCGGCGCTCCTTGTGCGGGTCGAGCCACGACAGGTGCAGATGCGCCACGACGCCCGAGGGGAAGCGCAGGTAGCAGAACGCCACGTCCTGGATCCCGTCCCGGACGAAGCTCTCGCCCCGCGCGGTGCACTCCACGGGTTCCTCGCCGATCAGGTGCAGGGCCACCGACACGTCGTGTGCGCCGAGGCTCCACAGCGCGTTCTCGTCGGCGCGGAGCTTGCCCAGGTTCAGGCGGTTTCCGTAGATGTAGTAGAGGTCCCCCAGCTCGCCGCCGTCCACGATCTCCTTCAGCCGCGTCACAGCGGGGTGGTACTCGAGCAGGTGTCCCACCATCAGCAGGCGTCCGCTCGCGCGCGCCGCGGCGACCGCGCGCTCCGCGTCGGCCGCCGTGGTGGCGAGCGGCTTCTCCACGAAGCAGTGCTTGCTCGCCCCGAGCACCGCGCACGCGAGGTCCGCGTGGGTCGGCACGGGCGTCGCCAGCACGATCGCGTCCAGCTCCGGGTCGGCGAGGAGGTCGTCCAGCGACGGCGTCCGGCGCGCGCCCGGGAACGACGGCGCCAGCCGCTCGCGCGCCTCTTCGGAGGCATCGCACAGCCAGGTGACATCGCATCCCGGGATCGACCCGAGGTTGCGGGCGAGGTTGGGTCCCCAGTAGCCGAGGCCCGCCACGCCGACCCGGATCGGCGCGCCGTCCGCGGCGCTCATGCCGCCGACACTCCGCTCTCGCTTCCAAGGCGGGCTGCGAGCTCGTCGATCGCATCGACGCAGCGCTCGGACGCGTGTCCGTCCCCGTACAGCTCCGGATGTGTCGCCGGCAGCCCGGACCGGTAGGCGTCGAGTGCCTCGAGCGCGCGGCTCGCGTCGAGTCCCACGAGCGTGTTCCACCCGAGTTGCACCGTCTCGACCCACTCCGTGTTCTCGCGCAGCGTCACGCAGGGCACCCCGGCAAGGTACGCCTCCTTCTGGACGCCCCCCGAGTCCGTCACGACCGCGCGCGCCTGGCACAGGAGCGCCGTGAACTCGACGTAGCCGAGCGGCTCCGTGAGCACGATCCCGGGGATCTGCTGCACCCGCTCGAGCAGCCCCGCGCCACCCATCCGCTCACGGGTGCGCGGGTGGAGCGGGAACACCACGCCGCGCGGGAGGGCCTCGACCAGCGCCACCAGCAGGCCCAGGCGCTCCGGGTCGTCCACGTTGCCGGCGCGGTGAGCCGTGAGCAGCAGGTAATCGCCCGCCGTGACCCCGCGGGCGGCGGTCGCGGCGGTGTCCGTCCGCGCTGCGGGCTGCCGCCGCATCGCCACGTCGACCATCACGTCGCCCACGACCGCGACGCCCTCCGTGATCCCCTCCGCGCGCAGGTTCGCCGCGGCCGTCTCGCTCGGGCACAGCAGCAGCGCCGCGCGCCTGTCGACCGCCACACGGTTGACCTCCTCGGGCATCGTCCGGTCGAACGATCTCATCCCGGCCTCGATGTGGACCACGGGAACACCCGCCGTCTCCGCCGCGAGCGCCCCGGCGAGCGTCGAGTTGGTGTCGCCGTAGACGAGCACGGCGTCAGGCGCGACCTCGGTGAGCAGCGGCGCGAGCGCCGCCACCATGCGCTCTGTCTGGGACTCGTTCGAGCCACCCGCGATCCCGAGTTCGCGATCGGGCCTCTCGAGCCCGAGCTCGATGAAGAACACGCGCGAGAGCTCGTCGTCGTGGTGCTGGCCGGTGTGCACGAGCACCTCCGCATGGCGTTCGCGCAACGGCCCCGACAGCGCGGCCGCCTTGATGAACTGGGGCCGGTTGCCCACCACGGTGAGGATCTTCACGGCGCCCAGCCTAGGGGCTTCGCAGGCCGAGTCCCGGGCGGGGGTCCTCAGCGATCGCCGAGCGCCTGCTCCCGCAGGCGCCTGCGGGTGAGCGTCACCGCCGCCCATGCGGCCAGCCCCAGCAGCGCCACGGGCAGCGCGGCGGCGGCGGCGATCAGCAGCACCGCCAGCGCCGCGCCGAGCACCTGCGCAGCGTCGTGCGCGGCGCCGCCCGGCGTCAGATCTCCACCGCCTCCACCCGCGCCCGCCCCGTGCTCTGGCTCGAGCGTCAGCGCCAGCGGCGTCGTTTCCACGCTCGCCTGCAGGCCTTCGAGTGAGTGCCGGAGCGATGCGATCCGTGCGTCCAGCGCCCGCGCACGCCGTTCCAGCGCTTCCCGCTGCGCGCCCGGCGCGGACGCCGCGATCTGCGCGATCACGTGCACTCGCTCGGCACGCGCGTCGCGCAGCGCGCTCGCGAGCGACCCGTACCGGGCGGTCACGTCGTTCGTGTTCTCGCTCTCCGAGCGCACGTGCCCGAGCTGCGAGAGCGCCGCGATCGCCGCCGGCAGGTTCGCGCTCGGGACGCGCACGTCGAAGCTCGCGCCGCCGCCCGCGCCGCTGCTCACGCTGGAAGAGGCCACATACCCCCCGTTGGCGCTCACGATCGCGAACACGCGGCGCGCCGCGGGCTGGATCGAGCCGGGTTCCACCCCCACGTCGAGCGTCGCGCTGCGCTGCACCTCGCGTTCGCCCGCCGGCTGCGCCGGACCGGCCTGCGCGGGACCCGGGCTCGGAGGGCTCGCGGGCTGCCCCGGCGCCCCGAACACGGTGCCCGGCCTTGCCTCTCCCGCGCCCGTGACCGCCGGGCGCGTCACCGATGGGTGCACCCCGCCCGTTCCCCCTCGGGGAGTGGTCACCGCGAGCACCACGATCGCCACGGTCACCACCGCCGCCACGGCGGCGGCGATCTGCGGCCTGCGGGCGAGGCCGGCCGTGGGCGCTGCGGGCCACCGCCGCCGCCGGGAGCCCCGGGGCTCGCGCGCGAATCCCGACGCCGCCCGCGCGTCGATCGCGTGCGCGAACTCCGGGCTCGGCTGCGGCCGCGTTGCGCGCAGCAACAGCGCGAGGTCCGCGAGCGGCGCACGCTCGCCCGTCACCGTCTCGCCAGCCAGCGCCGCGTCGATCGCGGCGAGATCCGCTCGCGCCCGCTCACCCATCTCACGCC
>Ga0187823_10000026_pt1 | contig 27798 bp, 24 predicted proteins | sample NC_wetland_sal_i_12_FD_132968 | JGI IMG/M metagenome (GOLD analysis project Ga0187823, IMG submission 132968) | Wetland sediment microbial communities from Neuse River Estuary, North Carolina, USA - SourceSoil_3 | ecosystem: Environmental > Aquatic > Freshwater > Wetlands > Sediment | place...
CAGCTGCGTCCTCGCTCGCTCATGTGCTCGCGCACACTTCGCTCGCTGCGTCCTTGCTGAGCTTGCCTCTCGCACGCCAGGGGCGCCCGATGCGCTCAGGCGGCGCTCAGCTGCGTCCTCGCTGGCTCATGTGCTCGCGCACACTTCGCTCGCTGCGTCCTTGCTGAGCTTGCCTCTCGCACGCCAGGGGCGCACGCCGCGCTCAGGGAGCGCTCAGCTGCGCCTTGCTCGCTGCGTCCTCGCTCGCTCACTTGCGGCTCCGAGCCCTTCTCAGCGTCCCTCTCATGCCGTAGATTCCTTGCATGGAGGTCGTAGCCGGTAAGGATGCCGACGCGTCATCCGGGGGGATGGAGCGGGTGCTTGCGGGGATCCGCCGCTTGAGCGGGCTCGCGGAGACGGCTGGCGACTCGGAGACGATATTCGCGGCGCTGGCCGCCGAGCTGCTCTCGGCGCCGGGGGCGCAGGAGGTGCACGTCCAGCGCCTCGGCCAGCGCGATGACGACCTCGTGATGGTCTATCTGCCGGGGGCGGCGGGCCGGCTCAGCTACCTGCAGCCTCGGGCTGAGCGCTCGCCCGGCGTCGGCTGGGTGGCGGGCACGGGGCGCAGCTTCCTCGCCGGCGACAGCGATGAGCTCTCGAGCAGCGTTCCGCGGCTGACCGCGACCGGCTCGATCGCTGCCGCGCTGCTGCTGCCGCTGGCGGGGCGCGGCGGTGTCGAAGCGGTCGTGACGCTGGCACGGCGAGAGGGCTCGGCGTTCGACGAGCCCGCCGTGTCGATCGCGAGCGCCCTCGTGGAGCAGGCGGGAACCGCGCTCGCGCTCGTGCGCGCCCGCGCCGAGGCCGGCACCGACGCGGTGACCGGCTGTATGAACCACCGCGCGATGCGCAGGCGGCTGGACGAGGAGATCGGGCGTGCGATGCGCAGCGGCGCGCCGCTGTCGTGCCTCTTGATCGATCTCGACGACTTCAAGCTGATGAACGACCGCCACGGCCACCCCGCGGGTGACGCGATGCTCCGCGGCGTCGTGGGCGCGCTCGTGGGCGAGTTCCGTGCGTTCGACCGCGTCGCGCGCTACGGCGGCGACGAGTTCGTGGTGATCCTGCCCAACGCCACCCTCGAAGCCGCCACCGCGGCTGCCAACCGCGCGCTCGAGCGGCTGCGCACCGTCGCGGTCGCGGGCTCCGCGGGTGTCTCGGCTTCGATCGGGGCCGCGCAGTGGGAGGCGCCGATGGGCACGGACGAGCTGCTCGCCGCGTGCGATGAGGCGCTGCTCCGCGCCAAGCGCCAGGGCAAGGGGCGCGTCACGCGGGCGCCGTCGTAGAGTCCTCCGGGTATTCGTCCTTGCGCCAGGAGCGCGGCGCCTCCGGGCCGGGCTTGGGCGCGCGCCTCATCAGCGACGAGAAGAACGGCGACACGAACGGATCGGGAGCCGTGACCGTGTAGGTGTGGTAGACGCGTCCGTCCTCGCGCGCGAACGCGATGTAGCCGGGCACCTCGCGCAGTCCGTCCTCGAGCTTCGCACCCACCTGCTCGCTCCACTCCACGAGCCAGTCGGGCGGATCGGCGAGCATCGCCTGCACCTCGGGGATCTCGTGTGCCCGCTCGGGCGTGATCGCGAGCCCGAAGTCGAACGGGAAGTCGGTGTTGTAGGTGGACACGTACGGGAACTCCCAGCCCATGCGCCGCTTGTAGGCGGTCAGGCGGTCGATCGGGGCGCGCGAGAAGCAGATCAGCGTCACGTCGCGGTGGCCCATGTGCAGATGCGGCATGCTGAACTCGTCGCCCAGACTCGTGCATCCCGGGCAGGCGCCCAGCGAGTAGTCGGGACCGAACATGATGTTGTAGGCCAGGAGCTGCGATCGGCCTTCGAACAGCTGCTCGAGCGTCTTCCTGCCTTCCTCGGTGTCGAACTCGTACTCGCGCTCGACCTCGACCCACGGGAGCTCGCGCCGCTGCTCGGTGACGCGCTCGCCCAGCTGAGCGTGCTCCACCTCGAGCTTGGCGAGCTCGTCGCGAGCGGCCTGCCATTCCTCGCGGGTTCCTGTGCTGTGGCTGGTCATCGTTCCGCCTCCCTTCAGGTTTGCGGGTGCCATCGCGGGCCCTCGTCACGGATCATCGCCCACGGCGCTCATCGATGAGACCGGTCGCCGCGGGCAAACTCATCGGCCCTGTTCTCCTGCCTACCCGCTGGGCTGGGTTGCAGCGCGGACTCTGCGAGACTGCCGCTGTAAGAGCGACCACGAACCCGGGAGAGCCCATGTCCGAGAACACCTTTGGCGCGAGGGACACGCTGCACGTGGGCGAGCACAGCTACGAGATCTTCCGGCTCGACTCTCTCCAGCAGCGCTTCGACGTGGCGCGGCTGCCGTTCTCGCTGAAGGTGCTGCTGGAGAACCTGCTCCGAACGGAGGGCAACGGCTCCGTCGACGCGGCCGACATCGAAGCGCTCGCCAGCTGGGACGCCGCCGCCGAGCCCAGCAAGGAGATCGCGTTCACGCCGGCGCGCGTGCTCATGCAGGACTTCACCGGAGTGCCCGCCGTGGTCGACCTCGCCGCGATGCGTGACGCGATCGCGGCTATGGGCGGCGACCCCGCGAGGATCAACCCGCTCGTCCCCGCCGAGCTCGTGATCGACCACTCGGTGCAGGTGGACGCGTTCGGCCGCCCCGACGCGTTCCGCATCAACGCGGAGTTCGAGTTCGAGCGCAACAAGGAGCGCTACGCGTTCCTGCGCTGGGGCCAGGGCGCTTTCGACAACTTCGCCGTCGTCCCGCCCGACACCGGGATCGTCCATCAGGTCAACCTCGAGTACCTCGCGCGGGTCGTCTTCCCCCGCCCCGCCACCGATGGAGCCCCGGCGCAGGCCTACCCCGACACGCTCGTGGGGACCGACTCGCACACCACGATGATCGGCGGGCTGGGTGTGCTCGGCTGGGGCGTCGGCGGGATCGAGGCGGAGGCCGCGATGCTCGGCCAGCCCATGTCGATGCTGATCCCGCGGGTGCTCGGCGTGCAGCTGCACGGCTCGCTGCCCGAGGGCGCCACCGCGACGGATCTCGTGCTGACGGTCACGCAGATGCTGCGCGAACACGGTGTGGTGGGGATGTTCGTGGAGTTCTTCGGCGCGGGACTGGCGGAGCTGCCGATCGCCGACCGCGCCACGATCGGCAACATGTCGCCGGAGTTCGGGTCGACCTGCGCGATCTTCCCGATCGACGCCGAGACGATCAGCTACATGGAGCTCTCCGGCCGGCCCCGCGAGCAGCTCGAGCTCGTGGAGGCATACGCGCGCGAGCAGGGCATGTGGCACGACGAGCACGCCGAGCAGCCGACGTTCTCGGCCACGCTGGAACTCGACCTCGGCTCGGTCGAACCGAGCCTCGCCGGCCCCAAGCGCCCTCAGGACCGCGTCGCTCTGAGCGCCGCGCAGGAGGAGTTCAAGCGCGCACTCACCGACTACGTGCCGAGCGACGGCGAGCAGGCGTCCGCCCAGGACGAGGCCGTCGCCGAGTCCTACCCCGCCTCCGACCCGCCCGCCAACGCGCCCGGCGCGCACGAGCTGGTGGAGACGCCGCCACAGCTGCCGCCGGCCAACGGCGCCACCGCCACGCTCCCGCGCAACGGCACCGCCCGTAGCGTGACGCTCGACGGCGAGACGTTCGAGCTCGACCACGGCCACGTCGTGATCGCGGCGATCACGAGCTGCACGAACACCTCGAACCCGTCCGTGATGGTGGGGGCGGGGATCCTCGCCCGCAACGCCGCCGCGCGCGGCCTGCGCGCGAAGCCGTGGGTGAAGACCTCGCTCGCGCCCGGCTCGAAGGTGGTGACCGAGTATCTCGACCGCGCCGGGCTGACCGAGCCGCTCGAGCAGCTCGGTTTCAACCTCGTCGGCTACGGCTGCACCACCTGCATCGGCAACTCCGGGCCCCTGCCGGATGAGATCTCCCAGGCGGTCGGCGACGGCGACCTCGCGGTCGTCTCCGTGCTGTCGGGCAACCGCAACTTCGAGGGACGCATCAATCCCGACGTGAAGATGAACTACCTGGCCTCGCCGCCGCTGTGCGTCGCGTACGCGCTCGCGGGGACCATGGACATCGACATCGTGCGCGAGCCGCTGGGGATCGACGACGACGGCAACGAGGTGTACCTGCGCGACATCTGGCCCTCCGAGCAGGAGGTGGCCGACGCGGTCGCCGACGCCGTCCACTCGGACATGTTCAGGCGCAGCTACGGCGAAGTGTTCGCGGGTGACGAGCGCTGGAACGGCCTGGAGGTCCCGACCGGCGAGCGCTTCGCCTGGGCGGACTCCTCGACCTACGTGCGCCTGCCGCCGTACTTCGAGGGGATGCCGGAGCAGCCGCCCCCTGTCACGGACGTAGTCGCCGCGCGCGTGCTCGCTCTGCTCGGAGACAGCGTCACGACCGACCACATCTCGCCCGCGGGCGCGATCAAGCGCGACGGGCCCGCCGGTGCCTACCTGCGCGAGCACGGCGTGGAGCCGCGTGACTTCAACTCCTACGGCTCGCGGCGCGGCAACCACGAGGTGATGATGCGCGGCACGTTCGCCAACATCCGCCTGCGCAACCGGATCGGCGGCGGAGACCCACTGCCCGAAGGTGGATGGACCCGGTTCCTCGGCGATGGGCCGGGCACGGGCGAGCAGATCTCGATCTACGACGCGGCCATGCGCTACATCGAGCAAGGCACCGAGCTGGTGGTACTGGCGGGCAAGGAGTACGGCTCCGGCTCCTCGCGCGACTGGGCCGCGAAGGGCACGCGCCTGTTGGGCGTGCGCGCCGTCATCGCCGAGAGCTTCGAGCGCATCCATCGCTCCAACCTCGTCGGCATGGGCGTGCTGCCGCTGCAGTTCCCCGACGGCCAGAGCGCCGGGTCGCTCGGGCTGGACGGCACGGAGACGTTCTCCATCTCGGGCCTTCAGGAGCCGATGGCGGGCGGCGGCCTGCCTCCCCGCGAGGTGTCGGTGCGTGCGGTCCGCGAGTCCGGCGAGCCGGTCGAGTTCTCGGCGCGCGTGCGCATCGACACGCCGCGTGAGGCCGACTACTACCGCCACGGCGGGATCCTCAACTACGTCCTGCGCGAGATACTGGCCGCGTGAGCCCCACCGCGCGCAAACGGGCCGCTCGCCGCAGCCGCGAGCCGAAAGCCCCACAGCTCCTGCTCGACCTGCTCGCCGCGCGCGGGCCGTCGGGCTACGAGAGCGTCGCCGCGAGCGTGTGGAGCGGCGCCGCGTCCGAGTTCGCGCAGACGAGCAGCGATGTCGTCGGCACACCGCTGGCGCTCGTCGCCGCCAAGGGCGCGCGCCCGGGCAAGGCCAGACGCCTGCTCGTGATGGGCCACATCGACGAGATCGGCCTGATCGTCACCCACATCGACGACGACGGCTATCTGTGGTTCCGGGAAGTCGGCGGATGGGACCCGCAGATCCTCGTCGGCCAGCGCGTCGTGCTCGACACCCAGGCCGGTCCGGTGCGCGGCGTCGTCGGTCGCAAGCCGATCCACCTGCTGCGTGACGAGGACCGCAAGAAGGTCGCCACCATCCGCGAGATGCACATCGACATCGGCGCCCGCGACGGCGAGCAGGCGCGCGGGATGGTGCGCGTGGGGGACGTTGCGGTGATCGACTCCGACCCGCTCGTGCTCCCCAACGGGCGGATCGTCTCACGTGCGCTCGACAACCGTGTGGGCTCCTACGTCGCGCTCGAGGCCGCGCGGATCGTCGCCGCGGCCGGCGGCGGCGCGTGGGAGCTGGCGGCCGTGGCGGCCGTGCAGGAGGAGACCACGTTCGGGGGCTCGCGCACGAGCGCGTTCGCGCTCGAGCCCGACGCGGCGATCGTGCTCGACGTGACGCACGCCACCGACGCCCCCGGGATCGACGTCAAGGAAGCCGGCAGCCATGCGCTCGGCTCCGGCCCCGTGATCGCGCGCGGCTCCACGCTTAGCGAGCCGCTGTTCGAGGTGATCCACTCGGCCGCGCGCACCAAGCGCATCCCCTTCACGCTGGAGGCGACGGCGCGCTCAACCGGCACCGACGCCGACGCCGTCCACCTCAGCCGCGGGGGCGTCCCCACCGGGCTAGTCAGCATCCCTCTGCGCTACATGCACTCGCCCGTGGAGCTCGTGCAGCTAGATGACATCGAGAACGCCGCCAAGCTCGTCGCGGCCGCCGCGCTGTCCCTCACCCCTCGCTCGAAGCTGTCTGCTTAGCCCCCGGGCGCCGTGTCCGGCCGCAGTGCCGTCCGATGGCGCACGCGGTGGGCGCGGCCGCGCGAGCGGCGGCGCCCACCGGGCGCGCCTTCAGCTGGCGGCGCCCGTCAGCTCGGTTTCGGGGTTGATCTCGTATGCCTTGCCGGCGGTCCCGCCGATCGCGAGCATGCGCAGACCCTGCGGCCCGGAGTGGACCTTGCGTTTCGTGTCGGGGCCCACGCGCACGATCGTCTCGCTGTCGAGCTCGACGCGCTCGCCTTCCACGTCCATCCAGCCCGAGCCGGCGAGGGCGATGAAGACCTCCTCCTGCTGGGTCTCGGAGTGGTCGTGCTCGGGGTAGTCGTCGAAGTCGGGAGGCAGCTGGATCACCTGGAAGCCGAACGCCGTGACGCCGAGCTCGGCCCGCGCCTTGACGAAGCCCCCACCGTAACCAGCCTCCATGTCCTTGATTTGCTTCGCGGTGTAGTCAGCCATGGGCGGACTCTAACATCAGCGTCCAGATCGCGTACTTAGCCCATCGGGAGCAGCAGCGCGAGCTGGCGCGACTGCGCGAGCACGGTGCCGTCCTGCGCCCAGATCGTCACGTCCTCCTCGAAGAAGCCCTGGTGCATGACCCCGCCGCGCACGCGCGCGAGCACGAGCTCGGTGGGGTCGGGGTCCGGAACGCGGGGCATCGGCTCGCGGAAGTGGATCGTGAGGTCGATCGTGGGCGCGGCGTTGGGCTGCGGCAGGCGCATGAACGGCGCGGGCAGCAGCGCATCGGTGAAGAACGCCAGCGACAGCGCGTCCACGGGCCGCGGCTCGGCGAGCCCGAGCCAGCCGCCCAGCTCCATCGGCGCCGGCTCGGCCGGGAACGGGCGCCCGCCGAACCGTCGCTGGACCGTGATGAAGCGCGTGAACGGGGGCGCACCCTGTTGGAGGTACCCGCCCGGCTCGCGCCTGGGCTCAGGCGGCGCCACGTCGGGCATCGGGATTTCGTTGGCCTCCGGGCTCCCGCTCCACGGCACCGAGAACGCCGACAGTGCGAGCGCGATCATGCGGCCGTCCTGCTCCAGGCGCGCAGATAGCGTGCTCAGCGAACGTCCCGCGCGCTCCACCGTGGTGGTGATCGCCGCGGGGCCCGCCTCGGGCTGGCGCGCGTAGTGGATCGTGAGCGAGCGCGGCGCGCGCTCGGCCTGGTCCACATGGAGCATCAGCGCGCGCAGGATCATCGCCGCGAGGTATCCGCCGTGGGGCCCGCGCCCCGCGCGCCACTCGTCCGACACCTCGGCGCCGAACATGCGCGTGTCGCCGTCGCCGTCCTCGGCCCAGACGGCTGTGTCCCGGTCGAAGCGCCCCGGTTCCGGGGCGTCGCCCTCAGCCACGCACGAGCCGCTTGTAGGTGATCCTGTGCGGGCGGTCCGCCGCAGCCCCGAGCAGCTCGCGCCGGTTCTCCTCGTACGCCTCGAAGTTGCCCTCGAACCAGCGCACCTGGGAGTCCCCCTCGAACGCCAACACGTGCGTGGCGACCCGGTCCAGGAACCAGCGGTCGTGGGAGATCACCATCGCGCAGCCCGGGAACGACAGCAGCGCGTTCTCGAGCGCGCGCAGCGTGTCCACGTCGAGGTCGTTGGTGGGCTCGTCCAGCAGCAGCAGGTTGCCGCCGCTGCGCAGCAGCTTGGCGAGGTGGACGCGGTTGCGCTCGCCGCCGGAGAGGCTGCCGATCCGTGCCTGCTGGCCCGTGCCCTTGAAGTTGAAGCCCGCCACGTACTGGCGCGAGTTGACCTCGCGCTCGCCCACCTTGATGTGCTCGTAGCCGCCGGAGATCTCCTCCCACACGGTCTTGGAGTCGTCGAGCGCGTCGCGCGACTGGTCGACGTATGCGAGCTCCACGGTGTCGCCGAGCTCCAGCGTGCCGCCGTCCGGCGACTCCTCGCCGGTGATCATGCGGAACAGCGTGGTCTTCCCTGCGCCGTTCGCTCCGATGACCCCCACGATCCCCGCCCGCGGCAGGTCGAAGGACAGCGACTCGATCAGCAGGCGCTCCCCGTAGCCCTTGACCAGGTCGTTGGCCGTGAGCACGCGCTCGCCGAGACGAGGGCCGGCGGGGATGTGGATCTGGACCTCGTCGAGCTTCACGTTGCGCTCCTCGGCGACCAGCTCCTCGTAGCGCGCGAGGCGCGCCTTGGACTTCGTTCGCCGCCCCTTGGGGTTCGTGCGCACCCATTCGAGCTCCGCCGCGATCGTGCGCTGGCGCGCCTTCTCGGTTCGTTCTTCCTGCGCGAGGCGCTGCTGCTTCTGCTCGAGCCAGCTCGAGTAGTTGCCTTCGTAGGGGATGCCTTTGCCGCGGTCGAGCTCGAGGATCCAGCCGGCCACGTTGTCGAGGAAGTAGCGGTCGTGGGTGACCGCCACGATCGTGCCCTTGTACTCGGCGAGGTGCTGCTCCAGCCATGCCACCGACTCGGCGTCGAGATGGTTGGTGGGCTCGTCCAGCAGCAGCAGGTCGGGTGCGCTGAGCAGCAGGCGGCAGAGCGCCACGCGACGCCGCTCCCCGCCGGAGAGCTTGCTGACGTCCGCGTCGGGCGGCGGCAGGCGCAGGGCGTCCATCGCGTATTCGAGCTGCGTGTCGAGGTTCCAGGCGTCGGCGGCTTCGATCTTTGCCTGGATCGCGCCGAACTCCTCGGCGGTCTCATCGGAGTAGTTCGCCGCGAGCTCGTTGAAGCGATCGAGCAGCGCCTTCGTCTCGGCGACGCCCTCCTCCACGTTCCCGCGCACGTCCTTGGTCTCGTCGAGCGCGGGCTCCTGCTCGAGCATGCCCACGGTCGCGCCGGGCGCGAGCGCGGCGTCGCCCCGGAAGTCCGTGTCGACGCCCGCCATGATCCGCAGCAGCGTCGACTTTCCCGCGCCGTTGTAGCCCAGCACGCCGATCTTCGCACCCGGCAGGAACGCGAGCGTGATCCCGTCGAGGACCGTTTTGTCGGGCGGATGCACCTTCGCCAGGCGGTGCATCGTGAACACGTACTGGGATGACATTCGCACGCAGGATAGGAGGAATGAAGTCGCGTCCACCCCTCGCTAACGTTGTCGGGTCATGCCGGGACAGATCCTCGATATCGAGCAGCACCTGCTCCTGCTGGAGCTCGAGGCCCCGTTCGACAAGCGCGACGTCCAGCTCGCCCGGCGCAGGATGGCCAAGCGCTGGCATCCTGACGTGGCGCCGCAGGGTCGCCAGTTCGAGCATGAGCGCCATCTGAAGGCGATCAACGAGGCGGCCGACCAGCTCGAGCGCCTCGCCGAGTCATCCCGTGGCGGCCGCGTATCGCAGAACGCCGTCAAAGTGAGCGCCGCAGCGGCCCGCCGCGCCCGCGAGGAGGCGGGGCGCCGGGCGTACGAAGCCGAGCAGCGAGCGCGGGCGGAAGCCAAGGACCGCGCCAAGCACGATCCGTTCGGGAGCCGCGTGCCCGACCACTCGGTGGTGCATCGCTACGCGCGCTGCCAGTCCTATCCTGAGTGGGGCGTCGGCACGGTCGCAGGCATCTACTTCACCGACTCGCCCGACGGCGGCGAGACACAGCAGTGGGCGCGCGTGAAATTCAGCCACGGGATCCGCACGGTGCCGGCCGGGAGCCTGCGCTTCGTGGACTTCTCCAAACCCGATCCCGCGGAGGAGCGTGTCGAGCGCTTCATGCTCGCCGCGCAGCGCGCGATGGCCGACGGCGAATACGACCTCGCCGCGCAACGCCTGATCTACGCGCGCGACGCCGAACCGCGCAACGTGGCGGTGCTGCGCCTGATGACGCTCGCGTTCTGGAACGCAGGCAAGCTCGACGCGGCCGCGCGCGCGGTGCGCGACTGGGCGCGCGTCGACGGCGAGCGTCCCGCGGCGCACCGCTTCGCGGCGCGGATCTACGAAGACATGGGCGCGGTCGACCTCGCCGCGGAGGCCGCCGAGCGCGCCGCCCGCCGCGGCCCCTCCGACGCGGGCGCGTGGGAGCGCCTCGGTCGTCTGCGGCTGCGCCTGATGGACCGCGAGGGGGCGCTCAGCGCGCTGCGGGAAGCGAGCAAGCTGGGGGCGAACGGCGAGGTGCCGGACCTGATCGCGCAGGCGCTCGCGATCGAGCCGGGGCTGGCGAACGCGAGCTAGCCGCGCGGGGCGCGGCTAGAGGATGTTCACCGCGCGCGAGACGATCAGCCCGATTGTCACCAGCGAGACCAGCGACTGGATGCCCATGATCCCCTTGGCCATCGGCGTCAGCGGCATCGTGTCGGTTGGCGAGAACGCGGTTGCGTTCGTCAGCGACACGTACAGGTAGTCGAGGAAGTGGGGGCGCCAGGCGATCGGCTCGATCCGGTCATCGGTCATCTGCGGGTAGAGGAAGTCGGGCGCCTGGTCATGGCCCGCGGCCCGCAGGCCCGGCCCGCCGCGGTCGATCTCCCAGTACCAGAGCGCGAAGATCATCACGTTGGTCAGCCAGATCACCACTCCGGCGAGGATCAGGCTGTGGCCGTCGGCCACGCGATGGTGCAGGAGCGATTTGCTCAGCGCGGAGAGCGCGTAGATGTTCGCGGCGCTCACCAACGCGGTCATTCCCACGGCCCAGCGCCTCCGTTGGGGGTGCTCGTACTCCAGTCGCGGCGGCGCGGCGATCGCTAGGCCCAGCAGCAGCAGTCCCTCGAGTCCCGGCAGCAGCCACGATGGGCCCGCGGTGATGCGCTCGGGCAGCGTGAGCTGCAGCGCGATCGTCGCGAGGACGGTGCCCAGCACAGGCCACAACGGTTCGGGAGCGGCGGGCGGGGGATAGGGGCGACCGGGAGCCGCCGCGGAGTGCTGAGCGCTCACCTCGACGGAGAGCGTACGCGCCGTCCCGGAAGGTTTCCGCGCCCCCGCGGCGCCGCGCGCTAGCGTTCACGGCGATGGGCATCGAGAATCCCGTCCACCTCCTGTTCCTCGGAGCCGTCGCGCTGCTGGTTCTGGGCCCCAAACGGCTGCCGGAGCTCGCGAAAGCGCTGGGCAAAGGGATCCGCGAGTTCCGCGAGGGCGTGACGGGCGTCGAGCACGATCCCCCCCACGTCGACCAGAGCTCCGCCGAGCACCCGCCCGACGCAAGCTGACGCCGGCGGTTGGTCCGGGCCGGCGGATACCGTCGCGCGATGCGCCTGATCGTCGCCCGCTGTGCGGTCTCCTACTCGGGACGCCTCAGCACCGTCCTCTCGGACGCGGTGCGCCTCTTGATGCTCAAGCCGGACGGCACGTTCATGGTGTGGGCGGACGGCGGCGGCGCGGCGGTCAAGCCGCTGAACTGGATGGCGCCCCCCACCGTGATCGAGGAGCAGCGCGGCGACGACGGCGAGCTGACGGGCCTGGTCGTGCGCCGCCTGCGGGGCGAGGAGCGGCTGGAGCTGACGATCTCGGAGGTCCTGTCCGACTCCGAACACGAGCTCGACACCGACGCCCCGCTGGAGAAGCAGGGTGTGGAGCGCGAGCTTCAGGAGCTGCTCGCCGACGCTCCCCGGTGGTGCGGCGAGGGGCTGCGCCTCGTGCGTCGGGAGTGGCCCACCGACATCGGCCCCGTGGACCTCATGTGCCGTGACGAGCGCGACAGCTGGGTCGCCGTGGAGATCAAGCGTGTCGGGACGATCGAGGCGGTGGAGCAGCTCACGCGCTACCTGGAGCGGATTCGCTGCGACCCCGAGCTGGGAGAGTGCCGCGGCGTGCTCGCCGCGGAGACGATCAAGCCGCAGGCGCGTGTGCTGGCGCTCTCTCGCGGGATCGACTGCGTGGAGGTCGACGCCCGGCTCCTGCGCGGCGAACGCGAGCCGGACCTCACCCTGTTCGCCGCCTGATCGCGCGCCCGGATACGCTCCGGGCCCGCGATCGACGAAGGAGCAGCCGATGACACCCGACCAGGCCACCGCCGTTTCTACCGAGCCCGTGCTGACCGAGCGTGAGGGCAACGTCCTGGTGATCACCCTCAACCGGCCCGAGGTGCGCAACGCTGTCAACGCCGCGCTCGCAGAGGGCGTCGCCCACGCGCTGGACGAGCTCGACGGCGACGATGGGCTGTCGGTGGGCGTGCTCACCGGCGCCGGCGGCTTCTTCTGCGCGGGCATGGACCTGGGCGCGTTCGTGAAGGGCGAGTCGCCGTGGTACGGCGACCGCGGGTTCGCCGGCATCGCCCAGCGCGCTTCGAGCAAGCCGCTGATCGCCGCGATCGAGGGCTTCGCCGTCGCGGGCGGCATGGAGATCGCGCTCGCGTGCGACCTGATCGTGGCCGCGCGCGGCGCCAAGATGGGCATCCCCGAGGCCAAGCGCTCGCTCGTCGCCGCCGGCGGCGCGCTGCTGCGCCTGCCGCGCCGGATGCCCTACCACGTCGTCATGGAGCTCGCCCTGACGGGCGACCCGATGCCCGCCGAGCGCTTCCACGAGCTGGGGCTCGTCAACCAGGTCGCAGAGCCCGGCGAGGCCGTCGCCGACGCGCTCGCGCTCGCGGCGCGCCTGGCAGCCAACGGGCCGCTCGCGCTGGCCGCGTCCAAGCGGATCCTGCAGGAGCAGTTCGACTGGAGCACCGGGGAGATGTGGGCCAAGCAGGGCGAGATCGCCGGTCCCGTGATGGCTTCTGAAGACGCCAAGGAGGGGGCGAGCGCGTTCAAGGAGAAGCGGGAGCCTGTTTGGAAAGGGAAGTGAGGGAGGCTCCGCCCTGGCCGGGCTGAGGCGCTAGCGCCTCGGGCAGGGCGCCGTGTAGCCCGCCGACACCGTCTGGGCCGGTAGCCCGCCGATAGCCGCGAACCCGGCCGTGAGAGCGAACCGCAGCCCGCTCCGTGGGCACTTCGCCGGCATGAGCAGGGAGAACGCCGCACCGCGCGGCGTGTGCACTCCCGAACCCAGGCGCAATGCGATCCGTTCCAGGGAGCTATCGAGCCCCTGCGGCACCGTTTCCACGAGCGGGAAGCTCCAGGCGAGTTCCTCGCCCCCGCCCCGGCGGGCCACCGAACCGGCCCCCCACCATTCGGCCGATACCGGCGTGTGCCCTTCGACGATGAGTGACGTGCCGCCCGTAGGATTGTCGAGCGATATGACCGAGAGGATCTCGGGCCGGAGTTCTTTCCCGAACTGGACCCGTGCCGTCGCGGAGGTGTTCGGCACCACGAGCCCTGACTTCTGGCATGGCGGCCATTCGTGAGGCCCGAGGAGGGATTCTCCTGGCCCCGCGGAGCATCTGGGCAGGGCCGCAGTGCTCCAGCGGATCCCCGCGGGAAGCTTGAGCCCGAGGCGCGTGAGCGGCGCTGGGCCGCCGCCGTATTCCGTGCCACTCACCACGACTTCGACGAGCAGTGATGCCCCCGCGCCGGCACGGTTGCCGGTCTTGGGGAAGCCCGCGACGGGTCCGGCTTTCACAGTCAGACCGACCGCGGGAGCCGCGATCGCGGCGCCGGGGACGGCCACGACCAGCGCTCCCAGCGCGGCCAGCGTCTGTGCGAGTCGTCGTGTGCGTGGGCGGGCGGCCACGAGCGTTGAGGGGCTCTGGCCTCGGAAGAGGGCTGCGCCCTCAGCCCCGCATCCGCCGCTTGCGCCGGCGCTGGGCCATGATCTGCCGGAACCTCCGCCACAACGCGCCCATCAGCGCTCACCGGGCGTCTTGCGCGGGTACTGGGAGATCGGCTGGCGCAGGTCGATCGCGGTGGTGACGATGCGGTTCTGTTCGATGGCGTGAGCGGCGGGGTATCCCTCGCCCGGGCTCGCGCGCTCGGGGCGGCCGATGTAGCCGAAGTGCATCTCGTGGGGCATTATCTGCATTAGGCGCGGGAACATGTGCGCCCGCGCTCCCATGTTGCGCGGCTCCTCCTGCACCCACAGCACCTCGCGGAGGTTCGGGTAGCGGCCCATCAGCTCGAGGATCTGCCCTTCGGGGAAGGGGTACAGGAGCTCGACGCGAGCGACCGCCAGACCCACGTGCGAGGCGCGCTCGGAGTGCCCGACGAGGTCGTAGTAGATCTTGCCCGTGCACAGCACGAGGCGCGTGACCTGGGCGTCGTCGATCCCGGGCTCGGGCAGCACGGGGTGGAAGCGCGTGTTCTCCGCCATCTCGGCGATCGAGCTGGCCGCTTGGGGCAGCCGCAGCAGCGACTTCGGCGTCATCACGATCAGCGGCCGCTGCTTGGCGATCCGCGCCTGACGGCGCAGCAGGTGGAAGTACTGCGCGGGCGTGGTGGGGCTGGAGACGCGGATGTTGCCCTCCGCGGCGAGCGCGAGGAAGCGCTCCAGGCGCGCTGACGAGTGCTCCGGGCCGGATCCCTCGTAGCCGTGGGGCAACAGGAGCGTGAGCCGTGACGTCTGACCCCACTTCGCCAGGCCGGACACGATGAACTGGTCCACGATCACCTGGGCGCCGTTGACGAAGTCGCCGAACTGGGCCTCCCACAGCACGAGCGTCTCCGGTGCCTCCTGGCTGTAGCCGTACTCGAATCCCATGCACGCGAGCTCGGAGAGCGGGCTGTTGTGCAGCTCCATCGGCGCGAGCGCCTCGGGCAGCGACTGGATCGGGCACATCGTCTGCCCGGTCTTCGCATCGTGCAGCACCATGTGGCGCTGGCTGAACGTGCCCCGCTCGGTGTCCTGTCCGGTGAGCCGCAGCGGGGTGCCCTCCGTGAGCAGCGACGCGAACGCGAGCGCCTCGGCGTGCGCCCAGTCGATCCCGTGCACGCCCGCGTCGGCGTCCCTGAGCACCTCGCGGCGTCGGTCGAGCTGTTTGACGAGCTTGGGGTGGACGGTGAAGCCCTCCGGCACGCGCAGCAGCTGCTCCCCCAGCTCGCGCAGGCGCGCGGCCGGCACCGCCGTGTCGACGTCGGGGCTCGGTGAGCGGTCGAGCTGGTACTCGCCCGTGCTGTGGCCGTTTCCGTGCTCGGCCGCCGCCTCGATCTTCGCCTTCAGGCGCTGGTGCAGCAGCGTGAGGTTGTCCCACACCTCCTGGCCCTGGCGATCGACCTCTTCCTGCGACAGCACGCCGTCGGCGACCAGCCTGTCGGCCCACAGTTCCGCGACGCGCTTCTTGCTCTTGATCGTGGCGTACATCTCGGGCTGCGTGTACGCCGGCTCGTCGGACTCGTTGTGGCCGAAGCGCCGGTACCCGATCAGGTCGATCAGCACGTCGTGGCCGAACTCCTTGCGGAACGCGAACGCGAGCCGCACGGCGGCCACGCACGCGTGCACGTCGTCGGCGTTGACGTGGATGATCGGCACGTCGAAGCCCTTGGCCAGGTCGGAGGCCCAGCGGGTGGAGCGCGCGTCGTCGGGGTCGGTGGTGAAGCCCACCTGGTTGTTCATGATCAGGTGGATCGTGCCGCCGACCTTGTAGCCGTCGAGCGCCTGCAGGTTCAGCGTCTCGGAGACCACGCCCTGCCCCGGGAAGGACGCGTCGCCGTGGATCACGATCGGCACCGCCGCGTCGGTGTCCTGGATCGCGTGCGGTCCGCGGCGCGAGGTCTGCGCCGCGCGCGTCGCGCCCTCAACCACCGCGGAGACGAACTCCAGGTGGCTCGGGTTGGACTCGAGGTTCACGCGGATCGCGTTGCCGTCGGGCAGCTCGTAGGTGCCCTGCGTGCCGTGGTGGTACTTCACGTCGCCGGTGCCGCCCTGGGGGATCGTGGTGATCGCCTCGAGCGTCGACGCGCCCTCGAACTCCGCGAAGATCGTGTCGTAGGCGCGGCCGAGGTTGTGCGCGAGCACGTTCAGCCGGCCGCGGTGCGCCATGCCCACCACGACCTCCTGCCCGCCGTGCGCCGCCGACAGCTGGATCAGCTCGTCGAGCATCGGCACCGTCATGTCGAGGCCCTCGATCGAGAACTGGTGCTGGCCGAGGTAGGCCTTGTGCATGAAGCGCTCCAGCGCATCCACCTCGATCAGGCGTCGCAGCAGCGAGCGCTTCTCGTCGTTCGTGAGCGGGTGGCGGAATGCGCCCGACTCGATGTGCTCGCGCAGCCACACGCGCTGGCGATGCGAGGCGATGTGCTCGATCTCGTATGCGCTCGTGCCGCAGTACGTGTCGATCAGGTGAGGCAGTGCGTCGCTCAGGGACGCGCCGGGAACGTACATCTGGAAGATGTCAGCGGGCAGCTTCGCCACGATCTCCGGCGTCAGTCCGAGCGCCACCGGATCGAGCCCGGGATCGCCCTCCGGCTCCGAGCCCAGCGGGTCGAGTTTGGCCGCCAGGTGGCCATGCCCGCGAACGCGGCTCACGAAGGTGGTCACCGCCTGCACGCCTTTGAGCAGGTCCTCGCTGGCTCCGAACTCCATCGCTCCGGGGGTCCGCGCCGCGGTAGGCAGCGGCGCCGCCGGCGCCGGCCGCTCGGGCGTGGGGCCGACGGTCGCGCCCAGCGCAGCGAACACGTCCTCGTAGAAGCCCTCGTCGCCTTGGAGGAGCGCCTCGATGCGCGCCAGGAAGCGGCCCGACTCAGCCCCCTGGATGATGCGGTGGTCGTAGGTGGAGGTCATCGTCATGACCTTCTCCGCGCCGATCTGCGCGCCGACGCCCTCCAGGCCGACCGGGTATGCGATCGAGCCCGTCGCCACGATCGTGCCCTGTCCGCTCATCAGTCGCGGAACGGACGCCACCGTGCCGAGGCCCCCGGGGTTCGTGAGGCTGATGTTCGCGCCGGTGAGGTCATCGGCGGTGAGCGTGTTGGTGCGCGCCTTCTCGACCAGCGCGTCGTATGCCGAGAGGAAGCCGTCGAAGGGCAGTGCCGCCGCGTCGCGGATCACCGGCACCATCAGCGTGCGGCTCCCGTCCTTCTTCTCGACGTCCACCGCCAGCCCGAGGTTCACCTGACCGTCGTCGATGCGGTGCGGCTTGCCCTCCACCTCCGCGAAGTGGGTTCCCATCACCGGCATCTCCCGCGCCGCCCGTGCGATCGCGTACGCGATCAGGTGCGTGAAGGACACGCGGTGGCCCGCCGCCTTGAGCTCGGCGCGGCGCCCCGCGAGCGTCGTCACCGTGATCGTGCGGAAGCTCGTGGCAGTCGGGATCTCGCGCGAGGCCTCCATGTACCGCGCCAGCGCCGCCGCACCGCCTCGCAGCAGTTCCGATCGCGCCTCGCCGGCCGCCGGAGCAGGAGCTGCGGCGGTCGCGCCGTTGCTCTCGCCGCTCGCCGCCGACAGCACGTCCGACTTCGTGATGCGACCTGAGGGGCCGCTGCCCGACACCGCAGCCAGGTCGACGCCCTCGGCCGCCGCCGCGCGCGCGGCGACGGGAGATACGCGCTGCCCGTCGGGCGCCGTCGCCGCGGGCCTGGCCGCCGTGGGAGCCGCCTGTCCGTCGGACGCCCCCGCCGCGGGCGGGCCCGCCGTGGGAGCCGCCTGCCCGTCGGACGCCGTCGCCGGTGGGGTTGGCGCAGGTGCGGGGGGCGCGGGCGGCGGCGCGCCGTTGCTCGCGCCGACGGCGATCCGTGCGATCACCTGACCGACTGTGACCGTGTCGCCCTCGGCCACGAGGATCTCGCTGACGGTGCCGGTGGCGGGAGCGGGGAGCTCGACGTCGACCTTGTCGGTGGAGATCTCGACGATCGTCTCGTCGGCCTTGATCGGCTCGCCCACCTTCACTCGCCATTCGAGGATCGTTCCCTCGGTGACCGACTCCCCCGCCGCGGGGGTGACCACGTCGACGGTGCCCTGCGGTGCCTCCTGCGCCGCGGGCCCGGGCTCGGGCGCCGGCTCGGGCTCCGCGGCCGGCGCAGCAGCCGGTGTCGCGCCGCCGTTAGCCTCCGCGGGCGCAGCCGCGGCCGGCGCTCGGCCGCCGACGGCGATCCGTGCGATCACCTGGCCGACGGTCACGGTGTCGCCCTCGGCCACCAGGATCTCGCTGACGGTGCCGGTGGCGGGAGCGGGGAGCTCGACGTCGACCTTGTCGGTGGAGATCTCGACGATCGTCTCGTCGACCTTGATCGCGTCGCCGACCTTGACACGCCATTCGAGGATTGTTCCCTCGGTGACCGACTCCCCGGCGGCCGGGGTCACGACGTCCACCGTTTGCTGGGTCGTCGTCTCCGTAGCCATCGGTCTACAACTCTATCGATCGGCTGGACCCTGTTGAGGGCCGCGACGCCTCTGTTCGCGGACGAACTCGTAACTGCCGAAAAAGGGCCCCACACCGCCGAGCACGGCGACGGAGACCGCGGTCCGAAGGCTCACCACGCGCAGCCGCGCGGCGGCGATGCACGCGAGCGACATCACGATCCAGAGCACCCCGTGCGTGAGGCCGAGCACGAACGTCGTCGGCTGGGGCCCGCCGGCCGCGAACGCGCTGATGAGCAGCGCGAGGTACACGCACGAGTGGGTGAACGAGGTCCACTTCAGGCGCGTGAACGTGAGCGGACCGGCGCCCGCGCGCAGCTCTTGGCCCGTCACCCCTCCAGCCAGCGGGCCATCGCCGGCAGCGCGTCGCCCGCCTCGGCCGGCCAGTCGTCGATCTCGGGCGGCCACCACGCGTACTCGTCGTGCTCGTGGTCCATCTGCACGGCGGCCTCTGCTCCGCTCGGCAGCCACGCCTGGCCCACGAACATGACGAGTCCGTGCGGCAGGCGCAGGAGCGCCTCGCCGCGCACGCGCTCGGGCGCCACCGCCCACTCCTCGCGCAGCTCGCGCACGAGCGTCTCGGCGGGGTTCTCGCCGAGGTCCACCGCGCCTCCCGCGCCGAGCGCCCAGCGCCCCGCCCACGAGGACACCCACGGCGCGCGTCGGCCCGCCAGCCAGCGGCCGTCCGCGGAACGGGTGACGCACAGCGCGGCCATGCTCAGGGACGCGTCTTCGGGAACGAGGCGCAGCGCCCAGCGCAGCGGCTGCAACTGGATCGCGATCCCGTCGGCGTCGGCGGTGAAGTCCACGAGGCGCGCGGCCACGCCGTCGTGGCTGGGGGATCCGCGCTCCTGGAGCTCCTTGATGGCGGCGTCCGCCGCGGCGGCGTGGGTGGCGGGCGGCTGGAAGTGCTCCTCCAGCCACCGTGCGGTGATGCACTCGATCGGCCACGGCCCGCGGGCGAGGATCTCTGGTGCCTGGCTCGGAGGCGGAGCGGTTGACACTGGCCTGCAGGCTAGTCAATGCACGCCCGGAGCGGCCGCGGTGCCGGACGCCCGCGCCGCATAGACTCGCCGCCGTGGGCAGCAGGCGGCGCAAGCACTGGGGGTGGGGCTGGGAGGATCAGCAGCCGAGCGTCCAGCAGCTGCGCGAGGCTGCGCCGACGATCGCGCAGACGCTCGGAGTCGACGTCGGCGAGCCGCGGGCGCCCGTCCCGCTGGAGGGGGCGCAGCTCCCCGAGCCGCGCGTCGCGCCTCCGGCCGCCCTCGCCGATATCAGCGACGCGGGCGAGCACGCGCGCGCCTCGCACGCGCTCGGCAAGTCCTACTGCGACGTGGTCGACGGGTTCAACGGCCGCTTCGAGCACGCGCCCGACGTCGTGCTCCGTCCCCGCTCGGAGGGCGACCTGGAACGTGCGCTGGAGTGGTGCTCGGGCGAGCGCGTGGCGGCGATCCCCTACGGCGGCGGCACCTCCGTGGTCGGGGGCGTCACGCCGCGTGTGGGCAGCGGCTACAACGGTGCCGCGTCCATCGACATGGGCGCGCTGGACCGCGTGCTGGAGGTGGACGAGGTCTCGCGCAGCGCGCGCATCCAGGCCGGTGCGCTCGGCCCGGCGCTCGAGGAGCAGCTGCGCGGGCACGGCTACACCCTCCGGCACTTCCCCCAGTCGTTCGAGTACTCCACGCTCGGCGGGTGGGTGGCCACGCGCGCCGGCGGCCACTTCGCGACCCTGTGGACCCACATCGACGACTTCGTGGAGTCGGTCCGCGCGATCACGCCCGCCGGGGCATGGGAGTCGCGCCGCCTGCCCGGCTCGGGCGCCGGGGTGAGCCCCGACAGGATGCTCGTCGGCTCCGAGGGGGCGCTCGGCGTGATCACCGAGGCGTGGGTGCGCGTCCAGCCGCGGCCCACACATCGCAGCTCGGCGGGCGTGCGCTTCCCCGACCTCCTCAGCGGCGCGGAGTGCGTGCGCGCGCTCTCGCAGTCGGGGCTGCACCCGTCCAACTGCCGTCTGCTCGACCCGGGCGAGGCGGCTCTCACCAAAGCGGGCGACGGCACCCACGCGCTGCTGGTGCTTGGCTTCGAGTCCACCGACCACTCCGTCGAGGAGTCGATGCGCCGCGCGCTGGAGATCTGCGCCGAGCACGACGGCGCGGCGGGCGAAGCGCGCTCGGGCGAGGGAGGCGACGCGGTCAGCTCGTGGCGCGAGGCGTTCCTCGGCGCCCCGTACGTGCGCGATTCCTTCGTGGCGCTGGGGGTGCTCAGCGAGACGTTCGAGACGGCGATCACGTGGGAGCGCTTCCCCGCGTTCCACGCGAGCGTGAGCGCCGCGGCCACCGAGGCGGTGCGCGAGGTATGCGGCGGCGGGCACGTGTTCTGCCGCTTCACCCACGTGTACCCCAACGGCCCCGCCCCCTACTTCACCGTGATCGCGCCCGCCCGGCGGGGCGAAGAGGTCGAGCAGTGGCGGGCGATCAAGCGCGCCGCCTCCGACGCGCTGATCGCGGCGGGCGGCACGATCACCCACCACCACGCCGTCGGCCGCGACCATCGGCCGTGGTATGACCGGCAGCGCCCCGACGCGTTCGCGATGGGACTGCGCGCGGCCAAGGACGTGCTCGATCCGGCCGACGTGATGAACCCCGGCGTGCTCGTGGATCCGCGATGAAGATCGCCGTGCTCGGCCCCGGCGGCGTGGGCGGCCTGCTCGCAGCGGTGCTCGCGCGCGCGGGCGCGGACGTGGTGATCGTGGCGCGCGGGTCCACCGTCGATGTGATCGCCGAGCACGGCGTGCGCGTCCACAGCGTCATGTTCGGCGATCTCGTGGAGCGCCCGCGCGCGCTGGAGGAGCTCGACGAGCCCGTCGACGCGCTGATCGTCGCGACCAAGGCCGCGGGCATGGCAGCGGCGCTGGAGCGCGTGTCGGAGGTGCCGGCGGCGGTCCTGCCGCTGCTCAACGGCCTCGACCACGTCGCGCTGCTGCGCGAGCGCTTCGCACCCGAGACGGTGCTCGCCGGCACGATCCGCGTGGAGGCGGACCGTCCCGAGCCGGGCGTGATCGTGCACACGAGCCCCTTCCTGCTCGTGAGCATGGCCTCCGCCCACGAGAGCGCTCGCCCCTCGATCGAGGCGCTCGAGCACCAGCTGCTCGCCGCCGACGTCCCGGTGCGCGTGCGCTGGCCGATCTCGGAGCGCTCGGAGGCGGAGGTGATGTGGTCGAAGCTCGTGCGCCTGAACGCCCTCGCATGCACCACCAGCGCCTACGACAAGCTGCTCGGCGAGATCCGTGACACGCCCGAGCTGCGCGCGGACCTCGTGGGTGCGATCGAGGAGGCCTGCGCCGCCGCGAACGCCGACGGCGCGCTCGAAGCCGATCCCGCGCAGGCGCTCGACGAGCTGGAGAAGGCGCATGCCACGCTCGGCAGCTCGATGCAGCGCGACATCGCCGCCGGCCGCGAGCCCGAGCTCGACGCGATCCCCGGATCGGTGCTCCGCTCGGCCGCACGGCACGGGCTGGGCTGCCCCACGATCGAGCGGCTCGTGGGCGTGATCGCAGAGCGGGCCGGGATCGCCCCGCCGCGCATCAGCGTCCCGTAGCGGTCCCGGCGCTCAGTCTTCGCGGGGGTAGGGAACTTCCCGCACCGGGAGACGTTCCGGCGAGGCCTGCTGTGCGACGGCCTCCACGACCTCCTGCTCCTCGACCTCGAGCTCCTCGTCGTGCTCGCCGTCGCAGAGCACCCTGAAGTTGCCCGTGACACCGCTGTCGCCATGGATGGTGATGCCGGGGAGGATCTCCTCGCCCTCCTCGAACCCCAGCCGCTCCATGTCGAAGTGGGCCAGGCCGATGCCCCACGCCGTGTGCGTCGGGTTCTCGCGATCGTGCGCCGCCACCGCCTGGGCGAAGCGCTCTAGGTTCTTCGCGATCTTGCCGGTGTCGGACACCCGGTTGGAGCCTAGCGAGCGCGCGGCATGCTCGTGGCTGGGCTCGCGGCGCGCGCGGGTACTCCCGCGAGTCCAGGGCGGCCGTGCTGGTCAGCGTCGCCGGCGCGGGGGCTTGGCCAAAAGCTCCGCGCACGCCGCGTCGACCGACCATCGCTCGTACTCCTCGGGGGTCCAGCCGCGCTCGACCACCAGGATCTGCCAGGTGTTGGGGTGGTTGATCGTCCACAGGATGTCCGCCGCCCGCTCGAGCTCGAGGCCGGCGCGGAGCGCGCCCTTGTCGGCGACGCTCTGCACGACCGCGCGCTGGAGGGCTCGGTACTCGGTCCCGATGCGCTGCCACAGCGCACCGATGTCCGGATCGAGCGGGGCGGCGCTGCGGATCACCTCGGAGAGCGGCGCGATCCGTTCCTTGCCCGCGCGCGAGATACGGGCGTTCAGGGCGAGCTGGCGCGCGGGGCGGGTCTCGTCGAGCACCTCCCGGTACCACGGGTGCTCGGTGATCGGCGGCTCGTCCTCGCCCCCGCGCAGGCGCGCGTTCCACAGCGAGCGCAGCAGGCCGCTCTTGGTCTCGAACGCGACGTAGACGGTCTTCAACGCCACCCGCGCCTCGCGCGCGATCGCCGAGACGGGCGTGGCGCCGTAGCCGTCCCGCACGAACAGCGTCTCAGCCGCGTCGAGGATGTCGCGCCGGGTGGCCGCGGCCTGCGCGTGGCGGCGCGAGGAGTCGTAACGTCGCTTGGTCCGGACCTGCTCAGGCATTTCGATACACTGTTATTAACTTCATTTTATTTATAATGTAGTCAAAACACTTACCGAGTAGCAAACTACGACATGGGAGTGACGATGGCGACGGACACGAACGACATCGACCTGCGCAGGGGACTTCACGGGATGTGGGCGGCGGTGGCACCCGGCTGGGCGGAGCACGCCGACTACGTGGACGCGCGCAGCGCGGACATCACAGAGCGGCTGCTCGAGCTGGCCGCGGTCGCGACCGGAATGCGCGTGCTCGAGCTCGCTTGCGGCCCTGGGAGCGTCGGGATCGCCGCCTCCCGACGGGTCGGCTCCGACGGAGAAGTGGTGCTCTCCGATGTCGCGCCCGAGATGACCGAGATCGCGGCTGCGCGCGCCGCCCGGCGCGGCCTCGCGAATGTCACCGCGCGGGTGCTCGACCTCGAGGAGATCGCCGAGCCCGACGCCGGTTACGACGCGGTCGTGTGCCGCGAGGGGCTGATGTTCGCCGCCGACCATGCGCGCGCCGCCCGCGAGATCGCGCGCGTGCTGCGTCCCGGCGGCCGCGCGGCGATCGCGGTCTGGGCCGAGCGCGAGCGCAATCCCTGGCTGACCGTCCTGCTCGACTCGGTCGGCGAGCAGCTCGGAGCCGCGGTGCCGCCGCCCGGCGTGCCCGGGCCCTTCTCGCTGTCCGACGCGGGTGGCCTGGAGCGCCTGCTGTCGGAGGCGGGATTCTCCGATGTGGCCGTGAGCGACGTGCCCGTCACGATGCGCGTCGAGGACTTCGATGCGTGGTGGACCCGGACGTGCGCGCTCGCGGGGCCGGTGTCTCGAATCCTCGACGCGCTGCCCGAAGAGGGGGTCGAGGCGATCCGCGCCCGGGCCGCCGAGGCCGTCGAGGGCTACCGGGACGGCGACGGCATCGAGCTCCCGGGCGTCACGCTCGTGGCCGCCGGCGTGCGCCGGTGAGGGTCCATCTCGGACCGTCAGGGCTGCTCGATGATCTCGATCCGGTAGCCGTCCGGGTCTTTCACGAAGCACAGCCGCGACCCGCCCTCGCGCACCGAGTACGGGGGCCTCTCGGGCTCGATGCCCTGCTCGGCGAGCTTCGCGAGCGTTCCGTCGAGATCGGAGGCCGTGATCGCGATGTGCCCGTAGGCGGTCCCGAGCTCGTATGAGTCGACGCCGAAGTTGTACGTCAGCTCCAGGCGCGGCATGTCGCCGTCGCCGGGCTGGTTCATGAACACATTGACCGCCTCGTCTTTGATCGGGAGGCGGCCGACCTCCTGGAAGCCGAGCGCCTCGTAGAAGGCCACGGAGCGGTCGATGTCGGTGATGCGGTAGCAGGTGTGGATGAGTGCCATGGCGCGCAGTCTATGCGGAGCGCGCTCCCCTAGACTGGCGCGCGTGCGAACCCTCGTAGTAGGCCATGGCGGGCGCGAGAGCGCGCTTGCGTGGCGCATGGCCGAGCACAGCGAGGTGCACGCGTTCGTGGGCCACGAGAACCCGACGATCCTGGGCGCCGTGGAGCGATCCGGCGGCACCTACGCGCTCGGCGACGTGTGCGACCCGGACGCGGTCAGCGCGTTCGCCCGCGAGCGCGAGGTCGACGTGGCGATGGTGAGCGCCGACGAACCGCTCGCCGCGGGGGTCATCGACGCGCTGCATGCCGCCGGCATCAGCGCCGTGGGGCCCACACGGGCGGGCGCCGAGATCGAGTGGAACAAGACCTTCGCCCGCGAACTGCTCGCCGAAGTGGCCCCCGAGTCGATCCCGCGACTGCGGATCGCGCGCGATCCCGGCGAGGCGGACGCGGCCGTCGCGGCCTTCGGCGACACGCCCGTCGTCGTGAAGCCCAGCGGCCTCACGGGCGGCAAGGGCGTGAAGGTGATGGGCCCCCACCTCGACAGCCACGCGGACGCACGCGCGTACGCGCGTGGGCTGCTCGAGCGCGGGGACGGCGGCACGGTGCTCGTCGAGGAGCGCATCGACGGGCCCGAGTTCACGATCCAGGCGATCAGCGACGGCCGCACGGTCGTGTTTCCGCCCTCCACCTACGACTACCCCTACCGTTACGACGGCGACGAGGGGCCCGGCACGGGGGGGATGGGCTCGCTCACCATGCCCGGCCCGATCCTGCCCTTCATGACCGACGAGCACTACCGGCAGGCGTGCTCGATCGTCGAAGGCGTGATCGCCCGACTCGGCGAGGAAGGGCGCCACTTCAGCGGCGTGATGAACAGCGGCTTCTTCGCGACGGCCGACGGCGTCAAGGTGATCGAGTTCAACGCCCGCTTCGGCGACCCCGAGTGCATGAACATCATGAGCCTGCTCGATTCCAGCTGGCCCGATGTGATGCGCGCGATCGCCGCCCGCGAGCTCAGCCCGGCCGATGTCACGCTGCGCGGCGAGGCCTCCGTGGTCCTGTATCTCGTGTCGCCCGACTACGCGCTGCGACCCGGGAGCGCCTACGAGTTCGCGCTCGATGTCGATGCACTCGCGGCGCGGGGCTGCGAGGTGTTCTTCTCGGCCGCGGTGGCCGCCGGCGAGCACGCCTACCGCACCGTAGGCACCTCGCGCGCCGTGGCGCTGGTCGCCAACGCGCCCACGCTCGAGGGTGCCCGCGCGATCGTCGCCGACGCCGCCGAGGGCGTGTCGGTGCTGGAGTGGCGCCGCGACGTCGGCGACGGCGGCTACCTGCAGCGTCTCGCCGACGCCGCGCTGCAGGCAGACCGCGCCTGACCGCCGCGTTCGTGCAAGGATGGCCGCGGTGCTCGTCGAGCAGGCCACCCACCCTCAGTTCGTCTCGAACACGTTCCTGGTCGCGGACGGCCGCGGCGGGCCCGCGTTCCTGGTCGACGCGGGTGGCCCGCTGGAGGGGCTGTTCGACGCGGCCGCCGAGCGCGGCCTCGAGCCCTCGCACGTGCTGCTCACGCACCACCACTACGACCACGTCAGCGAGGTGCCCGCGCTGCGCGAGCGCTGGCCCGGCATCGAGGTGCTGCTGAGCGCGCGCGAGCAGGAGCTGTTGGGCGAGGCCGCCGCCGCGGCCGGGCAGGAGCACGGGGCCGCCGGCGACGGCCCGATCGGCGCGGTCGAGGCCGGCGATGAGCTGACCTTCGGGGGCCTGCGCGTGCGGGCGCTGCACACTCCCGGGCACACCGCCGGCATGCTCTCGTTCCTCGTCACCGACGAGGCCGACGGAAGCGTGGGCGTGTTCACCGGCGACACGCTGTTCAAGGGCTCGGTCGGCGGCGTCAAAGCGCCCGGGCACACCACGTACGCCGACCTGCGCGACTCGATCATGGGCACGCTGATGGAACTGAACCCCGCCACCGTGATCTACCCCGGGCACGCCGACCAGAGCACCGTCGGCCGCGAGTGGGACGAGAACGCCTTCATCCGCGTGTGGCGCGGCCTGGATCCCGAGGGCTCGGAGCCGTGCACCGTCCTCGAGCAGCCCGCCACGCTCGTCCTGCTCGGCGCAGACTACGATGGCGGAACCAAGGCTTGGGTGCGCTGGGAGGACGGCAGCGACGACATCGTGCCCGGCTCGAAAGTGCAGCGCGGCGGCTCCTGACGCGCCGCGCGCCGGGAGAGCGCAAGGACCGCGGTTCGTAGCATTTACGCGATGCCGCCGCGCGAGAACGAAAAGATCCCCACCTCGCGCGTGCGCCGCACCGCCACCGTCGCCTCGCTCGCAGCGAGCGAGGCCGTCAAGCAGTTCGGCACCCGCGCGGCCAACATCGCGCGCGACGACGAGGCGTCCCAGGAGGCGATGTCGCGGCGCCAACTCGAGACCGCCAAGCAGATCGTCCAAGTGCTCGGAACGATGAAGGGCGCCGCGATGAAGCTCGGTCAGGTGATGTCGTTCCTCGACGTCGGGCTCGTCGCCGAGGAGCATCGCGACGAGTTCCAGCGAGAGCTCGCCAAGCTCCGCGACGCCGCCCCCACCGTGTCGTTCAAGCAGATGCGCCGCGTGATCGAGGAGGACCTCGGAGAGGACATCGAGGATGTCTTCTCGGAGTTCCAGGAGGAGCCGATCGCGGCCGCGTCGATCGGTCAGGTGTACCGCGCGAGGCTCGCAGACGACGGGCGCGAGGTGGCCGTGAAGGTGCAGTACCCCGGCGTGGCCGCCGCCGTGCGCGCCGACATGCAGAACCTCGAGATGATCATGCGCCTCATGAAGCGGATGACGCCCGGCATGGACGTCAAGGCCGTCGCCGAGGAGATCCGCGAGCGTATCTCCGAGGAGCTCGACTACGAGCTCGAGGCGCAGAACCAGCGATCGCTCGCGCGCATCTTCCGGGGGCACCCGTTCATCCGGGTGCCCGATGTCGTGACCTCGCTCTCGCATGAGCGCGTGCTCGTCAGCGAGTACGTGCAGGGCACCGGCTTCGAGGAGCTCAAGGCGCAGCCCCAGGCCGAGCGCGACCGCGTCGGCGAGATCGTCTTCCGTTTCTTCCTCGGCTGTCTCTACCGCCACCGCCAGTTCTCCGGCGACCCGCACCCCGGCAACTTCCTCGTGCTCCAGGACGGCAGCGTCGCGTTCCTGGACTTCGGGCTGTTCAAGCGCATGGACCCAGAGCCGGTCGAGCTCGAGCTCGCCGCCCAGCGTGCCGTCGTCGAGGGCGACGCGGCCGCGCTTCACTCCCTGCTCGCCGAGTTCGGCTTCCTGCCCGAACCCGAGCGCGTGGATCCCGACGCCCTGCTCGCGTTCGTCAGGGACGCGATCTGGTGGTACACGACCGCGGACGAACCCATCCAGCTCACGCCCGACATCGCAACCCAGGTGATGATCGAGAGCTCCGACCCCCGCTCGAGTCACTTTAAGGAAATGCGCCACCAGACG
>Ga0187823_10000028_pt1 | contig 27615 bp, 27 predicted proteins | sample NC_wetland_sal_i_12_FD_132968 | JGI IMG/M metagenome (GOLD analysis project Ga0187823, IMG submission 132968) | Wetland sediment microbial communities from Neuse River Estuary, North Carolina, USA - SourceSoil_3 | ecosystem: Environmental > Aquatic > Freshwater > Wetlands > Sediment | place...
GACAGCGCTCCCGCGCCGGGACCGGCGTTTGACATCTGCATCCCCAACTCCTCCAACACTGGCGACACGGGCCGGCGAGCGGGGGTTAAGGTCCGCCGCGGCCGTGTCAAATAAACGATGGCGGGCACGCTATACCCGCCCGCGCGAGGATGTCAAGCGAGAACCGTCGCCGGGCATCGGCGGACGGCGCGAAAAACCCGTGAGCATCGAGGTCCCGTCGCTCCAAGACCTGCAACGCCGGTTGCCGGGGCGTGGGCCTGCCCGGAACCCGGAGAGGTGCGGGAAGACACAGGCGGGCAGAAAGAACGGGACGAGCGGGGAAGGGCCGAGGACCGGGCAGGGACGGCGGGCGCGGCCGGCGAGGTCGACCGGACACGCGTCGCCGAGTCCCAAGCGGGGGCGGGCCTCTCCACCGTTCGATGGTTGCGCGCGAAGCAGCGTTTGGGTAGTCAAGGCTTGGAAGGTTCGTCGGGCTCGACGGGCGGCGAGAGCGCGCGGCGCGGAAGGGCGCACGGGCCGGTGCCCCAGAGGCGCAGATGAGCACCCAAGTGCCCCTCGCAGCGCGCAGGATCAGTCAGGTCAAGGGCGCAGCGAGAGCGGCGTGCGTGCCTGCCTGCCGTGCGCCCTTTGGGTGTCCTCCCCTGGCTGCCTGCCTGTTCTCCCTTGTGGAGGGTCCTCCCCCACGCCGTCCGGTTGCTGCTGTGCTCGTTCTCGCAGGCCTTGACGGCTGGGGCGAGCTTTGGGCGTTCGCTTTGCCGTTGCGGGCAGCCGGTGATCCTCGTCGCCCTAACCCAGTACGGAGGCGAACGGCTTAGGCGGTCTGCTTGCTCCACCCGACTCTGAAGGCGCGACCAGCGGTCCCGGCGTCCGCGATCCCCGCCCATGACCGCCTGCCGCAGCTGAGGAGCACTTGGAGCCTGCGTCCGCTCCCTGAACGGCACACGCGACTTGCTTTTGCCGATTGGCGTCCTCTGAGGCTTGGAGAGGTTCGCTGGTGGTCGGGCTCAGTCGCTAGCGCGAGCGTTGCTGGGGCAAACGGACACAGAAATATGCGCTTTACAGCATATGCGCTGGACGATATAGTGTTCCGGTGCGGGACGTCGAGGTCACAGACGAGTTCATCGAGTGGTGGGGGCAGCCTGGCCACCGAGGAGCAGGAATCGATCAAGGACGCGGTCGACCTGCTCGAGGAACGCGGCCCCGCCCTCGGCCGGCCACTTGTGGACACCGTGACGGCGTCGCGCCACGCGAACATGAAGGAGCTGTAGCGGCCTGTCCCGCCCCGGCACGATCCGCGTGCTGTTCGCGTTCGACCCGACGCGCACCGCGATCCTGCTGATCGGCGGCGACAAGCGCGGCCGTTGGCAGGAGTTCTACACCGAAATGGTCCCGCTCGCCGACGACCTCTTCGACGAACGTCTCAGGGAAATAGAGCGCGAAGGAGCTAGTTAGATGCCCAAAACAAAATTCAGCGAGCTGGTTGAGCGGACTCGCAAGAACAAGCCAAACTGGGGCGCCAACGTCGGCGAGTACCGGCGGGCGATGGAGGACGCGCTCGCGCTCGCCGAGCTGCGCAACTCCCGGAACATCACCCAGATCCAGCTGGCAGAGCAGCTCGGCATCACGCAGGGCAACGTCTCCCGCCTGGAGGGACGCAGCGAGGTCTACCTCTCCACCCTGCGCTCCTACGTCGAGGCGCTCGGCGGCCACCTGGAGATCGCCGCCGTCTTCGACGATGACCGCGTCACAGTGGCGATCGGCACCGACGAGCCGCCGAGCGCCTAGCAACCTGCACGCCCACCGGCCGATAACCACAATCCCCTCTCGCCGTGCGGGCCGCTCGGTCTGCGGCACACGAAACCGTTTCAGCGTGGAGGCCGCCCGCAGAGAGTGAATCCGGCGTGCCATCGGTGCCTCCCCTTGGCGGTTGATCGCGGATGTCCGGCGTGGCGGCAGCATGAACCGCCGATCCGGGCTCCGCTCGCGAGCGCAGGCGTCAATCGGCTGATCGGCGAGATACCGGGAGCCGTGATGCTATGATGCACATATGAAGCGCACCACCGTGTCGCTGCCCGACGATCTGGCCCAGAGCCTGCACCGAGAGGCACGGCGACGGGACGTATCTGCCTCAGAGGTGACCCGCCAGGCGCTGCAAGCCCATCTCGGGCTGACACCTGGAGGCACTCGAACGGTGCCGTTCGCGGCGATCGGGCGAAGCGGGCACACCAACACTGCGCGTGAGATGGAGCAGCTGCTCGAGCACGAGTGGAATGAGCACGCTGGCGATCGTTGACGCCGGGCCGCTGTACGCTGCCGCCGACGCCGACGACCAGGACCACCGCGCGTCCGTCGCCGCGCTGGGACGAGAGGACCTGCGGCTCGTCATCCCGGCGCTCGTCGCCGAGGCGACGTACTTCGTCGGCCGCCGCCTCGCAAGCGCCGCCGAGGCGGCATTCCTGCGGGGCATCGCAGAGCTCGACGTCGAAGGCCCGAGCAGCGAGGACTTCCGACGCATCGCCGAGCTCGTCGAGCAATACGCCGACTTCCCGCTCGGCGGGACCGACGCTTCGGTGATCGCGCTCGCCGAGCGACTGGACACGCCGACGATCGTGACCCTTGACCATCGGCACTTCGCGGCCGTTGCGCCGCGACACCGCGAGGCATTCGAACTGCTGCCGTAGGCGGCGTCGCGGGAGCGGCAGGACACGATCCGCATCCTCGATTCTCTCTGTTGCTCGGCGGTGCGCCAGACGCTCGGGCGCTCGCCAGGGGCAAAAATGACCGGGGCCGAGGGTAGAATGAGGTCCATGAGCAGCCGCCGTGGGACGCCACTTCTCTCGCCCGGCCACGAGGCCGAGTGGGCCGTCATCAACCGCGAAGAGGCCGAGCAGATGCGGGCGATCAACATGGCGCTGACACCCGTGCAGCGGCTGGAGGAGGGGCAGAAACTCTCCCAGCAGGCCGTGTCACTCCTGGCCGCCTCGATACGCGCCGGCCATGCGCCGCGACGAACCTACTGGTCCTGATCTCGGGGGCGTCGTCGCCGACGCCAACGCCGTAGGCCTCGACTATGTGGTCATCGGCGGCTTCAGTGTCATCTACCACGGCTACGTACGCGCAACGAAGGACAGTGACCTGCTCGTGCCCGCCGGACCGGACGCCGACGCGACAGTTCTGCGCTTCCTTGAGCGAGCCGAGGCAACACGCCTGAGCGACGGCAAGACCCTCACGGCCGAGGACATCGCCGCCACGGAGAGCCTGAGGGTCAACAGCCGCCACGGCATCATCGACATCGTGCGCGGCGGGCTCGCGCCTCTGGACTACGCGACCGTTGCCGAGCGAGCCGAGGAAACAGACTGGGACGGACGAGCGGTCCGCATGGCGGCACTGGTAAGCCTCGTCGGCTTCAAGCGTCTCGCCGGCCGGCCGCAGGATCGGATGGACCTGTCCGAGCTGGAGGCGATCTACGGGTCGCTCCCGATCGACCCGATCCCGGGGCTCGACCCCTGATCGGTCGCGAGAGGCCACACCGCCGCCGTAGGAGGCATCGGGCGAGCGGGAAAATACCATCCGCTGTGCCACCAGCGTGTCCCCTTCCTGCTCGTCCTGGCCGGATAGGACCTGCGGGCCTGGCGTTCGCAAAGAGTCCGTCTATCTGATCGTGCGAGGTCCAACCCGTCGGGGTGCGGGTCGAGAAGACCTGGACCGCGCCGGAGAAGCCCTGCGGCTCTGATTCGGTCGGTGCGTCGGCGGCGTAGGGGATCGCGTCGCCGGCGGCGGAGGCCTGGATCGTGACTTCCGAGCCGATGCTTTCGATGCCCGCGCCGTATTTGTCGGCGGGGGAGACGAGCTCCCACTCGCGCCCGTCGGGTAGTGGGAAGGGTTCGGCGCTCTGAGTGGTGAAGGTCTGTTCTTTGCCGGTGACGGGCCGTGTTCGTTGTGCGCCCCGAGGCGGTAGTGGTAGACGGTGCGCGCGGACAGGCCCTCGATGTCCTCGCGCGCCACGGTTACGACTTCGAAGGCCCCGCCCGCAGAGCCTTGCGGAGTCGGGACGGGCGGGCCGTAGGGGCTGGTCTTGCAGGTGCTCGGCGTGGCACGGCCCGTATTCGAACTGGTAGCTCGTGTTCGCGCCGCGCGCGTTGAGACGTGCTTGCAGCGTCGCGCTTTCGCCCGTCACCTTCGAGACCGACTCGGATTGCACGGTCGGCGGCCCGGCGGGTTCGGGTGTGAAGACTTCGACGTCGCCGGCCGCGGACTCGGCGGCTACAGCGTTTCGGAGGCCGAGCTGACGGCGAGGCCACTCCCGGCCGCGCCCACGAGCGCGAGGCTTTCGATCGGCGCGCCTTCCACAAGGCCCTCGGGGCCCACCGTTCGATCGCGGATCCGGTGTCGACGTAGAGGTCGTCGCTCCCGAGTTCGGTCGCGAGCCAGGGGACGGCCTGCGGGTAGAACGTGCGGTCAAGGAGGGCGCCGATGGAGTTGAACTCGGCGATCCCGACGCCTTCGATCACCGCGAACATGTCGTCGTGGGAGTCGACCGCGAATCCCGGCAGGTCGAGTGCGTTTTCGATACCCGCGTCGACGCCGTTAGGGGGCCGTTCACTTCGGCGTTGCTCAACCTGAAGACCGGCCCAGAAGCGGGTGGCGAGAACGTCCCGACCCACAGCGTCCCGTGCGGATCCACGCCCAGACCATCGATCCTGCCTCCGAGTTCGCTGGCGGGGAAGCCGCCGAGCTGGGTGATGTAGGCGCCGCGGGCGATGAACTTGTCGACCGCGTCATGGCCGGCATCGACGACGTAGAAGTCTCCTTTGGACGCTCTCCCGAGTCGGCGCTACGCACGCTGGGTTGGTTGGTGGGTGGGTGGGTTGAGGTGTCATGCACGCTTCGCGTGCGGGGTGTGTTGGTGGACGCGGCGCGCGAGTGCACGCGGGCAGTGCAACCAAGGATGCGGAGCGCGTTTGCCGCACCACAGCGGTGGACGAGTAAGAGTCACACTCCGTCGGAGGCGCGACTGCCGCGGAGCGGCAGTCGCTTGTCAACGGCAGCATCGAGGGATGGGTGAAGCGTTGGTGGTGGGTCTCTGTTTGGTGGCGGGGGCGGACGCTGTGGTGGGGCGGGAGGCTGTGCTGGCTTGCACTGCGGCGTGTTGAGGCAGGGATGGGCCCGTCGCGGGCCCGTTCCAACCCATCCCCCACCCCACGGACCTGAGATGCACGCTTGGCTGCACACGGGAAGGCGCAGCGCTGCGGGCGTGGCCAGCCGGACGAGCGGGGGTCACATGATGCGTCGTCTGCGACTAGCCGAGCGTGAAGGACTCACTGGTGATCCTCTCGTTGTGACCCGCGCCGGTGATGAGCGTGAGGGTGTAGCGCCCCGGGCGCAGGCGGCGGACAGGCAGCAGGCGCAGGCTGATGCGCCCGCGAGCGCTGCGTGCGATCCCGGCCGCGAACACGAGGCCGTGACGGGACAGCGTCGCCTGCGCCGCCTTGCCCGTGCTCGTGAACTTGACGGTGCCCGAGACGAGCTTGGTCGTGCAGTGCTGCTTGCCCTTGAGCTTCTTGCAGGTCACGAGCTCGACCTTGCCCGCGGGGCCCGCGGGGCCGGCGGGGCCCTGGGCGCCGGCCGGGCCGGCGGGACCCTGGGCGCCGTTCGCACCGTTGGCTCCGTTCGCGCCTTTTTCGCCGGCGGGTCCGGCTGTCCCTTCCTTGCCGGCCGCTCCTTCTTTGCCAACCGGGCCTTCTTTGCCGGCTTTGCCTTCTTCGCCCTTCGCGCCTTCTTCGCCCTTCGCGCCTTCTTCGCCCTTCGCGCCTTCTTCGCCCTTCGGCCCTTCCGTACCCGCTTTCAAGAACACGGCGGTCACTTCGCTCGCGGCGGTCACGTCCACCTTGCAGGTCGTGGCCGAGACTTTCCTGCAGCCGATCCAGCCGGCGAATTCGTAGCCGGGGCCCGGTGTGAGCGCTTCGAGGGTCACTTCGCCTTCGAATTCATGCGTGCATTCTTCGGTCGGGCTGGCGCAGAGGATCCCTGCCGGGCTCGAGGCGACTTCCCCCTGGCCGGTGATGAACACGGTCAGCGGAAACGCTTTGGTTTCCACGAATTCCGCGGCCACCTTTGCTTCTTCGTTGGGCATCGCAAAGGTGCACGTGCTCGATTCGTTGCCGGCTTCGCAGGCGACGCCCGACCATTTGACGAACCTCCAGCCCGCTTTCGGTGTCTCGGTCAGGGTGACGGGCTTGGTTTCCTTGGCTTCTTCGGTGCACGTGCCGCCACCGGCCGTGCATCCGCTGATCACGGCGCCGGCCACTTCGCCTTCGCCGCTCACCGTCACGCTCACCGGGAACTGCGCGAGCACGACTTCCGCGAACTTCGCTTCCACCGTGACGGGCCCGCTCATCGTGACCTTGCATTCACCGGACCCCGAGCAGGCTTCGCCCCAGCCTTCGAACGTGGCGCCGGCGCCCGTCTTCTCCGTCAGCACGACTTCCGCGCCTTCGGCATATTCCGCGGCGCAGGGGCCGACGGTGCCGCTGCCCGCCAGTTCGCATTCCACGGTGCCTTCGGCTGCTCCCGTGCCCGTCTTGACGACGCTCAGCGGCTGGGTCGGGCCACCCGAGGCGGCCGTGAACTCCGCCACTTCGTTACCTTCGAGGCTAGTCGCAAAGACGGTGCTCCCGAGCACGACGACACCGAAGATCTGGTTCAGCGGGTGCGACGGGTCGAACGTTTCAAGCAGCGTCCCGTTCGCTTCGAACACCGAGATTTCAGCGGACCCCGGGGTGGCATAGATGTCGCCTTCCGGGCCGACCGCGACACCCTCGGTGCCCGTTTCGACGCCACCGAACGCTTTGCAGCTGTCCTGGCAGACACCCGCTTCGTCATACTTGAACAGGCCGGCCGCGTCGCCGACGAAGATGTCGCCCGAGGCGTCGACGGCGATGCTTTCCGGCTGGGTCAGGCCCGTGATCAGCTTTTCCTCGATCAACGCGCCTTCCGGGCTGAACTCGCTGACAAACCCTTCTCCCGCTTCCGCGTTGTGGTAGTCGGCCACGAACACATCGCCTTTGGAGTCCACGGCGATCGCCGTCGGCTCGATCAGGCCACCGGCGGTGATCGATTCCACGAACGACGCTTCCTTGGTGGAGGAGTCGTAGGAGAACTTTTCGACGCTGCCGCCGAGGTTCGCGACATAAACGTCCCCGGAGGCGGCGCTCGAGGAGTCATCGACCGCGAGCTGGTAGATCGAGGAGGCTTTTTCGACCTTGAATTCCGCGATCGCTTCCGGGGAGCCACCCGGCTGGAATACCGTCACGACGCCGGTCGAGTCGTTGGCGACGAACAGTTCACCGTTCGGCCCCGCGCCGAGGCCACGGGGGCCGTTCAGTTCTTCGCCCAGGCCGGCGGCCTTAGGCGCTTCCAGGGACTTGGCGAACGTGTGCGGGCCGGCCGCGAGGGCGACGGAGGCGGACAGGGCGAGGAGGCCCAGAGCCGCCAGCGCGAGGGACGCGAACATGCTGCGGAGACTGCGGATCATCGGCTTGCTCCCCTGTTGGTCATGGTTATCGTGGCGCCGGGGGCGCGGGTGCTGTTGGGCGGAAGGTGGGTGCGGGGTGAGGGGGCGAGTTTCGCGTCGGCGCGACGGCGGCAGCAGCGGAGCGCGGGAGGTGCCGACTCGAGCTCGCGGACCGCTGCCGAGGCAATGAGCTCGAGGCGTGAGCGGCGCGCGTGAACCTGTCAGGCGGGGGCGCCCCCGCGCCCCCCGGCGATGTGTGCATAGCTCTCCCCTGCTCCTCCACTACGGCCCGCTCGGCGGTCCCGGCTCGGCGTCCCGGGGCCCGGAGCGCGCCGGGGGCGTTGCGAGATAAACGGTGGCGGGCACGCTACAGGAGGCGATTTGCGCGTGTCAAGCGGGAACCGTGGCCGGCGACCGACGAGCCGTGTGAAAAGCCCGTGAACACTGGCTGGACGGACCTCCAAGCCTTGCAACGGCGCTTGCCTTGCGGGGCCTCGCGAGGGCGGCGCGAGTTGCCGGCAGAGCACCGGGCGCTTGAAAGGGCGCGGAAAGGCCGGCTGCCGGGCAGGGGTTCCTCTCGCCGCGAGTGACGAGCTCAACCGGACCGCGGCCGACGATGCCGATGCTCGCGGCGGACCTTTCCACAGGAGTGATCGTCGCGCGTCACGGCGCGGTTGGAAAGTCAAGGTTTGGAACGTTCGCGGGGCCGTTGAATGTGGGTCGTGGACGTCTGATGCTCAGCCGGCGCAGCGGGCTGCGGGGGTGTGGCGATTGGCTGCCGGAGGCGGGGCCCCGGGGCGGGCGGCGGTGACGCTCAGCCCGCGCAGCGGCGTGAGCAGGGGTGCGGCGATGGGGCTATCGGGCGCGGGGTTGGGCCGCAGGGCGCGCGGCGGTGTGCTCAGCCCGGTCGAGCGGGTTGAGCGGGGGTGCCCGTATTGCCTGTGGAAGGCCCCAGGCGACCCGCACCGCCAGACGCGCGCGCCCGGGGGTGTCCGCGGCGTTCAAAAACGCCGCCGGTGGCCCAAGTCGAGCGGGCGGTGCGCTCGCGCGTCAGGATGTCGCGGACGTCGGAGCAACAGGAGATCAAGGCGCGAGGGCCCAGCGGGCACCGTGTTCGGGATGCCGGGAACGTGAGCTCGTCGCCGTGAGTGAACGTAAGCGTGTCGTTTCGGGTCGTCGAGCGAGTCCACGGCTACATCACACTGGCGACGCCGTACCCACGCACAGCCGCGATGGCCGCGGCGGCCGCGGATCACGTCTGGACGCTCCGCGAGATCGCGGAGCTCCTGGACTGGACGATACGACCGGCACCGACCCTAGTGTGCCCTCCGCAACTGCACGGAGGGCACTCCAGGGTGGTGTTCTGGGCCGGGCTTTTACCCCGGTGACCCGTTGCGAGACGGTGATTGGTTCGATTCCAAGGCCCTCCGCAGTTGCGACTACGAAGGACACGACGGCAAACCTAGTAGTACGATCCGGCCTCGTGTTGCACGATATCTGTTCGATATCCGATGGATATCTCCTCGGTATTCGGTGACCTTACGGGGATCGTCGGATGGCAAACCCGCCCGATCCGTGGAGGGTCGACCTCGAAGCCCGGGTCCAAGATCTCCCGCTCGTCCAGGCCGGGGTCAAACTGCCCACGCCGGTCATCGTCCGCGCCGACGCCCTCCTCGCCGCCCTGGACGAGGCCGGTGAGCACCGGCCCGACCGGCAGTTCCTGATCGCGGCCCTGCTTTACGCCTCCGCGCCCGACGCCAGCGCACTCACTGACTGCCTTCGGGCGTACCGGCTCGCGAAGGTCCATGAGGTACTCGTCGGGGAGACGCAGACCAGTGGCGAGATCGCCCTGAGGAAACCCGGCGCATAGCCAGGCGGAGGTGAGCATGACCACGCGGTGCCATGGACGGCGGACCGGTACGGGTTCGGCGGGCGGTGGGCGGGCCGGCGCGGGTGAGAACGCGCCGTCTGGAGTTGCCCGGTCGAGGAGGCGGCCAGGAGGCCGGCCGGAATGGTCAGCTGGGTCGGTCGGGAGAAACTCCCGCGGGCTCGCAGTCGCCGTGGCCGTTTTTGGGTTGCCGGGCTCAGACATCCGCACCCCCGGACACGGGGCAGGACCGGGGGATCAGTCGTCCGGGCGCGGAGCGGCAACGAGCCGGTGACTGAGAGCGGGCGCTGTGAGCCTCTCCCTGCCCGAGGTTGGGTCCTAGCGAAGAGAGGGCGTTGCCGGTGTGCTCGTCCGGTGAGCTCGGGGAGCGGGCGGCGGGCTCGCCGGCGGGTCACCCGCTGCTCTCCGGTGGCGGTCAGCCAGCGCGACGGCGCGGGAACGAGCCCGGCCGTTTCGCCGCCGCCTGCCGTGGCGCGAGCGTGCATCCGCACGCAAGGTTCGGGTGGCCGGGGCGCCAGACGGTGATGACAGCTCCGGAGAGCTTCCCTTTTAGTGGCGCGATATCGCAAGAATGTTGTAAGATCTCGTAGAGAAAAAGGATATGGCCTCAGCTGCGATCCCTCTACCCGAGCGACCCCTGGCCGAGCGAGCATTCATCGCGCTGAACCGGCGCGCGCGCGAGCAGGGCCGCTGTCCGGTCATCCTCCTGGACGCCGACATGCAGGCACTGGACGAGGCGACCGGGACAAGGCGGCGAAGCCACGACGCGCTACGCCAGCTGAGGAGCGACGGGCGGCTTCGGCGGCTGCGCCGAGGGACCTACGTCCTCGCCGCGCCCACGGGAGGAAGCGACGCACGACTGCTCGAAATCGTCGACGCGCTGACATCTCGGCCGTACCTGGTGACGGCCGGTCGCGCCCTGTCAGAGGCCGGCCTGAGCGATCAGCACTTCTACCGCGTGGTCGTTGTGACGGGCAGGCGCCTTACGGCGTGGAGCTGGCAGGGTGAGCGCGTCCAGTACGTGCACTCAAGCCCAGAGCGGATCTGGGGCGCCTCGCCCGGAAAGGGCCCGGTGATCGCGCGACCCGAGCGCGCGATACTCGACTGTCTCTCAGACCGGCGCTTTGGCGTGAGCCTCCCGCAAACCGCAGAGGCGATCGACCGAGGGCTGCGCACCGGCCTCGGCGTCCCGCGGCTCCTCAAGGCCGCCCGGCGCCAGCAAACCGCCGCCGTGTCAAGGCGACTGGGGTTCCTGCTCGAACTGCTCGCCGGGCCGTCGGCGGCGGCGCCGTTGCTGGCGCTTCGCGGCACGAGCAACAGCTACGTGGCGCTCTCGCCCTTTGGAGCGAGCAAGGGCCCCCCGGATTCGACGTGGCGAGTGCACGTCAACATCGAGATCGACGCGTTGCTCGCACACAGGATGAGCGGATGACGCTTCCCCGCCGCGTCTTCCACAACGAGTAGGACCTGCAGGACATCGCTGAGGTGTCGGCTCGCGCGATCGAGCTGATCGAGCGGGACTTCGCGCTCGTGACGCTCGCCGTCCACCTGGGCGAGCAGTTCCCGGGAATGCTCTGCTTCAAGAGCGGGTTCGTTCTGCGTCACGTTCGGGGCTCGGGACGGCTGTCGGGCGACATCGACGCGACACGAACGAACCCCGCCAAGCACAAGCTGGACGCAGAGGAGGGTCGCCGAGGCGATGCGCCGGGCGGGCGATGAGGCGGTGCTCCGGTTCGACCCCGGCGTGCCGAAGACGAACACGAAGGAGAGCCTGGACTTCGATCGCGTGAGGTTCAACACCGCCCACGGCGGCGGTCTGCTCGCCGTCGAGGTCTCCTACCGGGAGGCCGTCGTCGAGGAGCCGCAGTCGGTGAGCATCGGCCCGCCCTACTACGAGCCGTTCCAGATCCCTGTCCTGACGCTCGAGGAGACGACGGCCGAGAAGCTCCGCACGCTGACTCAGCGGCGGCGCGCTTCCGACCTCGCCCACCTCGCCCTGATCATCGGCGCGCACGGCGGGCAGCTCGACCGCGCGCGCGTCAGGGCGCTGGCCGCGGTGAAGTTCCAGCTCGTAAAGCAGGGCGATCGTCGCGCGCGCATCGAATCGAACGTCGAGGCGCTCAGAGGCGAATACGAGGCGACGGTACCCGGGCTCGACCCCGAGGCCGCGGCTTACGGGGAAGCCAAGGCGTCGCTGCTGAGCGCGTTGCCGGACCTACTGCCATAGGCTCGCCTGCCAGCCGCGACAGGTAGCGACGACTATCGTCCCGGACAGGTTCGGGCCGGCCGGCGCACGTGTCCCTTGGTGGGTGCCGGTGGGCCAGCGTGCATCCGCACGCACGGCGGCGGGTTGTCGACGACGAGGCGCGTGCAGAGGCGCCGATGGGTTTGGTCGACATGGGCGCCGCATTGTCGCCCGGCAGCCTCAGCCGAGGAACCAGGCGCAGCGGCGTCGAGGCCCACCGCGCCGCCCCGTGCTCCGCAGGGCGTCCGCCCGCCTGTCCGCACAAGACCCGCCACGTCCGGCTGCCCGTGAGGTCCACCGCTTGGGTACGGCCCGCGGCGAGCGCGCGCCCATCCGCCGGGTGGAAGGCGAGGCGATGACCGTGTGGGTCGCCGCTGACATAAACGTGGTCAGGTGCACTTTTGGCTTACGGCGAGCCCCGACCCTGTGGCGACACACGCCGGAGCGATGCGTTACTGTCCAACCATGGGAGCAGGGAGGTTGCGCGCGGGCCAAGCCCCGATGCACTCGCCCGTCAACTGGGCGTTGCTGGGCCTCATCATCGAACGTCCAAGCTACGCGTTCGAGCTGGCCACGCGCTTCAAGCGGACCTACGAGGGCGCGATCGCGATCTCGAGCCCCTCGCATATCTACACGGCGCTGGGAACGCTACGCGAGCGCGGCCTCATCGAGCAGATGCAGGAAGCGCCGACACGCCAGCGCCGCCGCTTCCGCGCCACACCCGAGGGGGTCGCCGAGCACGCGGAGTGGATGACCGGGCAGGTCGCCGAGGAGCGCCGCCGCCAGCGCGTGCTGATGGCACAGCTCGGCGCGCTCGCCCACAACCCCGAGCAGGCGCTCAGCGCCCTGGACGCCTACGAGCAGGCGTGCATCGCCGAGATGTCCGGCGCGCCCGCCCCCGGAAGCGATGAGGGTCCCGGGGTCGTCCCGCTCGTCGCGCGGCTCGCCGCCGAGGAGACACGCCTGTCGATCGCGGCGCGGCTGCGCTGGGTCCAGTACGCGCGCGGGCAGCTCTCGGCGATGGCGCCCGAGCGCCCGAGCCTCTCGTAGGGCGCGCGATGAGCCTGCTGGCCCTCGAGCACGTCAGCAAGCGCTACCGCGAAGGCCAGCGCGAGCAGATCGTGCTCGAGGACGTCAGCCTGCAGGTGCGCGAGGGCGAACTGGTCGTGCTCTACGGCGCGCGGAGATCGGGCAAGAGCACGCTGCTGCGCACCGCCGCCGGGATCGAGCGACCCGACAGCGGACACGTGCGCTTCGGCGATCGGGATCTCGCCGCCGGCGCGGGCGCGCTCGGGGACGGCATCGGCTATGTCGCCAAGCGACTGCGCGCAGGCGAAGAGCGAGACGTGATCGCCCAGGTCGCCGCCCCGCTGCTCGCGCGCGGCGTCGCCGTCGCGACGGCGCGCGAGCGCGCGCGCCGGGCGCTCGCGAGGGCCGGGGCCGAGCAGACCGCGCAGGCGCTGCTCGACGAGCTATCGGCCGGCGAGACGCTGCGCGTCGCGCTCGCAAGGACGCTCGTCCTCTCCCCCACGCTGGTCGTGGTCGACGAGCCGGTGGCGGCGGTAGAGCTCGCAGAGCGCGACGGGATCCTCGCGCAGCTGCGCACCCTGGCCGGGGAAGGGACGGCCGTGCTCGCGAGCACCGCCGAGCCGAGCGAGCTGGCCGGCGCACACCGCGCGCTGACCCTGGCAGAGGGCAGGCTGCGCGGCCCCGCCGAGCCCGAGCTCGCCCCGGTGGTTGCGCTGCGCCGCGGCATCTAGCATCGTCTGGATGCTCGAGCTCGACGAAGCGGTCAAGCGCTACCGAAGCGCGAGCGAGGAGGTGCTCGCCGTCGACCGCGTGAGCCTGCGCCTGGTCGCCGGTGAGATGCTCGCGTTGCGCGGGCCGAGCGGGTCGGGCAAGAGCACGCTGCTGCTGCTGGGCGCCGCCGCGCTCCGCGCGGACGCGGGGACCGTCAGCTATGAAGGGCGCGATCTGGCGAAGCTCGGCGAGCGCGAAAGCGCCCAGTACCGCCTCGCGGACGTCGGCCTGATCTCCCAGAACACGCACCTGATGGCGCGGGTGAGCGCGCTCGAGAACGCCGTCACGAAGCTGCTGCTCGGCGGCGTCGAGCTGCACGCCGCACGCAGGCAGGGCCTCGCCTGGCTCGAGCGCGTCGGGCTGGGCGAGCACGCCGGGCGCACACCCGAGGAGCTCTCCGGCGGCGAGCGCCAGCGCGTTGCGATCGCACGGGCGCTGGCGGGCGAGCCCCGGCTGATCCTCGCCGATGAGCCGACCGCGAACCTCGACAGCGAACGCTCGGCCGAGGTGATCGCCCTGCTCAGGGAGCAGGCACGCGAGCACGGCAAGGCCGTGCTGCTCGTCACCCACGACGCGGAGGCCGCCGCCAGCGCAGACCGGGTGCTGGCGCTGCGCGACGGGCGGCTCGCCGGCGAGGGCGCCGGGGCGCGCCAGCACGCATGAGCGAGCGGGCAGACGCGCCGGCAGCGATGAGCGAGCCTCGCGCGCTTCACACGCGAAGGCTGCTCGGGCCGCGCACGCTGATCTACTTCTACCGGCGCAGGCTTCGCGCACACGCAACCCAGGAGCTGCTCGCCGGGGTCGGGATCGCAGCCGGGGTCGCGCTCGTGCTGGCCGCCGGGATCGCGCAGGGGTCGATCACGAGCTCGACGCGTCAGGTGCTGCGCGCGGTGATCGGCCCGGCGAACCTGCAGCTGCGCGCGCGCGGCCCGCAGGGGTTCAGCGAAGCGAAGCTGCACGAGGTGGAAGCGCTGCCGGGAGTCAAGCAGGCCGCGCCGCTGCTGGAGCGAAACATGCGCATCGAAGGCGCGGCGGGACGGCGAGCGAGCGTGTACGTCGCCGGCACCGACGTGAGCCTCGGCGTGCTCGACGGGCTCGGGCGGACGCTGCCGCTGAGCGCCTATCAGCCGCACACGATCGCACTCAGCGCCGCAAGCGCACGGGCGCTCGGGGTCAGCGCGGCGGCGCTGCGCGCACACGCGAGCGTCACGCTCGCCGTCGGCGGGGTCGCGCGCAGCGTGCGCGTCAGCGCGATCCTCGGCGAGGAAGCCGTCGGCGCGAGCCTCGCCCAGGCGCGCCTTGCGGTGATGCCGCTCGCAAGCATGCAGCAGCTGCTCGGCGAAGCGGGCCGCGTCAGCCGGATCCTCGTGCAGGCCGCCCCGGGCAAGCTCGCGCCGGTCCGGGCGGGACTGGCGCGGATCGCCGCCGGCAAGCTGAACGTCGCGGGTGCGGAAGAGGACATCACCCAGCTCAAAGAGGCGCTCCGACCCGCCGGGCAGGCCAGCGCGCTGTTCGCGATCATCGGCGCGCTGCTCGGGTTCCTGCTCGCCTTCAACGCGATCCTGCTGACCGTGCCCGAGCGCCGCCAGGCGATCGCGGATCTGCGGCTGTCGGGCACGAGGCGCAGCGCGATCGCCCAGCTCGTGATCTTCCAGGCGCTGTGCCTGGGCCTCGCAGCCAGCGCGGTCGGTATCGCCGTCGGCGAGCTGCTCTCACGCTCGGTCTTCCAGCAGTCCACTGGGTATCTGGCCGCGGCGTTCGCGCTGTCCGGTGCGACGGTCACGCCCCCGGGAGCGATCGCGCTCGCCGCGCTCGGCGGCGTCGCGGTGACGTGCCTGGCCTCGAGCGTGCCGCTGCTCGACCTGCGCCGGTCCCGGCCCGCGGACCTCGTCTACCAGGCGCACGGGGTACCGGGCAACACGCTGGCCCCGAGAACCAGGCGGCTGCTGGCGGGCGCGTCGGTCGTGATGCTCGTGCTCGCGAGCGCTCTGTACGCGAGCGTTCCCTCGGCGGCGCTGGTGGCGAGCGTCGCGCTGGCGCTCGCGACGGTGCTCGCCCTGCCGGCGGTGTTCGCGGGCGTGCTCGCGGCCGCGCACGCGCTGAGCGAGCGGCGCGGCACGCTCAGCACGCTGGCGGTCGCGCTCGGCGGGGTGCGGGCGACTACCGTGCGCTCGCTGGCGCTCGCGGCGACCGGCGCGGTCGCGTTGTTCGGCAGCATCGCGCTCGGCGGGGCGCGCAGCGACCTGCTCGCCGGCATCCACTCCTTCGCGCACGCCTACGCCGCCGACGCGCCCGTGTGGGTCAGCGAACCCGGTGACAACGGCCAGGCGACAGGGCGCCTTCAGACACCGGGCCTCGGCGCCCGGATCGCGCGCCTACATGGCGTCGGGTCCGTCAGCGAGCTGCACGGCAGCTTCCTGACGTTGGGGCAACGGCGGGTGTGGGTGATCGCGCGAGCGCCCGGGGGAGCACGGCACGTGCTGGCCGCACAGACGCTGGGCGGCCCGGGCGCGGCGGCGCGCGCCGAGGCGCGCCTGGCGGGCAGCGGCTGGGTCGCCGTGTCCGATCAGATCGCAAGCGAACGGCACACGCGGGTGGGCGGGACGCTCACGCTGCAAACGCCGACGGGTGCACACAGCTACAGGATCGCCGCGCTCACCACGAACCTCGCATGGAGCCCCGGGGTGATCTTCATGAGCGCCGGCGACTATCAGCGCGCCTGGGGCGAGGGGACCCCGAGCGCGCTGGCGGTCCAGCCGCGCGCCGGGTCAAGCGCACAGAGGATCCGCTCAGAGGTCGCGGCCGCGGCGGGGGCCGGCAGCGACGTGGAGGTCGCGACGGCATCCGAACGCCAGGCGAGCATCGACCGGCTGACCAGCGAAGGGCTCTCGCAGCTGGCGATCATCTCAACGCTGCTCGTGATCATGGCGATCACCGCGCTCGCTGCGGCGCTCGCGTCCAGCATCAGCCAGCGGCGCCGTGCGCTGGCCGCGCTGCGGTTGAGCGGCGCGCCGCCGGCGCGGCTGCGGCGGATCCTGCTCGTCGAAGGCTCGCTGATGCTCGGAGCCGGATGCGTGACCGGAGCGCTCGCCGGCTTCTACGGCCAGTTCGTGATCGACTCCTATCTGCGCAACGTCACGGGCTTCCCGGTCGCGAGCGCCGGCGCGAGCCTGCGCCCGCTCGAGGTGCTCGTGCTCGTGCTGGCCGCCGCGCTGGCCGCGGTGGCGCTGCCGGCGTGGTCAGCCTCGAGGGTCTCCCCCGCCCTGGCCCTGGCCGAGGAGTGAGCGGGATGAGAGAGCGCGCGAGCGGGTCCAGGGCGCCGGGCCGGCCAAAGGAACGGGCGCGAGATCTCTCACCGCTGTGGGCGCTGGCGCTCGCAAACGTGCGCTACTGGCCGACGGTCGCCCCGCTCTGCGGGCGCGAGCTCGCCCGCTGGCGGGGACCGGCGCAGGCGATCGGCGATCCGGCGCTCAGGACGCTCGCTAGCTGCAAGCTCGAAGGGGAGGCCTTCAACGCCCAGGTCGCCGCCACGCTCGCAACCCTCGCTCCGGCGCCGCGGCGGGCCCAGAGCGTGCGGGCGATCCTCGCCCTGGAGCTGCTGTTCGACTATCTGGACGGGCGCACCGAGCAGCTCGGCGAGCGCGTGCTCGCCGACGGCGCCTTGCTGTTCGAACCGTTCACCAGCGCCCTCGCGCTCGACGGGTGGCGCGGGGGCAACGGACAGGAGCGGCGAGCGGGCGGGCCCGCCGACTGGAGCTACCTGTGCGCGCTCGGGCGCTACACGCGCGAGCACTTCCGGGCGCTGCCCGGCGCGGCGGCGGTGAGCGGCGTAGCGTGCTCGGCGCTCGCGCGCTGCGCGAAGGCGCAGACGCGGATTCACGCGATCGACGCGCTCGGCGTCGATCAGCTGCGGGAGTGGTCGCAGGCGGCGGCCGAGAGCTCGGGCCTAGACTGGCGCGAGTACGCGGCAGGGTGCGCGTCCTCGGTTCTCGCCGCGCACGCGCTGATCGCGACCGCCGCAGACCCCCGCGCGAGCGCGGCGGACGCCGAGAGGGTCGACGAGGCCTACCTCGCAACCGGGGCGGCGATCACGATCCTCGACAGCCTCGTCGACGCCGCGGAGGATCGCGAGCACGGGCGGCGCGGGTTCACGAGCCTCTATGAGCCCGGGGAGCTCGAAGCCAAGCTGCCGTGCCTGGTTCGCGAGGCGCTCAGCAGGGCAAGGGCGGCGCCGAACGGCGCCCATCACGCGATGACGCTCGCGGGCGTCGTCGCCTACTACACGAGCCATCCGGGCGCCGGGCACGGCGAGGCCCGCGCGATCGCACGCGCGGTCCGCGCCGAGCTCTCCCCCACCGTCTGGCCTGCGCTCGCGGTGATGGGCCTGTGGCGCGCCGCCAAGCGTGCGCGAGCGATGTGGCAAACGCCGCGCACAAACGCGGGCGGGCGGACAACCGCAACCCATAACAGCGGCGCGGGCGTAGAATGAGCCCGTGGAGAGGACCCTTGAGACGCGCGCGTGCGCAGCGTGAGCGCACGCGCCCACAGAGCAGCGCGCCGCGGGCGCGCCGGGCGTTGGCTGGCGGGCGCCCTGGTGCTGGCGCTGGCACTCGCCGCAGCGGCGCAGCCGAGCCAGGGGCAGGCGGCGCACGCCAGGGCCGCAGCGAGCACGAGCGTGAAGGACGAAGGCAAGCTACACCTCGTCAAGAGCTCGGGCTCGACCCTCTACGACGAAGGGCTCGCACACGGGACGCTGCCGGGGAAGGCCAAGATCCGCTTCCTCTACGACGGCAACCCGCAGGTCAGCGCGCAGATCACGATCTACGCGCACGCCGGCACGATCGTCGCGCACGGGAGCGCGCGCCTGTCGAACCCCAACAGCTCCGCCCCGAGCTTCAAGGGCACGCTCACGATCAGCTCGGGCAGCGGACGCTACGCGCACGCGCGCGGCTCGGGCAAGCTCTACGGGGTCTTCTACCGGCGAAGCTACGCGATCACCGTGCAGACCGAAGGGACGCTGCGCTACTGAGACGCCCGAGCCGGGGCCGTGCGGACAGGTCAGCTGAGCGCAGGGTCGCCCGTCTGAGCCGGCGCGGGGTTGCGCTCGCCATCTCGCTGATCGTGCTCTGCACGCCGGTAGCAAGCGCTGACGCGGCCGGCGGCCCGGCGGTGAGCGCCGGGCCCGCCACGGCGCTCGCCGCGAGCTTCACCCCCAAGCGCCTCGGGGCCGCGACCACGATCGCGGTCGCGATCAAGATCGACCCGCCGCGCCAGAGCGTGCCCGCGCCCGTCACGCAGGTGCAGGTGGCCTTCCCGAGCGATCTGGGCCTGGCGACGAGCGGGCTCGGGCTCGCCGAGTGCGACCCGGCGGCGCTGGAACGCGAAGGCGAAGCGGCCTGCCCGGCGGACTCGCGCGTGGGGAGCGGGGCGGCGAGCGTCGGCGTGGCCTTCGGCCCGAGCCTGGTCGACGAGCACGTCACGCTGGGGCTGTTCGCGGCCCCCTCCAGCGACGGCTTCATCCATCTCGCGATCGTCGCCACCGGGCTTGAACCGATCGACGCGCGGATCGTGATGGCCGGCGTGCTGTTGCCCGGACGCCTTCAGATCAGCGTGCCCGCGATCCCGAGCCTTCCGGGCGCGGGCGACGTCGCGGTGCTCTCGCTGCAGGCGACGCTCGGTGGGGCGCTGACCTACTACGAACACGCCCACGGGCACACGATCGCCTACCGTCCGCGCGGCATCGCGCTGCCCCGGCACTGTCCGAGCGGCGGCTGGCGCCTGTCGGCCATGCTCGCGTTCGCCGACGGCAGCGTCAGCCGCGCGCGGACGGCCGTCGGCTGCCCCCACACACGGCGCGGCGGCGGGTGAGCGCGCAGGCAAGCGGGCGAGCCCCTCCTGTTCCGCGGGCCGGAGCGCGCGCTCAGGAGAGGGCCTTGACCTCGGCCAGCAGGGCGCGGCCCTCGGCGCTCAGGCGCCACGCTTTGCCCACCGGGCGCCCGCTCGATGTCGGCTCGCATTCGATCAGGCCGCGGGAGCGCAGCCGCGCGAGAAGCCTCGAGACCTGACCGGGGTCGGCGATCCCCGAAGCGCGGGCGAGCTGCGCGTTGCTGAGTCCCGGACGCTCGGCGATCACGCGCAGCACACCGAGCGTTCGCTGCGTCAGTCGCTGCGCGCTGCGCGCGGCAGGCGGCGGCGCAGCGCCGGGCGCTGCGCTCGGCGCCGCGCCGGTGCGGGCGATCTCGGTGCGGGCCGCGTCGGGGCCCATGTAGGGCAGGACGATCATCGCCGTCAGGCTGCCGGCCAGGTCGGTGAGCGCGGGCACCGGCTCCTCCATCAGCCGGCCGTGCAGGATCGAGGCGATCGCTCCGATCAGCGCGCGGGCGCCGAACGGCGGGTCGCTGGCGTCGAGCTCGCGGGCCGGCCGGTCGCGATCCAGCGCGGCGGCGAAGTCGTCGAGCAGCTGGGCACGGCGTGCGGGCAGCGGGCTCTCGTCGATCGCGCAGTCGAGCAGCATGAAGCGCGCGAGAGGGACATTGCGCTCGAGCGTCGCGAGCAGGTCGGTGATCGCCGCGCGCACGCCCTCCACCCAGGAGCTCTGCGCGAGATAGGCGCGGCCCATCGAGGCGCTCACGCGCGCGGCGAGCTCGTCGTGCAGCGCGAGCAGCATGTCGGCCCGGCTCGTGAAGCTGCGCCGAAAACCGGCGCGCGAGACACCGCTGAGCGCACACACCGACTCGACCGTGAGCGCGCTCGCACCATTCTCGGCGACGATCCGTTCGGCGGCGGCGAGCAGTCGCGGACGCTCCCCCGGCGAGCGCGTGCGCAGCACCGGCCGGGTGCGGCCCCCCGGGCGGGTGCCTCGCCTGCGGTGGCTGCTCGGTGTCTCAGGGGGCATGTCGGGTTCACCGGGGCGTTGCGGGCGCCTACCTTTCCCGCACGACCCGGCTGCTGCGATGCTCGCTTGCGGCGGCGCACGTGGCAAGTCAAGCGTTAGAAAGTGATTTCGCGGCGCTCGGGGGCCGCCGGCGGCCGAGAGGCTCCGGTCGCAGGTCGCGGTCAAAGGGACTGGAGAAACGGAAGCGGGGGGACGGCGGCGAGGCACGCGAGGTTCGCGCATCGTCGCTGCTGCGCTCGCGCGGGGCGGGGCTGGCGACGCGCGGAGCCTGCAGGGAGGCGGCGCGGCGGAGCGCACGGCGGGGTAGGCGGGCGGCGCTCGCGGAGCCATGTTGCCCAGGAGCGGCGCTCTGCTAAACAGTCACGGGTTAGAAAGTTCATCGCGGAAAATGGCGGCGCGTGCGCGATCATGGCGTTGCCGTGGAGCAGCCCAACGTGATCGAGAACGGCGGACCGGCTCCCGAGCCGAACGGGACCGGGCATGCACGGCATGTGGCGATCGTCAGTGACGGCAGCGCCCGCTGGGCGCGCGCCCGGGACCTCGCGATAGCCGACGGGCACGCGGCGGCCGCCGACAACGTGCTGGCCCGGATCGCCGACGCGATCGAGCTCGGCATCGCGGAGCTGACGCTCTATGCCTTCTCGACCGAGAACTGGTCGCGTCCGGCGCAGGAGGTCCAGGCGCTGCTGGCGATGCTCGCCCAGCGGATCGTGGCCGACACGCCGTGGCTTCACGCGCGCGGCGTGCGGGTGTCCTTCATCGGCCGGCGCGACCGCGCCGGAGAGGCGCTGTGCGCCGCGATCGAGTCGGCGGAGCGGATCACCGCCGCCAACGAGAGGATTCGCGTGTTCGTCGCCTTCGACTACGGGGGGCGCGATGAGATCGTCAAAGCCGCCGCGCGCTATCAGGGCGGCGGCGAAGCGGCCTTCGCGTCGCTGCTTGGCAGCGCCGGCATGCAGGACCCCGATCTGGTGATCCGCACCAGCGGCGAGCAGCGGCTGTCGAACTTCCTGCTGTGGCAGTCCGCCTACTCGGAGCTGATCTTCCGGGCGGAGATGTGGCCGGAGTTCGGGCGCGCTGCGCTCGAGGAGTGCCTGGCTGAGTACTCGCGCCGGCAGCGGCGCTTCGGCGCGCGCGGCGAGCGCGGCAGCGCGCTCGTGCAGGACCTCGCGCTGCCCTGAGCGCAGCTCGCGCCGGGACCGAGGCCCGGGCGCGCGCGAGACGGCGCCCGCTCACCTGCGAGCGCCATCTACAAGAGGGGCGCGGACGCCGCGGCGAGGGGTGCCACGGCGCCCGCTTGAGTGCGGCGTGAAGAGGGATCATCCAACCGCACCCCGGATGAGGCGGACCCAGGTCCGTCAAAGGAGCCAGACGCCCCTGAGCTGAGATAAACGGTATCAGGCGGGCAAGCAGAGCGCCAGGGGATATGGGCTGGGATGCGGGGATCTGGCTGGCGACGCGAAGATCAGGCGCCCTGCACGGCGCGAGAGGTCGCCGGGGGTACGCGCCGAAGCGCGCGGTAAACGTTGCTGTAGGATTTTTCGCGCGCCGCCGGCATCCCCGTGCTGGTGGCGCTTTCGACCCGATCGAAGGAAGGCGAGATGGAGCGCCGGGCACAGCCACTGCATGCGGTCGCGGTCGAGCTGACCGATGAGGAGATGCGCGTCGTCGGTGACCTTGGGCGGCTGCGGGAAAAGAGCGCCGGAGATCTGGTGCGCGAGGCGCTCGGCTTCAGAGCGCTTCACGGTGCGAGCGGGCGGCCGGGTGCTCGCGAGCGCGTGCAGCCAATGGCCGGCGGGTCGGCGCCCGACGGCGAGCCGCCGATCGCCCCGCTGCCCGTGCCCGAGTTCGCCGCGGCGCTGACACCCGGGGCCGCGCGTTTGCTACTGGTGCGAGCGCTCCACGCTGGCGCCCGGCGGGCCGGCCCTGCGGAGGTCCGGGAGCGATGAGGGTCGAGCGGGCGCGGGCGGACGGCGAGAGGCGCACGCTGCGAGCAGGCGAGGTGGCGGGCCTGCGTCGGGATCCGAGCGGCGAGCTGCGAGGTGCCATGAGGCGCCTGATCGCCGAAGGCGAGGCACTGGAATCGCGGCTCTACGTGAGCGAGCAGGCGGACCCCGACCGTGACCTCGACTCGATCGAGAGGTGGCGCATCGGCTGCGTGACGCTCGTGGCCTCGGCCTTTGAGCAAGAGGCGGTGACCGAGCTCGTGCGCGCCACGAGCAACGCTCGTCGTCCCCCGCGCGCCCGCACCCGCGCGCAGGCGCAGCGCCTGCGCGTGAGGGCGGCGCTCGAACTGCTCGACGCGCTCGAGGGGACGCTCAAAGGACACGGGGCGCCCGACGGCGAGCAAAAGCGCCGCCGGCCGAGCCCTGTGCCGGGCTGAGCCGTCCGCTCAGCCGGCCGCGCTTCGGCGCGCGGCCGAGAGGGGCATGACGCCGCGTGCGGACAGCTCGGCCGTCAGCGCTTTGCGGCCGCGATGGTGAAGGCCGTGGATCGAGGCTTCGCTGCGGCCTGTCTGGAGCGCGATCTCACCGGGAGAGAGACCGACCAGGTGGCGGAGCATCAGCACCTCCCGCTGGGCGTGGGGCAGCGCGGCGAGTGCGGCCATCAGCTCGGGCGTGCCCGCGCGGTGGGAGGCGAATGCGCGATCGTCGCTGAGCCTGACCTCGGCGACGGCTACCGTGCGGCTGCGGCGCACGTGACTGAACGCCGCGTTGCGTGTCACGCGCAGCAGCCAGGCAAGGAACGGCACGTCGCGCTCCTCGTATTTGCCGATCTGCGTGAAGAGCTTCGTGAACACCTGCTGGGTGACGTCCTCGGCCTCGTGGGGGTTGCGCAGGATGCTCGTGGCGTAGCGGCAGATGTCCTCGGAGAAGCGCGTGTACAGGAACGTGAAGGCGCTGCGATCCCCGGCCTGCGCGCGCCTGACGGCGAGCCTGACGAGCCGGTCGGACTGCTCCGGCGCGTCGGCGGACTCCCCGGCCCGATGCCGATCGGCGATTGACTCCGGGTGCTGCATATGGGCCGACCCTCCCCTGTGCTCTATCCCTGTCCCCACGGCGCCAGCTTCGACGCCCCCTTGCATAAACGCTGGCGGGCAGGCTAGTCAATTCGCAGGTTTGTTGTCAAGAGGTGAAGTCTGCATGCGTTTGCGCACGCGTAAACGGCGGTGGGTCGCCGGTCGGGGCACCCCGCCGCGGCTGGGAGCCCTTTCTCGTGCTAGCGCGTGCCGGGAGGCGACGTGCGATCGCTACGGGGGATCCGGCGCGCGATCCGGCCGCTGTCGAGATCGGCGAGGTAGTAGGCGATCGCGAACTCGACGAGCTCCTGCGCTGAGAGCGAGAGGCGCTCGCACTCCGCCTTGAGCGCCTCGCGCGTGAACGTGTCCAGGCGCAGCTCGAGCAGATCCTCGCGGAAGGTGCGCTGCTCGCCCTCGGCGCTCACGGGCGCCCTGCGGATGATGGGACACTGCGAGGGAACGCGGTGAGGGGCTTGCCACTCGCGCGCCGGCGCCGGCGTGAGGGAGGAAAAAAGGCGGGCCGTAGGACTCGAGGCGAAGGCGCGAGGTTCACCAGTCGGAATCCTAGCCCGTCGATCGCCGGCCGACGCTGCTCCTCGCCGGCGGGTGTGTCCTGCGGCTAGTCAGCCGGCGTTGGAGCCGAGACGTGCGCTTCAGGCAGAGTCCTTTCCGGGCATCTGCAGTTCCGAGGCCAGGCGCTCGCTCGCGACGTACCGGGTTCTCGGCCCCCTCCCCTGGCGGGTGAGCAGCCCGGCGTCCAGGAGCCCCCTGCGTTCCTCCCCGCGTCGAGGCCTCGCCACACGCGATGACCGGCGCACGCGGCCGCCCGACGCGGCCCGGCAGCAGCGAGGAGAACCCTCGGTGCCCGCCCGGGAAGCTGGGTCCGCCCGCGGCGATCGGAGCGGACCGAACGCCGACACCCCCGCGCACCAGGGTCGCGATCGCACCGGCAGCCTTCCCCGCCCAGGTACCAAAAAAGACCGATTGGAGGTGTGAACAAGATGAAAAGAGGCCCCGAGGCGTTAGCTTGCCCGACAACGTTTATCCAGTCACCGCGGGAAGCCTCCAGAGCCCGCGGATCTGAAAGGCGGCGAACATGACGACAGCCAACTCCGTGATCCTGGGCGCCGGCGCCGGGGCCAGCGTGCTCGCGCTCGCGGGCACGCTCACGTGGCGGCTCGGGATCGAGTTCGAACGCGCCTGGCTGCGGGCGCTGGACGCCGCGCCCGCGCAGTGGGAACGAGACCTGTTCGCGCGCCAGCTGGCCGAGGCCGGGCCGCGGCGGCAGGCCGAACCGCCGGCCGCCGCGGACGCGGCGCGCGAGCCGGCGCTGGTCTGAGCACGAGCGCGAACGACGCCGCCCCACGGCCCGAGGGCGGCATCGTCTTCTTCGTCCTTTTTTCCCACCCGCCGCGCGAACGCTGAGAGTCCCGGCGGGCGTTCACGGGCGTGCCTGCCCGGAGCACCAGCGCCCCTCCCCCCGCCGCCAGCGACCGTCCGTCCGCGAGCCCACGGGCCGGTGTGACGCCGGTGAGCGCACCGCCGAGCGGAGCCGGCGAGCAGCAGGCAAGAGCATCCGGGCTCGCCCGCAGCATCGCCGAGCGCCTCCCCGGCCGCGGGGGGCTCTCGCCGCTGATGGCGACCGTGCGCGGCCCCGCCGCCGCGCTGCGGCGCGAGACCCGGCTACGGCGCGGCCTGCTGGCGGCCGACGTGATCTCGCTGTGCGCCGCGCTGGCCGTGACCCAGCTGCTGCGCGACCGGGGCGGGGCGTTCTGGCTTCTGGCGATCGTGACGCTGCCCGCGCTGCTGCTGGCGGCCAAGCTGGCCGGGCTGTATGACCGCGACCAGGCGCTGCTGCACAAGAGCACGCTCGATGAGCTGCCCGCGATCGCCCAGCTCGCGACCGCATGCCTGTTCGTCGGGTGGGTGCTCGGCAGCGTCCCGGGCGCGCCGCGCCTCGGCCACTCCGACGCATTGCTGTGGTGGGCGTGCCTGGCATGCGCGCTGGCGCTGGACCGCGCGCTCTGCCGCATGCTCGTCAGGGCGCTGAGCGCGCCCGAGCGCTGCATGGTGATCGGCGATGAGCGAGCGGCCAAGACGCTGCGCGCAAAGCTCGAGGGCAGCGCTGCGATCAAGGCAGAGCTCGTCGCGCATGTCGACCTGGACCGGGTCGGGCCGTTCTCGAGCGAGAGCTGCTCGGCGCCGCGCCTGAAGGAGATCGGGAACCTCGCGCAGAGCCTCGACGTGCACCGGGCGATCATCGCGCCGCGCGGCGCCGAGGCCGAGGAGACGCTCGATCTGATCAGGACGCTGAAGACGGTCGGCGTGCGCGTCAGCGTGCTGCCGCGCATGCTCGAGGCCGTCGGCTCCTCGATCGAGTTCGACAACGTGGATGGCCTGACGCTGATGGGCGTCAGCCGCTTCGAGCTGACCCGCTCCTCGCTGCTGGTAAAGCGCGCCTTCGACGTCTGCGCCGCCGCGCTGGCGCTCGTGGTGCTCGCACCGCTGCTGGCGGCGATCGCGCTGGCGGTCGCGCTCGACAGCCGCGGCGGCGTGCTGTTCCGCCAGCCACGCGCGGGCCGGCGAGGACGCCCGTTTGCGATCTACAAGTTCCGCACGATGGTCGCCGACGCCGAGGCGCACAAGGATGCGCTGCGGGAGCGCAACGAGACCGAGGGCCTGTTCAAGATCCGCGAGGACCCGCGCATCACGCGCGTCGGCGGCTTCCTGCGCCGCACCGCGCTCGATGAGCTGCCGCAGCTGATCAACGTGCTGCGCGCAGAGATGAGCCTCGTCGGTCCGCGCCCGCTGGTGCTCGACGAGGACAGCCAGGTCAAGGGCTGGTACCGCCGGCGCCTCGAGCTGACCCCCGGCGTGACCGGTCCCTGGCAGATCCTCGGCCCGGCGCGTGTGCCGCTGGGCGAGATGGCGGCGATCGACTACCTCTACGTCGCGAACTGGAGCCTGTGGGGGGACGCGAAGATCCTGGTGCGGACGCTCGGCTATGTTCTCGCCCGCCGCGGCCTGTAGGGCGACCAGGGGTGCCGCGCTGGCCCTGAACGAGGGCGGTGTAGCAACCTGGGCCTGCGCGTCAATGCGCGACAGGACCGGCAAGACCGAGCGCGGGCGATGAGGGCAATCAGCCCCGAGGCGCAGCTGACCTGGATCGCGGCGTGCGCCGCCGAGCGGCGTGAACTGCTCGCCGAGCGCGCGCGGGAGCTGATGGCGCGCGCGCAATGGCGGCGGCTCAGCGCAGAGCTACGCGCGCGCCGGCTGCTGAGCGTGGTCGGAGATCGGCTGATCCAGCTTGGCGCGAGCAGTTTTGACAGCGAGTTCGCCGGAGAGCTGACGGCGAGCAGGCGCGCAGCCGAGCGCCACGGGATGTTCCTCGAGCTCGCTGGGGAGCGTGTGATCGGTGAGCTGCAGGCGGCAGGAGTCACTTGCGCCTGGCTGAAGGGGCCGGTCCTCGCCCGCGCGATCCACGGACCGGAGGGTGTTCGCATCTCGAGCGACCTCGACATCCTCGTCGCGGCCGAGTCTCTCGAGCGTGCGGTGAGCGTCACGCAGAAGCTCGGCTACTGCCCTCCGCGCGACCGGGTGCGTCTGCGGGACGGCCTACCGGAGCTGCATTTCGCGCTCGAGCACCCAGCTGGTGAGCTGCCCCCGGTCGAGCTTCACTGGCGCGTGCACTGGTACGAGGAACGCTTCGCCGCTGAGCGCCTGCTGCCGGCCGGCCCGGCCGGCCCGTCATGGCGGCCGCCACCGGCAGACGAGCTGGCCGCGCTGCTGCTCTTCTATGCCCGGGACGGGTTCCTGGACCTGCGCCTGGCCTGCGACATCGGGGCGTGGTGGGACCGATGCGCAGCGGTGCTCGAGCCCCACGCGCTGGTGGCGCAGACGCGTGAATACCCCCAACTGCGCCAAGCTTTGGCGGCGGCGGCACAGGCGGCCGAGCGGGTCGTGGGCGTGCCGAGCGCGGTGATCCTGGGCGCGGGCGAGCGACCGGGGGCCCGCGCACGCGCCGCGGTCCGGATGGCGGACCCGCTCCCGCGTGCAGGTGCGGCCCAGCTGCACGCCGATGTCGGGCTGATCGACATGCTGCTGGTCCCGTCCGGCGAGCGATGGGCACTGTTGCGGAGACGGGTGCTCGTGCCCCAGCGGGTGCTCGAGGACTACGCGCGGCTCACCGACAGGCGGTCACGCTCCTCGCTGGGACACGGTGTGTCGGTGATCGCGCGGACGGCGCTCGCGATCC